>Ga0102932_1001290_pt1 | contig 13010 bp, 13 predicted proteins | sample SalPonR1_C_D2_MG_FD_78212 | JGI IMG/M metagenome (GOLD analysis project Ga0102932, IMG submission 78212) | Salt pond soil microbial communities from South San Francisco under conditions of wetland restoration - Salt Pond MetaG R1_C_D2_MG | ecosystem: Environmental > Aquatic > Marine > Intertidal...
CTGGCCAGTCGGTTCGGCGTGCATCCAACAATGATACACCAATGGAAACGCGCTTTGCTTGTTCGGGACAAGCCAAGCTTGCATCCAAATGCCCGGAAGACTGCGCTCTGATCCCGTTAGTCTGCGCGTTTTTTTGTCTCAAGCGTGAGTTTGTACAGTCGGGCATTACGTCGTCGTTTGGGCTAAACGGCACCGGCGGTCGACCTACGCCGCAATTTGGTCAACTTGCGGCAGCCAGCGACTTCTTGGGGTCAAAAAACGGGATCGGAACGACCTTTCCCTTGCGGGTTTCGCCAAGCTTATCAACGATGAGCTCCGTGCCATCGCTGGCTTGTTCGACCTTTAGCATGCCAAGTGCAATATTCTTGTCCAGCCGTGGCGAGTATACTGCCGAGGTGATGGTGCCAACCTGGTTACCATCCGTCAAAAGGGGCCAGTAGAAATCGTTGACGCCAAGGAAGGGCGCACCTTCGACCTCGATACCAACAAGCCGCTGTTTGACACCTGCCTCCTTGATCCGGGCCAGCGCCTCTTTGCCTACGAAATCGCCCTCCATGTCGAGATTGACTAAGCGGTCCATGCCGAGCTCATAAGGATTGTTCGCCAGCGTCATGTCCGCGTGATAGGAGAGCATGGCTGCCTCGATCCGACGAATACTGGATGTGTGGCCCGGCCTGAGACCCATCTTGTACCCGATATCCAGAATGTATTCCCAAAGACGCCCGCCAGCTGACCCGTCGCGCAGGTAGATCTCGTAACCCAGTTCACTGGTCCAGCCTGTCCGCGAAATGATGAGCGGTACACCGTGCCAGTCATATTCCATGAACCGGAAATACTTGAGTTCGGTGGGGGCATCGCCGAAGCAGGCGCGCAGGATGTCGCGGGATTTCGGCCCCTGCAGCTGCAACGGAGAGACATCGGGTTCGGTCAGGTTCACATCCATACCGGCGTTCACAGCCACGCCGCGTGCCCAGAGCAGCACGTCGCTGTCCGCGATGGAGAGCCAGTAATGGTCTTCAGCGAGCTTGAGCAGGATCGGATCATTGATGATACCGCCATCCTGATCGGTAATCAGAACGTACTTGCACTGACCGACCTCGCATTTCGACAGGTCACGCGAGCAAAGATACTGCGTGAACGCGGCAGCATCCGGCCCGGTGATTTCAACCTGCCGCTCGACAGAGACATCTGCCAGCGTTGCGTGATGGATCAGGTTCCAGAAATTCTGCTCGGGATTCCCGAAATCGCGGGGGATATACATGTGATTGTAGACCGAGAACCCCTTTGCTCCCCAGCGCAGAGCCGCGTCGGAGTAGGGTGACTTTCGGACCTGTGTGCCAAAGCTGAAATGCGCGAATTCGAGTTCGTGTGCCAAGATGAGGATCCAATATTCTGGGTCGGCGCCGCCATTGCGAACGACCGGTTGACGTGTCTTGCATTCTGTTGCCGCTCGGAGGGCGGCAGGATGGCGGGAGTCAGTCAGACCCCTGCCGGTTTCGAGGTGTCACTCGCCGGTCCATTCGAGCATGGGCTCCTTGCGAGTGAAGGCACCGATCCCGGCCTCGGTGTCGCGGGCCATCATGTTTTCCGCCATCACGCGCCCGGCATAGGCGTAGGCCTCTTCAAGCGCCATCCCGGCCTGCTTGTAGTAGGCTCGCTTGCCGGTTCGGATGGCCACGGGTGACTTGTCTGCTATGATCCGGGCCATCTCATTCGCACTGTCCTCAAGCTCCGCGCGCGTCACCACGCGATTGACCAGTCCGAGGTGCACAACTCGGGCGGCGGGCAGGAACTCGCCCAGGAGCAGCATTTCCATTGCCATCTTTTGCGGCACGTTGCGCGACAGCGCCACCATCGGTGTCGAGCAGAACAGACCGATGTTCACGCCCGACGTGGCAAAGCGCGCATCCTCGGCGGCGACCGCCAGATCGCAGGAGGCGACAAGCTGGCAGCCCGCGGCAGTGGCGATGCCCTTGACCTCTGCAATGACCGGCTGCGGCAGATGCACCACCCGGAGCATCATGGCTGAGCATTTTGCGAAGAGATCCTGGAAGTACTGGAACCCGCCATCGGCATCCGAGCGGCGTTCAGTCATCTCCTTGAGATTATGACCAGCGCAAAAATGGTCGCCGGCGCTGCGCAGGATTACCGCCTTGACCGAGCGGTCCTCGGCGATGGCGTCAAGCGTGTCCGAAAGGGCCGACATCATCGCCTCGGAGAGCGCGTTAATCGAGCGCGGAGCGTTCAGGGTCAGCGTGGCGACGCCATCCGCGTCGGTGCGCGGGACAAGATCGGAAGAGATCAGTTCGCCTTCATAAGCCATTTAGGGGCACCTTCAGCATTGGGCGGCCATTGGCGTCGCGGGGAATGTCGCCCGCGCGCATATTGACCTGCAGGGAGGGGAGGATGAGTTTCGGCATCGACAGTTGCGCGTCACGTTCGGTTCGAAATTTCACGAAATCTTCCTGCGACTTGCCGCCGCCGACATGGATGTTGCTTTTGCGCTCTTCTCCAATCGTGGTTTCCCACGCGATGGTGCGTCCGCCCGGGCCGTAATCGTGACACACGAAGAGCCGTATTTCGTCTGGCAGGGCCAGCACCTTCTGGATCGAGCGATAAAGCTCGGCTGCATCGCCGCCGGGGAAATCCGCGCGCGCTGAGCCGCCATCGGGCATGAAGAGCGTATCGCCGGAAAAGGCGGCGTTGCCGATCACATGCACCATGCAGGCCGGGGTATGGCCGGGCGTGGCGATGGCAAAACCGGTCATGCCGCCAATCTTGTAAGTTTCACCGTCCTCGAACAGCGCATCGAACTGCGAGCCGTCGCGCTGGAACTCGGTGCCTTCGTTGAAGATCTTCCCGAAGGTGTCCTGCACTTCCATGATGCGCGCGCCTACACCGATCTTGCCGCCGAGTTGCTGCTGGATGTAGGGCGCGGCCGACAGGTGGTCGGCGTGGACATGTGTTTCGATGATCCATTCCAGCTCAAGGCCGCGCGACCGGACTGCGGCGACCAGCCGGTCGGCGCTGTCATAGGCGATGCGCCCGGCGGCGTAGTCGAAGTCGAGCACGCTGTCGATGATCGCGCAGGCCGATGAGGCGGGATCCGTGACGAGATACGAGATCGTGTTGCTGGCTTCGTCGAAAAAGCCTTCGACCTCGGGCACGACCGACATGTTAAGAGCAGGGAAATCCACACTGTCCTCCTTCAACTATTCCAGCGTTCCACCGGCCTTTTTCCAAGCGCCAACGCCGCCGGTCAGGTTCACGACCGGGCTCAGGCCCATGTCCATTGCCGCCTGCGCGGCCAGCGCCGAGCGCCCCCCGGAGGCGCAGTAGAAAACATAGGTCTTGTCCTGGTTGAACTCGGGCTTGTGTACGGGGCTCTCGGGATCGATATGGAATTCCAGCATACCCCGAGACGAGGACACGGCGCCCGGGATCATGCCGGTCTTGACCTGCTCGGTACCGTCGCGCAGATCGACGAAAACATGATGCGAGGACCCGACCAGCCCGAGCGCCTGCTCGGCACTCATCGCGGGCGTTGCGTCGAGAGCCGCGCGAACGATGCCCTTGGCGCTCTTTCTGATGGTCTGGGGCATAAGCGTTCTACTCCCGAGCCGGGTCTGTATCCAATTCAGCACAACATTCATGGGCCAGTCTGCCGTACCGCCCGCGCCACAGCCGCAGGCCGGGCGCACATGCAGACCGGGCAGCCCGCCCGTCATATCGCGAGGTCGAGGCGCGGCTTCCAGAAGGGGCGGAAGAGCTCAATCTTCGGGCAGCGGTCCATCACCACCTTCATTCCTGCGTCCTCGGCCAGCTTGGCGGCGCGGTCGTCATAGACGTCGATCTGCGCCCATAGCACCTTGGCTCCGATCTCGATCGCCTGCTCTGTAATGCCATAAAGCTCTTCCTTCGGGCGGAAGACCTCGACCATGTCCACGGGACGGTCGATATCTTTCAACGATCGGTAGACCGGGATCCCGCGGATCTCGGTGACGTTCGGATTGGGATTGACCGGGATCATGTCATAGCCCGTCTCATGCAGCACGCGCAGGACGCCATAGCTGAACTTGGTCTTGTCGTTGCTAGCCCCTACCATGGCGATGGTTTTGACCGAGCGCAGGATGCCGGATAGGTAGGCTTGGCTATAGTCGTAACGGTGCTCGATATCGGCGTCTTGCATTTCAGGGCTCCTTCGGTGTCGCGATATCCGCCTTCAGCTCGTGCGGCTGCAGCGGGTCGAGGAACGGGTTGCGGTAGAGTTTGTCGTGGCTCTCCACGCCGATCTCCAGCGTGCAGTCGGTCACGGGGCGGGCCACGCAAAGAAGCACGTAGCCATTGGCGATCTGTCGATTGTTCAACGCCACCTGACGCCGCTGGTCTATCTCCCCTTGGGTACGCTTTGCGGCGCAGCTGATGCAGCCGCCATATTTGCAGCCATAGGGCAGATCGACGCCTTGCTCGCGCAGCGTGTCCAGCAGCGGACGGCGCGCCTCGACCGTGTAGGTCGCGCCGCCGCGATTGGCGATCGTTATGGTCCTGGTCTCAGTCACAGCCAGATATCGCTGGTGCAATCGCCACCAGGATAACGGGTTTCGTGGCAGCGCGAAGGGCCGTTGGGCTCCTTGCCGAAATCGACGATGAAATCGGGATTGATCGACATGCCACCGTTTTCCACGTCACAGTCGATCATCACCATGACACCGCCCTGGGTGCGGATCTCGGGATAGAATTGGTTGTCCCAGGTCGAGAAAAGCGAAGTGGTGACGTAAAGACGTTTGCCGTCGAGGCTGAGTTGGAACATCTGCGGCCCGCCCGCGACCTTGACGCCGTTCACCTCGGGGGCCTTGCCCAGAAGGCCACCCATCCAGACCTGTCCGGTCAGCTTGGGATTGTGCGGATCTGTGATGTCGTACTGGCGCATGTCGCCATGCAGCCAGTTGTTGAGATAGAGATACCTGTCATCCATCGACACGAGGATGGCCGACATGACACCCGGGACCGGGATCGGCCACTCGGGATGCGGCTCGTTATCGACGTCGATGACCTTTTCCCATTCCCATTTGCCCTCATCGGACTTCCAGAAATGGATCACGTTGGTACTAAGCGCCGCCCCGCAAAAGCCATGCGTGCTGTCGGGGTCGTGCAGGAACTTGACCTCGAGCGGGATCAACCCGTCCTCTCCCAGATACATGCTCTCGATCGGCGTGCGCTTTTCGAAATCCCATATATGCAGGCGGCGACCGTATTTCAGGTGTCCCACCTCTTCCAGGTCAAAGCCCGGCATAAAGGTGTTTGGCGCCGCCCATTCCGAGCTGATCATCACGTTGTGGCGGGGCTGGTACCAAAAGTCGTAGCCGAATGGGATATCGCCCATCGTCTCTTCCCAACGGCCCACGATCTCGAAATCCTTGTTCAGATGGAGGTACCCGCCCGGCGCCTCGCCCTGCGCGTCGCCCAGGAATGAGATGATGATCTCCGAGCCAAGGCAATGTACGGTATGTGGCCCGCTCAGGTTGGCCTTCGACTTGATCTCGGCCCCGTCGATGATCTTATGCAGGCGCGGCGCGCATGGGTCGGTCGCGGTATCGACGACATGGATATTGTTCGACCGTACGCCCGGCACCAATAGATACTTGCGCGCCATCGAGCTGTCGTCATGACACGAGGAACAGGCGTTCCAACCCATGTGATGCAACTCATCGCCAATGTCCGGCATTTCCAAGCGGTGGATCACCTGGGAATAGGTCGGACTTTCGGGATCCGCATCCACCGTGGCGAGGTAATCCGGCTTCTGGATGCCAGTCCCAGTGTAGATCGCGATGGTGTAGAGCAGTTTCTCACGCGGCGCTTTGATCGCCTCAGCCGGGCTGGCGTAGCCCGGCCCGCAACAGGTCCCGTCCATGGTCGTGCTCCTCCCTTGATTCTCCCTGCTTTCCCGTATAACGAAAAAATGTGTATCACAAAATGAGAATCTCATGCATCTGGAACGCTTGACGCTGATCCTCGAAGTCGTGGGGCAAACGGGAGAGGCCACCGTTGCCGATATTTGCGAGCATTCCGATTTGCCCAAGGCCTCGGCTTATCGTCTCGTGCAAGATCTGGTGGGCGTCGGCCTGCTGGAACCGGTGGGGCGCGGGCGGTTTACCTTGGGCATTCGGCTAAAGCGGATGACGCAATCCGACCAGTCGGACGAGGCGTTGATAGAACAGGTCGCACCGGCCCTGCGGCGGGCCGCCTGTCGCCATGGTGCGGCGTTCTTCCTGTCACGGCTTCGCGGTCGGGCGGTCGAGATCATCCATGTGGAAACGCCGGATACCGGTGTGTCCTTCCTGCATCCGGGGCTGGGCAAGCGGCCCTTGCACGCTTGTTCCTGCTCCAAGGCGGTGGCGGCCTTTTCTCCCTCACTCTTCAACTTTGACAAGTTGGATGGCCGTTTGAGGGCCTACACCGAGTTCACCCTGACGCGTGTCGAAGACCTTCAGGCGGATCTGGCCGCCATTCGGCAGCGCGGCTACGCCGAGTGCGTGGAAGAGATCGAGCGTGGCATGGCGTCTGTCGCGGCGCCACTTTCGGACAATGGCCCGGGCGCGACCATGTCCATCGGAGCGACAGGTTCCGTGCGGGTGTTTACACCAGCTTTCCGAAAAACCTTAGGGCCGCATCTCACGCAAATCGCGCGGGAAATCTCAGCGGCTGGTCAATTTTCGCCGGAGCAAGACGATCTGCAAGAGTGTGCGCACACCAAAAGCGGAAAAGAAACTGTTGGGAGCTGAACGCGATATCTGTGGAGCTTTCTGCGGAGCCAGAACGGATCGGCATGCAAATTCCTCGATGTCCTACATAATGAACAAGCATTTTCTCGGGTCAGCGGCGGTATTGCTACCTTAGGGCTCTATTCAGAAAAATTACGACTGCAGGTAGGAGGATAAGATGAATACGTCTGAGGCAATGCTGGGCCGGTTCTTTGCCGTTAATATCTTGCCTGAACACAGGCAGGCATTCTTGGAAGCGAGTATCTTCGAGGCACAGAGCGTGATCAGCGAGGAAAGGGATGTCTTCCAGTTTCATTTCATGGAAGATGCCACACACCCTAACCGCTTCTACTTCTATGAGGTTTATCGGAACGGATCCGCTCTTCAGACGCATTGGGAAACAGCAGTCTTCAAGACTTGGTGGGCAAATGTCCAACACATGCTTGACGGCGAATTGGAAACAATTGCGCAGATGCGTTCGCTCTTTCCAACGAGTAAAGGTTTCGAGGCACAAAAGCCCGGCCTTTTGCAGTGGTAAAGCCGTAGAGCGCTCAGTCTACCGAAGCGTCTCTTGACGGTAAGTTGTCGCGGTCGCGCAAGCCCTCATCTCATCCGAGGGCCAATAGCCGGATCAGGAACTTGCACGCTCGTCCAACACCGCCGCTACGTCTACGAGCTTGGCAGTCCGATTTGTTGAGCGGGCGCGTAGCAGGCTGACAGCGCATCAATACCGTTGAATTCCTTCGCAGAGATCTGCGAGGGAAATGCTGTCATACGATGCCCCGGCCTTTGCCGGGGGGCGTGCGGAGATTATTCTGAACCTGTTGCTGCCAGCCTTCGCGCACAGGTTCGAGACGCAGGACCGCACGCGCGCAACGCTGAGCGCCTCCAGCGTGCCATTGCGGAAAGTGACATGACCATCACTGTTCGGGACGACCAGCAGGAAGATAACAGCGAGGCCGGGGCATTTCTGAGACTGCCATTGCCCGGTTTGGATGGCGGGTATCTTTCGATCGCGCAGCCGGACGCCGCGACGCTGGCGGCCCGGCTGGCCGAAAACTTCGGCCTTACCAAGCGGCAGACAGATATCGCGCATTGCCTGTTGGATGGACTCTCGACAAAGGACGCCGTGGAGCGACTGCGCATCAGCCTGAATACCGCCCGGTACCATTGCGAAGCCGTTCTCAACCGGACCAGTGCCAGTCGCCTCGGTGACTTGAACCGGTTCGCCCGGTCTTTTACAGCGGCGCCACCGGAACCGTCCTGGGGATGAGCTTGGACGGTGTCGCCCCATGTACAGGTCTGGCCAATTGCAGGCAACCCCGGCTCAGTCTTCCGCGGCAAGCCAATCGCGAAAGCGGCGTTGACGCAGGTCTTCGGTGTTCGCGTGCCAGCCGCTTTCCCGCACGAGCGCCCGCCCCGGGTGTTGCGGGGCGTTCGGCAGATGCGCACGCATCGGCACGCTCAGATCCTGGTTGATCCCGATCCTGTCAAAGGCGGAGCGGCGGGTCGGGCCGTAGGGGATCTGCGTCGCGAGGCGAGCCATGGTGTCCGGGTTCGCGGCGTGCATCACGAAGGCACGGGCGGCGTCGGGCGCGTCGGTGTCGGCGGCGATTGCCCAGACCTCGGTCCCGATGATGCGACCGTCCCAGACGATGTCGATCGGTGCGCGCCCGCGCTGCGCCACGTCGAAGAACCGGCCGTTGAAGCCGGCCGCCATCACAGCGCGGCCGTCCGCCAGCATCGCGGCCGGCGCCGCCGCGTCCTGCCACCAGATGATGTCGTCGCGGATTGTGTCCAGCTTTCGGAAGGCCAGGCGCAGGCCGCGGTCGGTGCTGAGCAGGCCATAGATCTGTTCCGGTGGAACGCCTTCGGCCAGCAAGGCCCATTCGAGGATCCCGTCCGGGCTGCGCTGAACGGCGCGCGGGCCGGGGAAGCGGGCCGTGTCGAAGAAATCCTCAATCCGGGTCGGTTTCAAGCCCGAGAACGCGCGGTCGTCGAAGGCCATCACGCGGGCATAGGCGTTCTGCGGCACTGCGCAGCGATCCGGCGCGAAGGGGGTGAAATCCGCCAGAGACGCGGGCGCAAAGAGCGAGTTCGGGTCGATCTTTAGCAACAGACCATGCGCGCAGGCTACACGGGCCTGATCGGCCAGCATGTCGATCACGTCCCAACCCTCCGGCACGCCGCGCTCAGCCAGTGCCGTCCAGCTTCCATCGTAGACGACCACTTCGACATCAAGGCCGGTTTCTGCGGCAAAAGGTGCGATGACGGCCTGTCGTTGCGCGGTCTCGTAGGCGCCGCCCCAGGACACGATGGTCAAATCGTCGGCGCGGGCCGGGGTTGCGATCACCGCGAGCATCAGCAGGAGGAGGTCAGATCGACGCATTTTCTTCCTTTCGCAGGCGCGCGCCTTCGTCCAGCCAGGCCGAGACCAGATCCGCCTCGGACACCGCGCCGAGATAACGCCCCGTTTCGCCGGAAACGACAGGCACTGCGTCGCCGACGAAGCCGCGCAGCCGCTCCATGGCGTCAGCGAGATCGGTCTCGTCGTCAAAGACAAGCCGGGCCGGGGCGAGGCCTTGCGCCACACGTGGCGGATCATCCTGCGCGCTGGGGCTGAACACCCCGAGAAGCCGGCCTTCGGGGTCGAGCACGAACGCCTCGCGCCAGCCCTGCGCCCGCAGACGCTCGGCCACGTCGCTAGGCCTATCCTCTTCGGTGACGGTCACCGCGTGCGGCTGCAGGAAATCGACGACCTTTAGCGCCGCGAAATGCGCCCGATCCCGTCCCAGCGAAAAGTCGATGCCCCGGCGGGCGAGCTGCACGTCAAAGAGCGACCGGCCAAACGCGCGGTGGGACACGAGGTTGGAAAAGACGACCGCGACCATTGCGGCGATGGTGACGTCGTAATTGCGGGTCAGTTCGAACACGATCAGGATGCAGGTCAGCGGCGCGCCGATCACGGCACTGGCAAAGGCCATCATGCCGCCGATCGCGTAGATTGCCGCGCCCGAGGTCGGCACGCCTGCAAGGCCCGAGGCGAGCGTCCAGAAAAGCACGCCGATCAGGCTACCGATTAGGAGCGACGGGCTGAACGCGCCGCCCGAGAACCCCGCGCCGATGCACAACGCGGTCAGAAATATCTTGGCGGCGATCAGCACAATCAGTTCGCCAAGCCCGAAGGCGCCGTCGATGGTAGCGAAGCGCAGCGTGGAGGTGCCGATACCAAGCACGTCGGGCAGGACAAGCGCCGTCAGCCCAACCGCAAGGCCCGCCATCGCCGTGCGCGCCTCGGGCCACCTGATCCAGCGCGCGAGGGCCGGTCCGATGGTCAAGAGCAGGCGCATGAACACGATGGCTGCCAGGGCCACGGCAAGGCCCAGGAGGGCGACGAAACCGAACTCGTAGCCGTGGGCGACGCCCGGAAACTCGATCCGGAAGAGGGCGGGCCGTTCGAAGATCACGTTGGCGATGACATAGCCCGCCACGGAGGCGACGGTCACCGGTGCGAACGCCCGGGTAGCATAGTGGCGCAGAACTACCTCATGTGCAAAGAGCACGCCCGCGATCGGCGCGTTGAACGCGGTCGAAATCGCGGCGGCAACGCCGCAGCTGACGGCAATGCTTGCCAGGTTCGGTACGCCCAGACGCAGCCGATGCGCAAACCCGCCGAAGATCGCGCCGAGATAGACCATCGGTCCGTACTGGCCGACCGAAGCGCCGGTGCCCAGCGACAGCGCCGCGGTCAGGGTCGAGACCAGACCACTGCGCAGGTCGGGAAGCGGTTTGTGAAACTGCACGGCCTCGATCACGTCAGGCGGGCCAAACGGCCGCCCGGCGGACGACAGGTGCCGATGGATGAGCCCGACGATCAGACCGCCGAGCGTCGGCACGAGGATCGTCATCATGGCGACCAGTCCCGGCGCGCTTTCCCACTGCACCCGCGCTTTGGGCGCGACCAGAAGAACCGTGTTCAAGAGCGCAACAAGGTCGACAAGGGCGATGGCCGCCATCGACGCCGCCCCGCCGACAGTGAGAGCGATGCCGGTGAGGATCAACATGCGCAAGGGCGCAGGCGCCGTGTCGCTTTGCGTTTCAAGGGTCATTGCGGTGGATCATCGACCGGATGAACGCATGACGCAACAGTGGGGAAACCTGGCTGCGTCTGATTTCGGATACGAGGATGCTGCTGCCCATTCGCTGCGAATACGAATTCGATTTATCGACGGATTCACACAAAGCGGGACAATGTTGCCATTCGATCGACACAGCCGGACGACTGCCAAGTCATAACCAGAGCGAACTTCGTCAGTCGATTTCTGCCACCAGCCACTCAGCGCGCTTGATCTGCTCGGTGACGATACCGAGTTTCGTTTTCAAGCGTTCTTTCTTGTCCGCTCTCCTCGAGCTCGCGATCGCGACCTCCAGCTCGGCCTTTTTCTTGTGTAGCTTCGTTAGAACCTTTTGCACGTCGCTCGGCTTGATCTTGCTTGCCTTGCCGCGCTGGAGGCGCTCGTTGTAATCTTCGACTTTCTCGACAAGTTTCTTCAACCCCATCTGGATACCTCCGCCTCGCGCTCACGCGCGTGTACTCTACCCATCTTCAATGACATTTTTGCGACCCCCGTGGTCGCGGTCCGGATTAGAGGAACTGCCGGATGCCGCACGGGCCTCGCCCAGTTCGTCTTCATCCAGAGTCAGTAGGCTCTCGACCTCGGCAATGGCAAGGTCACGCGCGATGTAGTAACTTCGCGCCGCGTCGATCAGACCGCGCATCGCGGCGTAGGCATAGCCGGAATCGTTGAGAAACGACGTCGCAGCAGTCGCGTTCATCTTGCCTGTGCGGATCAAGGCATCAACACGACGTGCGGTAGAGCGCGCATCCACTTCGATCTGCGCGCGTTCCTGGTCCAGCCAGAGAGCGCTGCGGTCCTCGGGCGGGGCCAGGTCCAGCTTGCGGATCTCCACGACGATCCGGGCGATCTCGGTGCGCAGGCCGTCATACAATTCGGTCACTGTCCCCTGCGAACGCGTCGTGTAGCGCAGCACATTCTTGCGCAGGTGCTTTACTGATTTCACCACCTGAACGATGTCGCTTGAGACATCGCGTAATGCGTAAATGTTTCCAGCGATTTCGGGCGGTATCTGCTTGTCGCCGACGCGCGTCGTAAAATCGACGATCGCCGAGTAAAGCGTCTTGACCCGGCGCTCGTAGACTTCTTCCAGGTCGAGGTCGAAAGCCGCACGGCTTTCGCGGACTTCGGCTGCGATGTTGTCGGTCTTGAAGATTTGCTCTCGGTGTAGGTTTAGGCCATGCATGATCAGCTCCATGGCGTTCTCGTAGAGATGCCGCACTTCCTGGCGCAAAGCGCTCTCCAGCGTTTGTGGGAACTCGTCGACCGCCTCATTCAGATAGCGCGGGAGGCTGACATCGCGGACTGGTTCGACGATGCGTTGCTCGATGAAGCCAATCAGCCGGTTGAGAAACGGCAACATCAGCGCAACACCGAGCGTGTTGAAGATTGTGTGAAACACCGCGAGCTTGAGCGCATAGTCGTCGGATCCGATGCCGACGGTGGCGCTGATCGCGTCGACCAAGTCGCGCAGCGGGGCGATGAAGATCAGCGCAACTGCAGCTGTAGCCACGTTAAAGATCAGGTGCGCGAGGGCGAGCCGCTTGCCTTGGAAGTTCGCGCCAAGTGCACCGATGATCGCCGTGATCGTCGTGCCGATGTTGGCGCCGATCGCCAGTGCCAAGGCGTTTTCGTAGGTGATCTGCCCGGCGGAGAGAGCGGTGAGGATCAGCACCATCGTAGCGTGGCTCGACTGCATGATGACCGTCGCCGAGGTTCCGAGCAGGGTGTAGACGATCAGACCCAGCAGCCCCGGCAGAGCAAAACGCAGCAGGTCGATCTGGTCCTTGAATGCCTCGAAGCCCTCCTTCATGTGATGAATCCCGAGGAATAAAAATCCGAGGCCGCCAAGCGCATAGCCAATGCCGCGCAACGGTTTTGGCTTCTGGAATACCAGCAGGATGCTGAGTGCGATCATCGGCATGGCGTAGGCAGCGATGTTGACCTTCAGTCCAAGACCCGCTACCAGCCAGGCACCCGTCGTCGTCCCGATATTGGCGCCGAAGATGATCCCAACCCCGCCGATCAACGAGATCAGGCCGGCGCTGAGAAACGAGATAGTGATCACCGAGACCAGAGAGCTTGACTGCAACAACGTCGTAGACACGATGCC
>Ga0102932_1001295_pt1 | contig 12979 bp, 10 predicted proteins | sample SalPonR1_C_D2_MG_FD_78212 | JGI IMG/M metagenome (GOLD analysis project Ga0102932, IMG submission 78212) | Salt pond soil microbial communities from South San Francisco under conditions of wetland restoration - Salt Pond MetaG R1_C_D2_MG | ecosystem: Environmental > Aquatic > Marine > Intertidal...
TAACGAAAACCTGGAGCAGCTTGATTTTCACTCGGGTTTATACATCATGCCGGGGTACCCCTGGCAGGTTATAGATGGTTTGATCACGAATTTTCATCAACCGCAAAGCACTTTGCTGGCATTGATCGCGGCTTTCATAGGGGAGGAATGGAAAAAAGTCTATGAGTATGCTCTTACTCATGATTTTCGATTCCTCAGTTATGGCGACTCTTCTTTGCTGTTGAGATAACAGACAGCACCGTAGCCGTATTCTTAGAGTCTATTTGCGGCCTTCCCCACTTGCTATTTTGTAATCTCATTTCATCGGGTGAAAGAAGCACTAGGATTTTAAATTAGAATTCATTGGTATTACTTTTTTACTTCTTAAATATAATTATATTTGCCTTAAATTAGAATTGGTCTAAATAGCCTCCATATGAAGCTGCCCTTTACGTTAATAAGCGCACTATTCCTTTTGTCCACCCAGTTTTTCTTCGCAAATGCACATAATGAGCCTTATGAATGCAGCCGGAGCAGTCATCAATACTTACATAAGATTTTCAGTCATCCATCTAATGGTTCTTTTGAGTGTATGTATAGCCTACCATTAGCACCTTTGCATAAATGCACTGATAATGACACTATTGATCAGTGGTCAAATTCTTATACTCTACCGGATGTTGAATTAATGGCCTTAAGTTTGACGTCCCGAAAAGATTTCATCCAGCGGAAGGGTCCAACTTCTTACTATCTGAGCTCGGATTACCTCAAACAAATTCGAACTATAGATCCCCATCAGATGCTTCAGCGGGTTCCGGGTTTGCAAATTCAGGATGAAGAGGGGTTTGGCCTTCGACCTAACATTGGTATTCGTGGCAGTGGTGCGGCTCGTTCATCTAAAATTTTGGTTATGGAGGATGGGGTACCCTCAGCGCCCGCGCCTTATTCTGCGCCGGCCGCTTATTATTTCCCTACCATGGGACGTATGAATAGTGCGGAAGTCCGCATGGGATCGGCTGGACTTACTGCTGGCCCATATACCACGGGAGGTGTGCTAAACTTATTATCCACTCCTATCCCTACTCGTACCGATTTTCGCATGCGAGTCGGGGCGGGATCTTTTAATACTCGGCAAGTACACCTTACAGCGGGTGATGAAGTGGGGCGCCTCGGTTATATGGTCGAGTATTTTGGACAGCATTCCGATGGTTTTAAGGAATTAGACGGACCCAATGACGATACGGGCTTTGACAAACGCGATTTCCATCTAAAGCTTCGATATCTATTATCTGATAAAAATGGTCATCGCCATCAACTCTCGGGAAAATTCCTAAATGTTCAAGAAACCTCTAATGAAACCTATTTGGGTTTAACTGCATCTGATTTTGCACAAAACCCACTGCGCCGGTATGCGGGATCGGAGCGTGATCAAATGAATACTGAATTCACCTCGGGGCACCTAACACATACTTGGACACTTCCACAATCTCTCTCTATTGTGAGCACTTTATATGGCCACACCTTCGAGCGAAATTGGTACAAACTAGATAAAGTAAGTATTGGCGATGAGACTATTTCCATATCTAGAATACTATCACGGCCCGGAGATTACCAACCCTTTTTAAATGTAATCCAAGGCCAAGCCCAATCGGATGCATCTTTAGCTTTAAAGGCAAATAACCGCTCGTATTATTCCTATGGATTTCAATCTAGATTAAATTGGCAAACGACCTTTCACTCCATTCAAGCCGGGATTCGACTACACACAGATGCAGTAGACCGCTTTCAATGGGTGGATGATTATACGATGGGAAATCAAAGCCTTTCCCTTTTAACTGAAGGAATTCCCGGAACAGAAAGTAATCGCATTGAGCGGACTAGCGTTGCCTCGGGTTTTGGCGAATACACTTACCAAAAAAATGACTTTACCCTCACTGCAGGGGGACGCCTGGAGTATATCTACGCTGAGCGAGAAAATTACGGGAAAGAGGATCCTGACCGGACGGGTATTGATCTAAGTGAAAGATCTAATACTATCCTGACATTTCTTCCAGGTGTCAGTGTCAATTATGACTTAAATACTAAATCCCAAATTTTTGCTTCAGTAGTGAGGGGATTTACGCCGCCAGGAAATAGTGCAGAATCAAATCCGGAGGAAAGTATTAATTCGGAATTGGGATACCGATATTTTAGTACTTCATCCTTCCAATTCCAAATGACAGGCTTTTGGCATGAATACCAAAACCTTCTGGGAAGCACTCTCGTGGCAGGGGGAAACCCCTCGGCGGTTGATTTGATCAACGGAGGAGCCGCCAGATCTGCAGGGGTCGAAGTTTATGTGAAATATGATGTCCACAAGCGTTGGCCTTTGGAAATGAGCTACACCCTTATCCAATCCACTTTCCAAGAGGATTTCGAAAGTGATTTTGATCCCTGGGGTGAAGTTTCTCAGGGAGATTTTCTCCCCTACGTTAGTCCACATACTATCTGGGCGCAGTGGGGTTACAAAAGTGATCGATTTGGGGTGTTTGCTCAGCTTCACTATCAGACTAATATGTTATCAAAAGCAGGCCCCAATTTCAATAGTAGCCCGGATGCCCCTCTTCTTGATAGTCGAGTCCTTTTATCAGCTCAAGCTCAATATCAACTCTCTTCAGGCCTTCAAATTTACCTTCGCGCCAATAATTTGTTAGACGAGGTGTATAATGTAGCCCTGCGCCCTGCTGGATGGCGACCTGGTATGCCACGTTATTTTGAACTGGGATTCGATTATCGCTGGATAAAAAAGTAATTTTTCATCTTCCGCCATCATCAGGTTTGGCTAGATGCGGAAACTAAACTATCTTTCCTTAAAATAATGCTATGGCAGATTCTAGTGAAAATAAGGACAATAATGAAGTGGATGATGGTCAGTCCAGTGGTCCGCAAGCAAATACAATTTGGGGGAGTGCATTTGTTCGACTTTCTCTCTATATTTTACTTGGATTTATTCTCCTGGCTACCTCCCGCTATGTATATCTAAAAGTGACGGGGAATTACCCAGCTAAGTTTGAAGAACAAAGCATCATTCAATACCCGCATTTGGAAAAACTCCAATCCGATAAAAACAAGAAGGCGGAGTCTTCGGAGTCTAAGAATAAAACAAAGACAGATGGCACCCAAAACCAATCCGAAACAGAAGCCCAATCGGATACCCTTTCAAAAGATGGAGGGCGCAGGCAATGATTTCATTGTCTTGCGGCCGGAATACTATGCCCTGATTGACGACCCCAGGCAAATTCAAAAATTATGTGATCGCCATAAAGGAATTGGCGCAGATGGATTAATAAGTGTTAAGGCTCCGGATGATCTATCCTACGATTTTCAAATGATCTATCACAACGCAGATGGAAGCTCAAGCTGCTTCTGCGGAAATGGGGCACGTTGCGCAGTTGCTTTTGCTTGCGATTTTTTTAATCTACAGAAGAATATCACCTTCCGTGCTTATGACGGTCAGCACCAGGCTATTGTACATGACCTTGAGGACATCGAAATCTCTTTGCGTCCTACAAGTACTCCGAACCGAATTGAAGACGGATACTTTGTGGACACGGGATCTCGCCATTTCTGCCTTCAAGTAGACCACCTCGACCAGATCGACGTGTTCTCCGAAGGTCGGCGGTGGCGCCACCATGAAATTTTTAAGCCTCAAGGTGTAAATGTTAACTTTTGGACACGCCATGAAAATGGAATCCGTATGAGAACCTTTGAGAAAGGAGTAGAGGCAGAAACATTGGCATGTGGAACTGGTGTAGTGGCCGTAGCGCTCTCCCTACATACTTCACAGAAAGCTTCACAAGCGACTTTAAGTACTTCCGTTGAAATGAAAGGGGGTGAATTTCAAGTACGTGCCAGACGTCTGCATGCTGAAGGATATGAACATATCTTTCTTAGAGGCCCGGTTCGGCAGGTGTTTTCGGGAGAGATTCTATTGTAATTTTCTTACTTTTTACCGAAGAACCGACCCGCCAAACCGCCAAGTAGTCCGCCACCTTTGCTTTTTCCGCCACCCAGAGCATCGGAAAACATGTCCATTAATGGCGAGCTGTCATCAGCAGGAGTCTGTTCGTTTTTATTTGTAATCAAATTCATAATCTGAGGGAGAACAATACCCGAAATCATTTGGGCTTTGGATTTATCCACACCGACATACTGTACGATCTTATCTGTCAGCGTATTTTGAAGTGTGTTCTGCAGGGAGTTTGCCGAGGAATTATTGGATTGGCTGGAAAATAGATTCATTAAGGTAGAAACATTACCAATAGATAGAGATTTCCCGATCTCTTCATCCGCAGCTTTGCCTGTAGCTTGAACTACTTTATCCACTTCTTCATCGTTCAAGTTTGCTTTGGACTTTAATTCGCCGGTAATCTGATTTTTCAACTGCGACAAAATTGCATCAATCATAACGTTCGGTTTTTTATCAAAAATAATAAAATTACCGTATCGGAGTTCTTTTATTTTCAAGTTGATCTACATAATCCAAAGTACCCAAGCGAAATCGGAATGGAATACGACTGTTTTGCTCGATGGCATATTCCCATCGGCAAAAAAGAGCTTTCGAACGATCCATCCCAGGATAAAACGTATTAAAATTCATTCTGGTCCACTTTAATTCCTGTATTTTCTCCTGCAGCTCTGCAGAATTAAGCTGCTTTTTAGGTCCGGCAGTGTATTGTGCAGATAGAGAAGGGGAGGTGAGGTGAAAAGCGATTATGAAAAAGTACATAAAATATAAGTGTAAGCCAATTCGCAATAAAATGGACCATTTTGAAACACGAAAAAAGGAAAAGTTTTTTATCACCTTCTTAAAATAAAAGTTTGCCATAAAATTCTCATTAATACTAAATAGTAAACGGTAGTACGCAGGCTTTGTTTGATTAGGAAAATCACACGAATAGATACAGGTACTCCTTTTCGTTAAACCTTTTCTGCTTTTTAACGCAAGGGCGTCATAAAATTGGCGTCAAGCGCCAAATCGCCAATATAGTCTGCAGTGCACAAAATACTTCCCGTAAAATTTAGTTCTTTCATGATTCTGCACGCGAGATTCACCGCGAAGTCGCGAAGAGCGCAGAGTATTTCGACTAGTTGCTATTTTTGCTTTACGAGCTGCAATCTACCTACGACCGACTAAGGTCAGCAATATCGAAAGCGGTCACTTTTAACAGTTCGACTTCGCTTACTGCGGCTCCTTTAACCTTGAATTACTTTATCCTTTAACCTTGAGTCCCTTTATCCTTTAACCTTGAAACCTTTAACCTTGAAACCTTTAACCTTGAATCCCTTGCCCCACCTTCGCGTCAGTGATGAGAGGGTGGCCCCGAGCGCTGGTGCCGGTAGGCCGCAGCATGCGACGGGGAGATCCCGCAAGCCTTTCAGGCGAGTGGGAGCCGAGCGAATAGAGAGCACCCGATCGTAGCGCCGCCGGGCGACCTCTAGGAAGCTCGGCGGGACGCCCAAAAAACGAATGAAGGGCGCCCAAATCATGTTTTTTAAGGATTTATGCGGTAAATACTGAAGAGCATCTATGTCGACGGAAATTAAAGAGGGCTTGAGAGGGCTTCAAACCACATCTTTTCCCTAGCGTCTAATACAACTCATACGATCGAAAATCACATTCTATGGGGCCGTTGTATAAGATGAGTTTTTTTGAAGGCTTTAATCCCAATCTTTTTATAGCATCTACATTCCCGGATAGCACCCAAGCTGTCCATCCCGAGTAGTCTTGTTTAAGTTTATCTCCAATCTGCATGTAAAACGCTTTTTCATCGGCCAGTTCCATACGCTCACTATATGGAGGGTTCATTATAAGTACTCCTTTTTCAGCAGGGGGAGGGGCATGAAAAAAATCGGACTTTAACCATTGAATCTCATCACCAAGTCGGGCGCGCATAGCGTTCTTTTTACTCAGACGCATGGCTTCAGGGTGGTCGTCGGCACCAAATATGGGCGAGGCAACAGATTGACTTTGGCGGGCACATTCTCGTTTAAGTTTTCGAAAACTGCCGATGTCCAGACTGTAATAGGATTCAAACGCAAAAGATTCCCGAAACCGCTGAGCGGGAATGTTTTTCGCCCATAAGGCAGCTTCTATCGGCAAGGTGCCGGTTCCGCACATCGGATCAAAAAATGCTTGATCGGGTGTCCATCCACTGAGTCGAATCATGCCGTAGGCCAACACCTCGTTTATAGTTGCTATACCCTTACCTATTTTATATCCTCGCTGATACAAAGGGTCCCCACTGGTATTGAGCGAAAGGGTGGCTCGATCGTCAAAAATGTGAATGTTTATGGGTACATCAGGCGACTCTTTATCCACACTTGGACGTCGCCCAAATCGATCGCGGAAATGATCTGCTATGGCATCCTTCACTTTGAGGGCAGCAAAACCCGTATGGGCAAAACGACCGGAAGATATCGTGGGATAAATGGCAAAAGTTTGATCGACTTTCATGTGCTCGTGCCAATCTGCTGTCCGCGTCAGATCATAAAGTTCTTGCTCGTTGGCGGCAGTACCTTCTTTCAAGATCCATAAAACATGGGTCGCCAGGCGTGATAGATAATTGATCTTGAAAATATCCTCAGCATCCGCATTATCCAGCCTTACGGCGCGTTGTATGGCCTCACCCTGCTTAGCTGTCAATTCTTTTATCTCTGACAGGAGCAACTCCTCGAGTCCTGCCTGCGTCTTAATGATTAAATCCATAAATTATGTTTGTAAAACCCCGGGGTTGAATGTTTCAATAGTGCCATGGTCTGCTGCTGCCAGGCCTTGTGATAGAATATCGCGTGTGGATAGAGGATCTATAATTGCATCCACCCATAAGCGCGCAGCAGCATAATATGGTGTCGTTTGCTCTTCGTATCGAGCACTGATTTTGTCTAATAGCTTTTTTTCTTCCTCTGGACTTATAGTTTGCCCCTTTGCCTTCATAGAAGCCGTTTGAATTTGCAAAAGTACTTTTGCAGCCTGACTGCCGCCCATTACAGCGATTTTTGCTGTCGGCCAGGCCACGATGAGCCTAGGATCGTAGGCCTTGCCACACATCGCATAGTTGCCGGCACCATAACTGTTCCCCATCACCACTGAAAATTTAGGCACTGTTGAGTTAGATACCGCGTTAACCATCTTTGCACCGTCCTTGATAATGCCTCCGTGCTCAGATCGCGTACCTACCATAAACCCCGTAACATCGTGAAAAAATACCAGTGGAATCTTCTTTTGATTGCAGTTCATAATAAAACGAGCCGCTTTATCGGCTGAGTCGGAATATATGACCCCTCCAAACTGCATCTCACCTTTTTTAGTTTTTACGACCTCGCGGTTATTAGCCACAATTCCTACCGACCACCCATCGATACGGGCATATGCGCAAATAATCGTTTGACCATAGCCATCTTTATAATAAGTAAGCTCAGAATCATCTACGATTCGTTTTAATATCTCTTTGGTATCGTAGGGTTTTCCGCCACCCTCCGGATAGAGGCCCAATATCTCTTTCGGGTCCTCCTTCGGCGGTTTAGGCGTTTCTCGGTTGAGTCCAATAGTGTCTCGAGGACCCATTTTACTCATCAGGTCGCGAATGGTATCCAGACACTCCTTATCATCTTTCATTTTATAGTCCGTAACACCCGATATTTCGCTTTGAGTAGTTGCTCCACCAAGCGTTTCCTTATCCGTATCCTCACCAATAGCCGCTTTCACTAAATAAGGACCAGCAAGAAATATGGAGCCGGTCTTGTCTACAATTAAGGCCTCATCAGACATGATTGGCAAATAGGCACCACCCGCGACACAGCTGCCCATTATTGCAGCAATTTGCGGGATTCCCATACTCGACATTTTTGCGTTATTTCTGAAAATTCGACCAAAGTGCTCTTTATCGGGAAATATTTCATCTTGCATCGGTAAATACACACCGGCACTATCCACTAAATATATAATTGGTATATGGTTTTCCATCGCAATTTCCTGCGCACGCAAATTCTTCTTTCCCGTAATCGGGAACCAAGCCCCAGCCTTCACAGTCGCGTCATTGGCCACAACAATACACTGTCTATCAGACACATAACCCATTACGACCACTACACCACCTGCCGGGCATCCACCTTCTTCTTCATACATCTCATATCCGGCAAAAGCACCAATTTCAAAAGCCGGCTTCCCCTCATCCAATAACCCATCCACCCGCTCCCGAGCAGTCATTTTACCCTTAGCATGCTGCTTTTTCAACTTCTTTTTACCCCCGCCAAGATGTACTTTCTCCAGGCGTCGCTCAAACCGAGAAACAGCCAGTTTCATCGCATCTTCGTTCTGATTAAACTCCAGATCTATATCCCTTTTTTTTGCCATAGCTCATGTTTTTTGCTTTGATAAAGATAGCCAGATACCTACACATTTTGTAATCAGCACCCTCATTTCACGCTTCTATTTTTTATCTCAATCTTTTGGGCGTGCCCCTCGAGGGTCCGCCAGAGGTCGGACACCTCGGGGTCGGGCCCCTCCGGGGTTCGCTATACGCTCCGTGCGTAGCCATGACTGAGTCATGGCTACGCACCACCTGTCGGCGCCCTCCAGACCCCTCACGCTTCCGCGCTCCGCGCGGTAATATTCTACCTTTCGAGAAATCTCACGCTATGTCTGGACAGACAGGGCTACCTGACTCTCCTGAAATCACGTTGAAACATGGCTGTGATTCAGTCCCCCCAATATCTCCCTGGGAAGGGCGCATCTCCAGCTGCGCCCCCAAAGCCCTGAAAGGGGGATATAAAATAGCCCGGGCTGTAGCCCCGGGAATCGACAACAGCCAATTTTTAGCGCTGAAAGTGCGGGCTAGCATTCCCGAACCAACCCCTATCAAGAACCCCAAAAGAAATCTGTGTAATCCTATTAATCCGGGTAATACCGCTAAAGCGCCAGTGTAGCCTGCGGTGCATAGGTCTTTTTTTCTGGAAATGTATTGACATGGAATAGCCCCGATAGAAAGGCAACGGGAGTTCGAAGGGATTGCAGTGGAATCGCACTCATATTTTTGTGATTTTTGGAAGTAGCACTGCTCTTTTGCCCTACGAAGTTGATCAGAAAAGAAGACAATAGAGGTCATAATCGCAGGAAAACGAATCGGTTGAATCTTTGAAATCCCGTGGAATCGGTGATTCAAATTTCAGCGGTTACCGTGATTTAGACACAAATGATCTGTGATAACATCCAAACTATAATCTAGACAACTTTTTGTGGCCAATAACTTTTACCAACTTTTTTTCTATAAACCAGATTGCCAAATTTGTTTGATATCCTCCATCATCTCTGTAGGCTTCACTTTATAGATTTTTATGAATACCTTTGAGAAATACGAAGCATTGCTGTATCCTACGGCAGTCGCCACCTCTCCGACCCGAAGATCAATATTTTTAATCACCATTTCCTTTGCTTTTTGCATCTTTATAAACACAAAGTACTTATTCGGAGTTAATCCTGTCAATTCTATCAATTTACGATGGAGCTGTCTAGAACTCAAATTGACTTCCACTGCCACTTGATCTACTGAAAAATCCTTGGAACTCATTTCTCTGATGACGATTTCTGTTACTTGTTCTAAAAGCATACTGGATAGGTTGTATGGAATGATGCAGACTTCGTTTTCTCTCTCTTTTAGTTGCGCTAAATAACTTTCCAAAAGGTCCTCTTGCGTTGCTCGCGGAAGAGGTTCTGTTTTACTTCCCACCTGCTCGTCTGGTGAAGCTGCCACCTTCTCTTCTTGCAAGCTTATTCTCTCGATATTGTTAGTTTTTTTAGTTGTTGAGTATTGCCTAGAGTTCAAAAAGAATATGAGCGCGAAGATGAGTATAAATGGGATACCTAGAGCTGGATAATATAGGTCATAACCGGACGATATTTTATATTTGAATGCCGAATAATGCCTGCTGCCGTCAGGTGATTCCCATAGAACAGACATTTCTTTATGGCCCTTAAGCTTATCTAAGGGTATGGCACCATTCTTGGCTTCCTGCCAAAAAACGTAGGATTTATTTGTAGGTTTATAAAATAATTTAAAAGCACCATCGAATAGGGAATACTGGGCTATGGGTTTGACTCCTTCTATACCATAGTCAACTTTGAATTTCTCATTTTGACGGTAGAAATCCCAGCTAGAACGGCCCTTCCCATATGAATGGAAACCTTTTATTTCGACAGTATCCCACTCATTATACTCGAGTGCAGGCATAGTTTTAGGATCGACAAAGGTTACACCATCGACACCCCCAAAAGCAAGTAATCCGGCTGAATTTTTAGCACTTGATAGGTGGTTGAATTCTTGTTCTGAAAGTTCAGGTATATCTTTGAAATCAAAGACTCGTTGAGCACTCAAATCAATGAGGTATAAACCGGAATTGGTACTAATCCATACTCTGCCACTGTCATCACTCAAGATATTGTTTGCGACCATAGAAGAAAAATGGTTGGTGAGGTTGAACGCATACCTGAGCGTAAAATTCGGAGCAGAATCCAACCACAGCATTCCACGGTGCCGTGTGGCTATCATTATGCTTTTATCTGGCAGTATGAGTGCGTCATTTACATTTGCTTCGGTATATTTATGTATCAGGTCCAAATATGTTCCAGATGAATCCCAGCGACATAAATAAAGCCCTTCTAGCGCACAAATAACGAGGATGTCCGAATCTTCAGTTTTCTTGATTCGGTTAACAGAGAGTGATTGAATAGTATCTTTTCCTTCTTTTATTACTACTTTCACCGTGACTGATGTATTGGAAAGTTTGCTCATGTAAAGCCCTAGCTTACCACCTACTAAATAGTGATGAAGTCCAATGGGCTGAAACCCGTATAATTCAGTACGGTAAGGAAGAGGGCTCTCTAAAAAAGAACAGCTGTCTGTATGGATAGGCGCATAATGCCCCCCCTTGCCATTAATAGCTATTTCTATAATGGAATCCCGATAATAATAAACTGGATATCCGGTGATACATTCTGTAATTTTAGAATTTAATGTATTGACGTCCAAGCTATCTGGGAGGTGGGATAAGTTTATTTCTTTAAGACCATCGTAGCTCGATGCGATAAGTTGGCTATCGCCGATAAAACTCAGGTTGCGACTTGAAAATCCTTGAATTTGTTTACAGAACAGCTTACTTTTTTTCTTCCCGGCTGGTACTTTCCGCACGGAAACTAAGCTTTTAGGTGTAACGTACCAATGTTGAGAAGTGGAGGCCACGTACAAGAGTGCTTTATGTAACTCTTCAGGACGAATTGAGTTTTCGAGTATTGATAAATAGTTAGACTGGTAAAAACTATCTTTATGTATAACAGCAAATGTCTTGTCTACGGCACGATAAAAAACAAGACCTCTCTGGCTTTTAAATTTGAAGGAAAAATCAACTGGAACCTGAACACCTTTTCCCCATGGCTTCTTAAAAACTCCATTTTTAATGGGAAAGCAATAAACCGTTTTATCTTTTTTACGAGTAAGATAAAGGTATTCTTGGGTGAGTGCAATTTTTTGTAAATCTGGTGATTCCAAGGTCAGGGAAGAAACCGTCACCCCCTTCCTATTCATGATACATAAGCGTTCAAATCCCTTTCCTGCCCTTTTTCCAGCCACTAATAATGTATCTGAAACGCCCATTAGGTAAAAGTCTTTTGTACGAGGTATTTTTGAGATTTCGTAATGATCCAGGGTATAGATGCCCTGATTGTCTGCCCCGATATGAAGAATACCATCAGTAGTGGAAAAGTAGTGACTTATTTTTTTATCGGCTAATGGTGTATGTTGAAAAATCTTTTGGTGGGACATATATTTACCACTCGCTATATCTAACAGGTGAAGCTCTCGCTCTGAGCCTATCATACCTGCTTTCTTCTTCACGATTCCTATAAGGTTTTTTCTCAAAGGCAATAGGTCCACCGTTAGCTCAGAAATGTGCTGCTTTTCGATCGGTATGTTGCGCACGGAGACCCCATCAAAAGCTATCAACCCATTTTTATATAGATGGAACGACTCAGCCCTTTCGTTTAAATAATGACTCGATGCAATATGCCGCTCAAGAGTATCAGGTACCTTGAATTGGCTAACATGATAAATAGTATCCTCGATCTCAAAACTGTAGTTGTTTTTCTCAAGCTGTGATGGTAAATACTGCCCAACAACAGAATCATCATATTGCGTGCAGCAACTTAGTGATAAGATACTTAAGAGGATTAGCGCTTGCTTAAAAATTGAGGGATACGAAAGAAACCTATTGTCTTCAAGGATAAATATGCGTAATAGCCGTAATAAAGAGTAAAAGTTTCTTGAATACATATTTTTATGATCAGCTATTTAGAGGACAATCTGAATCAAAAACAAACCGAGATAAGAATTAATAGCGAATATCAATTGTCTCATTTGCTCTATGACTTAACAATTGTTCTAAAAAAGTATTTCATTTCAGAATTGGTTTTTTAGTTAGGTCTAACAAAAAATTGATCTTACTGAAAAAACATACCTTTTAATGATAGGCCGACCGTTTACGACTATTACTCTCGTCATACAAATGCTTCCGTACCATATTTCAGTCATTATTAAGACGGAATTGATATTGTAGTAACGCCAATTTTATCTCCAAATTTACACTTTTCTAAAAAATTATGGCAGAATAGTTCATGATACTGGGTTTTACAAAAAACTAGCTTTTGGAAATTTAGCCGAGGAGCTAAGGCTATGCACTTAAATTTATCCGGCCATGCCTCAAGCGATTCTTTGAAGAGATTAAGATTGGAACAAATACTCTGAAATCAGTTCAATATATAAAAATCGAGCTGTCAGTTTTTGTTTTTCTCGTAAACCTAAAGCAATGACCCTACATTTAAGACATTAAATATACGTATATAAAATTTTGGAAAAACAGAATAAAACACATTTTTTCATCTGCTGAGAAATAAACTGTCACTCCAAAAAAA
>Ga0102932_1001297_pt1 | contig 12976 bp, 9 predicted proteins | sample SalPonR1_C_D2_MG_FD_78212 | JGI IMG/M metagenome (GOLD analysis project Ga0102932, IMG submission 78212) | Salt pond soil microbial communities from South San Francisco under conditions of wetland restoration - Salt Pond MetaG R1_C_D2_MG | ecosystem: Environmental > Aquatic > Marine > Intertidal...
AGGTGGAGAAAAGCCCCCGGTTCCTTTGAATACCCTTATTGCGGAAGGGCCTGCTGTTTCCAGAGATAAGATGAGAATAGCCTGGACACAGCGGGATCGCCAGTTACCTGAATTGGGTAAAAACAGGGCAAAGTTATATATGGCTGAAATAGTTTATGAAGATGGAGTGCCGAATCTATCCAATAAAAGAGAGATTTTTGATTCCAAGCAGTTACCTTTTTCACTGGGCGATGCAAGTCTTGAAACACAGGATTTTGTTCCACCAGAAGATGTAAAAGTCACATTTACCGCATATACGATTAATAATGGAAATAATACCGATGTGTATTTGGTAGATAGCGAAACCGGAGATTATAGACCAATCACGAACTCTCCTTGCTGCTACGATGAGGCCGAAGGAATTTTCCCTGACGGTGAACACACGCTGGTCGAACACGCACCCTCCGACAAAACAGCATGGCCACTGATTGATCTGTATAAACTGAAATTGGATGGGTCAGGCAAAATGCAAAGATTAACATATTTCACTGATTATAAGGGGTACAAAGCTAATCAGGGAGTTATCTCTGATGATGGGAAATATATGAGTTTTCAGATAGGAAAAATAAATACAGAACCCGGAGCAGGTTTTGGTTTCCTCATTATGGATTTGGAAGAAGCTGTAAAACACCTGGAGGGTTTTAAATCTTATAATGAATAACTAGAGCACCCAATAACTTGAGTTTCAAGAGGACAGTTTAGGGTTCGGAACTTTAATTTAAAACTCGGCCTGCAGCTTAAACGCGGGGTCTTCATACCAATGTTGGCAACAGTTTACACAGATTAAGAAATCCTGCAAATTTTGTTAAAGTGAAATAAATATTTAAAACATACATCCTATGAAATTAAAAGCAGTAATACTCATTGCGATAGCCACCATTTTCATTTCTTTCAATTGTAATGCCCAAGATATGAGGTCTCAAAAAGCCGGTAACTTTGATATAGACAAAGACCTATTATTGGCCCACTATGATTCCAAAACTGATGTAGATGACCTTCAATCTGTGGCAGCTTTGGCAACACTATTGTCTGATAATAAATATTCAACAATAAATTATCATGCAGTTGCTGGTGCTTATGGAATTCAGGAAGGATTATATGTCCCACCGAATGAATTATTTAACCTTGCATTTGGAGACAACTGGACAGACGCACATAACAATTTAAAGAACGCTGTTAATCAAGTTAAAAGGATTGCTATATCAACCCTAGAAAACCAAGGTGATATCTGGATTGCAGATGCCGGCCAATCTGATTTTTCTGCTCAATTGATTCAAGCTATTCAAGCTGATTTACCAAGCATGGATATTTCACACCGGATTCATTTAGTACAACATAGTGATTGGAATGAAGAAGTTACCTCACCAGCCAGCTTGGATTTTGTGAAGACAAACATTGATTATCAAAAAATACCTGATGGTAATGGAGTTGGAAATGGAACACCTGGATTTAGATCCCCCGAATATACTATGTGGAAAGAGAAGATCAGTGATCCCAAATTGATTGAGATTTGGCAGTTAGCCATTGACTTATCAAACAGATATAATGGTAAAGAGGGCCGATATTATAATGAGGCAATAGCAGCAGGCGGATTAGATTTTTCAGACCTTTCAGAAGTGTGTTGGATTTTAGGATTACAAGACATAAAGGATACAGAACACTTTTTTAATCGTTTTTCTAACTAAAAGCCTATTAAGTAACTTTCAAGAAGCCGTTTAAAGAGGCTTCTGTAGGGATCTGTTTCAACCGAGGCTGACGATTTCTGTCACAGAATTGAATGTAGTACTTTTTACTTGAGTTGATGAGACTTACCATAAATAGGTAGTTTTATGGCTTCGTACTGAAATTATACTGAGTTTTTGAAATATTACTCCAAAATCGGCCTTAGCGGGAATAGCTCAGTGGTAGAGCATCCCGACAGCGGTCGGGACCAAGGTTGGGGGCGTCCCGAGACATTCGGGAATTCCCTCTCCATTTTTATTATTAAACAATGTCGGACGACATTATGGAACTAAATTATAATCTCCGCGCAAAAAATAAACCGATCCCTTAACCGGTATGAGCTTGTGTGTTTGGATGTGCGCTAATTTATAGTCATTTAAGTCAATCAACTAGCTATAGATTTGAATAGGAGCCTTTTGTTTTTTTCCTGAACACGAATTCAAGCCTGAATTCCTCGTCCGTGTCCAGCTCAAAGCTGGCTCCAAGCTGCAATAACAGCATCTTAACGATCATAAAGCCTAGAGTTTTCGGTGATTCAAGATCAGGCTCTTGGTTCATTCCGTGACCATCATCGGAAAACACCACTGTGAATGCGTCATTCTCCTGACGGATTTTTATGAAGATATGGCCATCTCCATGTACGAAAGCATACTTCAGGGAGTTGGTCAGCAACTCGTTCAGGAGCATTCCAAGTGGTATCGCTTCATTAATATTCATATCGATGTTTTCTATGTCTAATTCAATATTGGTATCTCTAGAACCTGCAAAGTTGCCTTTGATTATTATGAAAAGCTCCCTCAGATATTTCTTGATATTTACAGTAGAATAATCATCATTGTCATACAGAAGCTCATGCACTTTCGCTATGGAGTGAATGCGATTCATACTCCTTTGAAAAGACAGCTTGGCCCGTTCGTCATCAAACTCATCCATTTCCAGACTTAAGAGGCTTGAAATAATAGCTAAATTATTTTTTACCCGGTGATGGACCTCCTGGAGTAATATGCTGTTTCTGTTTTCCGATTTTACCCTCTCGGTTACATCCAGTATGGTAGCTACAATCACATCCTGATGTTTATAAACGTCCCTCCTCAGGTAGGCATCCACCGGGTAAAGCGTACCGTCTCTGCGTTTATGCACGGTCTGAAAGTAAATTTCATTCCTGAGTTTCTTTTTAAGCGGGTTGATCAACTGTAAGAACTCATTACGGTCATATTCCGGCTTCAAATCATAGGCTGTCATTTTAAGAATCTCTGATTCAGAGTAGCCCAGGTTTCTTCTGGCCGGGTCATTCACATATACAAAAAGGAGAGACTCGGCATCAATTATATAGATCTCATTGATACTCTTTTCAACCAAATCATTGAGTTCTTTTCGCTCTCTTTTAGCCATCTCCTGTTCTGTCATATCAAATATCACCGAATCCCAGCGAATAGAACCATCATCCAGTTTTACCGGATGCCCTCTTCCGTGCAGGTATTTCAATCTGCCTGCGGGCGTTTTAATACTCCAGGTATGATCCCACCTCTTCATATTTTCGGCCGACTCTTCAATTGAAGTCAGCAAACCGTTCAGATCCTCTTCAGCTATTTGATCCCACATTTGCCGGGATGACTCCATTGCCTCAACCGGTGTAATCTCATAGACATCCATGACACCGTCACTAATAAAGGTTATTTTATCTGTGCCATCTGGCTTCAGCAAATATCGTTGGATTAACCCGTTTATATTGTTGGTGATAGAGCTCAACTGCTCTTGCTGCTGTTTGAGCGTCATTTCAGCTTTTTTTCGCTCGGTAATATCCTGTACAATACCTTTGACGGCAATCACATGCCCTGTGTCATCCACAACGGGAATCCCCATCGTTTTCACAAATTTGGAATTCCCTTTTTCGGTAATTATCTCAAAATCCTTCGAATATTTCTCTGAATACTTAATGGCTCGTTCAATCAAGCTGGTAAGTTCTTTATCATTGTAAAAGTTGAGAATTTGGTCTAAAGGTGGAACCGGCAAACTCTTGTCGCATTCAAATATCTCAAAGGTCATCTCAGACCAGCTGATATCTCCCGTCTGCAGATCGTAGTACCAGTCTCCGATTTTTCCTAATCGCTGTGCCTCCACGAGCCGTTCGGTCTGCTCCATCAATTGATGCTCCATTTCAACCTGGTCCGTGACATCCTCTTGTATTGAGAAAAACTCTGTAACCTCACCCGCTTTATTTCTAACAGGTGTGATATTCATATTCAACCAATAAGGCTTTCCTTCCTTGGTATAATTCAGGATTCTCTCTGCGAAGGGCTCTTCTCTCTTAAGTTTTTTCGCGATTCGTGCCACTGTTCTCGAATCCGTTTCAGGCCCTTGTAAAAGATTGGGGTTCTTCCCTTTTACTTCATCCAGCGTATAACCTGTAGATTTTTCAAAGGCTTTGTTCACCCACTTTATTTTCTCGTCCGGAGTGGTGATAATAACAAGGTTCTGGGTTTCACGGGCTATAAGAGACAATCTTTCAAGCTCTTTCTCTGCAACCTTTTGCCGCGTAATATCCTTTACCTTGCCATATAGTTTGGTGCAGCGTCCGTCTACCATCTCCGTTTCACACAAGGTGCGTACCCATTTGGTCTTACCTTTAGAGCTGACGATTTTCAAGTCTACTTCATACGAGGCACCGGTTTCAGTGGCAATTTTTAGAACCTGCTGTATTTTCTTGCGATCGTACCCTTCTTGGTAAAATTTAATTGCCGATTCGATATCTGGCTGATAACTGCTCTCAACCTCACAAATTTTCTTAACTTCAGGCGACCAGACAAGCCGGTTATTTTCCAGATCCAGCATCCAGTGCCCAACATCAGCCAAGAGCTGCGGTTTTCTTGATTGTGAATTCAGTTCCTGAATTTGCGGGTCTTGATCTGCAGCATTAAACATCAACCCGTACAGGAGTCCTGCTTCAGGTTCATTTTCTTGAAAAGAGACCAGATTTTTAATCCTCAGCACGTCCCCGCTTGAATCCAGCATATGGTAGCTGATTTCACAATATTCCTTCCTTTCAATTTTTTCATTCAGGGTGTCGATCACAGAATCTCTTTCAGCAAGGAATGTTTTCTCTGTGTGTATCAAAGATCGCCCAAGCCATTCATCGGGGGGATAGCCTAAAAGATTCTCAACTTTTGGGTTGATATAACTGACCTGCAATGTATCCGGATCTGCTTCCCAATAGACCCCGTTTAGTCTGCTTTCTGTAAACTCTACCCGTTTTCTGTTCGTACTTTTCATACCACTCCTATCAACATCCCATTCAAAAAAAAGAAGAATCTGTCCAACACATTATCAGACAAATTCTTCAACACGCTTTAGGTCAGTTTCCAGGCTTCTGACCTGTAATACAGATTAATTACAATCAACCATCTTATCCTTTTCTTGGTTATCGTATTTATGGCGTTAATCCATAAGGATTATCTGGTCCCGGAATACCCTCCGAACTTTACATCCTGTAATATCAACCTTATGCTCATCCCATTTTTCAAGGTCTACACGTCCAAATTCTGCACCCGCCCCCCTGTTACCAAATTCCCATTGAAGACCCTTTCTGACGATGCCTAATCATCTGATCAGTTCAAATTCCCGGCCTTCATCCTCCGTCCGATCGCGAATTGGAAGGAATACCCGGAATATAGAACCTTTGCCGGGCTCGCTATCAACTTCAATATTACCATCCATAGCATGGATCTGATTTTTTGTAGCAAATAAGCCAATTCCTGATGAATCTTCATTTCCGTGAAACGTTGTGTACAACTTGAACAACTTGCTGCCATATTTATCCAGGTCGATACCCAGCCCATTATCCTCAACTGTAAACCATACGCTGTTTTTCTCTTCGTCGATACCTGCATCGATCTTTACATATGCTGGATTGTCAGGATCTCTGTATTTAATGGCATTTGTAATCAGATTATCAAAAATGCTTTCCAGGTAACCGAGAATAGCATGGACCTTGAGGTCTTCAGGAATCTGATTTTTTATTTCAACGCTGTTTAATTCTTCAAATTTAATCTGTGCGCTTATACAGCTCTCCGCTACATCCCTTAATTTCAGCAGTTTGTAATCCTTTTCGCTGAACTCATCCCCTACGGCAATCTCCGAAAGGTGCACCACCGTTTCCGCTATTTTTTGTGAAGCCAGTTTCAAGTATTTAAAAAGCTCATTTTCTACAATATCGGGATCCTCCAGCTCCATCACTTCAATCATTGAATTCACGCCGCCCACCTGAGATCTCAGGTTATGGGAAATCGTATGGGCAAAATTCATAAGGCGGTCGTTCTGTTTTTCCGTTTTTTTGAGGAGCTCTTCAACCCGTATTGACGCTCTGACTCTTTGGTCAATATCCTGGAAAGTGCCGAAAATACTCACGCAAACTCCACCCCTGAATTCAGGAATGATCAACAAACCAACCCATTTTTCATTACCCTCTCCCGTTTCAATCAAGGCCTCAACCTTTTGCTCTCTGTTAAGTTTCTTCGCATCTGCTATGGCATCATCAACCCGTTTCTGATGGACTCCCCTTTTAAGAAGTGGAAACAGGTTATCAAAATCCGGTTCATAGTCCGGCGGAATCTCACAAATTTTCCGGGTCATGCTACTGTAGGATACTCTGTTATTCTCGAAATCGACCTCCCAATATCCGATCATGGCTGCCGTGTTACATCGCTCAAGAATCTGCCCTTTCCTATTAACTTCAGTCACGTCCGTATGTGCACCCAGCATTCGCAAAGGAGTTCCATCGGCCGCTCTCATGATCACCCCCCGGCAGCGAATCCATACGGTATGACCGTCAGCGTGTCTGTATCGCGTGATCTGGTCATAGGGTCTCTCGGGATTCTCCATATGCTCTGTGATCTTTTGTCTGGCAATCTCCTGGTCATCCTGATTCATAATCTCCATCCAGGAAGAAACCTTATGAGGCATTTCACCAGGATCATAGCCCAGAATTTCCCAGAAAGTTGAATTCATCCACTCTTCTTCCGGGTTTTCCAGATCCCAGTACCACAAGCCATCCAGGGTAGATTTCTGAAGAAAATCGAAAACGCTCTCATCCTCTTTTATCAGTTCTCTTAACTCTTTTTCCAGGTAGTGCATAGTTGTACTCCCTAATTCTAAATATGTTTTTTATACCTTTTTCAAATTTCCTGTTCCAGGTCTTTCCCGTCTCTGCTTATACTCTTGACAATCCTTCCAGGTATTTCTTTTAAAGGAAGCTGTTCCAAAACCGCCCCCTTTTCGTAGGCCACTTTTGGCATGCCGTATATAACGCTGGAGGCCTCGTCCTGCCCAATGGTATAAGCTCCTGTGTTCCTCATCTTCAGTAAGCCTTCAGCCCCATCTGATCCCATTCCGGTCAGAATCACCCCGGTAGCTGAGTGACCTACCTGTTCAGATACAGAAGTAAACAGCACATCAACGCTAGGTCGGTGGTAATTCAACTTTTCACCATCAACCAGCTGTACGTACATGCTGTCACCCTGCTTGCGAACTCTCAAATGCTCATTACCCGGTGCGATATAAACACACCCCGGTCGGATGGCCTCATTGTCTGAGGCCTCCCTGATATCAAGTGCAGAGTGTACATTCAGTCTTTCTGCAAAACTTTTTGTAAAGGTTTCCGGCAGATGCTGAACAATCATGATACCGGGTAGCCCCGTCGGAAGCTCATTCAACAGAAACTCAATCGCACGGGTCCCTCCGGTGGATGAGCCGATGGCAATCAGCTTCTTATCTGCATCCTTAACTTTCACATGTGAAACTATTCCTTCCTTTTTACTTTTTCCTGCTTTTCTACCCGGCGGCATAATTTTGGCATCTTTGGCCTCCCGCACCATACGAATCAGTCTTTTGGAGAACTCTTTTAGACTGTACTCCAGGCCGGGTTTTGATATCGTATCCAATGCTCCCAGGTTTAGAGCTTTTAGTGCGTAGGAACTGTTCTGGGGAGTGTAAGAGCTCACAATAATAACGGGGAATGGATGCATCTTCATAATCTTCCCAAGAAAAGTCAGTCCATTCATCCGCGGCATTTGCAAATCCAGTGTTATCACATCCGGCTTCAGTAAATTAATCAGATCTTTGGCCACATAAGGGTTTTCCGCCACCCCAATAACCTCTATGTTCCTCTCCCTATTCAGGGCATATGTGACCAGTTTCCGGTCTACTTCCGAATCGTCTACCACAAGTACTCGAATCATAGTAGTGAGCTTTTGTTATTCCACTTTTGTGGCTAAAATTCACCCTCTAGACTGAACCAGTTCAGTGTATTCTTCAAAAACACCCAATTGGGAATGTGATTTTACCACCGATACTATGCCTTATCGGTCTAAATAGCTTTTTCTTAACCGTAGAAAGTGAGTAACCTTAAGAGGTTTAAGCTATCCAGCTACATTTTGTGATGCATCTACTAAAAAATTAAAGTGTTGGTATGATCTTCATTCCGTCCAATTATCAAATACATGGTTATTGGTCAGCAACTCTTCACAATGGCCCATTCCAGATTAAAGATAAGAATGCACTTACAGAGATGAGAGAGATGGCTATAAAAATTGGGCTAAATCCGACTGAAATTCTGAATCTTCATGTATTCAAATCATGTTATTATCAATCTCCAGGCTGTGCAATATTTGAGTTGCCAATCTACGGTCCAGGTTACGGCATAGCTCATACTGCTGAAGAAAAGATGCGCAAAAAGCTTTTTCTTCCTTCCTGGCTTGAAGGAAAACATAACCAGATTGAGAACGAACTCACCCCGATTAAACTCTAGATCGATCAACCTTATCCATTAGGTTTTTAGGTGTTAGTTTCTGATTTTCAAAAAAATATAAACCCAATATCGATTTGAATGCTAGAAACACTGATTGACTCATTTTGGATGGAGTTTGAACAGTTTATTGAATTTTTCCCCCGATTGCTCATTGCCCTCGTAATAGCAGGTATCGTATATGTCATCGGGCGGGGCGTTGCCAAAGTCGTTGTCCGGATTCTTAAACGAACCGATATGCCCATAACCTACCATGAGTTTTTTCGCAAAATGGTTTCAGGCTTAGGAATTTTTCTGTCCATTGTCATTTTCTTAAACCTTATTGGCTACAGCGCATTGGCAGCAAGTCTGGTTGCCGGTGGTGGACTAACAGCCGTGATGCTCGGTTTTGCATTTAAGGATATCGGGGAAAACTTTTTAGCCGGTTTTTTTCTCGCATTCAGCCGGCCTTTTAATACCGACGATGTAATTGAAACAGAAAACATCACCGGGCTCGTGAAAAGCATTCAACTCCGGCAAACTCATATTCGAACGGCTGATGGCTGTGACGTATTTGTTCCCAGCTCTCAACTTTTTACAAAACCCCTTCGAAACTATACACTGGATGGTCTTAGAAGAGGTGGTTTTACCGTTGGAATTGATTATCACGACGATTCTAAAACAGCTCTCGAACTAATATTAAAAGCAGTTTCGGAAACCAAAGGCGTTTTGAAACGTCCGGCTCCCAGTACTTCGATCAAAGGATTTGATCCTTCTTTTGTTGAAATTCAGTCTTTTTTCTGGATCAGCTCAAAAGATCAGGAGCTTAACTTAAGCGTAGTACGAACCCGGGCAATGGAGCAAGCCAGAAGAGTACTTATTGAGAACGGTTTCACATTCAGTTCAAACATGACCACAGCTATTGATATGCGCCCTGTTGATGTGAATGTGAATAAAAATGCATAATTAATCCCCGGAATCGGAAGCTAAATTCTTAGACGGTACAAAAAGGATCGCTGCCATCAGAAGAAAAATCCCATTTCGGATGACCATCTTCCAGCCAAATTCACTTCCCAGCAAAGCTCCGATTATCGTAGCATCATCCGGATCTCCAAAACAGCCGCAATCGCCCTCCATTCCTGTTCCTAATCCGTAAATCGCAAATATAAAAAAACTAAAGTAAATCAAGAACGCTGCCGGTTTTACTACCTTCTCAAATATATTAAACATCAACAGACCGCCTACCAGAATCTCGACCCAAGGAAGAGAGTCGATAATAAATGACTTTAGAAAAAGCGGAATCCAGGTGATGTACGCAACTGATTCAAAAAGTGCCGTATTATCCTGCACCTTCAGATAACCTGCAAAAAGAAGCATTGCACCCAGCACAATCCTGGAAACAGTTTTTACTACTGATAAAAATTTTAGTTTTCCCATACGTGGAGTATACGAATCTGAGATGAAAAACGTATCTCATTCAAAGCTATTTGATGAATTTCCGGACATGTTATAATAGTACTGAAGCTTATAATTCACTCTGATATTTACTCATCAAATGCATATCTTTTAGTCTTAAATTAATCCCTGATCTTAATCCCGGGCATGATCGACAAACCTCATGACTACTGCGGCATTTTTGGTATTTACGACCACGAAGACGCTGCACTTCTCTCCTACTACGGCCTGCACGCACTTCAACATCGCGGACAAGAGTCGGCCGGAATTGTAACTACCTATTTTGATGAAAAAAAAGATCGGCACACTATGCCGATGCATAAAGGATTTGGTTTAGTCCTTTCTGTTTATGATGATCCCAAAATCTTCAAAAATGAGCTGAAGGGACGATCCGCTATCGGTCATAACCGGTATTCAACAAGTGGCTCTTCCAAAAACCCAGCGAATATACAGCCATTCAGAGTTCATTATCGGAATGGTAATTTGGCGATTGGTCATAACGGCAACCTATCAAATGCACGCTCTCTCAGACAACGATTCCGTGATGAAGGTGTTCTGTTTCAAAGCACAACCGATACTGAACTGATTCTTCATCTCATTTCTCATAGCAGAGAAGAAGATCAGATGGATCAGATCATGGATGCTCTGAGACAGATTGAAGGTGCATACTGTTTGGTAATTTTAACAGACGACAAACTCATTGCCGTACGCGATCCAAATGGATTCCGGCCACTGGCACTTGGCAAAATAGACGGATCTTACACCGTAGCGAGTGAAACCTGTGCATTTGACATTATTGGTGCAGAATACATTCGAGATATAGAACCCGGAGAAGTACTTATTATTGACAGGGAAACCTCTGAAGAACAAAAACCGAAATCTCTGCGGCTCGAACCCAAGGCCGGTACAAAGAGTAGCCAATGTATTTTTGAGTATGTCTACTTCTCCCGGCCAGACAGTAAGATCTTCGGTGAAATGGTCGACAAAATCCGCCGAAACCTTGGGAAACAGCTTGCTAAAGAACATCCATTGGATGAGGTCATAAAATCCAACGTTGAAGATCGCCGCCCAATTATCATATCGGTTCCGGATTCAAGCAACACCGCAGCAATCGGGTATGCTCATGAAAATCAAAAAGCCGGTTTTGATTGCAAGTACGATATTGGTTTGATACGAAATCACTATGTGGGAAGAACATTTATCTCCCCCGGACAAAAATCACGAGAGCAGAAAGTCAGAACAAAATTCAACACCGTAAAAGGTGTAATTGAAGGGCGACCGGTTATTATTGTGGATGACTCTATTGTTCGCGGCACAACATCCCGATACTTGGTTGACATGATTCGTGACGCCAACCCACTGGAAATACACTTTCTGGTGAGCTCACCTCCAATCACTCATCCCTGCTTTTACGGTATGGACTTTCCCAGCCCCGAAGAACTCATCGCCAATAAGTTTGATCGCGATGTAGATGCTATTGCCAGAGAAATTGGCGTAGACAGTCTCCGTTATCTTTCTGCAGATGGATTGGTTGAAGCAGTGAAAGAAGCCAACGATTCCGAACACGGCTACTGCACCGCATGCTTTACAGGCAACTATCCTGTTCCTGTCGATTTTGGCATTGAAAAAGAAGAAAACGAAGTCGTTTGATGAATTTCAGAAAAGCAGAGTTCATCACAAGCGCACCATCCATAAAAGAGTGTCCGGAAGAATCTCTACCTGAGTTCTGTTTTGCAGGCCGCTCAAATGTTGGTAAATCCACTCTTATCAATAAAATCACCAACCAAAAGAAGCTGGCGCGAACGAGTAATACACCTGGGAAAACCCAGCAGATGAATTACTACAATATTGATGATGAAGTGTACTTTGTAGATCTGCCCGGTTTTGGATTTGCAAAAGTACCCAAAAAGGAGCGGGAAAGATGGGGCAAAGACATTAAACAGTATCTGCTCATGAGAGAATCATTAAAACTTATTTTCCATCTTGTAGATAGCCGCCACAATCCAACCGGGCTGGATCAGGAATTTTTTTACTGGATGGCAAGCAAGCAGAAACCTTTTGCAATACTGCTAACTAAAGCTGATAAGATTTCTAAAAACAAACTCAGTCAAGCAGAAAAAAAAGTGAACGATATTCTCACGGAAATGAATATAGAAGTTCCGGTTGTCCCTTGTTCCGGTGATACAGGAAAGGGAGTTCAAGAGATACAATCCCTGATTACCGAATTTAAAGATTACGACTACACTGAATAAAAATAATAGTTCTCATGTCATTCAAAGCTTTACTTTTAGATAACGTCGACCCATCATGTGCTCAAATTTTCAAAGAGAGAGGGGTTGAAACTCACATCCCGGGTAAACTCTCTGATGATGAATTAAAACAAGAAATCAGTAAATACGATGCCGTTGTTTTACGTAGCGGTACAACCATCACAAAAGAACTTCTTGAGCACGCCGACAAACTTAAGGTTATCGGGCGCGCCGGTGTTGGTGTAGATAATATTGACATCCCTGCCGCTACTGCAAAAGGGGTCCTTGTGATGAACACACCGGACGGTAACACCATCTCAACTGCAGAACACACCTGCGGAATGATCCTCTCACTCTCACGTAATATTCCACAATCCGTTGCACGCGTTAAAGGAGGCGGATGGGATCGAAAAAGTTTTATGGGAACTGAAGTTCACGGTAAAAAACTCGGTATAGTGGGGCTTGGGAAAATAGGTTCTGAGGTTGCATTGAGAATGAAAGCATTCGGAATGGATGTGTTTGCCTATGATCCTTTTACTACACAAGATCATGCCGGATCACTGGGAGTAGAGCTTATGGATCTAAATGAGCTTCTCTCTACAGTGGATTACCTCTCGGTTCACACACCTCTTACTGATAAAACCCGCGGGATGATCTCTCTGGAGAATTCTGATCACATCAAGAAGGGCATGCGTCTTGTAAATTGTGCACGGGGTGGAATTTATAAAGAGGA
>Ga0102932_1001307_pt1 | contig 12932 bp, 3 predicted proteins | sample SalPonR1_C_D2_MG_FD_78212 | JGI IMG/M metagenome (GOLD analysis project Ga0102932, IMG submission 78212) | Salt pond soil microbial communities from South San Francisco under conditions of wetland restoration - Salt Pond MetaG R1_C_D2_MG | ecosystem: Environmental > Aquatic > Marine > Intertidal...
AGGTCTCCCTTGGTGCCCTTGGTGCCCTTTGCTCCGGTGTTGCCGAGGTCTCCCTTAGTGCCCTTCTGGCCTTCTGCGCCGGTGTTTCCAAGCATGCCCTTGTCGCCTTTCGCTCCGGTAGCGCCGACGTCTCCTTTGACAAAGTCGCCCTTGGTTCCTTTCGCTCCGGTGGCGCCCAGGTCGCCCTTGGTTCCTTTGGCACCCTTGGAGCCAGTTGCACCAGTGTCGCCCTTGAAGCCGAGTTCGCCCTTCGCGCCGTTGACACCATCCGCGCCATCGGCTCCGGTATCGCCCTTCTGGCCCTTGACGCCCTGCGAGCCGGTCGCGCCGGTGGTGCCAAGTTCGCCCTTCTGGCCCTTGGTTCCTTGATTGCCGGTTCCTCCAGTTTCTCCTTTCTCTCCCTTGATACCTTGCTCGCCTTTCGGTAGCGTGTTAGGCGGACAAAGTACAGCCTCCCAGCTGACATCGAATGTTTGCGTTGCAGGTTCGCTCGGCGTCAAGCGAATAAAAACATCTTGACCAGGACGAACAGAGAATTGCTGTGATGTACCCGACCCAGAAAAATCAGAATTAAGTACAACCCCTGGGCATGTCTCCGGATTTCCAAAAATCACAAATGACTGCGCGCTCGTGATACTGTACGTATATGAGCAAATCTGTGGGTCTTCTGTCAGGTCCAAGGAAAACCCTGTGACTTTGAACCACTGATCCGGCAAACACTGTGTGTCTACGACGACACTTCTACTATTTGGCAAAGAGGCAGGAGCATCCTCGATATGCCGAGCCTGCTCGCATTTGGCACCGCCCTGGTTGAGTGGGGTTTTCTCAATGACGAGGCGGAGGTCTGAGGTAGGAAAGCCGCCTGTGTCCACCTGAAATCGCACGTAGTGCTCGCGAGAGGATTGCAGGCATAACCAGTCAGTCTGTGTCGAGTCAGACGGCGGATTGCCGTTTTTGCACGTAAGAGGGCGGTCCTTGTCGTCACACTGGTCCCAGATACTGATGGCGTGTTGAATTGCCAGTGCGCCGCTGGATTCTCGCCGCATCTCGGCGCGGTAACGATGGGGCATCTCGGCGGTTTCAAACGAAAACCACTTTTCAGAAGCCGCTGGACCGTCTGAAACGGGAATGTCCAACTGACAGCCATCAACAAAGTATCCGTCTCCGCTAAGAAACGGAGATGCTTCCTTGGCGTCGACGATTTCTGCGACGCCAAAAGGCTCGCTGCGCGCAAAGTTGCGCATCATGGCCAATTGGGGAGCCGGAATGTCGGGAAACGATGCAAAAGGCGGGCTCTGTGCGTCTGCGACGTCGCTCGTGAACGTGATACGACTGGCCGCCTGGCAGATTCCGGTGTCTTCTACGCAGATCAACTCGACCACAAAGTCTGTCGCGGAGTCGATTGTAATACTGAGGAATCGAAACGTCGCAGAAACGGGGAAGTTGTCCTCGAGGCAAATCAGATAGTCTCCTGGAGAATTACCACCCGGGCGCTGGACAATGCCTGTCTCTGCAAACGGAGCGAAGCCGCTCTGGACTTGGACCAAAGCACACTGGCCAGGTTGGAGTCGCACGTAAACATCGCCGGTAAATGGCAGACCAGCATTGGTGTCTCCAAAATCGGCGCCGTTGTTGCGACACGACGGACAGTCGTTTGCCGCGAACAAATAGAAGTCGTTCGTGGAGCCTTGTTCTAAACTGACGGCAAACTGCTCTCCAGTGCACGGCTCGCACAGAACGGGCTCCCAGACTCCCGTCAGCGGGATGGAAGTGCCGTCTGGCCAGTCGAACTCGGCATACACCACCTGGCTGGGCCGAATCACGGTATCGAACGGAACCTCGTTGGCCTCGCAGCCAAGGAACAGACGTGCAGTGCGCACGGTGTTGGTAAATCCGTCGACGAGTCGGTAGCCGCACACGGGCTCTTCGTCGTTGAAGCCGGGTGCCTGAAAGCTGAACCACTGGGTTTTCAGGCAGGTAAAGGAGAAAGGGCCCGCGTTGCCGACATCGGGGACAGCGACGGCCTCACGGCACTTGGCGCCGCCCTGGTTGAGCGGGGTCTTTTGTATGCGGATTCGGCTAATTTGAGCCAACGGGCCGGATGGGGGAACGCTGTTCTGGGCTCGCACGTAATGCACACGAGAAGTCTGCAAGCAAAGATTTTCTAACTGTGCAAACGGATCCGTGTCGCACGCCAAGGGCCTGTCGGTGTTTTCGCATTGATCCCACAGAGAGAGAGCGAAATTCGATAGGCGTCCTCCTCCAAGATCGACAACCCGTACACTATACAGATGGGGCATTTCGGCAGTCTCAAAAGAAATCCACTTGTCCGCGGCACATGGTCCATCGAGTTGCGACTGATCAAACCCGTCACATTTTCCTACAAAGTACGGCTCGCCTGACGAGAATACGGCACTGTCCTTGGCGGCGATGAGTTCGTTCATCACGAAGCTCTCACTGAATCCAAATTGTCGCATCATCGGCACCTGCGGTGGGTCGACGGCGTCGCCGTTTGCCGGTGGAATTGCCGGAAATGTCGGCGATTGGCCATCGAAGTCGTCACTCGTGAACGTCACCCGCGGCGCCAGAGGGCAGGAGGTTGGTTCTTCCAGGCAAACAACAGATAACTGGTAATTGCTAATGCCAGTGCCCTGTGCTGAAGAGCGACGTACGCCAACGTATGCTGGTTCCGCCTCTTCGATGGCACAAAAGAGGTAAGTTTGCCCAACATCTCCTACAAACGAAAGCGCGCTGAGTGGGCCGTTTTGGTTGCCTGAGACAAGGACGTTGCTGTTTGTGCCGAATGTAGTGGGCGCGAAGAATTCCACGCCATCGTCTTGCGGAGTTATCTTGATACATTGGCGGTCGTACACATTAAATAAAATGTTCCAAAACCGCGTGAGACTGCTTAAAATCTCAGCTCGAAGAAAGTCGACATTGCTGGCGCAAAACGGACAATCACGGACTGTGTAAATAGAATCCGAGCCGAACAGAGCGGTAGGACCCCGGTTTTGAACACTGAGTGGCTCGTCAATGCATGCGGCATCGCGACAAACTGGCCTAACAGTAACAGAGAGCGAATTTGAGGACGACTGCTCGGAATTTGTAAGAACAATAGTCGCAGAATTTCTTTCGTCGATCGGGCAGATAAGAAATTCGTCTCGAGCAACAACGAGATATGCCCCATTTGGAAGCTGCGGTTCCGCTTCGCAATTATTGCAAAAAAATGATGCGTCGTCGTTACCTGCGTCAAAGTCGAGCACGAGGATGATGCACTGTACATTTGGTTTCGGGGAACTGTTGAATACTACTTCTGCTTGATCACCCAAATTGGCCAAACTAAATGTCTCTTGTTCGTTTTCGCACAATGGACATGGCGGAACAGCCACAACAGTGGGATTTTGGGAGCTGTCGACGTCGATGCCAGAAATAGTACACGGACACGGCACTGCAGTCCAAGCAGTACAAAGCTCGATGTTTCCGACAATCGTGCCCAAATTGTCTAGTTTGAATAGCACAGATTGTCCAGGAAGAACTGCCTGTATAGAGAGGTCAACTGGTCCACTGCCATCAAGAATCGCAGTACCACTGCACAGATTTCGAAATTCGTAATCAAAGCTACTCGTTTGGATATTTTCCGAACTTTGTGCGGCTCTAATTTGAAGACTGAAGCACTGATCAGTATCTAGGCTCTCTGGGTTCAGCTGCGGGGCTGTTACACGAAACCATTGAGCAGACCGGCATCTGAGGTCATACGACTGAAAGTTGGGCACAACGTTCGATCCCACGGCGCCGCAAGTGTCAAAAGCTTCGATAACCCGTGCGTCAAAACAATCAGCTCCGCCTTGCGCAATTGGAACCTCTGCTACAGATACCGTAAGATCTAAACCACCCAAAACGGGCATCAGACTCGGACGTACACGAACACTGTAATCAGAATTTTTCTTGAGACAAAGATTTCCCATTGAAACGCTGTCATCAAATCCTGACGTAGCGCAATGCAAAGGTCCCTGGGATTGACAATCGTCCCAAAGGCTTATTGTATAGTCAGAAAGGGTAGTTGATGACAATCCAGGAAGGGATCGGAGGACAACCTGATAAACCGAGTCCACTTCTGACGTTTCGAATTGGACCCATTCCTCGACTGCACCAAACCCATCTGAATTTGGAAAAGTCGGGCTTGTATTGTCTGGCTCTTGATCTCCAAATTCTGAAGAGCACGAGTCAGTAAACCAGCTTCCAGTATTATTGAGTAGCTGCTTTGTAAAAAAGTTAAAAGATCGAGAAACTGCAATCCGTGGTCGCGGAAATTGGTTTACCACCGGCGGAGTCACTTGGAAGGTAACTGCGTCGCTGCTGACATGAATGACGCGCACATCTACGCCAGAGAAAGAAGTCGGAAGCGTTGACATTTGCGCCTGAATTTCCTTTTTCTCGTTCACCACGACATCGATGCAAACTTCATCGTCCTTTTGCGGATGCGGGGCAATGAAAAAGGATTGAACTCCGCGAAGACTGCGAATCTTGCGACGCAAATTGTTGCTACGAATTGCCCGGGCGGCAGCTCCGAAGTTACGACGTCCCCGGATTTCGTGCGACTCTTCTTGACGCTTGCGCGAATGAGGCGACATCGATTCTTTCGCATTTCTTGATTTGCTTTTTTCGCTCAGGCTACTTCGTTCGCTTGGTTCTGTTGACTCATAAATCGAGCTGTCCACCGATGTCGGATACGGTGTCGATGCCGTTTGGGTCAGATTGCCCGACTCAAGGTCGGGTGCACGTGCTCCATTGCGACGGCCCACTAGGCGTGCGTTTTCTCCTGGAAAAAGTTCCTCGAGGACCAGATCGAGACGATTAGCGTATGTAAAAGTTCCAGAACCGGCAAACACCAAGCCCAGTGGGGTGAGAGAATTGGTGTCAAAAACGACTGCACCAGAATCTCCAGCGACGGCAAAGTTCGTGCCAGACGTGCTCTGAATCACAATCTGATTCTCAAACTCAATGGAATGCGTGCGTTCATCGCCGCATGCCTCTGCGAAGTGCACGATAACGGTGGCATCGACGCCCGCGATTGTACCGCTTGTCACGCCAGACGCAGAGCCGGATTTGGTGACGCCGAGTCCCACAGCGAGCGCGACGTCGGCGCCGTTGCCCTCTGTGGTAAACCCGAGACCATTTTGGCGCGCACTGGGATCGTCGATTGTGTCTGGGTCAAGAAGTACAGCGGCCGCGTCAACCGAACGCCCTGATTTTGACGAAGTCGACGAGACGTCCGTGAATCGCGCCAATGAACCGATTTGTACAATGCCGTTTGTTGTGTTCGCGTTGGCACAAGTATTGTCGGCGTTTGCGAGTGAAGGGTGATAAACTGATCGCCCTTCTTGATTGTTTCGCAGTGCATGCGAGAGAACATGCGAAGCAGACAGAAAGTAGAGTTGACCAGAAGATGTTTCCACCAAACCCCCGAGTGTCCCTCCGCAACAAATTTCTGTTTCGTCCAAAGCAGCTGTGGTTGAAATGCTCTTGCCAAGGACTATCGGGGAAATCGAACTGGGAACCGGGCGAGACGGCGACCCGACCAGGGCATCGCTTCCAAAGGCGTCAATGATAGTATCGAATTGAAAATGGATTTTTTGGGCCGCTGTGCATTTTTTGTATGGCTTTCCAAGGCAGATCGTCGCGTATTCGTACATGATCTCTGAATTTTCTTTTCGAACAGTAATTGTAAGCGGTTTTGTAAAGTCAGAAGGACAGATGCGTTTGACATCGTATGTAACCGCAAAATCAGCAGTGTCTTGAGACGGAGCAGGTCTTTCGCTGTTCTCGTCCAAAACCGTAGTTTGTGGACAGTTTGTAAGGCACTCGACGCGCAATCGTCCTCCAAAATCAAATCTTGTGTTTTGGAAGCCAATAGATGAAGAGGGCGGGCTAGTGATGCCATTGTAGGTAGAGCGAAAGAAAAAATCCATGCATGCATATTCATAGGCCGGAATCAAATGCACGTGAATATCTTCTCCGGCATCAATGAATACAGGCGGATTACCACACGCTTCATGACAGCTGTGTTTGTAAAATGCATTGACGCTACTGAATCCAGAGCCCGTGATTCGAAGAAGATCTCTCTCAGTTGCAGAGAGCACCGGATTGAACGGCGGTTGTACGAGGTTGCTGTATTCATGGTAACACGAATATCGTATCGCACCTGTTATTGCAGTTCCGACTGGATAATCGGTGTCGACAGCGAATACCAGCGGCACAAGAGATCCGCGGGGAGGGCGATCAGAGTTACGGAAATTCGCGCAGTTAGTGTTGCAAAAAGCCTGCTCGACACCAAAGTCGTCCAGAGCAAAATTAGCACCATTGTAAAACCCGCCGGAAGTGTCTTCAAATGTGAAGTATGGGTCGTTCAGAGGATTGAAGTCGCTACATCGACGGCCGAGATCAACGGTAATAAAAATTCCACCGTCGCCCTGTGCGATTCCTTCGATACTACAGCGGTTTACGCGCTTGTCGGTTGGAATTTCAAGAAGAAAAACGGCACCAGCTCCAGTGCCCAAACTCGCGTAACCTTGACTTCCTGTAAAAGTCGACGTAATGGTAGCTGACTGCCAATCGGTAAATTCGTTTCTTGTATCAGCAGTTCTGCATTCTGCACGCAGAATTTTTCTTCCGATGGGCCCGCACCGAGCGTCTTGCGCCCGGCCGAAATCCAGCAGTCCCGCACAGACCACCAGAAACAGCAGAGCGCTCGAGCGCCAGTTTGGCACAAAAGAGCAGCGCGAATGCATCGCGCCAGTGAACATCGTGTATACACGGATGGATGCAACAATGTTCTTGTTTCAAGAATCCAGTGCCCGACAAATGGACATCGTGGATTCAAATTCTCTCCTTCCGATCCCTGCCTCGCGCCGCAGAATTAACCCGCGCGAGACACATGCGCCCCCTCTCCCACTCGAAAACCAAAGACGCGCCGATGTGGGCGTGTGTTCTTCTCTTGTTGGCCGCCGCCGTGCGCGCCCAAAACTGCGGCATTACGTCCACTGTCATCGGGCGTTGCTCTGACTTTGACACTTGCCGGTATTTGGACGCAACAGGCCCACAGACATGCTCTACAGCCGACGATTGCCCAGACGATTCCCCGCGCACATGCACGTGCATGATCGAAGAGGGCTGTTACTGCAACGCAGACGTCGAGGGAATCGAAAGACCTCTGCTAAGCTGTGTCAACACGCCGACGCCGCCGACGCCGCCGCCGCCCTCGTGCGGTGTTTGTCCCTTCGACCCTCAAAGCCCGTGCGGGAGCAATTCCGAAGGATATTGTATCTTGAACGACGATTCAGACCTCTCGTGCACCATATTGACGCCGGACAACCAGCTTCAAGTTTGCGGTTCGTGTGACACGAATTTGCAAGGCTGCACCTGCTCTGCGCCTGTCGATTGCTCGTGCCTTGTGCCAGTCGATCCCAGCCAAGAAGACAGCCTTCGGGCGTCGCAGATCTGCTCGCCACCCGAATCTACCCCGGCTCCACCGACGCCACCGCCGGCAACACCGATTCCGCCAACACCGCCGCCGCCAACACCCATTCCGCCAACACCGCCGCCGCCAACACCGGTGCCTCCGACGCCACCGCCGGCAGTGTGCGGCATGTGCACGGCGGAGGACCCGGCGAGCAGCGATCCCTGTTCGGTCGAAACTGGCGGCGTGCCTGGCGTCGAGATTGACAACGAATGTTTCTACAAGAACTCAAACGGGGTATTTGCAAACTGTGCAACTGCTCGACGATTGCCACCCTCTCCTCCTGGACTTCCTGATCCTGCTCCTACCGGAGCATGCACGTGCGACTTTGGATTCTTCGGCGGCGTGTGCGGGTGCGTAGGCTTTGAGACAACCGCAAGCGGCGCCAGAGATCCTCTGTGGAACGAATGCGCAGACTTTGTTGAGCCAGAGATCGGGGCGTGTTGCCAGCCCGATGGTTCGTGCGCGGATGTTGCAAGCACCTCGTGCATTGGATCGTTTTTGGGCGCTGGAAGCACGTGTGCCGTGGACGGGGCGAGTTGCGGCGAGGGGTGCTGTAGTTTTGCACAAGATACTGCGACAGGAGAAGGCCGATGTCTCTCTCGCTTAACATACGCCGACTGCTTCGCTTCGCTTGGAGCCGAAGAGCACTTTGCCGGGCAATCGTGCTGTGAGGTAGAGCAGTGCGAAGGTCTGGTGCAAAACGACGAGTGCGATCTCTGCGGTACGTGCCGAGACATCCCGGGCACAGGCGAAGGCAACGACAAGTGCCGACCAAGAGATTCGCTTCCTGGCGTGTGCACGCGGACGGCGTGTGCCGTTTTTGCGCCAAACGGGGCGCTCACCGCCGAGTGCGAACGCGAAGATTTCCTGCGAGACTGCGACCGCGAGGGCGACCCGTGTCTGTGCAATCTCGACCGCGAGGTGTGTTCGTGCGAACGAGAGTTTTCCGAAAGCGCCCAAGCCGTGGGCGCTTTCTGTGACACTGGCGAGGATTACTTTGCCATACCGGGCCCGCCAACGTGCGGAGGAGTGTGCGAAAACGACCCCACGCAAGTCTGCAAGCCTCGCACCGAGGGCGTGTGTACCACAATAGCTCTCCCGAACACAGAACCGGTCATTCGCTGTCGCCGTCTTAACTCAGACGGCATACTTGTGGATTGCGGGTCGTGCGCAAACGATTTGCAGAATTGTGTCTGCGAATTCACGTCAGAATGCTCGTGCCTCTCCGAAATTCCAAATCTCGGCTTGTCGGCTGCGCAAACGTGCAACTCGGACTTGTCCGTCGACCCTACTCCAGCTCCGCCGACGCTCCCACCCGCCACGCCGGCGCCACCTACTCCCCCGCCCAATACACCGGCGCCGCCTACTCCTCCTCCCGATACACCGGCGCCGCCTACTCCGGGTCCGGGAACCGAACCGCCGACGCCCCCGCCAACACCCCCGCCGACGCCCCCGCCAACACCCCCGCCCACTCCCGCGCTTCCGCCCGATTGCGCTGGCGAGCCCGGCGGACCGCTGACGTACGATGTTTGCGGTGTGTGCGGCGGCGACGGTAAATCGTGCCTCGATTGCTGCGGCATACCGTTCGGGCGCTCGCTCGACGACCAGTGCGGCGTGTGCGACGGCTTTGACGAGTGCCTGGACTGCGAAGGTGTTCCGTTCGGCTCTGCCGAGTTTGATCGCTGTGGCGTGTGCAACGGCTGCAACGCGTGCCTCGACTGCGAAGACGACGAGCTCGACGTGTGCCTCGTGTGCCACGGCGACGGCACGAGCTGCCTGGACTGCGACGGCGTGCCGTTTGGCACCGCGGCGATTGACGTGTGCGGAGTGTGCGGCGGCGACGGCACGAGCTGTTTCGACTGCGCCGGCGTGCTGCTTAACTCGGTCATACCGGGAGCCCTCAACGTCTTCGACGAGTGCGACGTGTGCGGCGGGCAGGCCGATTCGTGCCTCGATTGCGCCGGCGTGCCCAACGGACCGTCGGTGGTCGACGCGTGCGGTGTGTGCGGAGGAGAAGGCGCTTGCCTCGACTGCGCCGGCGTGCCCAACGGACTGGGTTGCTACGACGAATGCGACGTGTGCAATGGCGATGGCACCAGCTGCATCGATTGTGCCGGGGTGCGCTTCGGCACGAGCGAGCGCGACGCGTGCGGCGTGTGCAATGGCAATCACACGCAGAACTGCGACGAAGTGGCGCTTGCCAACTCGATCGGAGACATCGAAGGCGACAGTACCGTTCTCGTGTACAGCATCGTTGTTGGGCTCAGTCTGTGTGTGCTGGGCGTGGTCGGCGTGTATCTGTGCTACTTCTTCGGGTTCGCGCGCTTTGTTCCCGATCGCGCGCGACGCCGCGACGTGCCGAACCGACGGCGCGTGCCCGACGTCAACCAACCGCCCGCGCGCGGAGCGCCGGCGGGCAGCAGTCTGATTCGCACGCTGTTCTTGCTCGCGCTGGTGACGTGTGCGTCGGCCAACACGCCGTTCACAACCGGCGCGCAGGTAGAGCTTTGTCAACAAGGACTGCTCGACGGCGATGCGTGCTCGCTGCGCATCTGCGAAGCTCTCGACAATCGATTTCTGTGCGGCGAGCAAGACACTCCGCGGCGCGTAGTGCTGTCGGGGTCCAAAACACAGCTCGTTTCGCACAGCGTGCTCGAGTCGATTGCGCCCACCGTGCGCGTCTTGCATCTCTTCAACGTGACTGTCGACTTGCGCCCGGAGACGTTCAAACGCATGCGGCATCTGCGCAGTCTCGTCATCGACGAGTGCCACCTGACGCACCCGGGGTTCTTCGACCAAACACTCGAGTGCAACACCAAGCTCGAAGTGGTGCAGCTCACGCGTTCACACGTCTGGCTCGTTATCGACGAGCGGTTGCACGAACTGCAGCAGCTCCGCACACTGCGCGTGCGCGAGAACAAGGACGTGACGCTGGGCGGTGTGGATTTTTGTTTTCTTGCACAGCTCGAGATTGTCGATTTGCGCAACAACCACGTGCGCCCGAACTTTCCGTTGTGCTTTCCGAGTGCAACCAAGTGCATTCATTTGGACGGCAATGGTTTCAGCCTCGATCTCGACGAGACCGCGCTGCCGCTCGATGTTGATTTCAACACCATCGAGAAGCTCACGCTGGCAAACAACCACATTTCCGGGGACCCAGGAAACCTCTTTCCGCCGCCGGCAGACGTCGATTTCCCCGTGCTATTTGAGTTCCGTGTTGGCAAAAACAAGCTGACTGGCGAGTTTCCAGACGCTCTCTGCAAAGCGATGCAGCTCATGACGCTCGACGTATCGTACAATCAGCTGAACGGCATTCTTCCCTCTTGCCTGCTAAACATCGGCCCGCTCAAAACTGCGCTGTTTGACAACAATCAGATCGAACAGCCTCTGCCCAACTTTACGGAGGACAATCTGTGCGGACAATGCACGTTCTTCGACAACCTGATCTGCGAAATCCCCGCATCGATGGGCGGTCTCGGCTGCGAGTTCTCGCTGCTCGCGGACGGCTGTGACGGCGGCTGCGGCGACACGTCGTGTTTTGACTGCCTCGGCCACAAGGACGGCTTCGCGACCTACGACGCGTGCGACGTATGCGGCGGCGACAATTCGACGTGCCGCGATTGCCGTGGCATAATCAACGGCCCGTCGCGCTACGACGCGTGCGATGTGTGCGAGGGCGACGGCTCTGCGTGCACCGACTGCGCCGGTGTGCCCAACGGCGCCGCGATTTACGATCGCTGCGACGTGTGCGATGGCGACGGCAGCGCGTGCGCCGATTGCGAAGGTGTCCCGTACGGCACGGCCGTGTACGACGCATGCGACGTGTGCGGCGGCAACAACGCGCGCTGTCGCGATTGCCGTGGCGTGGTGAACGGACCGGCGCGCTTCGACGAGTGCGGCGTGTGCGAAGGCGACGGCCTCAGCTGCGCGCCCAAGCTCAAACAAGACATTGTGCGCGCTCAGCGCCAAGACGCGCCGCAGCGCTGGATTTTGTTGCAAATTTCGATTCTGGCCGGAATGTGCATCTTCTGCGGCGTGTCGTTTTGCTGTCTCTACATGGTCTCGGTGCGGAGCCGACGGCGTCTGCGCGAGCGGCGGTGAAGTAAACGGACATTTACTCGTCGTCGTCGTCCACGCTCGCTGCGCCGTTGTTCTCTGGCTGCAGACGCGTGATGTCGAGATTCTGGCCAGTCAAATTCGACCACCATTCTTTGAATCCGCCAATCACGTCGTCTCCAATAATATTGTAGTCTGGCGTGTCGTACGACGCGCTGCGCACCAGGGCGAGCGTGACGCGCGAGGCTTGCTGCTCTTTGATGCGACGCAAAAACTCTCCGGCGCCGCGCGCGTTGCTGTCGTCGAACGCGTTTTTGTTGTACGCGTAATTGACAAGCTGGCGAATATACTCGTTCGACGCACCGATGTAGCGATAGCGTTCCTGTGCGATGGTTCTCTTGATGATCTGAAGCAGCTCGTCGGCCGAGTAGTTCTTCAGGTACAGCACGTACGGAAAGCGCGACTGGATGCCGGGATTGGCGCCAAAGATCAGCGTGCGGATGTTCTCTTCGTACCCAGCGGCCACGAACGCAACGAGACCCTGGTAGCGCGTCAGCAGGAACGTGAGGGCGTTGACGGCCTCGCGCCCAAACGAATCGTCTTCGTCGTTCATGAGCGAATAGAACTCGTCCAGAAAAATCGTCGAGCCGAGCGCTGTGTAGAACACGTTCTTTGTCTTGATGTCGGTCTGGCCGACTACCTGAGCGACGAAATCTCCGCGGCTCTTGTCCTTGACGCCTTCGCCCTCGCGGCGCGGCAAAATGCCCGTCAGGCCGTACACCTTTGTCAGTATGCGCGCAAGCGTGCTCTTGCCCGTTCCGGGTTCGCCGAACAGCAGGATGTTTTGGTGCGCCAAGAATTTCCGATCGTCCGGTCTCTCCTTGTACAACAACTGCCCGCGGGCGTTTTTGCGCTCCAGAAACGGCAGAATCGACTCCATGTTGTCTTCTTCGGCCACCTGAATGTTCGTCAGAAGACCTCGGACCGTCTCGTCCGACTGGTCGCTCGCTTCGTCGTCCGGGCGCGCACTTCTGCCCGGTTGCCGGCGCTCGGCTGCGCGACGCACGCGCGGCATCTTGACGTCTTCTTGTATGAGCGCGTTGGCGACGATCTTCGCCACTTCCAGCTTTGCGTCTTCGAGGCCGACCAAGCTCTCCATGCTGGCGAGCGCTTCTTGCAGCGCGCGGTTCAGAGTCGTTGCGTCTGGGCGGTCGTTGCCCGGTTTGAGGATCTTGAGCGTGGCATTGATCTCAATCAGAGTGTCATCAATCGATGCCAAGAGCGATTTGGCTCCGACCAGTTCGTCTTCGTCGGGGTCGTTGTCCGAGCGATTGTCGGAGCGCGCGCGGTTCTCCAT
>Ga0102932_1001310_pt1 | contig 12923 bp, 12 predicted proteins | sample SalPonR1_C_D2_MG_FD_78212 | JGI IMG/M metagenome (GOLD analysis project Ga0102932, IMG submission 78212) | Salt pond soil microbial communities from South San Francisco under conditions of wetland restoration - Salt Pond MetaG R1_C_D2_MG | ecosystem: Environmental > Aquatic > Marine > Intertidal...
GCCGCCGTGCGCCCGCCGTCGGTGACGAGCACCCGCGCCGCGCCCCGCGCGACGAGCGCCGCGGCGGCCTCCGGCGCCGACGAAAACCGCGACTGGCAGATCAGCCCGGCTTCTTCGAGGTTGACGTAGAGCGTCGCGCCAGGGCAGGCGAGCAGCGGCGTCAGCCGCTCGGCCTTGCCGGGCGAGGCGGGCGCCACGCGGAGATCGGACTGCGAAAAGAGCGGGCTCGCGGCGATCTCGGCCAGCAGAAGCTCGGTCAGGTTGCCGTCGATCGCGACGAGCCCGGCATAGGGCGCGCCCTCCGATCCCAGCCGACCGTCGGCAAGCGGACGCAGGATCTTGTCGCCGGCGGCCTCCAGCGAATGCGCGTCCGCGATCGCCGCGATCAGGCCGTTCGCGCCCTCCACCGCCATGTAGCGATCGGTCGGAAGGTCATCGGACAGATAGACATGATCGGTCGCCATCCCGAGCTTGCGGCAGGCGTCGAGCAGATCCGCCCCCTCGTCATCGCGCCCGATGGCGGTGAGAAGGGCGGGCGTCAGGCCGAACCGCCGCAGCGTCATGGCGATGTTCATCGCGACGCCGCCGGGCAGGCGGGTGATCCGGCCGGGGACGTCCGAGCCCGCGCGCATCACCGATGGGGCGCGGCCGATCACGTCCCAGAGGACCGATCCGATGCACAGGATGTCGGGCGCGCGCGTCATCGCGGCTTTCTTCACCGGGACACGCGCGCAGGCAAGCGGAAAACCCGGCCGCGGGGGCGGTCTTCCTCCGTGACTGCCCCATGCCCGCGGTCAGGCGGCGCGCATCAGATCCGCGACATCGCCCGGCATCTGGACCTCAAGATGGCGGAATTCGCCCTCGTCCACATGCTTGCGCAGGACGCCGAAGACGGCCTCTGCGGCCTGTCGCGCATCCGTGCCGGTCTCGTTCTGGCTGCGCAGATGCCCCTCGACCGTGCCGAGCCAGGCGTCGAGGGACCGGTCGAGGATCGGCGTGGCGGAGGGACGCCAGCCCTCGAAGTAGATCCCCCGGATCAGGGTCGGCAACTGCTGCCCGAGATGCACCGCCTCGTCCGCGGTCAGTCGGTCGCGCAGCGCGTGCAGGCCGGCGCGCAGGACGTGATACGCCGACTGCTTGCCCGCCCCGATGCGGTCGTCTATCTCGTTCAGCCAGATGTTCGTCGTCTGGACGGTCTCGTCGATGATGCTCAGTCCGAGGTCAGCCATGGTCGTCCTCCTTCGGCGGTTTCCCCGGTAACACGCCGGCACGGCCGGTGTTCCCCCGGCGCGGAGGTGAGGTGGCTCTTGCATTGGTGCGCGGCATCGTCTATCTGCGCGCTCACTTCACAGGCGGGGCTTGGGCCTTCGGGGGAGACATCCCCGTTCGGTCCGCCGGTTGGGAGAGATCCCTGACGCTCCGCCGAGGCGCAAACCGGAAAGGAACATGGACATGGCGCTCCCGGAATTCTCGATGCGCCAGCTCTTGGAAGCTGGCGTTCACTTCGGTCACCAGACCCAGCGGTGGAATCCCCGCATGGGCGAATTCATCTACGGCGACCGCAACGGCATCCACATCATCGACCTCACGCAGACCGTGCCGATGCTCGACGCGGCGCTCAACGTGATCCGCGAAACCGTGGCCAAGAACGGCCGCGTGCTCTTCGTCGGAACCAAGCGGCAGGCGCAGAAGCCGGTCGCCGACGCGGCCGAGAAGTGCGCGCAGTACTACATGAACCACCGCTGGCTCGGCGGCACGCTGACCAACTGGAAGACCGTCTCGCAGTCGATCAACCGGCTCAAGGAGATCGACGAGATCATGGCGCAGGGCGCCGAGGGTCTCACCAAGAAGGAGCGTCTCGGTCTCGAGCGTGACCAGACGAAGCTCGAGGCGTCGCTCGGCGGCATCCGCGAGATGGGCGGTCTCCCCGACCTCCTCTTCGTCATCGACGTGAACAAGGAAGACCTCGCGATCGCCGAGGCGCGCAAGCTCGGCATCCCGGTCGTGGCCGTCGTCGACACGAACTGCTCGCCCGACGGCATCGACTACATCATTCCCGGCAACGACGACGCGGCGCGCGCGATCGGGCTTTACTGCGATCTTGCCTCCCGCGCCGCGCTCGACGGAATGTCGGCACAGCTCGGCGCCGCGGGCGTCGACGTGGGCGCGCTCGAGGAAGCGGTGGAGGATCGGCTCGAGTCCGACGCCGCCACCGAGACCAAGGCCGAGGAACCGGCCGAAGCGCAGAGCTGAGCCGTCACACGAACGTCATGGGGAGCGCCGGGGCGCTCCTCGCAGGACCCTGTTTAGGAGAGGCTGAAATGGCAGTCACAGCAGCACTCGTGAAAGAACTCCGCGATAAGACAGGCGCGGGCATGATGGACGCCAAGAAGGCGCTGACCGAAACCGACGGCGACATGGAAGCCGCTGTCGACTGGCTGCGCACCAAGGGCCTGGCCAAGGCCGCCAAGAAGGCCGGCCGCACCGCGGCCGAGGGCCTCGTCGCGGTCAAGGTCGAGGGCGGCACCGGCGTGGCCGTCGAACTGAACTCGGAGACCGATTTCGTCGCGAAGAACGCGGAGTTCCAGTCGATGGTCGCGCGCATCGCGCAGGTTGCGCTCGGCGTCGACGACATCGAGGCGCTGAGGGCGGCGGATCTCGACGGCAAGTCCGTGGACGACACCGTCACCGGCGCGGTCGCCAAGATCGGCGAGAACATGTCGCTCCGGCGGATGACCAGGATCACCGGCGAAGCCGTCACGGCCTACGTGCACAACGCGGCGGCGGAGGGCATGGGCAAGATCGGCGTGCTCGTCGCCTACAGCGGCGGCAACGAGGCCTTCGCGCGTCAGGTCGCGATGCACATCGCGGCGGTGAACCCCGCCTCGCTGTCCGAGGACGATCTCGACCAGTCGATCGTCGATCGCGAGAAGGCCGTGCTCACCGAGCAGGCGCGCGACTCCGGCAAGCCCGAGCAGGTCATCGAGAAGATGATCGAGGGCCGGATGAAGAAGTTCCTCTCCGAGATCACGCTTCTCAATCAGGCCTTCGTGATCGATCCCGACCAGACGGTCGGCGCGGCCGCCGCGGACGCCGGCGTCGAGATCACCGGCTTCGCGCGGCTCGAGGTCGGCGAGGGCATCGAGGTCGAGAAGGAAGACTTCGCGGCCGAAGTCGCCAAGGTCGCCAGCGCCTGACCGCAAGACAAGGAAACGGTGCAGCTGGGAGGCTGCACCGCCCCAGAGGGACGTCCGACTCGGCTGGGGATGCGAGTACAGGCCCCAGGGTGCCGGCCCGCAGCTTGTAAAAGCGCTGCGAACCGGCGCCGGTTTCCCGGAAAACCGATGACCTCGGACGATGAATGAGGTTCGCCCTCGGACACCGGGGTCTGTTCCATGGCAAATGCCACCACTCACGGAACGGTGCGAAGGAACCACAGAACCGCGGGATCTCGTAAGTCAGGATATCCTTACTCTCGCGTGACGGTCCTGGCCGCTTGGCCGGGTCTCGGCGCAATGAAGATCTGGTTCTTGTATGTCGCCGTCAGCACCGCCTGCGCCGTCGTCCCCACGTTCAGCGCCTCGCGCGCCAGCCTGAGATGCTTCTCGATCGTCGCGGTGCTCACGCCGAGGATCGCGGCGATGTCCTGGGTTGTCTTGCCGTCTCCGACCCATTCCAGAACCTCGCGCTGCCGCGCGGTGAGAAGACTGACGCTGGTGTAGGGCAGGGAGGTCGCCTTGAGATGGAAGATCTCGTTCAGCATGCGGATCGCGCTCCCGTCCCGGGCCCAGATGTCCTCGACCTCGTGCTGCGGGGTGCCGATCGGCGCGACGAGGCCGATCGCGCCCTTGTTGCGGCGCGACACTTCGGGAAAGCTGATCGTGTAACCGGCCTTGATCCCGTGGTCGATGTTGAGCGCGATGATCCTGCGCTCTTCGTCGGTAAAGCTCGCCTGGTTCTCCTTCAGCCATCCCCAGGAGCAGACGCCGACGTTTTCGGCGGCCCAACGCACCATCGGGGCGTTCTGGTAGAGACCGCCGTGAATGAACGCCTCCAGATAGGCCGGCGTATGGTTCGACAGGACCATCAGGTCATCGGGCTGCCCGAGGTCGCGGTGCGACCGAAAGCGGGTAAAGCCGTAGAGGAGCCGATCGAACCCGAACTCCGCCATCGCGGCACAATGCAGCGACCAGGTCTCTTCGATCGTGTCGGCAGCCAGCAATTTCCCGATGTGCTCGAGAACGCGATCCGTCATGCAAGATGCGCTTTCAATGCCCTGAGAGCGAGCGCGTATCCCTCGGCGCCGAAGCCACAGATCTGGCCGATCGCCACGGGCGCGATGAACGATGTCTGCCGGAACGGCTCGCGTGCGTGAATGTTCGAGATATGAAGCTCGACGACGGGAACCGCGACGGATGCGATCGCATCCATCAGGGCCACCGAGGTGTGCGTCAAGGCCCCGGCGTTGAGGACGATCCCGTCGTGGGTTCCGGCCGCCGCATGGATGGCGTCGATCAGCTCGCCTTCGTGGTTCGATTGCCGGAAGGCGCAGGACACGCCAAGATCGGCGGCGGTTGTCTTGCAGAGATCCTCGATGTCGGCGAGCGTGGTATGGCCGTAGACCTCGGGCTGACGCGTTCCGAGGAGATTCAGGTTTGGACCATTGAGCACCAGAAACGACGGCATCGCTCGACCTCCGAAAGTGCGACGATCTACTCGGTTGTCTCGCAAGCTGTCGATACCCTTTTTCACAGACCGGCGCGGAGTGTTTCCTGCGGGCAACCGTTCCGTTGATCGGGGCCTCGGCGGACCCGCAACATGCGTCCGGTGCTTGGCCAGGGTCTCTGGCGGCTTGCCGGCCATTACTTACCATAATACTGATTATCCGATCCAGTGACGCCGCACACGGTCCGTCGCGTTTGCGCACCCGGCCTTTCCCCCGGCACGCTCCCGCGTTATCTCTCCTCGGGACAAGGCACCGTGCATTCCGCCTCCGACGCGGAATGACCAACACGTCAAGGAGACAGACATGGCAGATGGTCAGGGTTTCGGCCCCTCGCTCGCCGCGTTCGACTGGGCCGATCCGTTCCGGATCGCCGACCAGCTTACCGAGGACGAGCGCATGGTGGCGGACAGCGCCCGCGCCTATGCGCAGGACAAGCTGCAGCCGCGCGTCCGCGCCGCCTACCGCGAGGAGCGCGTCGAGCCCGAGATCTTCCGCGAGATGGGCGACATGGGCCTGCTGGGCGTCACCATCCCCGAGGAATACGGCGGTCTCGGCGCGGGATACGTGAGCTACGGCCTCGTCGCGCGCGAGATCGAGCGGGTCGATTCCGGCTACCGCTCGATGATGTCGGTGCAGTCGTCGCTGGTGATGTACCCGATCCACGCCTATGGCTCGGAGGAGCAGAAAGCCAAGTACCTTCCGAAGCTTGCCACCGGAGAGTTCATCGGCTGCTTCGGGCTCACCGAACCCGACGCGGGCTCCGATCCGGGCGGGATGAAGACGCGGGCCGAGAAGACGGCGGACGGCTATCGCCTGTCGGGCGCGAAGACATGGATATCCAATGCGCCCATCGCGGATGTCTTCGTCGTCTGGGCGAAATCCGAGGCCCACGACGGCAAGATCCGGGGCTTCGTGCTGGAAAAAGGCATGTCCGGGCTTTCGGCGCCGAAGATCGGCGGCAAGCTCAGCTTGCGGGCCTCGGTCACCGGCGAGATCGTCATGGACGGCGTCGAGGTGGCCGAGGACGCACTTCTGCCGGGCGTCGAGGGGCTCAAGGGACCGTTCGGCTGCCTCAACCGGGCGCGCTACGGCATCTCCTGGGGCGTGATGGGCGCGGCCGAGGATTGCTGGCACCGCGCGCGGCTCTACGGGCTCGACCGCAGGCAGTTCGATCGCCCCCTCGCCCAGACCCAGCTTTTCCAGAGGAAACTCGCGGACATGCAGACCGAGATTGCGCTGGGACTTCAAGGGTCGCTGCGCGTCGGGCGGCTGATGGACGAAGGCCGCGCCGCGCCCGAAATGATCAGCCTCGTCAAGCGCAACAACTGTGGCAAGGCCCTCGACATCGCGCGGATGGCCCGCGACATGCACGGCGGCAACGGCATCCAGGAGGAATACGAGGTCTTCCGCCACATGGCGAACCTCGAGACGGTCAACACCTACGAAGGCACCCACGACGTGCACGCCCTGATCCTCGGCCGCGCGCAGACCGGGCTGCAGGCGTTCTTCTGATGACGGCGCCGCTGGAGGGCCTCAAGGTCCTCGACCTGTCGCGCATCCTTGCCGGTCCCTTCGCGGGCCAGACGCTGGCCGACCTCGGCGCCACGGTCATCAAGGTCGAGGCGCCCGGCGGCGACGACACGCGGACATGGGGCCCGCCGTTCATCGCGCGCGACGGCGACCGCTCGGCGGCCTATTTCTATGCCGCGAACCGGGGCAAGCGGTCCGTCGTGGCCGACTTCGGCAAGGCCGAAGACCTCGCCCTTGTTCGCAATCTCGCCGCGCAAGCCGATGTTCTGCTGGAGAATTTCAAGGTCGGCGGTCTTGCGCGGTTCGGGCTCGACTACCCTGCCCTCGCCGCGGCCAACCCCGGCCTCGTCTACTGTTCGATCACCGGCTTCGGCCAGGACGGCCCCTATGCCGACCGCGCCGGCTACGACTACCTGATCCAGGGCATGTCGGGCCTGATGTCGATCACCGGCGCCTCCGACGGCGAACCACAGCGCGTCGGCGTCGCCATCACCGATCTCGTCTCGGGTCTCTATTCGGTCATCGGCATTCTCGCCGCCCTGCGCGAGCGCGACCGGACGGGCCGCGGCCAGCAGCTCGACATCTCGCTTCTCGACAGCGCGACGGCGATCCTCGCCAATCAGGCGATGAACTATTTCGCGAGCGGCACAGCACCCGGCCGTCTCGGCAACATCCATCCAAACATCGTGCCCTACCAGGTCTTTCCGGTGGCCGACGGCGAGGTCATCATCGCCGCCGGCAACGACGCCCAGTATCGGCGATTGTGCGGTGTGCTCGGGTGTCCGGATCTTGCCGAAGCCCCCGAATACGCCACCAACGGCGACCGGGTGCGCCGGCGCGAGGCGCTGGTCCCCCTCCTCATCTCGGCGACGCGGGCATGGTCGCGCGACGATCTTCTGGCGGCGCTGGAAGCGGTGAAAGTGCCGGCCGGACCGATCAATTCGATCGCGCAAGTCATTGAGGATGAACAGATCAAGGCGCGCGGCATGCACATCCGGCCCGAGGGCGTGGATGGCCTGCGCTCGCCGTTCCGGTTCTCCGACAGCACGCTCGAGACCTCGCGTACGGCGCCAATGCCCGACCAGCACGGGCACGCGATCCGCGACAAGGGCTTCGGCTAGACCGGCCAGATCAGCGGGATCACGAGGCTCGCCGAGCAGGCCAGAAGCAGATTGAGCGGGATGCCGACCCTCAGGAAATCCGTGAACAGGTAGCCGCCCGGTCCGTAGACCAGCATGTTCGTCTGATACCCGATGGGCGTGGAAAAGGCCGAGGACGCCGCGAACATCACCGCCACGACGAGCGGCCGCGGATCGAGCCCGAGCGCGAGGCCAAGCTCGATCGCGATCGGCGTGAAGATGACGCCGACGGCGTTGTTCGACACGGTTTCCGTCAGCGCCGAGGCCAGCACGTAGACACAGAAGATGACCAGAACCGGCGGCAGGTTCAGGAGCAGCGGTTCGACCCAGCTCACCAGAAGCCGGGCCGCGCCGGACTGATCCAGCCCCGCGCCGACCACCAGCATCGAGAAGATCAGCGCCAGCAGCCGCCCGTCGACGAAGGAGAACGCCTCGTCGGAATCGATGCATCGGGTGACGAGGATCACCGCGACGGCGATCACCGCACAGACGAGGATCGGCGCGACACCGAACGCGGCCAGCAGGACGAGACCCGCGAGCGCCCCCACTGCGATGGGCGCGCGGCCACGGCGGTAGGCCTTGACCTGCGGCCGCGCGATATCGACGAGGTCCATGTCGGCGGCAAGCCGCTGGATGTCTTCCGGCGCGCCCTCGAGAAGCAGCGTGTCGCCCACCACGATCACCAGATCGTCGAGTTGCCGTCCGATGTTCTGGTTGCGCCGGTGAACCGCCAGCGGATAGACGCCGTAGCGCCGGCGCAGGCGCAGCGACCCCAGCGACCGCCCGATCATGCGGCACCCCGGCGTGATCAGCACCTCGACCGTCTCGGTCGCCACCGACGAGAGCTTGTCGACCATGCGGACGTCGCGCGATTGCTGGAGGCCGAGAAGCTCCTGCATCTCGCTGCGGAGCACCACGCGGTCCCCGGGCGCGAGCTCCACCGACGCAAGGTCACGCCGCAGCGAGGCGTCCCCGCGCAGCACGTCGATGAGCCGGACGCCGTCACGCTTGAAGAGTTCCACCTCGACCGCCCTCCGGCCGGCGAGGGAAGAGTCCTCGGGAACGGCGACTTCCGTGAAATACTTCAACCTTCGCCGGTCCGACAGCATCGCGCTCATCGACGGTCGCTCCGGCAGGATGCGCCGCGCCACGAAGGCGACATAGGCCAGACCGATGCAGACCTGCAACAGGCCCAGCGGCAGGATCTCGAAGATCCCGAAGGGCTCCATGCCCTTCGACCGCGCGACGCCGTCGACCAGCAGGTTCGTCGAGGTTCCGATCAGCGTCATCGTGCCGCCGAGGATCGCGGCGTAACTCAGCGGAATCAGGAGCTTCGACGGCGCGACGCCAAGCTTCCGCGCGACCTGGATGAAGACCGGAATCATCACCACCACAACGGGCGTGTTGTTCATGAAGGCCGACGCGATGGCGACGAAGACGAAGAGGATCGAGAGCGTGACGAGCGGCCGGTCGTCCACCTGCCGCTCGGCGTGCTTGGTCAGCCAGTCGAGCGCCCCGGTCCGCACGAGGCCGCCCATGATCAGGAACATCGCGAGGATTGTCCAGGGCGCCGGGTTCGACAGCGCCTCCCGCGCCGTGTCGTAGGGCACGAGGCCGAAGAGCAGCATCAGCGAGGCGCCGGTGACCGCCGTGACCTCGGTCGGCACGCGCTCCCGCACGAACATGACGAACATCGCCACCACCACGGCGAGCGCGAGAAGCGCGGAACCTGTCTCTCCGAGCGGAAGCGTCAGCATGGGGGCGGCGGGTCCTCGCGCAGGTCAGCCGGCATTGTTACCGCTGTGGACGGGCACGGCAATGGTCACCTTCGGGCGGGGCTGCACCAGGAACAGCCCGGTGAACATCATCCCCATCGCCGCCCAGACCCAGGGCGAGAACGTCTCTCCCAGAAGCGCCATCGCCCAGAGCACGCCGAAGGCCGTCACCAGATAGCTGACCTGCGCGGCGAAGACTGCCCCCGCCCGGCCCACCATCCAGACATAGCCCGTGTAGACGGCGGCATGGACCAGCGAAATGAGGACGATCGCCGCCTCCGGCGCGCCCCACGCGGTCCGGGGATCGATGAAATGCCCTGTCGACAGGGCCAGCGGCAGCGCGAAGAGAAGCCCCACGGCCGAGGCGCCGAACAGCACCTGGATCGGGTCCAGACCGAGCGTGCCCCACTTGCCCACGATGTTGCCCTCGAGCGCATAGAAGAACGGCGCGATGAGCGCGATCGGGATGAAGGCCGCCATCGCCGGATCCGGCAGGCTCGTCTCTGGTCCGACGATCAGGAGGACACCGCCGAGCCCGCAGGCGAGCCCCAAAAGCCGCGCCGGGCCGAACCGGTCGATCCCGATCCCGAGCGCGATCGGAAAGGCGAACATCGGCACGAGCGACAGCAGGATCGAGATCACCCCGGCGGGCAGATGGACGGCTGCCTGGAACGACGCCGCGTTGGGCAGCACCGTTCCGACGAGCGCGATGACGGCGTAGAACCGAAGGTGCGGCGCGGTGAGCGGCAGCCCCCTGCCCCGCAAAGCCGTGATCGCCCCGAGGATCACCGTGGCGATCACCAGCTGCCAGAAGATGATGCCGAAATGCCGGTAGCCTTCGCTGACGGCGATCTTGGCGAGCGGCTGGGTGATCCCCCAACCCGCGCCCAGAAGCGCCAGAAGCGCGACGAGACCGGCCTGTTCCCTCACGGCGCAGCGGCCTCGAGGCGTCCGCCCTCGCGCACCATGGCGACGCGCCTGGCCGCGCCGGTCCTGTCGTCGGTCTCGACGAAAAGCCCCGACAGCGTGGCCTCGCCGCCCGCCGCCTGGAACCGGCCCTTGCCCATGCCGGTGATGAAGCGGCGCATCGGTTCGTCCTTTTCCATGCCGATCACCGAATCGTAGTCGCCGCACATGCCGGCGTCCGAGAGATAGCCGGTGCCGCCGCCGAGGATCATCGCATCGGCCGTGGGCACGTGGGTGTGCGTCCCGACCACCACGCTCGCCCGGCCGTCGCACCAGTGGCCCATCGCCATCTTCTCCGACGTCGCCTCGCAATGCATGTCGACGAGGCTCGCCTGCACCAGGCCGCCGCGCGGATAGGACTTCAGCACCGTGTCGATCGCCGAGAACGGGTCGTCGAAGGGGCGCTTCATGAAGACCTGGCCCAGCACCTGCGCGACCAGCACCTTGCGCCCGCCCGGCGCCGGGTAGACGCGCGCTCCGGCCCCCGGGGCGAGCTTCGCGAAATTGAGCGGCCGCAGGATACGCGGCTCCTTTTCGACGAACTCGATCATGTCGCGCTGGTCGAAGGCATGATCGCCGAGCGTGACGACGTCGGCGCCCGCGTCGAGCATCGCCTTGGCATGCGCCGCCGACAGCCCCGCGCCGGAGGTCGCGTTCTCGCCATTGACGACGACGAAGTCGAGCCGCCAGTCCGTGCGCAGGCCCGGCAGACGCTCCGCCAGCGCCGACCGTCCCGAGCGGCCGACGACGTCACCCAGAAAGAGTAGTCTCATGGTCGAAGGCGTAGGCGGCGGAACCTCGGAGGGCAAGAGGCAAGTGGCCGGAGCGATCTAGCCGAAAAGCTCCACATCGTTGGCGGCCGGAGCCGGGGGCCGGGTCGGTTCGGCGACCTCGGCACGTCCCACGAACCGCACCTGCGCGCGGCCCGACGCCGGCCAGAAGCGGACCTGCCGCGCCCGCCGTCCGCCGACGCTTTCGGAGACCAGCGGTATTCTTTCCACCTTGAGGAAGCCGCGGGCGAAATCCGCGTTCTGGCAGCCGATGTCGGACAGCCCCGTGACGATGGCGGCGCCTCCGAACATCTTCGCCTGAAACCGCCTCCGCTCCGCGCCGCGCTTCAGAAGCGCGTTGATCAGGCGCTCCATGTCGCTCGCCCCGAAGCTCAGCGCGCCGAGCCGCCCGCTGGCGTCATCGGGCAGGAGGATGTGGTTCATCCCGCCCACCCGCGCGGCGGCATCCCAGAGACAGACGGCGACGCAGGAGCCGAGGATCGTCGAGATCACGTCCGACGGGCGCGCGCCCACGGCATGCCCGCCCTGGACGATGTAGGTCTGATCGCCCCGTGTCATGGCGCCTTCCGCCTCATGTCGGCAGAACGCGCTCGCTGCGGCAGAGCGACAGGATCTCGGCCCCGAGCCGGTCGAGCGGCACGTTGCGCGTCACCGCGCCGAGGTCGCGGGCGGCGCGCGGCATCCCGTCGATCACGCAGGTCTCGCCGGATTGCGCGAGGGTCTGCGCGCCCGCCTGCCGCATGGCCAGAAGCCCCTCCGCCCCGTCGCGGCCCATTCCGGTGAGGATGACGCCCACCGCGCGGCCGCGGAGCGCGGCCGCGGAGTGGAGGAGGAGGTCGATCGTCGGGACGTGGATGTCGCCGGGACCGGCGGGGAGGAGCCGCGTGGACGGCGGTCCGGAGACCACCGTCAGGTGATGGCCGCCGCCCCCGGCGAGGTGGATGCGCCCGGCGCGCAGCGGGTCGCGGTCCCCGGCGATGGCCACGGCCGGCGCGAGGGTCGCGTCGAGGCGCCGGGCGAAGCTTTGCAGGAACGCGGCCGGCATATGCTGCGCGATGAGCGTCGGCGGACAGTCCGCCGGAAACGGCGCGAGCACGCGTTCGAGCGCGTCGACACCGCCCGTGGAACTCCCAATGAAGACCGCCGCGCCGTTCCAGTCGAAGGCAGGAGCCGCCCCGCCTCCCCCCGCGCCCGGCTGTTCGGAGACAGTTCCCGACGCCTGAACCGTCGCGCCGCCCGCCGCGACGAGCGTCTCCACGAGGCGGCGGCGCACCCCGAACTCGACTTGGAGGCGCGAGACGTCGACGCAGTCGACCGCGCCGAGCGACAGCGCGCGGATCGCGTCCGCGGAGTTGTCCCGGGTGCGCGTCGAGATCACGACGACCGGCATCGGCCGCAGGCGCATGAGACGCTCGAGAAAGGCGAGGCCGTTCATCCTGGGCATTTCGATGTCGAGCGTCACCAGATCGAGGTCGAGCGCCTTGATGAGGCCGCGCGCCTCGTAGGCGTCGCGGGCCTCGCCGGCGACCTCCAGTCGCGGATCGGCGGAGATCACGGCGCGCAGGATGCTTCGGATCGTCGCGGAGTCGTCGACGATCAGCACGCGAGCCCGGTTCCTCGTCGCTCGGGAGCCGTCCAGTTTCACCTCCACCCGCCCTGCCCGCGCAACGCCGCACATCCTTGCATCCCGCCGGTCCGCCTCCGGCCGGTTCAGAAATCGGCGGGACGGCTGAAGATTCGGTTAGCGTTCAGGGAGCCGCCGCGAAACTGTCGGCGCGCGCCCTGTTCCAGCGCTCCAGATACCCCAAAGCATCGGCCTCCCCGTCCACCAGAAAGTTCTCCGGCAGCCATGGCCAGGCTTGGCTTCCCGTCAGCATTTCGCGCGAGGTGTCGCGCTGCATGAAGTGGTGCGGGAGAAACCCGCAGGGATTGTCCAGTCCCGCCGCGCCCGCCATTTCGGCCAGCGCCTTCATCGTGTTGCGGTGGAAGTTCGCGA
>Ga0102932_1001311_pt1 | contig 12919 bp, 18 predicted proteins | sample SalPonR1_C_D2_MG_FD_78212 | JGI IMG/M metagenome (GOLD analysis project Ga0102932, IMG submission 78212) | Salt pond soil microbial communities from South San Francisco under conditions of wetland restoration - Salt Pond MetaG R1_C_D2_MG | ecosystem: Environmental > Aquatic > Marine > Intertidal...
CGCGCAGGGGCTGGCCCCCGGTGGCGGAGTAGAACTTGTAGGCGTCCTCGGTCTTGGGATGGCTGATCAGCTTGTCGAAGAACTCCGAGCTGACCAGCGCATGCGCGGTGGTCATGGTCTCGCCCAGCAGGTTGTACTCGATCCCGCGCAGGGTCTCTCGGACCTTCGCCTGGATATTGGTGCCCGCGGTCCCGAACACGAAGTCGACGGAGATGCGGGTGAGCCCGAACTCGGTGAAGTAATCGTAGAGCGTGGTGCCCGCACCATCCTTCACGATGCCGCGCAGCGCGTTCATCTCCATGTATTCGCGGGTCTGGGCATGCTTGCGGCGCATCAGCGTCAGCTTGCGGTTCATCACCTCGACCAGCGGATCGGCGGCATCCGAGACGCCCAGCGCGGGCATGCCCTGGATATCGGCAGGCAGGATGACGTCATCATGCGGGATCCAGGGCAGCGCGAAGCTGCGCATCGAGCGCTGCTCGCGGTCGCCGACCGTGGCCGGGGCGCCCAGCGGAACCGAGGGCAGCAGGCTGAGAACGCCCTCGCGCTGCTCGATGACGATGGAGCGTTGGGTGACGCCCTAGAAGCGAAAGAGGCCGATCTGGCCGAGGCGGGTGTAGAGGTTGGGCAGGATGTTGATGGCCTGCGTCATCTCGGCGAGCGAATAGCCGCCCGCGTCGAAGGGGTTGCGGGTGAGGGTCATGGAAAACTCCGGGGAATGTGGGACGGGAAACAGGGACGGCGCATCGAGCGGTGCTCGCGGTTCGATCAGGCGGTGTCGCGGGCGATGATCCCGAGGGTGGCCAGCTGGCCGATCTTGGTGGTGATCTTGGCCGCGTCATCGACGGTGCCATCATAGGCCAGTGCCGCGCGTGACACGATCGCGGGACCGCGCACGATGACGATCCCGACCGCATCGGACAGGGTGGCGTCGACCGCGTAGAGCAGCACGGCCCCGGCGGTCTGTGTGCCGTCCGTGCCGCCCGACGTGGCAAGCTTGTACTTGCCGCTGGCGGTGACGCGCCCCAGCACCGATCCCACGGGATAGGCGGTGCCGGAGAGCAGCGTGACGGTCTCGCGGGTGTAGTTGGGATTGACCTCGTATTTGAGGACATCGCCCATGGTGGGCGGTTGGGTCAGGACAGTCATGTCGGGGATCCTTCAGAGCCATGAGGAAGACATCCCCCGCCGGGGTAGTGCGGCGGGGGATCTTCGGGGCTGTGGTGTGTCGGGAGGTCGGGCGAGGCGCGGGGCCGGGCGTCAGTTACCCCGGCCCGCGGCTGCGTCCCGCTTTGCCGCCGCGATGAGGGGGCTTTCCGTCGCCTGTGGCAGGGCCTGCGCGGGCAGGGCCGCCACTATATCGCGCGCATCGGCGGCAGCACTGGCGCGTTCGAGGACGAGGCTGCGCAGCGCCTCGGGCGTGGTCCCCTCGCGCAGGGCTTTCGCCGCGTCGATTTTAATGCCGAGTCGCCCGGCCTGCGCCGCGATCTCGGTGATTTCCGCCGCCTCCTGGCGCAGCCGCGACGAGACCTCGGCCAGATTGCCCGGCTGCGCGGCGGGCGCTTGTGATGCCGGTGCGATTGCAGGCGGCGATGCGGCTTTGGGTGCGGGTTTGGCACTGGCAGTGTCGGAGGATGCAGACGTAGCGGGTGGTACGATTGCAGCCACTGCGCTGCTGGCCTCGGGGGATGCGTCTTGAGTGGGAGTGTCGATTGCCGTTTCGCGTGCATTCTCCCGTTGCGCATCACGGGTCTCCTCATCCTGCGGCGTGGTCTCCTGGTCGGGCGCATGGGCCATGGCGGTCTCCTTTCGGGATTGGATCGGGGTTGTGGCGTGGATCGGGGATGAATGCCGGGCGCGTGCCAACGCGTGGGGTGCCGGGTTGGTGAGCATCTGCCGGAAGGCGGCAAAGCCGTGAGCAAGGTCGGTCACTTCATCCGCCAGACCCGCCGCGACGGCGTCGGCGCCGCGATATGTGGCGGCTTCGGTGGCCAGCGCAGCCTCTTGGCTGAGCCGCCCGGCCCGCCCGGCGGCGACGGTCTCAGCGAACAAAAACCGCAGCACGTCGATCTCGCGCTGGATTTCGTCCTGCACATCACTGGCCAACGGGGCGTAGGGGTTGCCGTCCACCTTGTGCTGGCCGGAATGGATCAGGGTGACCTGCACGCCGTCTTGGTCGAGCTTGCCGCTCAGATCGGCATGCATCACGACAACGCCGATACTGCCCAGCGAACCGGTGCACGGCAACAGGATGCGGTCCGCCTGGGAGGCCAGCGCGTATCCGGCCGAGAACGCGTGCTCGGCGACAAAGGCCCAGACCGGTTTGTCGCGGCGTAACGCGCGGATGCGGTCGGCTAGATCGAAGACGCCAGCCACCTCGCCCCCGAAGCTGTCGATCTCCAGCGCGACCCCGTGCACGGACGGGTCGCTGGCCGCCGCCTCGATCTGCGCCGCGAGCCCCTCGTAACTGGTCTGGCCCGACGATTCACCGATCCAGCCGCCGCGATGAATCAGCACCCCGGAGATTTCGATCACGGCGATGCCATCCATGACCGGGAAGGGCGCATCGCCTTGCTGGCGCAGGTGCTCAGCTAGGTTTCCGGCGAGAATACTGGCGCGGGCGGGGAGAGCAGCGGTACCGGGCACGTCGGCCGTGCTGTCGTACTCGGCCAGTTCGACCCGACGGCCGAGAATGCGCGGCCCAAGCCCCGATAGGAACGCCATCGCCTTGGCAGGCTCGACCAGCAGCGGCGTGTTGAAGGCACGCGCGGCAATACGGGCATGAAGCATCAGGGATGGTCCTCGTTTTCGCGCGGTCGGTCCTCCGCGGTGTCGTCTGCGTCGTCACTGCTGGTCGCGTCATGGTCCGCGTTTTCACCCGGAATTTCCGCCGCGCCCTGAGCCGGCGATCCCGGCCGGCGGAAATCCAAGCCCAGTGCCCGCTCGCGTGCATGTTCCGCGGCGATCTCGCGATCAACCTGCTCGGCGTCATAGCCGCGCTCGGCGATGGCCTGGGTGCGGGATTTGAGGCCTGCCTCGATCTGGGCGATCTCGGCATTGGCATCCTTCAGCGGATCAACCCAGTCCCATTTCGTAGGCAGCCAGTCGGCGGTGAGCAGCCGCGCGCGACTGGCCTCGTAATCCGGCAGCGAAAACGCACCCGACAGCACTGCCGCATCCATCCAGCGGGCATAGACGGGGCGACACAGCTGATACACCATGACCGAATGCTGCCAAGCCGAGACGCGGCGGCGGAACTCGATCAGCGCCAGGCGCGAGTTCGAGAAATTGCCCTTCACCATATCATTGGCGAGATAGGGATAGGGGATGCCAAGTGCGGCTGAGATTTGCAGCAAGGTCCGGTACTGGAAAGGCTCGTAGGTCCCGCCGCTGTCGGCAGGCTGGCCCACGGTGACATCCTCGCCGGGATCGAGTCGCACCACCTGGCCCGGGCTGATCTCGACGCCGCCCGGATCCTCATCCTCCGGCGGCGCGAGCGGGTTCTCCGGCGCGGGCGATGTCACGAACATCGCATACATCGCCGCGACTTTCTTTCGGTCGAGCTCGGCATCGTCATACTGATCGAGCAGGAACAGCTTGACGAAGGCGGGCGCGAGTTTCGAGACGCCGCGCAGCTGACCACCCTCCACCGGGTCGATGACATGGATCACCTCGGAGGCGGGGACGCGCACCACTTCACCCGCAAGGCCCGGCTCCGTGCTGTCGCCGGGGTGGCGGCGAAGGAAGTGATACGCGACACGACGCCCGATCCGGTCGAATTCGATGCCCTGCCGGATGGCATTGCCATTCGCTGCGGTGCCGCTCTGTTCCAGCGGCAACATTTCCGCCGGCAACATCTGCAGCTGCAGCGGCACGGATAATCTATCAGATACGCGCCGCGGCCGGATCCGGAAGAATACCTCGCCGGCGATGAAGACCTCGCGCGCCGCGCGGCGCTGCAGACCGTAGAAATCGGTCAGCCCTTCGGCATCGGCCTCGTCGGTCCAGGCAAGCCATAGCCGCTGCAGCTCCTCCTTGCGGGCGGGATCGGCAATCTTCGAGATCGGCTTGATCCCGTCACCGGCGGTATTGGCCGCCCAGCTTTCCACCGCATTCACGGCATAGCCGTTGTTGCGCACCAGCCAGCGGGCGCGCGCGGTGATGTCAGCGCCCGACGCCGCGATCAGCGCGTTGACATGCGCGCGGGTTGCCCGAAACCCGCGCAGGCGCCGGTGGTGCTGGCCCGCATCGAACCCACCGATGAAGGCCCCGAGGCGCTGCCGCCAGTTCATCACAGATTCTTCACAGCATGGGGGCGCAGGATACGCCCTGCGCCCCGCTCGATGCTGGCGATCCGACGCTCGATATCTGCAATCGCCGCCGCCATTTCCGCGTCCGAGCCATATGCCACGGTCTTGCCGTCATAGCTGACGCTGCGCGTGCCGCTGTAACGCGCCGCCAGCAGCGCGCCGTGGCGGGATTTGAGATCATCGAGGGTCATACTCATTCCATGTATTTGGGCGTGCTGACGCGCCAGCCGCGCCGCCGGGGCGTCGTGATGCGCCCAGCCTGAGGCTCGGACGGTTTGTCGGGCTCAGCCTCGGACGCCACTTCGGCGGTCTCCACCCCGGCCTGTGTCTCCAGCTGCCGCCACATCCGCTCATCGAACCGGTCGGCGCCGAGGATCCACGCCGCGGCACGGGCATAGACGCGGGTGTCCAGCGCCTCGTTGCGCGCATCTTCTGCCATTCCTGGCGGGCGTAGCCGCGCTTGTTGCGGATCGTGACCAGCTGCTCGGCGACCAGCTGTTTCAGCCATTCGCTGTCGGCCCAGTCGGGCAGGTGGACGGTGCCGGCCGGGTTGGGCGCCTCATCCTCTGTCCCGCGCTCCAGCCGCAGATATCGGTAGGTCTCTGCCTTGAAGGTGGCGGTGGCCACGCTCCAGAGCCGCGCCCCGCGCTTGAGCTTGCGTCCGTTCACCGTGGCATCCACGAAAGTCGGCCCCGAGACCGGCGTGGCCCGATTGAAGCCTTCCAGCCCTTTCACGGGGGCCACCTGCGCCGTGCCCTGCTGGCGCGCCCAGGCATGGACGGCGGCGGACTCGTAGCCGGTGTCGATGGCCAGCTTCGCCAGCGTCATCACCGCGCCATGCTCATGCACCCATGTCCGGCTCAGCAGCCCGGTCAGCGCCTCCCAGCAGGCGGGATCATCCGGTCCGCCCGGGATCACGATGTGATCCACGAGCCAGCTGGTTCCCCCACGCCCCCAGGCCCAGAGATCGACCTCGATCCGGTCCTTTTGCACGTCTGCGCCTGCGGTGAGGAACAGACCGCCTGCAGGGATCTGTGACGGATAGGTCTCGCGCCGGTCGGCCAGCCGCTGCCAGTCCGGGGCTTCACCGCTCTCGACCCACGTCTCGCCCAGTAGCGTATTGCGCGCCGCGCGCAGCATCTCGTCGGAGTCTTGGGCTGCCAGCCAGTCCTGTGCAATCTGCGCCCAGCTCTTCCAGCCGATCGGCGAATAGAGCGCCGAGAGGTGGAACCCGATGGCCCGGGCATCCGCGGGCGCGGCGGTCGCGCGCCATTCCCCCGCTTCCAGCATCGCCGTCTTGTGATGCTCGGCGATGGGGCGCTCGCAGCCTTCGCAGCGATACATTGCCGTGTCGGGCTTGTCCTTCTCCCAGCGCAGGCGCTCGAACTGCAGCCATTGCATCTGGCCGCAATGCGGGCACGGCACATAATACCGCCGCTGATCGGAGGCCTCGAACTCGCGCTCGATCCGGCTGAGCCCCCGGATCGTGGGGGTCGAGACCATGAACACCTTGCGCCGATGCGCAAAGGTCGTGGTGCGCGCCTCGGCCAGCGTGACCGGATCGCCTTCCTCGTCGGCCGAGGCCGGATAGGCATCCACCTCGTCGAGAAAGATATAGCGCGCCGGCATTGAGCGCAGACCGGTGGCCGAGTTGGCCCCAGTCAGCACCAGGATGCCCCCGGGGAACTCCTTGGACAGCATCGAATTGCCCGCGTCGCGCGAGCGCGCGGGCTTGACGCGCTCCTTCAGCGCCGCGCTGTCCTCGATCAGCGGGTCGATCCGGCCGCGCGAGCTGCGCTTGGCCATCTCCACCGTGGGCAGCACCGCCAGCATCGGCCCCGGCGCGTGATGGATCACGAAACCGATCCAGTTGTTGCCGGCCTCTGTCGCGCCCACCTGAGCGGCCTTCATGAAGGTGACGCGCTGTGCGGGATGCCCGGGCGAGAGCGCATCCATGATCTCGCGCAGATACGGCGTGCGCGCGGTGCGATACCGCCCGGGCTCGGCCGAGGCGCGCGAGCTGAGCCAGCGGTGCGCATCGGCCCATTGCGACACCGTCAGGTCTGGATCGGGGCGCATCCCGCGCCGCCAGGCGCGCAGGATGTCCTCGGCCCCGTCGAAGCCGAGGTCAAGGCCTTCGGTCAGATCGTTCGCACCATCCTCATCATTCAAGCGAGACCCGGAGGTCGGCCAGGGCGTCGAGCTGCTCTCGGACATGGGCTTCCAGCACCCTTTGCAGAACAGCCGTCTCGATCGTCACGGGCGCTCCCGATGCTGTCTCCATCTCTGCGGACAATTGCGCGGCCATCAGCGCGGCCACGCGGGTAGGCCAGGTCACCCAGACATCGCGCTCCTGTCGCGCGAGGCGAAACACCAGCGTCTCGGCCCGCGCGCGGTCGACCAGAACGCCCTTCTTTTTCTGGATGGCGATCTGCTTGTCCTGCGCCATGTAGACGGTCAGCGCGGTGCGCGCCTTGATGTAGGACGAGGTCTCGCCGGCTCCGGACACGCTGCCGCCCCCGATCGCACCGGCCTCACCCCCAGCGCCCAACCCGCCCCGCGCGCGGATCTGCTGGTCCGGATCGGTCATCGCGCCCCGCCGCGCGTCCGAGGCGGCCGCGTTGATCGAGCCGTCCGGGTAGAGCACCAGCCGCCCAGTCTTGCGCGCTTTTTGCACCGCCCCGCGCGACAGCCCGGATCGGGCGGCATAGGCGCGCTCGCTTAGGCCTTCCATGGCACGTTGACTTCCATCAAAGCATTGGCAATGAACGTATAAATACGTCTATTCGAGTTGATTACACTCTCCGGTCGAGCGACTCTGATCCCCACGAGGCGGGTGCATCGCGCCCCGCCAGCCAACGGATCGGAGACAGCCCCATGACCATTGCAGAGCTCTACAACGCCGAGGCCGCCCGCTTGCTGCCGCACATGGCAGAGAGCCTGGCCGTCGAACCGACCGTCACCACTGCGAACGAGATCGACGAGATCGTGTTTCGCCGCAGCGAATTCCTCGGCGGCATGGCCTGCGCCATCCTCGCCATGATCGACCAAAAAGATCAGGGAGCCTGACCATGACCGCCATAACCACCATCCGCATCGATTACGACGCGCTGCCCGATCCCCTGAACCTCAAGGACCCGGACGCCGTCGCCCGCATGATCGAGGCCGCGCTGCGCGACGAAGGCATCAAAGCTGAAGCCTCGGACGTCATCTCGCACATCAAGATCGAGGCGCCGACCACCCAGCTTGCCGCTGCCAGCGCGTTTTTGGCCAGCCTGCAACTGATCTGAGGGATATCCCGATGGACATTTCCTGCAACTGCCTGCCTGAGGGCGAGACCCTCGATGACATTGTGCGCCGCAACTGTGCTATCGGCTTCGACCTGCGGTTCTGCTGAAGCGTCGCCGTGGCGGAGGATGATCGCGACTCCGTCACCTGCGACCCGCCCGAGGCGGAGTTCGCTACGCTCTACGCCCTGACCGATCTGGGTGAGGCCATCGCCATTCAGGATCTGCATCTCACCAGCGCCGGAGCCGACGAGGTGGCGGCCATCAGCCGCGCGCTCTTTGTGGCCATGGTCAACGCGCGGCGCGACCCGCCCGACGCGGCCCAGCGGCACGAGGCGGAGCAGATGTCACTCACCGATCATGATCGCATCGCATGATGCTCGGTGTGGCGATCATAAAGGCCTGATATTGCGCAGAATTGCCTACGATAATCGGTGTAACAGAGCGATGGTGGTCTCACGAAAACGATGCAACTCACCCAACGGAGCCACGCCATGACCAGCCTGAACCCGCAAACCACACCCCGCCACCAGCTTCGCACCGAGAGGGCCCGGCGCAACAAGGAACCCGCATTGGCCGCCTTCATCGGCAAAAAGGCCGAGATCGACGAGATGCTCGCCCGCTTTCAGGCGCTCAGCGACGACCATTTCAACTGCCACCCCGACGAGATCAACTGGGGCGACGTGGGTACGCTCGAGCATTACGCCGGGCTTCTGAAGCGCATCACCGACAGCGCCTTTGGCGAGGGCGAATACGCCGAGTGACCGCCGGACCCTGACCAGCCAAGGCCCGCCATTACGGCGGGCTTCAACCGGTAGAAGGCGGCGCATTCCCCGCTGCTCCACCAGACCCGGAGGCTCCCATGCCCAAACTCACCGATACCCAGACCATCGTCCTCAGCCGCGCGGCCACCCGCCCCGGCAATCTGGCCATGCCGCTGCCTGACGGGCTGCACGGGGCCGCTGCGAAGAAGGCTGTGGCCGCGATGATCTCGCGCGGCTGGCTCGAAGAGGTCGATGCCGACCTGCGCAAGGGCGAGCAGCTCTCGGCCCCCATCGGACCCCAGAGGCGGCTGGCGAGATAGTCGGCCGGAGCCATGCCGGTCGCGGCCTCCAGCACCAACCCCAGCGCCATGGAGTCGGAGCTGACATAATCGTTGTAGATGCCTGAATCGCGCACCCGGTCGAGCCCCGCGAGCGTCTCCTCCACCGGCACGCCCATCGCCATGGCGCGGATGAACAGCATGTTTATGTCGGACGCTGGATTGTCGTAGTCCTCGTCGAAGGCCACGCCCGAGGACATGGTCAGCGCGTCCTCGATGGGCACGTCGCCGTAAGCCGAGCCTGCCAGTGCGGGGACATAGGCGCCGATGGGGTCGCGGAGGCTGGCGATGTGCCCTTCCTCCACGGCGATGCCGATCAGCGCCGAGAGTACAGATTTCGCCATCGACCACGAGGTGAAGGGTGAGGTCTCGTCGGCGCCCTGCCGGTACTCTTCATGCGTGATGGCGCCCCGGTGGACGACCAGCAGCCCCGTGGTCTCGGTCCGGTCGAAGAAGGCGGCGAGGTTGTGGGGTTCTCCCTCGAAGGCATAGGTTTCGGGCAGCGGCGCGGGTGCGCGGTCGAAGGCCCAGACAGCCCCGGCGCGCGGCACGTCCCGGGCGGGGAAGACGCGCTCCATGGCGCGGAAGTTCTCCACCCGGTGGTTTTCGGAGAAAAGCGTGATCCCCGCCCAGTAAGGGCTTTGCCGAAGCCACAGAAAGGCGGCGAGGATCAGGACGGCAAGCGCGGCGAGGGTCCAGAGCGCGATGCGGGTCATTCGGTGTGCGAGCATTGTTGTTCCTCCTTGCAGGATGTCAGGCGCGGACAGCGCCGTGTGTCACGCGGGCGGTCCACCAGAAGATGACGGGGGTGATGAGTGCGGTGGGCCCGAGCCACACCACGAGGTCCGGCAGAAAGCCGAGGTTCACCACGCCCGCGGCGGTGATGGTGGCGATGGTGCCGCCCAGCATCCGGCCCAGATGTCGGGCGATGCGCGCCTTGCCGGTGACAGGCCCGCGCGCCCAGTCGCGCCAGTCCGCCAGCGCCATGGTCAGGCCGATGGAGCCGAAGGCCACGAGGATGACCGGCTGCGCGCCGCTTCCAGCCAGAATGCCTTGCGCGCCCCAGCCCAGCATGCCGAGCCCGGCCAGCGCCATGACCGCGCCACCGGCATGATCGAGGCGCCGCGGCCGCCCGTCGCGCATCATCGCCGCGCGCCAGCCGGTGAAGACGAGGTAGAGGCTGAACACCCCCACCGCGAAGAGGAACGGGTTCGGATGCATCACCGCCAGCACCAGCGCGCTCACGCCGACGACCAGCATGACGAGCGTGTAGATCGCGCCCGAGCGCCGGTGCAGCCGGCCACCCTTGGTGCTGGCGACGGCGATGCCGGCCGCGGCCAGCGCCGCGACGCCGGCCAGGATGTGCAGGAAAAGGATCGTCTGGATCATGGGTCGATACCTCCGATGCGAGGATGTGCTGGCTTCGTGATGCGGCGGGGGTAGCGACGCCGCCCCGAGCCGGGCCAGCGAAGTTGCGGAAACGGCTGGGGAATTGCGCGAACGGCATGCTAAGGTGCATTCACGATGCGCGAACGACTTGCCCACCTGTCCCTCCGCCTGGGCCCGCCGATCGGCGTGGGCCTTGTGCTGGGGCTGATCGGGCCGTTCGGGACGTTCGACCTGCTGCCCACGGCGCCTCGGCTGGGCTATTGGCTGGCGGTGGTCTCCGTGAACTGGATGCTGGCCGATGCCATCATACGGCGCATGGATGTGGTGGCGGGCGACCGGATGCGGGTGCCGCGGCTCACAGTTCCGCTGGTGGGCGCCTGTCTCGCCGCGGTGCCCGCGACCGGGGTGGTGGCGCTGGCGAACGGGCTTTCAGGGATCGGCTGGCCCGACAATGTCGCGGTCCTGTTCGGGCGGGTCCTGCTGCTGCTCGCCGCCATCTCTCTGCCTGTCTACACATGGGAGGACATGCAGGAGCGGAACTCGGCCATGCCGGATCCCGCACCGCCCGAGGACATCTCTTCCGGGGCCGCCCTGTCAGAGACGGAGGCACGGCAACCGGGCGAGGACGGCCTGTCGCTCTTCGCGGCGCGCCTGTCCGCGCCGCTCGGCGGGCGGCTGCTGTGCCTCGAGATGCAGGACCACTATCTCATGGTTCACCATTCGAAAGGGTCGGAGATGATCATGTGCCGCATGGAGGACGCCGCACGCGAATTGGGCGGCCTCGGCCGGCGCGTCCATCGCTCCTGGTGGGTGGCCGCCGATGCCGTGGAAAGCGTCGAGCGCGAAGGCCAGCGCACCCTCCTGCGCCTGACCGACGACCGCCACGTGCCGGTGGGCCGATCCTACCGCCCTGACCTCAAGGCGGCCGGTTGGCTCTGATCGTTCGTCAGCAGCGTCCGTTCTTGCCGCGTCCAGGTGTGCCCTGGTCGGCGGGAGCAACTCGATGTAGAGGGTTGTATCGTTAGCCTTTGCATGCGCAGCACGCGCCAAACGGGCGGGGAGCGGTCGTTCGCTGCTGAAGCGAACGTGCCTTTCCCGTTCACTCGAAGTAGACCTTCATTTGCCTTATGGATAGCCGAGAGGGCAAAATAAACGGCGGGTGCGATGACGCACCTGGAGTACTTATCACAACTCGGGGTCCAGCGGGCCACCGTGCTGGGCGAGTATCTCGCCTTCGAGCTTGGGTTCCATAGCCATATCTACCATGCATTTCTGTAGCCACTCCGCGTTTCGGATGCGTGCGACTGCTTCGTCGTACGCCTTGCGGACGGTGTCGCCGTAGGCACTTTCGGCGATAGCCCACGCGCCGTCAGGGATCTGCCCCCAACGCGAGATCATCATGGAAAGGTCGAGAATGTCGCGGTTGAGAACCGCCTTGTCTGCCCAGCGATCGGCGTTCGCGAGCAGCTTCTCTGCATACATGCAGTCCCGCGTGAGAACGGGGACGCCGAAGCGGTCGTCTATCTTGCCGGCGAGCTGGATTCGAGCCTCGCGGACGATCTCAAACTTGATTGATACATTCCCTACGCCGATCAGAGTGCGGATGCCGTATTGGTCAGTCCTAACGTCACGTAGTGTTTTGAGCTCTGTCTCCGGGAGCAGGAGCCCGGCAAGATCAGACCCGCCCCACAGGGCTTGGCGGAGCTTCCGGTACCCCTCCTGGGAAGCGCAGAGGAAGTCGATGTCCACACTCTCACGATACTCATCTATGTTAAGTACAATCGCCGTGCCGCCGCCGAAATAGCACTCGGCTTCGAGAAGTAAGCTGCCGTTCAGGCAGCGAAGGGCACGAAGGACGTCGTTATGATGTTGCCGACGGAACAGGTCCGCACACTGCGGCGCAGTCATCAAGCGGGCAGCAAGTGGCCGTTACCGTGCACAGCAACCAGGCGATTCAGAAGTTTCTGTTCGCGGGCGGTGATAGCATCACGGTCGACAAACCGCCAGTTGCGCTCGTAGAGTGCAAGCGCAGTTTCGCCATCCACGACTGCGTCATCGGGACGGTTCCAGCATAGCTGGCGTAGCTGCGGGTATTGGTTCACTCTGACGTTCATATCATCCTCAGATGGTGCATGATCATCTGTACCCTTTAAATATAGGTAGCTTTGCGGGAGTTGCAAAGATTTTCTAAGGCGAAAGTCGGCGTTGTGTTCACGGTGCACGTCCATGCGCTTGATGAACGCTGCGACCGACATCCAACCAATGTGCGGTGAACAATCCAGACCTTCTTGCTCGTATGGGATCGCTCAGAAACCTCCACAAGCGCCTCAGCCGCCTCCGTTTCGGGGTCAGGGGCGCCCGCTGCAACGAAGGTCTCATCACCGCAGGCCGACAAACGTATTGCCCCTTTCCTGCGCGAGCAGCGCGCAGCGGCTATCGATTGGTTCAACGGTTGCCATGCTGCGCCACCGTCAGGCCCGCTTCCGTCCGTCCTTTGGGTGGCTTCGCAGGCGCGGCATTGATCGAGCGCCCGCGGAGGATGGCTGGAGTATGTCCCGCAATTCTGACTTCCCGCGATATCAAACCGTGCGTCTGAGGCGAATGTCGGCTTCGCCGGGCCGCACCGCAGCAACAGAGGTGACTGGCGAGTGACCGCTCTGGGCCGGCCGTGCCTTTTAGGAAGATCATGTTTCATCATTCAGCATGTTCACTCCCTGCGCGTAGCTGCTGTCCGGAAACCATGCGACCGCGCCGATCACGGGACTGACATCCATGCGGCACGGGACCCGGCCTTCCCGAGCGACCTCGTCTGTTCAGTTCAACACCGGCCG
>Ga0102932_1001315_pt1 | contig 12899 bp, 8 predicted proteins | sample SalPonR1_C_D2_MG_FD_78212 | JGI IMG/M metagenome (GOLD analysis project Ga0102932, IMG submission 78212) | Salt pond soil microbial communities from South San Francisco under conditions of wetland restoration - Salt Pond MetaG R1_C_D2_MG | ecosystem: Environmental > Aquatic > Marine > Intertidal...
CATGACGTGATCATTGACCTCCAGTTCCAGGCCACCGCTGCAGAGCTCCCGCCAGCAGTTGCTCTGGCATTTTATCGGATTGCCCAAGAAGCGATCCGAAACGCGGTCAAGCACGCCCAAGCACGACGCATTGTTGTGACGACCACTGGCAGTGGACAGCACTGCGAGCTGGTTGTCCAAGACGACGGCCGCGGCTTCGACCCTGACGACGTACCGAGCGGCCACTTTGGGCTGAGGAATATCACGCGTCGTACCGAAGCGGTCGGGGGAGCCGTCGCGATCGAGTCGGCCATCGATCGGGGGACCCGAATTCGCGTGACCATTTGAGTTACGCTCAGCGTTAGAGCATACTTTACCGCTGGCTACCCTTACGTCCTTGCCTGGCGAAACTGCCCGGCAACCGTTTTCCAAACTTCATGGATATGCACATGCTCGTTTCTGTTTCCCGTCTACTACTTGCCTCGTTGGCCGGCCTGCTGTTGCTCACCCCCGCTGTTGCCGAAGATGCCGCTCGGGCCGCTCCCCCCGAAGCCGAGATGACCAGCCTATTCAATGGCAGTGACCTGTCGGGATGGGACGGCGACCCACGTTTATGGTCGGTCCGTGATGGTGTCATTCACGGCGAAACCACCAACGAAAACCGCGCCAATCGAAATACCTTTTTGATCTGGAAAGAGGGTGCGACCAAAGATTTTGAGCTGCGGTTATCGTTTCGCTGCAATGCCACCAACAATTCGGGAATTCAGTATCGGTCCCGCCACATCACCGAGGGCAAGCCCGCCAACGCGTGGATCTTGCGCGGCTACCAACATGAAATCCGCAATGAAAATAACTTTCCCAACATATCGGGTTTCATTTATGACGAAGGTGGCAAGCGAGGCCGCATCTGCTTGGTTGGTGAAAAGGCCACTTGGACCGCCGACGGTAAGCAGGTCGCAGAGGAAAAACTGATCGATGCTGCCGGCTACAAAAAATTGTTTCGCTTGAACGATTGGAATGATGTCATCATCATTGCCAAGGGCAACCACATCCAGCACTATATGAACGGCACTTTGGTGCTCGACTTTACCGACGAGCATCCCGAGTGGGCACTCCGCGAAGGGAAACTCGGCCTGCAGTTGCATGCCGGCAAGCCGATGTGGGCCGAATACAAGAACATTCGTTTCCGCGAACTGTAAACGTTTGTTTGTTTGACGTTGACTGCTGATCCAATGCCAAGGCCAACGGGAGGCAACTCCCCGAGGCCAGCACAGGCATTCCTTGGGTGAAGATCCTCAGCGGGAATGCGTCTCGAATGGCTTTTCCTTGTCGATCAATTCTTGGCCTTGCTGGAGGTCTGCCTCGGTTGCCCGTAGGGCGTCTTGTTCGCTCTGCATGCCAGGTTCGTATTGCAAGTCGATCAGAATCGGGAAGTGATCCGAGCCCACTCCGTTCAATCGCCGCAGGTCCCGCAAGGTGAAGTGCGGCGAATGAAAGACGTGATCGAGCGGGAAACGCATGTACCAGTGTTGGGCATGAAACGAATTAAAAAAGCCCCGTCCGCGTCGGGGATCCAAAAGATTGCTGATCCGCAGAAACAGACGCGTCGTACGAGACCAAGCGACATCATTTAAGTCGCCTCCTAGCACAACCGGTTCGGTCTGACTGCGCAGTTCTTGAGCCAGCACCATCAGTTCGGCGTCTCGCGCACTGGAATCATTGTCTCGCTTGGGCTCTGGAGGACGCGGATGGACGCCGATCACTCTTACCTCCTTGCCGGACGCTAAGCGGACGCGGGCATCGACCGTCGGCACGTCGTCTTGAACCAAGAAGCGAAACTTGGCGTCCAGCAACGGCAGACGTGAAGCGAGCAGCATCCCGTACCAGTTGTCCTGCGGCCGAACGATTCGATGTGGGTACTGGGACATCCAGCTTTTCAGATCGGCTAGCCAGCGGTCATTGATCTCGACTGCCAGCACAATATCGGGCGTTACACGCTCCATTGTTGCGATCCACTTTTCATGCTGTGCGTTCTCTTGTTGAACATTGCTAATCACCATCCGGAGAGATTGCCCGCTGTCAAAAGCTCGAGCGGAAAGGGTCTGCTTCTTCCACAGCGGTGTGTACGGCAAAATTCGGCAGCCATGCCAAGCAAGTAAGAAGCCAAACAGTCCGCCGTTCAGCCAGACCCAAGTCTCTCCCAACGATTGGCTCGATGCCAGCTGGACGAGCAAAAAAATGCCGGCAGCCAGCGCAGCAATCGTCAGGATTTGCATCCGAGGGAAATCCCAGCCTCGAACAAACCAATGCGCCGAAGTGCTAAGGTTCAGCAGCGAACCGGCCGAGAGGATCAGCAGCAGCAGCAGGCAAGCAACTTGAAGACTAGCGCCGAACATGAGGTTCCGAAAAGAATGGGACATGCGTTCGCCTGCGAACTGGCGACCCGCCGCGCTGAACGGTTGCTAACCGACTCCTCGGCGGGCAATCTTGAAAGCAAGCCTCGTGCCAAACAACATTTTGGGGCCGCGTGGGATGTCAGCCGACAACGCCGTGGATAGACACGTCCGACGCGGAACGGAGTTTGCTGTCGTTGGCAGTGCAGATGCCTGAGCCCCGTTTTGATCTTCACGGTTTGCGGCAAACCTGCGGCCCAACTTCATGACCTCCCTGCCAACGATTCGGTCTATTAAAGCCTACGCCGTGCATGGACTTACGGCGGCGGGGATTTTTCCAGCCGCACTCGCCATGCAGGAGATTACGCAGCGCGATTGCGATCCACGCTCGGTCTTCTTCTACCTGCTCGTCGCGACGCTGATCGACGCTGTCGACGGGCCGCTCGCGAGACGGTATCACGTCAAGCACTATGCGTCGGCGACCGATGGACGGACGATCGACGATCTGCTGGACTACCTCACCTTTGCCTTTGTTCCATTGATGTTGATCTGGCGGATGGGATGGTTGCCTGCCGGAACGCAATGGACTGTTAGCTTGGCGATGGGGGCGAGTTTGTTTGGGTTTGCCCATCGCGAAGCCAAGGATGAAGCGGGTGGTTTCTTTCGCGGCTTTCCATCTTACTGGAACGTATTTGCCTTTTACGCCGGACTAATCAGCGTGCAGGCAAGCCCCTGGATCAGCGGCCTGCTGCTGTGGGGACTAAGCATCTTGACCGTTTCGCCGATTCGGCTGATCTATCCCAATTTGGCTCCCGGACGCTGGAAAGTCTGGTTGCTCAGCGGAGCGGTTCTCTGGGTAATCTTGATGGTCGCGATGTTGCCCAGCTATCCCTTCTCTGCGCCTTGGCTATTCTGGATTTCATTAGCCTACCCCGCTTTCTATACCCTGGCTTCCTTTTATCTTGGCTTTCATCATGAAAGCTCGCACCCACCCGTCTCTAGGTCGGTGTCGCAACGGAAGGTCTGAGATTGGCAAGAACTGGCATCCGATTTGCCATACTGGTACCTACGCGGAAGTCAATATGGGCGATGCAGCGGGCGAACTCTGCTTTACAATGCTATGTTGAGCTTCCCTTGACGGACTACGCGGAAACCAAACTGTAAAATTCATAAGCATCATTAGAGAAGAATCTTTTAGGAAGACGTCAGGTGCCGATTCACGCCGCTAACTCGAAGCAAACGCCCTACCCTGCCCGTACGGCTGCGGTCGTTCATGCATGGATGAAGAAACCGCGGCAAGTGGCCACGATTTTCCCCAGTTCACCGGCCCTGACGCATTGCATCGCCGACCGAAATTGTATTCGCAACGCGAAGTGCATTGTCGAGTTGGGGCCCGGGACCGGAGACACCACCGCGGCGCTGTTGCAGCACGCTTCGCCGGACAGTCAAGTTCTAGCCATTGAACTGGAAAGCGAATTCATCCCCGCTTTACAGAGCATTGCCGATCCACGCCTCGCGGTGCAGTTGGGAGATGCCATGGATTTGGAACAGTTCGTGAATCAGCATCGATTTGCAGCACCTGATGTGATCGTCTCGGGGATTCCTTTTTCGGCGGTCCCGCCGGCCACGGCCCATGCAATCATGGCAAATATTGCAAGAGCGTTGCCAGACAATGGGGTCTTAATCGCCTACCAGTTGCGTAGCCATGTCGAACAGTACGCGCGGCCTTTCTTCGATTTGCAGCAGGTCCAGACGGTGTGGATGAACTTGCCACCACTGCGTGTCTACCAATGGACCAAACGAAGCGTGTTGCGTGGCTGAGCTTAGCTGGACAGTGCCCGTTTGAGTCGCCGTTGTGGCGCATTCAACGTGCCGCTTTCGATTGAGGGCGGCGACAACCTTCAGGAATGGGCATGGCAGAAACCACAGAGCTTCAACAAAGGATTTAAGAGCGATGGGAAAAGGCCTGCTGATAACGAACAAGAAGGCAGGCAACGCTGATTCGATAGCCGTCGTGCGGCAGAGACTGAATCAATTTGTCGAGTTATCCGAGTGTGAGTTGTGTGCGGAGACCGACCTTGCCGCGGAGGTTGACGCGGCGGTGCGGAAAGGATGCGGAATCGTCATTGCGGCAGGAGGTGATGGGACAGTCAATGCAGTGGTCAATGCGCTGATGTCGATCCCCGCGGCAAACCGTCCTGAACTGGCCATCCTGCCATTTGGAACCGCCAACGACTTTGCGGGAAGCTTGGCTATCCCCATCGAACCCGAACTCGCTGTCGCACTGCTGTTCGAACAGCGAAAAACCAACATGGATGTGATCCGAGCGGCGGCGTCGAATTACCAACGCTACTATGCGAACGTGGCCGCTGGCGGAAATAGCGTTCGAGTCAGCGAGCAGATGACTGATGAGATCAAGCAGGCCTGGGGCTCCTTCAGCTATATTCGCGGAGCGGTGGATGTACTGACCGACATGCAGACTTACCAAATAAGCCTGCAGGCCGATGATGAGTCTTTTCAACTGACCGCCTGGGCGATCCTTATCGCCAATGGACGCACCAATGCGGGAGGTATCCCGGTAGCGCCAGTCGCTTCGCCGAGTGACGGATGGCTCGATCTGATTATTATTCGCGATGGCACGGTCATGGACATGGCGGAAATCATTTCGAAAACGCTGTTAACCAGTTTTTTAGAGTCCGAGCAGGTGATTTTTCGCCAAGCAAAACACGTTGCTTTAACATCGGAGCCCGCGATGCGTTTTGCCCTCGATGGAGAAGCCATTAAGGAACAGCCCGTCGATTTCGATCTGGTCCCCGGGGCGATCACCGTCTATGTCGGTCCGTCGGTCTAAACACCCGCGCCGATAGTGGCGGTGCAAATCAAGCCCTGTTTCCTTTTCCGGCTAGCTATTGCCGACGCGGAGGATCTCTTCGACCACTCGGCCATGAACGTCGGTGAGCCGAAAGTCGCGTCCCTGAAAGGGGAATACCAAACGTTCGTGATCGATCCCCATGAGATGCAACATCGTTGCATTCAGGTCATGCACTTCCATGCCGTTCTCCACCACGTTGACGCTGTAATCGTCGGTCTTTCCGTACGTCATGCCCCCTTGAATACCACCACCGGCCAACCACACGGAGAAACAATTTCCATGGTGATCTCTGCCATAATTCTGTTTGGTCAACTTACCTTGTGAGTAGACCGTGCGGCCAAACTCCCCACCCCAGATCACCAACGTATCTTCCAACATTCCACGGGATTTTAGGTCTTTCAACAACGCTGCGGTGGCCTGATCGGTATCTTTGCATTGTTTGCGAATCTGGTTCGGCAGTGCATTGTGTTGGTCCCAGCCTTGGTGAAACAGTTGAATGAACCGCACGCCGCGCTCGGCCAACCGCCTGGCCATCAAGCAGTTGTGGGCATAGCTACCCTGTCGCTTCACGTCGGGACCGTAGGCTTGTAACACCGCCGCGGATTCTTGACGAAAATCGGTCAGCTCGGGTACGGACGCCTGCATTCGACCGGCGAGTTCGTACTGCGCGATGCGTGTTTGGATTTCCGGATCGCCCATTTGCTGGAACTTCCGTTCGTTCAGCTCGCGGACGTAATCCAGCATGGCGCGGCGTGTTTGGGCGTCGACGCCCGGCGGGTCATAGATGTCCAGTACGGGGGCGCCTTGATTGCGAAACTTCACACCTTGATGCACCGAGGGCAAGAAACCACTGCCCCACAAACGATCGTACAGAGGTTGACCCGTCTTGCCTGAGCCTCTGGAACTCATCGCCACAAACGCTGGCAGTTCTGACGACTCATTTCCCAGGCCATAACTCAACCACGCGCCCGCGCTGGGGCGGCCTGGAATCTGCGACCCCGTTTGCAGCATCGTGATCGCCGGATCATGGTTGATGGCCGGTGTGTGCATCGAATTGACAATACACAGTTCGTCTGCCAACTGCCCGGTGTGTTGTAGCAATTCACTGAACCACAAACCCGATTCACCACGTTGATGAAATGCAAACAAACTCGGCGTGGTGGCAAACGCGGCCTGAGCATTGCTCATCGTAGTCTTCCGCTCATCGGGATAGATCGATTGCGGGACCTCTTCGCCAAAACGTTGTTGCAGGTGAGGCTTGTAATCGAGCAGATCAAGCTGAGATGGTCCGCCCGACTGAAACAGATAGATCACCCGTCTGGCTTGCGGTTTAAAGTGAGGCAAATCGGCCAAGCCACGACTCGATTTTGCCGGTGACGCGGCGCTCGCCGCCGACGAGCCACTTAGGAGCGTCGATAGTGCGGCCATGCCGACTCCAACGCGACCAAAGAAGTGTCGCCGATGAAGATGGGTTTGCAGTTCGCGGACCGGATGCATCGCTGTTTATTCCTTTGTAATCGCTTCGTCCAAGTTCATCAGCATCGACATCGTCATCGTTAAGGCAGCATGTCGCGACGCGTCCAAAGATTCGTCACGCGGTTGCTCCCCAACGCTCAGCAGTTGCAAAGCGGACGCATCGTCGGTTTCGTATCGCAGGTAGAAAGTCTCGTAGGCTTGCTGGATCAAGCGGAGCTCTTCGGGGGTTGGTTGGCGTGCCATCAGTTGCCGAAATCCAGACACGAGCACGTCGGTCTGGTCGGCGGTCTGCTGCAGCGTCCGCTCCGCAAGACACCTCGCTGCTTCAACAAAGGTGATGTTGTTCATCAGCGTTAAGGCTTGCAGTGGCGTATTTGTGCGGTCCTTGCGCACCACACAAACCTCTCGTTCGGCGGAATTAAAGTTAACCATGTTTGGCGGTGGAATGGTGCGCCGCCAAAAGGTATAGATGCTTCTGCGATATAGCTGGGAACCTTGATCTTGCTTGTACTTGTTGTTGGAGATCGAGCTCCAGATTTTCGGCGGCATGTAAGGCATCGCGGGAGGCCCTCCGATCTGTTCTACCAACAGGCCGCTGCTGGCCAGCATTGTGTCTCGCAGCGCGAAAGGGTGCAGCCGAAAGCGGGGCCCCCTCGCAAGCCAACGGTTGTCAGGATCGGCGGCGATTTGTGCCGGTGAGACAGCGCTCGACTGACGATAAGTCGCACTCATCAGGATCTGTTTCTGGACGGCTTTTACGTTCCAGTCGCTGTCAATCAATTCCAGCGCCAGCCAATCGAGCAAATCGGGATGGCTGGGCGGTTCGCCCTGCAGTCCGAAATTCTCAGCCGTTTTGACCAAGCCGACGCCGAAGAATTGCTGCCACATCCGATTGACGGCGACCCGCGCCGTGAGCGGATGCCGAGGATCGACTAACCACTCCGCCAACTCCAACCGATTCCGCGGTGTCCGGTCCAAGAAACCGCTGAGAGCTGCTGGGACGGCGGGTGCGAGCACGTTCGATTTGTCTGGCAGATCGAACTGACCTCGCTGCAAAAAATAGGTCGGCCGCGGCGTTTCCATTTCATGCATCACCATGACGGTCTGCGCGTTGCCCGCTTGCGGCCGCTCCAAACCGTTGCCGGCTTCTTTGCGGGCCGGCCGAAGTTCCAGAGCTGCAGGCGTCCGAGCAATATTTTCTTCCGGCGTCAGATCGGGCCACGATTTCGGAACGGTGATGAACGGAGGGCTGTTGCCGTTGTTGGGACCGATGCCCCATTCCGGGGCGTTATTGAAGTAGGCAAACAGTTGGTAATATTCCTTGGCCGATAAAGGGTCGTACTTGTGATCGTGGCAGCGGGCGCAGCCCACGGTCAGCCCAAGGATGGCGGTTCCCATCGTATCGACGCGGTCAACGACATTCTCGACATGCCATTCTTGAGGGATCGAGCCATCTTCGGAATTGATGCGATGATTGCGACAAAAGCCGGTCGCGATTTGTTGCTTCAGTGTTGCGTCCGGTAGCATGTCGCCGGCAATCTGTTCAACAATGAACTGGTCGTACGGTTTGTTCTCATTGAGCGCCATCACCACCCAATCGCGCCACACGTGCATGTAGCGATAACGATCGTTTTGGTAGCCATCGGTATCGGCATAACGTGCGGCATCCAACCACGGTACGGCCATGTGTTCGCCATACCGGGAGGACCTCAGTAATCGGTCGACAAGTTTCTCGTAAGCATATTCGGAAGAATCGTTGAGGAACGCGTCGACTTCGGCGATGGTCGGCGGAAGGCCTGTCAGGTCAAACGTTAGGCGGCGAATGAGTGTCGTGCGGTCGGCTGCTGGCGACGGGGTAAGTTGCTGCGACGGAAGTTGGGCAAGCACAAAAGCATCGATTGGATTCCGCACCGTGGCATCGGCTGGAACGGCTGGCGGGATGGGGCGAACGGGGGAACGAAACGCCCAGTGTTCCGCATACGGAGCCCCCTGCTCGACCCAGCTTTCCAGCACCTTTATTTCCGCGTCGGTGAGTGGTTTCTTGGTCGAGGCGGGCGGCATTTTTTGGTCTGGATCGGTCGCCCGTACTCGGCGGATCAACTCGCTAGCCGAAGCTTTCTCCGCCGCCAAGACGTGTTCCGCGTCGCTTCGCTGGTCCAGTCGCAAGCCACCCTCGCGTGTTTGAGGATCGGGGCCATGACAGTTCCAGCACTTCGATGCAAGGATCGGCTGGACATCGCGGGAGAAATCGATCGGTGGATCCGCAGCAGGGGCTCCGGTGACCACGGAGGCGATCCACAGCGTCGGCAACCAAAGATTATTTCGTAACATCACAGCCAGTTCTAGAAATGGGATACGTCGCTCAGGCGAACAGTTCCGAAACGACCGTCCCGTCGACATCGGTCAGCCGAAAATCACGGCCGCCGTAGCGGTAGGTCAGCCGTTCATGATCGAGTCCCAGCAGGTGTAGCACCGTCGCATGGAAATCGTGCACGTGGACTTTGTCGTGTGCCGCATAAAACCCAAAGTCGTCTGACTCACCATAACTAAAGCCTCCTTTCACACCGCCGCCGGCCATCCAGTAGGTAAACGCATGAGGATTATGGTCGCGGCCATTTTTGCCCTGGGCCGTCGGGGTGCGACCGAATTCGGCACCCCAAATAACTAGCGTATCCTCCAGCAGGCCGCGCTGCTTCAGATCAGCTAACAATCCGGCGATCGGCTGGTCGACCTCGCCGGCTAACTGGGCATGTTTCTTTTGAAGATCACTATGTTGGTCCCAATAGTTATGCGTCACCTGCACAAACCGGACGCCCGCTTCTGACAAACGTCGCGCCAACAAACACTGACGACCAAAGTTGTCGGTTGGCCCGTCATTGATTCCATACTGGGCAAACGTCGTTTCGGTCTCCTGCGACAAATCCATCAGTTCCGGCGTTTCGGTTTGCATACGAAAGGCGAGTTCGAAGGACTCCATTCTCGCCGCAATCTGCGCGTCCAGTTCGCTGGTTGGGGATCGGTACTGGTCCAGTTCACGCATGAGTTGCAGTTGCCTTTTCTGCAAGGCATCCGATGTCGTGCCGGAACTGACCAGGTTTTCGATCTTGGCGTTTTTCATCGGGGCGCGGGTCGAGCCGATGCGGGTGGCTTGGTGAATGGGGGGCAAGAATGCCGAACCAAAGTTGCGTACGCCGCCGTGTCCGAGCGTCGGATTGATGGTGATGAAGCTGGGAAGATTGGCGTTCTCGGTCCCCAGGCCGTAGCTGATCCAAGAACCCATGCTGGGCCGTACAAAGGTGTCCGAACCGGTGTGCATTTTAAGCATTGCCCCACCGTGGGCTTCATTGGATCCATGCATCGACTTGATGAAGCACAGGTCATCGGCATGCCGGCCAACATGCGGAAACAGGTCGCTGACCCACGCTCCGCACTGCCCGTATTGTTTAAATTCCCATGGGCTGCGCAGCAGATTGCCCGTTTTAGCAAACTGCACGCGCGGTTTATCGAACGGCAACGGTTTGCCGTCCTGTCGAATCAATTCGGGTTTGTAGTCGAACGTGTCGACATGCGAGGGACCGCCATGCATGAACAGGAAGATCACCCGTTTGGCGTGGGGGAACCCATGCGGAGCAGCATCGGTCGGTCTGACTTGAGCCACCGCCGGACCTGCCAGCATGTCTGTCAGCGCCAAACCTGCCAAACCAATCGTCCCTTGCAGCATGTAGCGGCGAGGAATGATCGTTGGCAGGGGCGGTTTGGGTTCAATCGACATAGCTAAACGCACTCCCGGCAATCAGGGTTCTGCAAAGACTAGCCCAAACGGCTTGCGGGCCCGATTCGTTGGGCAGGTGAAGCATCCCGTCGGCAATGAACTTCAGTGACAGTTCGACCTCTTGTTCGCTCGCCGGACGGCCATGTAGTTTCAGCCAGAGTTGCTCGATTCTTTGCACATCGTTCAGTTCGGCATCCAGCAACTGTTTGGCCAGACGCTCGGCCTGTTGATGCACCAGCGAACTGTTCATTAAAAAGAGCGCCTGGTTGGGGACGGTCGTCACCGACCGCTGCTCAATGTGGTTGGCTGTCTCCACGTAGTCAAACGTCGACAGCAGATCGAGCAAAGCCGCACGGTTAATCGTCAGATAGACCGTCCGGCGCGGTTGTTCGCTGCCCACCGGTGGCCCGCCAAGACGCCTGTCCAACGAGTCGCCGGCAACGTGGATCGCGTCCCGGAGGGGTTCTACTTCCAGGCGGCGTCGATTTTGTCGCGACAGGAACTCATTTTCCGGATCGGCTTCTTCGTGCGGTCCCGGAAGGCTGTTCATTTGATAGGTGCTGCTGAGCATGATCAAGCGATGCATCCGTTTGAGTGACCAGCCATCGTCGATCAGACGTCGTGTTAACCAGTCGAGTAATTCGCGATGCAGTGGAGGATCGCTTTGCAGGCCAAAATTCGAAGGCGACCGCATCAGTGGTTGGCCGAAGTGCCACATCCAAACGCGATTGGCCATGACGCGTCCGGTCAACGGGTGGTCGGCGTCGGTCAGCCACCTTGCCAGTTGCAGTCGTCCGCTTTCATCAGTGGGGATCGGGGGTAAGGCGACGACTTGGTTTAGTCTTGCCGGTACGCCTCGCGGCGTTTCCTTTTCGGCTGGAGACAAGTGATTGCCTCGGAGATGGACCGGCAAGTTCGTTGGGGTGCCTTCTTCCACTGCCATCGCGGAGTCGAACGCCGGCATCGCTTCGGTCAGCGTCTTCAGTTGCTCGCGAGCCTTCTCGATCGCTTGCTTCGTTGCCTCGGGGTACTTGGTTTCCGGTTTTTCGGGCAGCTTATCGACGTCCGCCGCGGACAATAACGCGTCGTTTGCCGCTGCGATCTGCTGGTCGAGCGATTGTTGTGCCGCGTCTATTTTTTGCTGATGGGCAGTGCGCAGTTCCGCGGTGCGTTGGGACGGCAGGTCGCGTTCCATCCACTCCGAGACGAAGTTCTGATTCTTCATCGTGCGAGTGCTGGCAAAGATCCCCGCGAGTGCGTAGTAGTCGGGCGCAGAGATCGGATCGAACTTGTGATCGTGGCACCGCGCGCACGCGACCGTCATGCCTAACATCGTGCGCGATACCGTATCGATCTGTTCGTCGATGATGTCGATCTGCATTTTGGCTTTGTCTTGTTCGGCTAACATCTTAGGACCAATGACCAGCATGCCGGTGGCTGTTAAACGGTCCCTGACGCGCCTTTCGTGCGTTTCGGGATCGAGCTGTTTCGTTGATTCATCAAGCAGATCGCCAGCCAATTGATGTGTGATGAATTGGTCCAGTGGCAGGTCGCGGTTGTGCATCTCAAACACCCAGTCGCGATATCGCCAAGCGTTGGGCATCTTGTGATTTTCATCGGCACCATTGGTGTCGGCATATCGCACTAGGTCCAACCAATGTCTTCCCCAGCGTTCACCGTATGCGGAAGATGCCAACAGTCGATCCACGACACGAGCGAAACTGTTGGAGGAATCATCGGCAAGGAAGTTGGCGATCTCTGCCGAAGTCGGCGGCAAGCCGGTTAAGTCAAACGTGGCGCGACGAAGCAGTGTGTATTTGTCTGCCGCAGTAGCCGGTTGCCAGTTCCGAGTTTGCAATTTCTGGAGCACGAACGCGTCGATAGGCGATTGAATCCAAGCGTCTGTTGTGTCGGGAACCTGCGGCAAAGCAACCGGCTGAAAAGACCAGTGAGTTTGGGAGGCTGGCGAATCGAGGCCATGTCCCGTTTCAGCAGCGTCGCTGCGGCGGGGTTCGGTGCGAGGATCAAAGGCTCCGCGTTCGATCCAATCCACCAAGTCATCGATCACCGCTTCGGGGAGTTTTCCCTTGGGAGGCATCTCGAGCGATTCATATTTCACGGCGTCGATGAAGAGACTGGCTGCGGCATCTCCCGGGACGACCGCCGGTCCGCTGTCCCCACCTCGCTGCAATCCTTCGCGACTGTCGACGTACAGGCCGCCGCGGACAATCTTCGCATCCTCGGAATGGCAACTGTAGCAATGTTCGTGCAGGATCGGGCGAATCCGCGTCTCAAAGAACCGTTCCTCTTGTTGCCGGTTTGCGGGAGACAAATCCTTGGCCGGCAATGACGGCGCAACTCGTGTCCCGACTCCGGCGAGCAGCAGCATTGCAACAACGGCGGTGGG
>Ga0102932_1001316_pt1 | contig 12897 bp, 11 predicted proteins | sample SalPonR1_C_D2_MG_FD_78212 | JGI IMG/M metagenome (GOLD analysis project Ga0102932, IMG submission 78212) | Salt pond soil microbial communities from South San Francisco under conditions of wetland restoration - Salt Pond MetaG R1_C_D2_MG | ecosystem: Environmental > Aquatic > Marine > Intertidal...
AGGGCGGTTTCTTTGGCGTCGGTGTCGGCGAGGGCGAGGTCAAATGGAGCTTGCCGGACGCGCATACCGATTTCATCATCGCTGTCGCGGCCGAAGAATACGGCCTTGTCCTGGTGCTGATCATCATCGCGCTTTATGCCAGCGTCGTGTTGCGGTCACTGGCGCGTCTGATGCGCGAACGCGATCCGTTTATTCGTCTGGCGGGTACGGGTCTGGTGGCGATGTTCGGCGTGCAGGCGATGATCAACATGGGCGTTGCCGTGCGGCTGTTGCCTGCCAAGGGGATGACCTTGCCGTTCGTCAGCTATGGGGGGTCGTCGCTGATTGCTGGCGGGATCGCCGTGGGCATGCTCTTTGCCTTTACCCGCTCACGTCCGCAAGGCGAGATTGGCGATATTTTACGAGGGCGGGGCCGATGACCGAAAAAGCGCCATTGCTGGTGATCGCCGCCGGTGGCACCGGCGGTCATATGTTTCCCGCGCAGGCGCTGGCCGAGGTCATGCTGCGCCGGGGGTGGCGGGTACGGTTGAGCACCGACGCGCGTGGCGCGCGCTATGTCAGCGGCTTCCCCCACTCGGTCGAGATTGAACAAGTCGCCAGTGCCACGTTTTCGCGCGGCAGCCTGTTCAACAAGCTGCTGGCCCCGTTTCACATTTTGGGTGGCATTCTGGGCGCGACACTGCGGATGCTGCGCGAGCGGCCTGCCGTTGTGGTGGGCTTTGGCGGCTATCCGACAATTCCGGCGTTGGGTGCCGCGTGGCTTTTGCGCCTGCCGCGCATGGTGCATGAACAAAACGGCGTGCTGGGCCGGGTGAACCGCCTGTTTTCCAAAAAGGTCGATAAAGTGGCCTGTGGCACTTGGCCCACCACCTTGCCCGATGGTGTGGAGGGCGTGCATGTCGGCAATCCGGTGCGCGCCGCCGTGATGGAGCGGGCCGGCGCGGGCTATATCCCGCCCGGCGATTATCCGATGTCGGTTCTGGTGATCGGCGGCAGTCAGGGCGCGCGCATCCTCAGCGATGTGGTACCGCGGGCGATTGCCGGTTTGCCCGACGATCTGCGCCGCCATGTGCGCGTCAGCCATCAGGCGCGCGCCGAAGATGGGGAACGTGTGGCCGCCTTTTATGCGGGTCACGGCATCGACGCCGATGTCGCCAGCTTCTTCCGCGATGTGCCGCGCCGTATGAGCGAGGCGCAACTGGTCATCAGCCGCGCAGGCGCCAGCAGCGTCGCCGACATCAGCGTGATCGGGCGGCCGTCGATCCTGATCCCCTATGCGGCGGCGGCCGAAGATCACCAGACGGCCAACTCTAAAGGGTTGTCGCAGTCGGGCGCCGCGATTGTCATCCCTGAATCCAAACTTGATGCCGAGACGCTCACACAGCAGATCGTCAGCGTCCTGACCGCGCCCGAGGGCGCTGCGCAAATGGCGCAGGCCGCACTGAGCGTGGCGATGCCCGATGCGCCGCAGCATCTGGCCGATATGGTCGAGGCGCTGACCGACCGCACCACACAAGGGGCAGGGCAATGAAAGACACCGCATTTAAAGGAGCCGCCGTCATGAACGCCGCGACGAAACTGCCCGGAGACGTGGGCCCCATTCATTTCGTTGGTATTGGCGGCATTGGCATGTCGGGCATTGCCGAGGTGTTGTTGGACCATGGCTATGTGGTGCAGGGCAGTGATCTGAAACGCTCTCCCATCACCGAACGGCTTGAATCGATGGGCGCGCTGGTGTTCGAGGGTCAGTCCGCCGACAATCTGGACGCCGCCGAGGTGGTGGTGATTTCATCGGCGATCAAGCCGGGCAATCCTGAACTGGACGAGGCCCGCCGCCGCGGTCTGCCCGTGGTGCGCCGGGCCGAGATGCTGGCCGAGCTGATGCGCCTGAAATCCAACGTGGCCGTGGCCGGAACCCATGGCAAGACGACCACCACAACCATGGTGGCGGCGCTGCTGGATTACGGCAAGTTCGACCCGACCGTGATCAATGGCGGGATCATCCATGCCTATGGCAGCAATGCCCGCGTGGGGCAGGGCGAATGGATGGTGGTGGAGGCCGATGAAAGCGACGGCACGTTCAACCGTCTGCCCGCGACCATCGCCATCGTCACCAATATCGATCCCGAGCATATGGAGCATTGGGGCACCGAGGAAAACCTGCATCGCGGGTTTTACGATTTCGTCAGCAATATCCCGTTTTACGGGCTGGCGGTGTGCTGCACCGATGATCCGGATGTGCAGGTTTTGGTCGGCAAGCTGACCGACCGGCGCGTGACCACCTATGGGTTCAACGCGCAGGCCGATATTCGCGCGATCAACCTGCGCTATGAAAAGGGCGTGGCGCATTTCGATATCCGGGTTCAGCCCGAGGACAAGACCATCGAAGGCTGCACCTTGCCGATGCCCGGCGATCACAATGTCAGCAATGCCCTAAGTGCCGTGGCCGTGGCCCGGCATCTGGGCATGAGCGATGCCGAGATCCGCGAGGCGCTGGCGGCCTTTGGTGGGGTCAACCGCCGGTTTACCCGCGTGGGCGAGGTGAATGGCGTGACCGTCATCGACGATTACGGCCACCACCCAACCGAGATTGCCGCCGTTCTGCGCGCTGCGCGACAGGCTTGCGAGGGGCGGGTGATCGCCGTGCATCAGCCGCACCGATATACCCGTTTGCATCACCATTTTGATGATTTCTGTTCGTGCTTCAACGAGGCCGATGTCGTGGCCATTGCCGAGGTTTACGCCGCCGGTGAAGACCCGATAGATGGTGCCAGCCGCGATGATCTGGTCGCCGGGCTGATCCGCCACGGCCATCGTCACGCCCGCGCAATCCGCGACGAGGACGATCTGGAACGTCTGGTGCGCGAACAGGCGCGGCCCGGCGATATGGTGGTTTGCCTTGGCGCGGGCACGATCAGCGCATGGGCCAACGGATTGCCCGAGCGGTTGAAGCACGCGTAACGGCCGCCTTGGGGGCCGGAATGCCGGGCATTCCGGTTTAACAAAAACGGAAAGGGCGTAAGATGAGTGACCACCTCAAACGCCGGATCGGGCTGGGCCTGCTGACCGCCTATGGCGTGGGCGTCATGGTGGGTGCGGGCATTTACGTGCTGGTGGGCGCGGTGGCCTCCGAAGCCGGTATCTGGGCGCCGTTGTCGTTCATCATCGCGGGGCTGATCGCGGCTCCCACGGCGCTGAGTTATGCCGAATTCACCACCCGCCTGCCCGAAGCCGCTGGTGAATCGGTGTTCGTGGAAAAAGGGCTGGGCCGGGCATGGCTTGGCCTGATTGTCGGGCTGGCGATCGTCGCGGCGGGCACGGTGTCGGCGGCGGCGGTGCTGCGCGGTGGAACTGGTTATTTGCTGACAGTGGTCGATTTGCCCTTTGCCGCCACGGCCACTGTTCTGGGCCTTGGCCTTGTTGGCGTCGCGATTGCGGGCGTGTTGGAAAGCCTGACACTGGCGGCGGTCTTCACCGTGGTTGAGGTGATCGGCCTTGCGCTTGTGGTCTGGGCCGGGGCAGGGGCCGAACCGGTGGCGGACTATAGCGCACCTGCCGCAATTGTCTGGCCCGGTGTGGCCTCGGCGGCGGTGCTGGCGTTTTTTGCCTTTATCGGGTTCGAGGATATCGTGAACATGGCCGAAGAGGTGCGCGACCCGGTCCACACCCTGCCGCGCGCCATTCTGTATGCGCTGGTGATCACCAGCTTGCTGTATGCGCTGGTCAGCTGGGCGGCGGTGCGTGCCGTGCCGCTTGATCAGCTAGGCGGGTCCGAGCAACCGCTGGCGCTGGTCTGGTCCTCGGCGCGGGGCGGCGATGCCGGGTTTTTGTCGTTGATCGCGGTGGCGGCGGCCCTGAACGGCATTCTGGCGCAGATCGTCATGGCCAGCCGGGTGATGTTCGGCGTTGGGCGGCGACATTCGATACTGGCGGTGTTTCACCATGCCCATCCACGGTTTGGCACGCCGGTTCTGGCAACGGCTTTGATCGGCGCGGCGGTGATCGTGATGGCGGTCTTGTTGCCGGTGGCCGATCTGGCCGAGGCGACCTCGGCCATATTGCTGTCGGTGTTCGTTTTGGTGAACGCGGCGCTGATCGCCATGAAACGGGCCCAGCCCGAGGCACCGTTTCGGGTGCCGATGATGGTGCCCGTCTTGGGCCTGATCGCCGCTTTGGGCGCTTTGGCCATTAGCTTTGGAGTGGGCGTATGAGCTTATCCCTGATCCTTGCCTGCCTTTGGGCCGTGGTCGCCAATCTGCTGGCGATGATCCCCAGCCGTGACAATCATTGGCGGCGGGCTTACGCGCTGATTGCCATTGGGGTTCCCATTCTGGGCTATGTCACCTATCAGAACGGCCCATGGATTGGCTTTTTCGTTTTGTTTGCGGGCATGAGCGTGCTGCGCTGGCCGGTCATTTATCTGGGGCGCTGGCTGCGCCGGGCTGTGAGGACAAAAGATGCGGATGCCTGACGTGCGCGGCAAGCTAAGCGAACATCGCGCGTTGTCTGATTTGACATGGCTGCGTGTCGGCGGGCCTGCGGATTGGCTGTTTCAGCCTGCCGATATTGATGATCTTTCGGCATTTCTGGCCGCGCTTGACCCAAATGTTGCGGTCTTTCCGATGGGGGTGGGCAGCAACCTGATCGTGCGCGACGGGGGCTTGCGCGCGGTGGTGATCCGGCTGGGCCGGGGCTTTAACCAGATCGAGATTGAGGGCGACCGCCTGCGCGCGGGCGCGGCGGCGCTGGATGCGCATGTGGCGCGCAAGGCCGCCGAGGCCGGGCTGGACCTGACATTTTTGCGCACCATCCCCGGTGCAATTGGTGGCGCCGTGCGGATGAACGCGGGGTGTTATGGCACCTACACGGCAGATCATTTCGTTGAGGCCAAGGCCGTTACCCGCGCGGGCGAACTTGTTACGCTGACCGCGCAAGACCTGAAGTTTCAGTATCGGCAAACCGATCTGCCTGAAGGGTGGGTGATTGTCGAAGCCAGCTTTGCCCCGTCCAAGGGCGATACACAGGCCTTACAGGCCCGCATGGACGACCAACTGGCCAAGCGCGACGCTACGCAACCCACCAAGGATCGCAGCGCCGGCAGCACCTTTCGCAATCCCGCCGGGTTTTCCAGCACCGGCCGCGCCGATGACGTGCATGATCTGAAAGCGTGGAAGGTGATTGACGATGCGGGCATGCGCGGCGCGCGCGTGGGCGGCGCCCAGATGAGCGAGAAGCATTCGAACTTTTTGATCAACACCGGCGATGCCACCGCGCAGGATTTGGAAACCTTGGGTGAAGAGGTGCGAAAAAGGGTTTTCCAAAACAGTGGAATAGAGTTACATTGGGAAATTATGAGGGTTGGTGAACCAACTCCGTGACGCCTAGGCAGGCGAAACAATAAAAATTTGGGTCGGCAAAACGGCCCGGGACTTTGAGGCACATATTGGGACTTTCGAGCAGAAAATCCCCGAATGTGGCGGTGATCATGGGTGGACCCTCGGCTGAGCGCGAGGTTTCGCTCTCGACAGGTCGTGAATGCGCCGCCGCATTGCGGGAAACCGGTTATACTGTAACCGAGATTGACGCGGGCCGTGATCTGGCTGCGCGGCTTTCCGATATGTCCCCCGACGTTGTCTTTAACGCCCTGCATGGCCGCTGGGGTGAGGATGGTTGCGTGCAGGGCCTGCTGGAATGGATGCAAATTCCCTACACGCATTCCGGCGTTCTGTCTTCGGCGCTGGCCATGGACAAGCAAAAAACCAAGGATGCGTTTCGGGGTGCCGGTCTGCCGGTGGTCGACAGCGTTCTGGCCCCCCGTGACGAGGTGCGCGCGCGGCATGTGATCGCGCCGCCCTATGTGGTCAAGCCCAACAACGAGGGGTCTTCGGTGGGCGTGTATCTGGTGCACGACGCCGCCGATGCGCCGCCTGCGCTGTCCGATGACATGCCCGACATGGTGATGGTCGAAGCCTTTGCGCCGGGCCGCGAGTTGACCGCAAGCGTGATGGGTGACCGGGCGCTGACGGTGACCGATATCCTGACCGATGGCTGGTATGACTACGACGCCAAGTATTCCCAAGGCGGATCGCGCCATGTGGTGCCCGCCGATGTGCCCGCCGAGATTTTCGACGCCTGTCTGGATTATGCTTTGCGCGCGCATCGCGTCTTGGGGTGTCGCGGCCTTAGCCGCACCGATTTTCGGTGGGACGACGCGCGCGGGTTGGATGGGCTGATCATACTGGAAACCAACACGCAGCCGGGCATGACCCCCACTTCGCTGAGCCCCGAACAGGCACAGGCGGTGGGCGTGTCCTTCCCTGATCTGTGCCGCTGGATGGTGGAGGACGCCTCATGCAACAGGTAACGCGCCCCGATCCCGCGCCGTCGCGCTGGTCGTATCGGTTGCAGCGCTTGATGCTGACACCGCTGTTCCGTTTGGGATTACGGATCGGCGTGCCGTTTTGCCTGACCTTCGGCGTGGCCACGGCCTATTTGGCCGATGAGGGCCGCCGCGAGGCGCTTTCACTCAAGCTGGCCGATCTACGCGAGCAGGTGGCGACGCGCCCTGAATTCATGGTGTCGTTGCTGGCCGTCGAGGGCGCCAGCACCGGGATCGAGGAAGATATCCGCGAAATCTTTCCTTACGACCTTCCAGCCAGTTCTTTTGATCTGGACCTTGAGCATGTTCAAGAAATGGTCGAGGGCCTGCCCGCCGTGGCCAAGGCCAGCCTGCGCATTCGTCAGGGCGGTGTGTTGCTGGCCAAGGTCACCGAACGCGACCCTGTCGCCGTCTGGCGCAATTTTGACGGGTTGGGGGTCGTCGATGCCGAAGGCGTCGTGGTGGATGAGTTGGTCAGCCGCGCCGCGCGCCCAGAATTGCCGTTGATCGTCGGGCAGGGCGCTGACCAAGCGGTGCCCGAGGCGTTGGATATCTTGCGTGCGGCTGCGCCCTTGCAGGCCCGTTTGCGCGGCTTGGTGCGCATGGGGGAACGCCGTTGGGATGTGGTGCTGGACCGAGGGCAGCGCATCTTGCTGCCCGAAGCGAACCCGGTGCGCGCGCTGGAACGGGTGATCGTGCTGGACGAGGTGCAAGAGGCGCTGGCGCGTGATGTCGTGGCGATTGATATGCGGTTGGCCGAGCGTCCAACCCTAAGAATGAGTGAAAATGCCATCCAAGAATGGTGGCAGGTAACAAAAATGACCGTAGGGGCGGAATAAAACAATGATCGAGCTGTATGAATCCCAACGTGCGATGCGCAACATGCGCAAGGCGGCGATGCAACGCGGGGTGGTTGCGGTTCTGGATGTGGGGACATCCAAGATCGCCTGTCTGGTTTTGCGGTTCGATGGCACCGGGCGGCTGACCGAGGGCGATGGCGTGGGCGCCATGGCGGGGCAGGCCGGGTTCCGGGTGATCGGGGCGGCGACAACACGGTCGCGCGGGGTGCGCTTTGGTGAAGTCAGCGCCATGGCCGAGACCGAACGCGCCATTCGCACGGCCGTTCAGGCGGCGCAGAAAATGGCCAATATCCGGGTGGATCATGTGATTGCCTGTTTTTCCGGGGCCGAGCCGCGCAGCTATGGCTTGGCCGGTCAGGTGGAACTGGAAGGCCATACCGTCAGTGAACAGGATATCAGCCGCGTTCTAAGCGCCTGCGATGTGCCCGATTACGGCGAGGGCCGCGAGGTGCTGCACGCGCAGCCGGTGAATTTCGCGTTGGATCATCGCACGGGGCTGGCCGATCCGCGTGGTCAGATGGGGCAGGCCTTGTCGACCGACATGCATATGCTGACGGTTGAGGGCTCTGCGATCCAGAACCTTGCGCATTGCATCAAGCGCTGTGATCTGGAATTGGCCGGACTCGCAAGCTCGGCCTATGTGGCTGGAAACTCGGCGCTGGTCGAAGACGAGCAGGAACTGGGCGCGGCCTGTGTCGACCTTGGCGGCGGCACGGCGGGCGTGTCGATCTTCATCAAGAAACATATGATTTACGCCGATAGCGTGCGCATGGGCGGTGATCATGTAACCAGCGATATCTCGATGGGCCTGCAAGTGCCCAAGGCCACCGCAGAACGGATCAAGACATTCTACGGCGGGGTTGTGGCCACGGGTATGGACGACCGCGAGATGATCGAGATCGGCGGCGAAACCGGCGATTGGGAGCACGACCGCCGCACTGTCAGCCGGGCAGAACTGATCGGCATCATGCGCCCGAGGGTCGAAGAGATTCTGGAAGAGGTGCGCGCGCGTCTGGATGCGGCAGGCTTTGATCATTTGCCCAGTCAGCAAATCGTGCTGACGGGTGGCGGCAGCCAGATCCCCGGCCTTGATGGGCTGGCCAGCAAGATATTGGGCCATCAGGTGCGCCTTGGGCGGCCATTGCGGGTGCATGGCTTGCCGCAGGCGGCAACCGGCCCCGGCTTTTCCAGTGCCGTGGGCATGTGCCTCTTTGCGGCCAATCCCCAAGATGAATGGTGGGATTTCGAGATCCCGCAGGATCGGTATCCGGCCCGGTCGTTGAAGCGGGCGGTGAAATGGTTTCGGGACAATTGGTAGGGCTTAGGCCTATGGGGGGCGTCAATCACGACCCCAAAATCTGCCGTTATCGGCGAAATCCCGCGAATTGGGGCGAAAAAGTAGCCATATTTTGTGTTCAAACGGTGTTTTTTGGGTGACGTAACCCTTAACGATCAGTAATAATGCAAAGTATTAGGCAGAAAAACGGCCTGTAACGACAGGCGCAACAGCAGGCGGACAGAGCTATGACATTGAACCTCACGATGCCCGGACAAGACCACGAGCTGAAACCCCGGATCACCGTTTTCGGTGTCGGCGGCGCGGGCGGCAACGCGGTCAACAACATGATCGAAAAGCAACTTGATGGTGTTGATTTTGTCGTGGCAAATACCGACGCGCAGGCGCTTCAGCAAAGCCAAGCCGAACACCGGGTCCAATTGGGCGTCAAAGTGACCGAAGGGTTGGGCGCGGGTGCCAAGGCCGCGGTTGGCGCAGCGGCAGCGGAAGAGAATATTGAACAGATCGTCGATCATCTGGCCGGCGCGCATATGTGCTTTATCACCGCCGGGATGGGCGGCGGCACCGGCACCGGCGCCGCCCCGATCATCGCCCACGCGGCGCGCGAGCTGGGTGTTTTAACCGTTGGTGTTGTCACCAAGCCGTTCCAGTTCGAAGGCGCCAAGCGGATGCGTCAGGCCGAAGAAGGCGTTGAAGCCCTTCAGAAAATGGTCGACACGCTGATCATCATTCCCAACCAGAACCTGTTCCGGCTGGCGAACGAAAAGACGACTTTCACCGATGCGTTCTCGATGGCTGACGACGTTCTCTATCAGGGCGTCAAGGGTGTGACCGATCTGATGGTGCGCCCCGGCCTGATCAACCTTGATTTTGCCGACGTGCGCGCCGTCATGGACGAGATGGGCAAAGCCATGATGGGCACCGGCGAGGACAGCGGCGAAGATCGCGCCATTCAGGCGGCCGAGAAGGCCATAGCGAACCCGCTGCTCGACGAAATCAGCCTCAAGGGCGCGCGCGGCGTGCTGATCAACATCACCGGCGGTCACGATCTGACCTTGTTCGAACTGGACGAGGCGGCCAACCGTATCCGCGAAGAGGTGGACCCGGACGCCAACATCATCGTCGGCTCCACGCTGGATACCAGTATGGAAGGCATGATGCGCGTTAGCGTGGTCGCCACAGGCATCGACGCCAGCATCGCCGAGCATGACATTCCGGTGCCGCGTCGCTCACTGGCAGAACCGCTCAAGCCCGCTGTGGATGTCGCCGAAGACGTTCCCGCGCAGGAAGACGTTGCCGCCCGCACCGAAAGCGAGCCAAGCTTGTTCGAGACCAATGATCTGGACGCGCAACGCGCCGCGGCAGAAGAGCAGATGGAAGATATTTTCGAGCCCGCGCCCGAAAATTTTGTTGCGCCGCAGGCCGATGACGATGTCGCGCCAGCCTATCAGCCCCGCCAAGAGGCATTCGACCCAAGCGCGCACCGCGCCGAAGACGAGTATGAGGACGAGCTTGATGGCTTTGTGGCCCCGCGCTCTCCGGCGCCCGGCACCCCGTCGCCCGAGGCTCTGGCTCGCTTGCAACATGCCGTGTCCAACACTCCGGCGCAGCAGCCGCAAGCGCGCCCGCAGGCCGTTCAGACAGAAGAGCCTCACAGTGACGTGGCCGGGTCCGACCAGCGTCCGCGCTTTGGCATCAACTCGTTGATCAACCGGATGACGGGCCATGGCGCAGAGGCCGAGGCCCCGCGTCCGGCACGTCAGCAGCCAACCATGCAAGCCCAACAACCAAGGCAGGCCGCACCGGAGCCGCAACAGTCAGCGGAAGACGAGCAAATCGAAATTCCGGCATTTTTGCGCCGTCAGGCCAACTGACCGAATTTTCAACGAAGCAACAAAAGGCCGTCCTTTGGGCGGCCTTTTTTGTTTTTTCTCAATAGGTTAGGTGAGCGCATCGCGGCGTGGGCGGAAATCCGCCATCGCCTACACTGCTATGTTTCAAGCCGTTGCAAAGATTGAGTTGAGGCTCAGGCTTACCGGAATTAAACCCTCGGTAACCAATCAAAGCGCCTTGCAGGTGCAGCAGAGGGTCATTTTGCAAACAACGGTTCAATCATCTGTCGCGTTCCACGGGGTCGGGCTTCACTCTGGCCATTCGGCTTGCGCCACGATCCTGCCCGCAGGGCCGGGACAGGGGATCGTGTTCCGTCGCACCGATCTTGGCCCTGCGCATTCGGATATTCCCGCGCTTTGGGATCACGTGAACCAATCACCGCTTTGCACCCGCTTGGAAAACGCGCATGGCGCGACCGTATCAACCGTTGAACATATCATGGCCGCGCTGATCGGCTGTGGCATTCACAATGCCACGGTCGAAATTGACGGTCCGGAAATTCCCATTCTCGACGGCAGCTCGGCGATCTTCGTGCGTGAAATCCTGTCGCGCGGTGTGCATCGCACGGATGCTCCGCTGCGCGCGTTGCGCATTCTGAGCCCGGTTGAGGTGACGCGCGGCTCGGCGCGCGCGCGACTGACGCCTCATGACACGCTGTTGATCGAATTCGCGATCGAATTCGAAGATGCCGCGATTGGCACGCAGAAGAAATCGCTGAATATGTCGAATGGTAGCTTTGTTCGTGAACTCAGCACCAGCCGCACGTTTTGCCGCAAGGCCGATGTCGATATGATGCGCGCCAATGGGCTGGCCCTTGGTGGTACCTTGGAAAACGCTGTTGTGGTCGATGGCGAACGCATTCTCAGCCCCGGTGGTCTGCGCCACGCGGACGAGGCCGTCCGCCACAAGATGCTGGATGCGGTCGGTGATCTTGGATTGGCTGGTTTTCCGATTTTGGGTCATTATCACGGGCTTCGCGCCGGGCATGCCTTGACCAATGATCTTCTGCGCGCGGTTTTCGCACAGCCCGAGTGTTACGAGATCGTGGAATGCGATAAGCAAATGGCCGCACGCCTGCCGGGCGCCGATGTGCATTGGAATGAGATTCCGGAAGTCGCCTGAGCGGCACAAGAAAACCGCCAAAGGCGTTTTGCACCGGAAATTTATGTGCTAGGACCATTCCAGAAGCAGCGGAAATTCCCTGCAAAGACGCAAGATAAGTGAGTTCGAGCATGACTATCGGCAAGTCCCGGGCAAAGCTGGTCGGTGCAATCATTTTGGGCCTTGCCCTTGCAGGGTGCAGTGACAATGGCCGGGTCGAACGTGGCGACGTTGAATATGAGAATTTCAGCGCCCAGCAGATCTTTGAACGGGCCGAATACGATCTGGAGCGTGGCAATGCCGGTCTCGCCGCCGAAGTGTTCGGCGAGGTAGAGCGGCTTTATCCCTATTCCGAATGGGCCAAGCGCGCGCTGATCATGCAGGCGTATTCGTATCATCAGGATGAAGACTATGAAAACAGTCGCTCGGCGGCGCAACGGTTCATAGATTTCTATCCGACCGACGAAGAAGCCGCCTATGCCCAGTATCTTCTGGCGCTCAGCTACTACGATCAGATCGACGAGGTCGGTCGCGATCAGGGCCTGACCTTTCAGGCGCTGCAATCCCTGCGGCAGGTGATCGAACGCTACCCGAATAGCGAATATGCGCGCTCGTCCATCCTGAAATTCGATCTCGCCTTCGATCATCTGGCGTCCAAGGAAATGGAAATCGGCCGGTATTACCTGCGCCGTGATAACTTTGCGGCGTCGATCAATCGATTCCGTGTTGTGATCGAAGATTTCCAAACCACCACCCATACCCCCGAGGCCTTGCACCGCTTGGTCGAGGCGTATCTGTCGCTTGGTCTGGTGGACGAGGCGCGCACGGCCGGGGCGATTCTGGGGCATAATTTCCGGGGCACCGAATGGTATGAAGACAGCTATAAAATGCTGACGGGGCAGGGCCTGACGCTTGAGGCCGCCGGCGATAACTGGCTGCGCCAGATCTATCGTCAGACCGTTCAGGGCCGTTGGTTGTAAAGGCGCGGCGGGGACCACTCCGCCGCGGGGACACATCCGATGCTGCGTGCGCTTGATATCCGTGACATTCTTATCATCGACCATCTGGAACTGGCGTTTCAGCCGGGGTTGAACGTGCTGACCGGGGAAACCGGGGCGGGCAAGTCGATCCTTCTGGATTCGCTGGGCTTTGTTCTGGGCTGGCGTGGCCGGGCTGAACTGGTGCGGCAAGGTGCCGATCAGGGTGAGGTCGTGGCCGAGTTCGATCTGCCCCAAGGTCATCCGGCGCGGGCCGTTCTGGACGAGGCCGGATTGCCTTCGGGCGATGAATTGATCCTGCGCCGGGTGAATGGCCGCGATGGGCGCAAAACGGCATGGGTGAATGATCGCCGCTGTTCCGGCGAGGTC
>Ga0102932_1001317_pt1 | contig 12877 bp, 7 predicted proteins | sample SalPonR1_C_D2_MG_FD_78212 | JGI IMG/M metagenome (GOLD analysis project Ga0102932, IMG submission 78212) | Salt pond soil microbial communities from South San Francisco under conditions of wetland restoration - Salt Pond MetaG R1_C_D2_MG | ecosystem: Environmental > Aquatic > Marine > Intertidal...
ATCATCTACCGGCTGTCGGCGCTGGACCTGGTCGAGGGCGGCAGCGACTGGGAAGAGGTCGTCGAACTCGGCAAGGCGGTTTCCGCGGCCGGCGCGACCCTGGTGAATACCGGGATCGGCTGGCATGAGGCGCGCATCCCTACTATCGCGACGCTGGTGCCGCGGGCCGCCTTCGCGTGGGTCACTGCGCGCCTGCGCGAGGCGCTCGACGTGCCGGTGGTGGCGACCAACCGGATCAATACGCCGGAGGTCGCGGAGGGCATCCTGGCGCGCGGCGAGGCGGACATGGTGAGCCTTGCGCGGCCGTTTCTGGCGGATCCCGAGTTCGTGCGCAAGGCGGCCGAGGGGCGGGCCGACGAGATCAACACCTGTATCGCCTGCAACCAGGCCTGCCTGGACCACACCTTTGCCGGCAAGCGCTCCAGCTGCCTGGTGAATCCGCGCGCCTGCCACGAGACCGAGCTGCTCATCGAACCCGCCGCAAAGGCACGCAAGATTGCGGTGGTGGGCGGCGGCCCGGCCGGGCTGGCGGCAGCGACCACCGCCGCGGAGCGCGGGCACCGCGTGACGTTGTTCGAGGCGGCGTCCGAGATCGGCGGGCAGTTCCAGATGGCACGGCGCGTGCCGGGCAAGGAAGAGTTCTCGGAGACGCTGCGCTATTTCCGGCGCCGGCTTGAGACGAGCGGCGTGACCGTGCGGCTGGGGCAGGCGGCAAGCGCGGAAACACTCGCGGCCGAGGGCTTCGATCACGTCATCGTGGCCACCGGCGTGGTGCCGCGACAGCCGCCGATCCCCGGCCTGGACCATCACTCGGTGATGTCCTATATCGACGTGCTGCTCGGCCGGCGCGAGGTGGGTCGGCGGGTGGCCATCATCGGCGCCGGCGGCATCGGTTTCGACGTCGCCACTTTCCTCGCGCACGGCGAACATCCGGGCGACGCGGTGGCGGGCTACAACACCGAATGGGGCATCGACGCCCAGCTGTCGGCGCGCGCTGGCGTCGAGGGCGTCGAGCCCGCGCCGGCCGCCTCGGGGCGCGAGATCTGGCTGTTGCAGCGCAAAACGGGCAAGCCGGGCCGCGGGCTCGGCAAGACGACCGGCTGGGCGCATCGCATGGGCCTGAAGCGCCGCGACGTGCACATGGTGCCCGGCGTGACCTACCTGGGCGTGGAAGAGGGCGGCCTGCGCATCCAGGTGGAAGGCGAAGAGCGGCTGCTCGAAGTGGACAATATCGTGGTGTGCGCCGGGCAGGAATCCCTGAGCACGCTCGCCGAAGAACTCGGGACGCGCGGCGTGCCCGCGGACCTCGTGGGCGGCGCGCTGGAGGCGGCCGAGCTCGATGCCAAGCGCGCCATCGACCAGGCGACGCGCCTCGCCGCGGCGCTGTGAGCGAGGCGGGCGCCCCGGACCAGCTGGCGCTGTTCGGCGCCCAGGCCGAAGTGGTGGTGCGCCGGAGCGCGCGCGCCCGGCGGCTTTCCTTGCGCGTCTTTCCGCATGGCCTGGTGGAGGTGGTGGCGCCGCAACGCGCCGCCGAGCGCAGTATCCGGCGTTTCGTCACCGACCACCGGGACTGGATCCAGCGGGCGCGCCGCGAGTTCGGCGGTGCGCCGCAGGCTGGCATGACCGGCCCGCCCGCGGAGTTGAACCTCGCAGCCAGCGACGAGCTCTGGCAGGTGGAATACAGCGCGGGCGCCAGGCGGCTGCGCTCGGCGCCGGGACCGGGCGGCGGACGTATCCTGCTTTATGGCCCGGCGGATCCTTTGTGGCGGGTGCAGCAGGTGCGCCGCTGGCTGCAGCAGCGAGGCCGCGCCGTCCTCGAACCGTGGCTGGCGGAAGTGAGCCGGGAGACCGGCCTGGCTTACGGCAGGGTGACCGTGAGAAGACAGCGCTCTCGCTGGGGCAGCTGCTCTGCGCGGCACGACATCAGCCTGAACTGCGCCCTGCTGTTCCTGGAGCCGGCCCTGGTCCGCCATGTCCTGGTGCACGAGCTGGCCCATACCCGTCACTTGAATCACGGTCCCGCCTTCTGGCGGCTCGTGGCGCGCCTGGCGCCCGATTACGAAGCGATGGAGCGCGAAATTCGGAACGCATGGCGCAGCGTGCCGCCGTGGGTTCATCACGATCCCGTGTAACTGCTTGTCCGCAAACGATGTATGATGCGCCGTGTGCTGCGCGCGAGGGGGCGTGAGCGATGAGCGACGGTGCGGAGAAATCGGGTGTCGGCGAGCTCTTCGCGGAGCTGAAGCGGCGGCGCGTCATCCGGGTCGTGGTCCTGTACGCGATCGGCGGCTGGATCGTCATCGAAGTCGCCTCCACCGTGCTCCCCAACCTGAATGTCCCGGACTGGTCCGTCACCCTGGTCACCGCGCTCGTCGTGCTCGGTTTCCTGCTGGCCGTCTCGCTGGCCTGGGCATTCGATCTCGGGCCGGACGGCGTGCATCGCACGCCGCCCAAGTCGGCTGAGGCGCCTGCCGCCCCGCCCGGCGAAGCGACGTCGCCCGCACCTGCGCCGCCCGCCCCGGCAGCGCCGGTGAAACCGGCTGACAGCCGGAAATCCATCGCGGTGCTGCCCTTCATGAACATGAGCGGCGACAGCGAGAACGAGTATTTCAGCGACGGCATCGCGGAGGAGATCCTGAACCTGCTGGTCAAGCTGCCGCAGTTGCGCGTCGCTTCGCGGACTTCGTCGTTCATTTTCAAGGGGAAGTCGGTAGGCATCCCCGAAGTGGCTGCCACGCTGGGGGTCAGCACGGTGCTCGAGGGCAGCGTCCGCCGCGCCGGCGACCGCGTGCGCATTACCGCCCAGCTCATCGACGCGGACACCGACTCGCACCTGTGGTCAGAAACCTACGACCGCGAGCTCAAGGACGTGTTCCAGATCGAGGACGATATCGCGAAGAGCATCGTGGATGCCCTGCAGATGACGCTCACGCCCAAGGAACGGCGCGCCATCCAGGTGGTGTCCACCTCGGATGCCAAGGCCTACGATTACTACCTGCGCGGCCGCAGCTACATGTACACCATGACGCGCCGGGATTACGAGTGCGCCATCCGCATGTTCGAGCAGGCGATCCTGCTCGACGACAAGTACGCGCTCGCGTATGCCGGCATCGGCGACGCGTATTCCCACCTTTACCGTTACGCCGAGGCCACCCGCGAGAACGTGCGCAAGGCGGTGGAGGCGAGCGAGCAAGCGGTGGCGCTGGATCCGGACTCGGCGGAGGCGCGGGCTTCGCACGGGCTCGCAATGTTCATCAGCGATGATTATGCGGCGGCCGAGCGCGAGTTCAGCCGGGCGATCGAGCTGAACCCCAACTTGTGGGAGCCTTATTATTATTTCGGGCTTGCCTGGTCGTCCAAGGGCGAGTTCGAAAAAGCCATCGAGATGTACAAAAAGGCCATGGAAGTGAACCCGGCCGATTACCAGGCGCCCATTTTCATCGCGCAGAGCTATGCGTCGCTGGGGCGCAAGCACGACGAGATGAAGGCCCGCCTGGCCTCGCTGGAGCAGATCCAGCGTCACCTGGAGATGAATCCCCACGACACGCGCGCGTTGTATGTAGGCGCCAACCAGTTCGCCAATGTCGGCGAATTCGAAAAAGCGCAGGAACTTGCCGAGCGGGCGCTGGGCCGCGACCAGGAAGAGCCGGTGGTGCTTTATAACGTGGCCTGTTTCTACGCCATGAAAGGAAACACGGACCGCGCCATGGAGCTGCTGGACCGCGCGGTGGAGAACGGCTGGGGCGACAAGGCGTGGCTGGAAACCGACCCTGACCTCGACTCGCTGCGCGAAGATCCCCGCTTCCAGGCGCTGATGGGGCGTGTCCACTAGCCGGTCTCGGCATCAGCGCGGCGCATGTATCGGCCATCGAACACGCTGCTTCGGATTGCATGGCTCGCCCGGCGCGTTTCGGGAATAGGGGATTGTTCATGTCTGTCATCGCTATTGCCGCCGTTTTGGCCGTTGCCGGCTCCGCGGGCTTCGCCCCGGGCGCCAAGCCGCTCGCCTGGGACGATCTGCCCGCTCCGGTCGACCTGGTCTGCCCCTTCCGCGGCGAGATCGATTACGAGCCCGGTGAAATCGAATGCGGTTTTATCACCGTACCGGAGAACCGTTCTGATCCCGGCAGTCGCCTGATCCGCGTCCACTTCGTCCGGATCGCCGCCACGGGAGACACGGACGCCGATGAGAGTGCGGACCGCGAGCTTCGCGATGACCCGATCATCTATCTCACCGGCGGACCCGGCGTCGGCGTGGGGTCCTATGTCGCGCGGCTGCGCGAGCACGAGGTGGTCAAATACCGCGACCTTTACATTATCGAACAGCGCGGGATCGGCGCGAGCGGGGATCTCTGCCCCCATTTCGACGATACGAACCGTGCGGCGCTGTGGACCGAGAGTGTGTACGAGGCCGAGGTGGAGGCGGGCGAGCGCATGCGGGCCTGCTTCCAGGTTTCGGCGGCCGCGGGAATCGACCTGTCGGGCTACAACACGATCGAGAATGCCCGTGACGTGCGGGCGTTGCGCGAGGCGCTGGGCCTGGAACAATGGAATGTCTGGGGCATCTCCTACGGCTCGCACCTGGGCCAGATGCTGCTGCGCGAGGATCCCGACGGCGTGCGTGCCGTTGTCCTCGACGCCATTGTGCCGAACGATATCGGCGATCTCATGCGGATCGGCCGCTGGGCCAGCCAGGTCCTGGAGAACATCGTGTCCACCTGCGAGGGCGCGTCGGTCTGCAGGAAGCTGCAGGCGCGCTTCAACGCGGCGCTCGAAAAAGCCAAGGCCGAGCCCGTGGTCGTGACGACCGACCAGGCCGAGCTGTTTCCCGAGGGCAAGGTCCGCTTCGGCGGCGAGATCCTGGTCTTTGCGCCGTTCATGATGATGTACGAGCAGGACGAGCATCCGGCGATTCCCGCCGTCATGGATACGCTCATCACCGCGGTCGAGACGCGCGATATGACTGTCTTTGAGCTGCTTGCCACGGATGACGACGATGATGAGCCGGGCGGGTTGACACTCTCGCTGGGCATGGCCAACGCGATCCGGTGCAACGACGGCTACTATGCCGCGGCGGCGGATGTGGTGGCCAGTGACCTGGAAGAAAATCCGCGCTTCAAGGGGCTGATCTTCACGCCGGAAGGGGCCGCCTACCAGGCACGGGTCTGCGAGGAAGAAGGCCTGGGCCCGCGCAATCGTGACGCCTACGCGCTGGTCGAGACCGGCGTTCCCGCGCTGGTCGTCAATGGCGCTTGGGATCCGGTGACCCCGCCCGCCCTGGCGCGAGCCATCGTCCCTGGTTTTTCCAACGGTCGCTATATCGAGGTGCCCTACGCCGGGCATGGCCCGACCCGCTCGATGAGCGAGTGCGCGGGCGGCGTGCTGACGGCCTTCTTCGACAACCCCGACCCGGACGCGCTCGACGCGACTTGCCTGGAAGAAGGCGTGGCGCGGCCGGACTATCTCGACCTGTTTACGACCAAGGCGATCCGCCGGGCAGGCGTTATGGCGGCTAAAGACCCGAAGATGCTGGCCGTCCCCGGCGCCTGGGCGGGCGTTTCGCTGCTCGTGCTCATGATCGCTTTTTTCGCCTATCCGACAGGCTGGCTTGCCCGCGCGATCGACCGGCGCGCCGCTCGCGATGTGGCCGTGGAGCCCGCCGGCGTGCGCGGGTTTGCCTGGCTCGCCGCCCTGGCCGGGCTGGGTTTTGCCGGACTGATGGGTCTCGCCGGCTATCAGGCCAGCGAGGTTTCAATGTTTGCCCTCCTGGCGGGACTCGCCCCGTTCGCGGGCATTGCGTCCTGGTTGAGCGTGGTCGCCGCGCTGCTCGGCCTGCTGGCGACCGTCCAGGTGTGGCGCGCGCGTTCAGCCGGGCACGGCGTGCGCATCGGCACGCTCGCCGGGGTCACGCTGACGGGCCTCGCGGCCCTGTCGCTGGCGGTTTTTGCCTTTGCATGGGGGCTCGCGCCGTTTTAGCCGCGTGACAGGGGACGGCCAGGCGTGGCACCGGCCGGCCGCCGGCAGCCGGCCGGCATCTGCCGTTGGTTATGCTGCCAGCCGCCACCCGATCCAGATCAGCGAGAACAGCGCGCCGGAGCCCAGCCCAAGCCACGCCAGGGCCAGGAGCCATGGGCCGGGCCGCGCACACTGCGGCACGTTCGGGGCCGTGACCGCTCGCAAGCTGATCCAGGCGATCAGCGGCGCCGCCACGAAAGACAGCGTGGTGGCGAAGTCGATGAGCCGGGTGAATCCCTCGCCTGCAAACATGAGCACCAGCAGGGCGCCGGCGCTCACGAGCCCCAGGGCGCCCAGGTAAGCGCGTCGCCCGGACCCGCTGCTTGTCACGCGCCCGCTGCCGCCCCGGGCGACATCGATGACGGCCGCGAGCACGCGGGGATAGGCGTCGGCGACAGCGAGGGTGGTGCTTAACATGGTGCTCAGTGCGGCAACGGTGATCAGGGGACGACTCCACTCGCCCAGGTGGCGGGTATACAGGTCCACCAGTTGGCCGGCGAAACCCGCGGCAGAGCCGGCGAACCGCAGCCCGCTGGCGTACATCAGCAGGGCGCCGAGCAGGACAAACGCGGCCGCCAGCACGACGGCGCCGAGGTAGCCCAGGCGAAAGTCCAGTAGCGCCTCCGCCAGGCTCGGCGCATATCCGGTCTGCAGGGCACGCTCGCGCGTCCACAGCGAGTGCCAGGCGGCGACTTCGATCGGGATGGGCATCCAGCCCACCAGCGCGAGCAGGAAGGCGATGCCGGTCGTCGTGCCGAGCGCGGGCAGGCGATCCAGGCCGCTGATTCCGCTCCAGTCCGGACCGCTCCCGAGGGCCAGCGCAAGCGCGAGCAGCGTGGACACGGTCAACAGGATCATGAGCGCCTTCATCGCCAGGTCGAGGCCGCGGTAATTCCCGACGCCCAGCAGGGCGATGCAAAGCGCGAGCACACCCGCGGAGAGCAACAGCGGCGGGGCGTCGATGCCCAGCAACAGTCCCGCCAGGCCTGCCGTGACGAGCGTGACCACCGCCAGCACGATAAACATGGTGCCGACGGTGACCACACCGAAAAGCCACAGGGCCCAGGGCCCGAGACGCCGGTACCCCACGAGGAGATTCTCGCCCGTGGCCGCCGCATAACGCGGGCCGAACTCGAGGAAGGGGTATTTCAGCAGGCAGGCCAGCAGCACGACCGGCAGCAACAGCAGGCCGTACTCGGCGCCGGCACGGGTCGACTGCACCAGGTGCGACACGCCGACCGCCGCGGCGGCCATCATCAGCCCGGGGCCGAGCACCTTCCGCAGTGCGGAGCCGGCCGGCACGGGCACGGACGCCACCGGCGTCCCGCCCTCAGGCCGCCTGGTCGGTGGACGCCAGCTGGCGCAGCACGTAGTGCAGGATGCCGCCGTGCTGGTAGTAGTCGCGCTCCTTTGGCGTGTCGATGCGCACGCGTGCCTTGAACTTCACCGGCTCGGCGCCTTCGCGAGTCGCCGTGACGTCGACTTCGCCGCCGGTGCCTTCGCCCAGGCCCTCGATACTGAAGGTTTCGCTGCCATCCAGGCCGAGCGATTCGGCGCTTTCGCCATCCTTGAACTGCAGCGGCAGCACACCCATGCCGATCAGGTTGGAGCGATGGATGCGCTCATAGCTTTCCGCGATCACGGCCTGCACGCCCAGCAGCTTGGTGCCCTTGGCCGCCCAGTCGCGGGAGGAGCCGGAGCCGTATTCCTTACCCGCCAGGATGACCAGCGGGGTGCCATCCTGCTGGTAGCGCATCGCGGCATCGTAGATCGCCATGATCTCTCCGTTCGGCAGGTAGCGGGTCCAGCCGCCTTCCACGCCGCCGGCCAGCTTGTTGCGCAGGCGGATGTTCGCGAAAGTGCCGCGCATCATCACCTCGTGATTGCCGCGCCGGGAGCCGAACGAATTGAAGTCCGCCGGATCGACACCCTTGCCGACCAGGTACCTGGCCGCGGGGCCGTTCGAGGCAATGCTGCCGGCGGGCGAGATGTGGTCGGTGGTGACCGAGTCGCCCAGCATCGCGAGCACGCGCGCGCCGGTGATGGGCTTGATGGGCTCCGGCGTCATTCTCATGCCCTCGAAGTAGGGCGGGTTGCGGACGTAGGTCGACGCCTCGGGCCAGTCGTAGATCTCGCCCTCGGGCACGGAGAGCCCCTGCCAGTTCTGGTCGCCGTCGAACACGCCGCCGTAACTGCCGCGGAACATCGCGGAGTCCAGCGAACCCATGATGGTCTCCTGGACTTCGGCGGCGCTCGGCCAGATCTCCTTCATGTACACGGGCTTGCCGTCGGCGTCCTCGCCAAGCGGTTCTCTCAGCAAATCCTGGTCGAGGTTGCCCGCGAGCGCGTAGGCCACCACCAGCGGCGGCGACGCGAGGTAATTCATGCGCACCAGGGGGTGGATGCGGCCCTCGAAGTTGCGGTTGCCGGACAGCACCGAGCAGCCGACCACGTCGTGCTCGCTGACCGCGGCCTCGATGTCGCGCGGAAGCGGGCCCGAATTGCCGATGCAGGTGGTGCAACCGTAGCCGACCACGTTGAAGCCGAGCGCCTCGAGATCGTCCAGCAAACCTGCTTTTTGCAGGTACTCCGTGACCACCCTGGAGCCCGGCGCGAGGCTGGTCTTGACCCAGGGCTTCACCTTCAGCCCGCGCGCCGCTGCATTGCGCGCCAGCAGGCCGGCGGCCAGCATCACCGCGGGATTGGACGTGTTGGTGCAACTGGTGATCGCGGCAATCAGCACCGCGCCGTCGCGCACCACGAAGGTCTCGCCGTCGCGCTCCACCTTGCCCATCCCGGACGCCGGCGCGGTGGCCGGGTTGCCGATGGAACCGTCGCCGCCCTCGCTCTCGAAGCGCGCCTGGGGGCCGTTGTCGCGGTCGGCGCGCTCCACCTGGATGGGCTTCATCTGTTTCAGGAAGGCCGCCTTGGCCTCGGACAGCAGGATGCGATCCTGCGGGCGCTTCGGCCCGGCAATGCTCGGCTGGACGTCGGCCATGTCGAGCTCGATGACGTCGGTGTACTCGGCCTCGGCTTGCCCGTCTTCGCGCCACAGCCCCTGCGCCCGCGCATAGGCTTCGACCAGCGCGATCCGCTCGGCGCTGCGCCCGGACAGTTCCAGGTAGCGCACCGTCTCCTTGTCGATGGGAAAGATCGCGCAGGTGCTGCCGAATTCCGGCGACATGTTGCCCAGGGTCGCGCGGTCGGCCAGCGGCAGGTTGGACAGCCCGTCGCCGAAAAACTCGACGAACTTGCCGACCACGCCTTTCTTGCGGAGCATTTCCGTCACCGTCAGCACCAGGTCGGTGGCGGTGGCGCCTTCCGCCAGGCGGCCCGTGAGGCGGAAGCCGATCACCTGCGGGATCAGCATGGTGACGGCCTGGCCGAGCATGGCCGCCTCCGCCTCGATGCCGCCGACGCCCCAGCCGAGCACGCCCAGGCCGTTGATCATCGTGGTGTGCGAGTCGGTGCCCACCAGCGTGTCGGGATAGGCGCACAGCCGGCCGTCCTTCTCGGCGTCGAACACCACCCGCGCCAGGAACTCCAGGTTGACCTGGTGGACGATGCCCGTGTTGGGCGGCACGACCTTGAAGTTGTCGAAGGCGTCCTGGCCCCAGCGCAGGAAGCTGTAGCGCTCCTTGTTACGGCCGAATTCGATCTCGTTGTTCTTCGCCAGCGAGTCCGCGGCGCCGAAGGAGTCCACCTGCACGGAGTGGTCGATGACCAGTTCCGCAGGGGACAAGGGATTGATGGCGGCGGCGTTGCCGCCCAGCTTGACCACGGCATCCCGCATCGCGGCCAGGTCGACCACGGCCGGCACGCCGGTGAAGTCCTGCAGGATGACGCGCGCCGGGGTGAAGGCGATCTCGGTTTCGGGCTCGGCCTTCGGGTCCCAGTCCAGCAGCGCGTCGATGTCCTTGCGGGTCACGTTGACGCCGTCCTCGTGCCGCAGCAGGTTCTCCAGCAGGATTCTGAGGGAGTAGGGCAGGCGCGCGACCCGTTCCTTGCCGCAGCTCTCCAGCGACCAGACCTGGTATTCCTTGCCGTTGACCGTGAGCGCTGAGCGCGCGGCTTCCGTTTCTTTCATGATTCCTCCGGGATGGTTCAGCGGGGCCGGCCGGGGCGGGTCCGCGGGACAGGCTGGTCCCGGATTATAGCGGAAGCGGCTCAGCCCGGAAGCGACACGGCCTCCGGTGAGCGCGCCGCGTCGCGGGCCTTCACGCGGCGGATCGCGGCCCCGCCCAGGCAGACCTCACCGTCGTAGAACACCACGAACTGGCCGGGGGTGAGCGCTCGCCGGGGAGTGGCGAAGCGCACTTCCAGCGCGTCCTCCGCCGCCGCCGCGGCGACCGCGCAGGGCCGGTCAGCCTGCCGGTGGCGGGTCCGGGCCGTGCAAGCCAGCGGGAGCGGCGGGGCCGTGCCCGAGATCCAGTGCGGGGCGGCGGTCACCAGCGTATCCGCGTAAAGCGCCGGATGGTCGTGACCCTGCACCGCCAGCAGCACGTTGCGGGCGGCGTCCTTGCCCGCCACGTACCAGGGCGCATCGTCGCCGCCGGCCACGCCGCCGATGCGCAGGCCCTGGCGCTGGCCGAGGGTATAGCGGCTCAAGCCGGCGTGACGGCCGATGCGGCGTCCGGCCGGGTCCTCGATGTCGCCGGGCTGGTCCGCCAGGTAACGCCCGAGAAAGGCTGCGAAGGGCCGCTCGCCGATGAAGCAGATGCCGGTGCTGTCCTTGCGATCGTGGTTGGGCAGGCCGTTGGCCTTGGCAATGGCGCGAACGCGGGACTTGGCCAGCTCGCCGAGCGGAAACACCGTCCGCGCCAGCGCTGCTCGCGAAACCGCGTGCAGGAAGTAGGTCTGGTCCTTGTCGGCGTCGGCGGCGCGCAGCAGTCGCCCGTGGCCGTCGGTGCGCGCGTAATGACCGGTCGCGATGGCGTCCGCGCCCAGCCGCAGGGCGTGCTCGAGGAAACTGCCGAACTTGATCTCGCGATTGCAGAGCACGTCGGGATTGGGCGTCACGCCTTCACGGTAGCCCTCCAGGAAAGCCGCAAAAACGCGCTCGCGATACTCCCGGGAAAAATCCGCGCGGTGCAGCGGGATGCCGAGCAGCTCGCAGACCTCGCGCGCCTGCTGGAAATCCTCCGCCGCCTGGCAGTAGCCTTCCTCGTCCTCGGCCCAGTTGTTCATGAACAGGCCGTGGACCTCGCGGCCCGCTTCCAGCAGTCGCAAGGCGGCGACGGAGGAGTCGACGCCCCCCGACATTCCGACGATGACCCGTGTTTTCCGCATGGCGCCATTTTAGCCCGGCTTGCGCCCGAGCGCGGAGCGGCGAGGCGCTTCAGAGCCTCAGTTCGCGCGTTTCGGCGTCGTTTTCGCTGCGCTGCCACATCTGGTCGAACGCCCCGAGGTAGCGCCTTGCCATGCGCAGCTCGTAGGTATCGGCGATGCCTTCCCAGCGCTCGGCCCTGGCGCGGTAAACCAGGGCGGACTGGTCGGCGATCATGAAGGCGTCCGCGCGCGCCTGGAACGCCTCGCCCAGCTCGCGGAACTCGATGAAGGTGGACAGGCGCCGGCCCACGTGCAGGAAGCGGTTCACGCTGTGCTGGATGCGGCCCGGATCGCTGATCAGCACCCGGATGCGCGCGTGGCTGCGCGAGAGAACCAGGCGCTTCACCGCCTCGAGGAAGCGCGCGGTGTCGTAGACGCCGTGCTCCAGGTCGGGGGTGAAGATCGCCAGCGACCGGTTGGCGACCGCGGCGACGTCCGCGACGGCGTCGGCGAAGTCCTGCTTGCCGCTGACCACGCGCCGCGTGCCCGGAACGTCTTGCGCCTCCTGGCCGGCAGGCGCCTGCTGCTTGAGCCAGCGCCGCATGAGCCGGTGCGGGATGCCGGCCTCCTCGAACTGCTCGCCTTCCGCGACGAAACCGAAGCGGGCATAGAAACCCAGCACCGGCACCTGCGCGTGCAGGTATACCGCTTCCAGTCGCTGCCGCGCGGCCTCTTCCAGCAGGCGGCGGAGGATGGCGGCGCCGGCGCCCCGTCCCCGCCAGGGCGTCAGCACGGCCATTCGTCCCAGCTTGCCGGAAGGATGCAGGCGGCCGGTGGCGACCACCTCTTCGTCCGCAGTCTCGGCCACGGCATGCACGCATTCCGGGTCCAGCCCGTCCCATTCTTCCGCTTCCGGGACCGCCTGTTCCTCCACGAACACGCGCGTGCGCACGTCGCGCAGGGCGGCTTCGTCCCGCTGCCAGTCCGCCAGGCGAACTGTGAATCCTTGCGGGTTGCGCGCTGCCATGCCTGCTCAGACCTTGCGCGCGAGTTCCGCGGCCAGCCCGGTATAGGTGGCGGGCGTGAGCGCCAGCAAGTGGTGCTCCGCCTCGTCCGGAAGGCCCAGGCCGGCGATGAAGGCGCGCATCTCGTCGGGCGTGACGCGACGGCCGCGGGTCAGCGCCTTGAGTTGCTCGTAGGGGTTCTCGAGACCGTGCCGCCGCATCGCCGTCTGGATCGCCTCGCCGAGCACCTCCCAGTTGGGTTCCAGGTCCCGCGCGATGCGTTCCGGGTCCGGCTGGATGCGCGACAAGCCTTTCATCGCCGAAGAATAGGCGATCAGCGAGTGGGCCAGCGCCACGCCCAGGTTGCGCAGCACGGTCGAGTCCGTCAGGTCGCGCTGCCAGCGCGAGATCGGCAGCTTGGCCGCGAAATGTTCCAGCAGCGCGTTGGCGATGCCCAGGTTGCCCTCGGCATTCTCGAAATCGATGGGGTTCACCTTGTGCGGCATGGTGGACGAGCCCACTTCGCCGGCCACCAGTTTCTGGGTGAAGTAGCCGAGCGACACGTAGCCCCACAGGTCGCGGCACAGGTC
>Ga0102932_1001318_pt1 | contig 12873 bp, 10 predicted proteins | sample SalPonR1_C_D2_MG_FD_78212 | JGI IMG/M metagenome (GOLD analysis project Ga0102932, IMG submission 78212) | Salt pond soil microbial communities from South San Francisco under conditions of wetland restoration - Salt Pond MetaG R1_C_D2_MG | ecosystem: Environmental > Aquatic > Marine > Intertidal...
ATCGACTCGGAGCTGATTTCCTTGCCCATGGCGCTGGATCTGAATTTCATGTTCCAGCGCACGAACACATCACTGCCGTCGCGCAGCACCTGCTGGACGTCGACCGAGCTGTCTTCGAGCATGTCGGCGGTGGCTTTCATGTAGTCGACCAGGGGTTGACGCGATTGGAAAGTCTTCAGCGAGTCGTTGAAGTACATCGGATCGGCGTAAAGGCGTTCGACGCGCTTGCCGATCTCGGGATGCGTGAGGTTGCCGTAAACCGCCGCGAATTCCTTCAACCCGGCCTCGATCGCGGTGTTCTCGCCCGGGTGCATCTGGAGCGCGCGCTGGTAAGCCTCCGCGAAGGGTTTCGGCGCCGCCGGGCGCGTCAGGAGCCAGGCAAGACCGGCGACGACGATGACAAAGAGAATGAGTAGGATCTTGTACATCTGCGCATTGTTGGCCCAACGCGTCAAGCTCCGGTGAATGGCCCGAGACCTTTTGCGGCGGGTTCACGGCGGGTTCACCGGCCGAAGCAATCATACGCACCTTCTTCAGCGGCGACGCCCGACAAAAATCGTGAATGCATTTCGTTCAATGATCGCCTGGTTCGACACCAGCCGGGCTGCGGTTCCCGTGGATGCCGGCGGCCTGGCTCACCAGGTGGACTACACGCGCGTATTGCCCTTCATTGCGTTGCACCTGGCGTGCCTGGCCGTGTTCTGGGTCGGGATTTCATGGGTGGCGGTGGCGGTCTGCGCGGCCAGTTACCTGGTCAGGATGTTCGCCATCACGGCGTTCTATCACCGGTATTTTTCGCACCGCGCGTTCAGCGCCTCCCGGCCTGTCCAGTTCCTGTTTGCGCTCATCGGGGCCAGCGCCACCCAGCGCGGACCGCTGTGGTGGGCGGCGCACCACCGCCGTCACCACAAGCGGGCCGATCGCAACGGCGACCCGCACACGCCGCGCAAGGGGCTGGTCTGGAGTCATATGGGCTGGTTCCTCAGCCGGTCGCATTTCGAGACCGAATGGTCGCAGATTCCGGATCTTGCCCGGTTTCCCGAGTTGCGCTGGCTGGACCGCTTCGATGTCGTGGTGCCGATCGCCTACGCGGCGGGCATGTTCGGTCTCGGCGGCCTGCTCGAACGGTTTGCGCCTTCGCTGGGCACTTCCGGGGCTCAGCTGCTCGTGTGGGGCTACTTCGTCGCCACGGTGGCGCTGATCCACGTGACCCTGACCATCAATTCACTGGCCCATCGCTTCGGCTCGCGGCGTTTCGAGACCCCGGACCGGTCCCGCAACAACCCGTGGCTGGCGCTGCTGACCCTGGGCGAGGGGTGGCACAACAACCACCATCATTTCCCCGGTTCCGCGCGGCAGGGCTTCTACTGGTGGGAGCTCGACATCAGCTACCTGGTGCTCAGGGCCATGGCGTGGGCCGGCCTGGTGCGCGACCTCAAGCCGGTGCCCGCGGGCTTTCTCGAATACCGCCGGGTCAAGGACTGATGCGCATTGCCGTTATCGGCGGCGGCGTCGCCGGGCTCTACGCCGCATGGCACCTGGCCGGGGGCCGCGACGGCCGGACCCGGCACGACGTGATCCTGCTGGAGCAGGGCGAGCGGATCGGCGGCCACACCGACACCCACGAGATCGATGTCGACCCTGAAACTGGCCCGGTTGCCATCGATACCGGCTTCATCGTGTTCAATCCGCCCAATTACCCGCTGTTCTCGGCCTGGCTGGAAGCGCTGGGCGTCGAAAGCCGGGCCAGCGACATGAGCTTCGGCGTGCATTGCGAGCTCACCGGCCTCGAATACAACGCCACCGACCTCAACCGCCTGTTCTGCCAGCGCCGGAACCTTCTCAGCCCGCGGTTCATCGGCATGGTTCGCGACATCCTGCGCTTTTACAGGCAGGCGCCGCGCCTGCTGGAGGCGCTTGACGAACGGGTCACCCTGGGCGAATGGCTGGATTCGTGTCGCCTCGGCGAGGCGTTCGGCCGCGACCACCTGGTGCCCATGGCGGCCGCGCTGTGGTCGTCGCCCGGCGGGGCCATCCGCCAGTTTCCAATGAAGTACCTGCTCGAGTTCATGCGCAACCACGACATGCTGCAGGCCGCCAGCCGGCCGGTCTGGCGCACCGTGCAGGGCGGCAGCCAGCGCTATGTCGAAGCGGCGCTGAGCCGTTTCGACGGACAGGTCGTGACCGGCTGCAGCGTCCGGGAGATCCAGCGCCTGCCGGCCGGCGGCGTGCGCCTGGTCGCCGACGGGTTCGAAACGGTCGCAGACCAGGTGGTGCTGGCCTGCCACGCCGACCAGGCGCTGGCGATGATTCAAGCGCCGACCGATGCCGAGCGTTCGGTGCTCGGCGCGTTCGAATACCAACCCAATGAGACCGTGCTGCATACTGATGTCGGTCGCATGCCGGTCAACCGCCGGGCGTGGGCGAGCTGGAACGTTCGCCGCGACCGCAACGCCCCGGACACGGCCGGCATTTCCTACTACATGAACAGCCTGCAGGGGATTCCGGGCAACACGCCCTACATCGTGTCGCTGAACCAGACCGGCCGTATCGATCCGGAGAAAATCCTGGTCCGGCGCGATTATCGGCACCCGATCTACACGCCGCGATCGCGCGCGGCACAGCAGCGGATCGGTGAAATCAACGGCGCGGATCGGCTGTGGTTCTGCGGCGCCAACTGGGGCTGGGGATTCCACGAGGATGCGGTCCGCTCGGCGGCGCGCGTTCTCGACGGCATTTCGGGCGGGCAGGTACGTCATGCGGCCTGACAGCGTGGCCACCGGCAGCGTCTGGCACCGGCGACACTTGCCCCGGACGCACGCGTTTCGCTACCGGATGTGGCTCAGCCTGCTGGACGTGGACGAAATCGGCACGAGATTCCGGGAATCCCGCTTGTGGTCGCTGGAACGGTTCAACCTGGTGTCATTGCGCCGGACCGACTACATCGAGCCGCACGACCTCGAACTCGGCGACGCGGTGAGGCAGCGCGTCGAACGGCATTCGGGTTTCAGGCCTTCGGGGCGTGTTCGCATGCTCACGCACCTGCGCCAGTGGGGAATGTGCTTCAATCCGGTGACCTTCTACTTCTGCGAAAGCGCGCGCGGCGACCTGCAGGCCATCGTGGCCGACATCCACAACACCCCCTGGAACGAGCGACACGTCTACGTGCTCGACGCGCGCCGGCAACCGGGCCCGGAATTCCGGTTCGAATTCGACAAGGAATTCCATGTCTCGCCCTTTTTGCCCATGGACATGCGCTACGACTGGCGGTTTCGGTACGAGCCGGAGCGCATCGATGTTCACATGCGGGTCATGCGCGGCGACGCAGAATGCTTTTCCACGGGAATGCGGCTGACGCTCGACGAGCTGACTCGGCGACGCATGATCACGATGCCGCTTCGATTCCCCTTCATGACGTTGCGCGTTGTGGCCGGCATTTACTACCAGGCGTTGCGCCTGTGGCTGAAGCGCATACCATTCATCAGTCATCCGGATAGCGTGTCGGTTTCCGGAACACGGGGTTCTTGATCGGAAATGTCGATTCAATCATCGGAAAGAAATACGCTGGGCGAGTTGCCGGCCGCAAGTGACGAAGTCACGCCGCTGCAGCGGCTTTGCCGAAATGCCGTGCTCGGCCGCTTGTCCAGGCTTCAGACCGGGCGCCTTGTCATTCGCGATGCCGACGGCGACTGGGTGCTCGGCGATGACGACGGTGCAAGCGGCATGCAGGCGCGCATCGACGTGCACTCGGGTGCGTTCTGGCGGATGCTGGCCACCGGCGGCAGCGTCGGCGCCGGCGAGGCCTACGTGGCCGGAATCTGGGACGCCCCGGACCTGGTCGCGGTGATCCGGCTGCTGGCGGCCAACCGCAGCTTGCTGGATCGAATGGAGCAGGGCGGTGCGCGATTCTACGGCTGGATTCTGCGGGGCCTGCATCGGCTGGCGCGCAACACCGTGCCGGGCAGCCGCCGCAACATTTCGGCGCACTACGACCTGGGCAACGACTTCTTCGGCGCATGGCTGGACCGGCGAATGCAATATTCGTCGGCCCTGTACCTGTCGCCGGAAGACTCGCTCGACCAGGCGCAGGAAAACAAGCTGGCCAGGATCGCCGAAAAACTGGCGCTCGGGCCCGACGATCACCTGCTCGAAATCGGCACCGGGTGGGGCGGCCTGGCGGTCTACATGGCCGAACGCACGGGTTGCCGGGTGACCACCACAACGATCTCGGCCGAACAGTATCGTTACGCTTGCGACCGCGTGCGCGAAGCGGGCCTGGAGCACCGGATCGAGGTCCTGATGAAGGATTATCGCGAGCTCGAAGGCAGCTACGACAAGGTCGTCTCGATCGAGATGATCGAGGCGGTGGGCGCGGATTTTCTCGACGATTACCTGAAGGTGGTTCGGGACCGGCTCGCCCCCGATGGGCTTGCGCTGATCCAGGCCATCACGATCGAGGACTACCGATACGACAATGCGCTGCGGAGCGTGGATTTCATCAAGCGCTATATCTTCCCCGGGAGCTTCATACCCTCGACTTCCGCGATCCTCAACGCGATGGGCCGGTCCACCGATCTCGGGCTGGTCGAGCTGTTCGATTTCGGCGAGAGCTACGCCCGAACGCTCCGGCATTGGCGCGAGCGATTCGAGTCCGGCTGGGACCGCCTGGCCGGCGCGGCGACCTTCGACCCGCAGTTCCGGCGCCGCTGGCGCTTCTACCTGGCCTATTGCGAGGGCGGTTTTCTCGAGCGCGCGATCAGCGACGTCCATTTGCTGATGGCGGCGCCCGGGTATCGCAAGCGTGACTTCCAGGGGATTGGCCGATGAGCGCCCGGCACTTCTGGATCAACCAGGCCTTTTTCCAGCTCAGCTGGCCGGCCTGCGTCATCGGCGCGGCCAACGGGATGCTGTGGCCGGGTGTGCTGGTGGTCGGCCTGTTCGCCGCCTGGCAGCTCCAGCCGTCGCGCATGCACCGGCGCGACCCGTTCGTTCTCGCCGCCTTCGTCGCGACCGGCCTGGTCATCGATACGCTGTGGGTTCGCGCCGGGATCGTCGAATACGCGACCGCGTGGCCGGCGGCCGGTTTCATACCGGCCTGGCTCCTGCTGCTGTGGGTAGCGCTCGGCCTGACGGTCAATCACTCTCTCGGCGTGTTCCGCAAGCGCTGGCGGCTGTTCATGCTGCTGGCAACGGTCGGATCGCCGATGTCCTACAGCGTTGCCGCGGGCTTCGGCGCCGTGACCTGGCTGGCCCCGTCCTGGCTGGTCATCGTCTGCGTCGGCCCGGTATGGGGGCTGATCGTCGGCCTGCTGTTCCGTCAGGCGGGGCGGGATGTGCGGCGGGGAAAGCGGGATATACAAGCCGCCGAGGCGGTGCGCGGATGAAAGCGACCGACCTTGCCGAGCGCGGCCGACTGCCGGACTGGCTTGTCAGATTCGGCATCAGGCGGCTGTTGCGCAAGCGGTTGCGCGACGAACACGTCGACGACCCGGAGCAACAGGCCGAGACGTTTGCCGACCGGATCGAGGAACTGTCCCGCTCGCAGATTGCGATCGCGACCGACGCGGCCAACGAGCAGCACTACGAGGTGCCCGCGGCCTTTTATCAGCGGGTACTCGGAAGGCATCTCAAGTACTCCTCGGGCATGTGGGACGCCGACTCGCAAGATCTCGACGGCGCCGAGGCGCGCATGCTTCAGTTGACATGCCGCCGCGCAGAACTCGCCGACGGCCAGCGTATTCTGGAACTCGGCTGCGGCTGGGGCTCGCTGACCCTGTGGATGGGCGAAAACTTCCCGACAAGCCGCATCACCGCGGTGTCGAACTCTTCGTCGCAGCGCGAATACATCATGAGCGAGGCCGACCGCCGGGGGCTGGACAACATCGAAGTGCTGACCTGTGACGTCAATCGACTGGAAGTGGAACCCGGTTTCGATCGCGTCGTGTCGGTCGAAATGTTCGAGCACGTTCGAAATTATCGGCAGCTGCTCGGCAGGATCTCGACCTGGTTGAAGCCCGACGGGTTACTGTTCGTCCATATTTTCTGTCATCGTACGCTGATGTATCCGTTCGAGACTCAAGGCGAAGACAACTGGATGGGACGACATTTTTTCACCGGCGGCCTGATGCCGGCGGCCGACACGCTGCTGTGTTTTCAGCAGGATCTCCGGTTCAGGCGGCGATGGCTGGTCAACGGCAGCCACTACGCCAAAACGGCGCGGGCCTGGCTGGACAGTCTCGACGCCGACCGGGACGGCGTCCTCGAGACCCTGGGCGGCGATGGGCGCCAGATGCAGCGCTGGCGAATGTTCTTCATGGCCTGCGAAGAGCTGTTCGCATTCGACCACGGAAACGAATGGATGGTCGGTCACTACCTGTTCGAGAATCGCGATTCCGATGACGATTCGAATCGCGATGGAAAAACGGAGCGCGACGGCGCATGAGCGCGTTGCGCGGCTTTTTCCGGGGCGGCATCAAGGCCAAGCTGATCCGGGTCTTCGTGCTGCAGATTCTGGCGATCTCGGTGGCCACGGTGCTGGGCGTCTACGCCGCGGCGTTCGTTGTCGAGCAGGTGCTGGTGCGCGAGGCGCTCAACGGCGAGGCGGATCATTTCTGGTCGCACTACGAGAAGGACCCGTCATTTCCGCTGCCCAATACCAATAACCTCAGCGGCTACTTTGCCCATGGCGAAGAGAACGGCGCGCCGGACTGGCTGGAAGGTGTGGAACCCGGTTTCGGCCGTCATCAGACGCCGTCCGGTGGAGATCCGGTCGTGCATGTCTCGGAGCGTGACGGCAAGCGGCTGATCCTGGTATTCGACGAGATGCAGGTCTCCAGCCTCGCGTTCTACTTCGGCATCGCCCCGCTGACCGGCGTTCTGCTGCTGATCTACATGCTGACCTGGGTCGGCTACGTACTGAGCCGTCGGGCGGTATCGACAATCGTGCAGCTGGCCGACGCCGTACGCAGCTTCGATTTCCAGGAAGGTAATTTCGACGCGTTCAAGCTCGACGAATTCATCGACACCTCGGACCCGGAAGTGCTTGCGCTGATGAATGCGCTGGAGCAGTTCAGCAGCCGGCTCGAGCGCTTCGTTGCGCGCGAGCGCAACTTCACCCGCAATGCTTCGCACGAACTTCGTACGCCGCTGGCGGTGATCAAGGGCAATCTCGAACTGCTGCAGAAATTTCCCGATCTGCCCAAGCGCGACGAGGTGATCGAGCGTATGGCGCGCACCGTTCGCGACATGGAGTCGCTGGTCGAAACCCTGCTGATTCTCGCGCGCGAATCGGAATCGAAACTGGCCTGGTCGTCGGTGGTGCTCAACGACCTGGTCTCCGAACAGTTCGACCAGGTGCGACGGGCCATGAACAAACCCGAGATCAAGACCAGCATGACGGCCGACTGCCTGCTGGAGACCGAAGCGCCGGAGAGAGTGCTGGGGATCATCTTTCACAACCTGCTGCGTAATGCGATGACGTTCACCGCGGCAGGCGAGGTCAGCGTGCATATCGACGAGCACTCGGTGGTGATTCGCGATACCGGCTGCGGCATGAGCGAAGCCGATCTCGAGCGGGCTTTCGAGCCGTTCTACCGCGCCCACGACCGGTCCAACGAAGGCTACGGGCTCGGGCTGGCGATCGTCAGCCGGCTGTGCCGACGCTTCGGCTGGCCGCTGGAGGTCGACAGCGAACTCGGCGCCGGCACGGTATTCAGGGTGAATTTCCCCAAGGCCAGCAGGCAGGCATTCCAGCGCAAGGCAAGCGAAATCGACCAGGAAGTCTGATCACGCCCGTCGCGGCCCGGGGTAAAAGCCTTTCAGGACGTAGCGAGCGGGTGGCTGGCGGAGACCGCTGGCGCGCAGGAACCGCAATGTACATGCGAGTACATGAAGATTCCGAGCATCATCGAACCAAATTGCGGGAAAATCGTTTCTGGGTGTTGCGAGCAGCGGCCTGAGGGTGGCCGCCGGCGCGCAGACACCGCAACGTACATGAAAGTACTTGAGGATGTCGAGCACTGCCGGGCGCTCGTGGAGTTCCGCTTTCCTGCTCTACGGGTAAAAGCCTTTCAGGACGTAGCGAGCGGGTGGCTGGCGGAGACCGCTGGCGCGCAGGAACCGCAATGTACATGCGAGTACATGAGGATTCCGAGCACCACCGGGCTCCGCCAGGCGCCCGCGCAGTAGTCCTGAAAGGCTTTTACGCGTCGTCGGGGTGGGCGAGTTTGAACCCCATCCCCTGCACGGTATGCAGCAGCTTGGTCTCGAACGGCCTGTCGATGCTCTTGCGCAGGTTGTACATATGGCTCCTGAGCGTGTCGGAATCCGGCAGCATGTCGCCCCACAGCTCGTTTTCAATCTGTTCGCGGCTGACCAGGCGCGGCGATTCGCGCATCAGGATGCGCAGGATGCGAATCGAGGTCGGGGAAAGGTTCAGACGCTGGCCTTCGCGCTCGACGCGCATGGTGCGGGGATCGAACACCAGGTCGCCGACCCGGATCGCGCCGTCGGAAACTTCGCCGCGGGCGCGGCGCAGCAGGGCGCTGATACGGGCCGAAAGCTCTTCCATTTCGAACGGCTTGACCATGTAGTCGTCGGCGCCGACATCGAAGCCTTCGAGCTTGTCGTCGAGCTGATCGCGGGCGGTCAGCATGAGGATGGGGGTGGAATCGCCCCGGTCGCGCAGCTTCCTGCATACTTTCATGCCGTCGACCTTGGGCAACATAAGATCAAGAATGATGACGTCGTATAGATTGTCTTCGAGCAGGTTGAGCGCGATCGAGCCGTCGGCGGCATAGTCCATTGCGTAACCGCAGCCTTCGAGATATGCGCCCACAGTGGCCGCGAGGTCGTCGTGATCTTCGACGAGCAGAATGGTGGCGTTTGCTGATTCTTCGTTCATGATTGGAGCGTCCCGGGTTACGTGTGAATTCACATTTGTGAACCCAGTTTACGGCCCGTGCGTCGACGAAAGATCAACGCTTTTTCACGCGGCCGCATTTTGCCTGCCGCCGGTCAGGATCGGCGCCGAACGATCCGCTCTCCAAGCCAGCGAAGACCGTCGGTGTCGCCGGGCAGGCGCGCCAGGGCCGACCAGGCGGCTTCGGTCAACTCGTCGGCGTGCCGGCGCGAGGCCTCGAGGCCGAACAGGGCCGGCCAGGTCGCCTTGTCCCTGGCGGCGTCGGAACCGGCGGGCTTGCCGATTTCCTCGGTGGAACCCTCGATATCCAGCAGGTCGTCGACGATCTGGAATGCCAGGCCAATCGCCTCGGCATATTCGCCCAGCGCGCGGAGGCACGGGTCGTCGGCGCCGCGCTCGGCCACGGGCATGACCACGGCGGCCCGGATCAGCGCGCCGGTCTTCTTCCTGAACATGCTCTCCAGCGCCTCGCGGGTCGGTTTCGTGGCCTCGAACGCCAGGTCCATGGCCTGTCCGCCGACCATCCCGGCGGAGCCTGCGGCCGAGGCCAGTTCGCCGATTGCCCGAGCCGGGACGCGATCGTGCGCCATGCCCTCGAACGCCAAAGTCAGCAGCGCGTCGCCGGCCAGAATGGCGGTCGCCTCGTCGAAGGCCTTGTGGACGGTCGGCTTGCCGCGCCGCAGGTCGTCGTCATCCATCGCGGGCAGGTCGTCGTGCACCAGCGAATAGCAGTGGATAAGCTCCACGGCAGCCGCCATCGCGTCGACCTCGCTCGGAGGCAGGTCGGCGGCCTCGGCCGCGGCGAAAGCCAAAAGCGGTCGAATCCGCTTGCCGCCGTTGAATACCGCGTATCGGAGTGCCGCGTGCAGCGGCTGCGGCTCGGACGAATCGGCGGGCAGCCAGCGGTCCAGCGTCGTCTCGACCCGATCGATATACCCGTTCGCCCTGTCGCTGAAACCCATCCTCGAAACCCTTGGCCGCGCATGAATCCTGATTGTAAGCGCTTGCCGACCGCGGTGTCTCTCGACCAATCGCCGTTCGATCGGAATCGGAGAGCCGTTGAAAGCATCGGAGAGGTGTCCCGGTCACTGACGGCAACGTTCATAATGGCGGCCGAGCCCGGCATCGCGAAACTCGGCCGGCTGCACCGGACCCGGCCGCGCACGCCGGAACGGATCAAAATATAATCAATGCGCAAGGGAGCCCGCAGGAGAAATCAATGAACGATGTTCATAAGCTTGACGGATCGCCGCGAAGATCGGCGTTGCGCTCGTCACGACAGACGTCAGTTCAGCCGTCATTGCAGTCGGCGCTGGATTTCCAGGCGCAGATACTCGGCGGCGTTTCTCGCACTTTCGCCCTTACGATTCCCTCGCTTCCGGGTGCATTGCGCGTACCGGTCACGAATGCCTACCTGCTGTGCCGGATCGCCGATACCATCGAAGACGATGTCGGACTGTCGGTGGCCGAGAAGCGGGCCAGCGGTCGCGGGTTCATCGATGTGCTCCAGGGCAACCGTCCGGCCGCCGAATTCGCCGCAACCCTTGCGCCCAGGCTTGCGCCCGAAACCCTGGTCGCCGAGCGCGATCTCGTCGCGCGCGTCGAACAGGTCGTGGACGTGACACGGAGCTTCGGGGAGGTTCAGCGACAGGCATTGATCCGCTGCGTGTCGCTGATGAGTGACGGCATGCACCGGTTCCAGCAGCAGGTGGGCCTGCGCGGGCTGGATTCGCAGCAGCGACTGGACGAATACTGTTACTTCGTCGCCGGCGTGGTCGGCGAAATGCTGACCGAACTTTTCTGCGATTATTCGGACGCGATCGCTCGGCGTCGCCAACAGTTGATGCGGCTGGCCCCGTCATTCGGCCAGGGCCTCCAGATGACCAATATCCTCAAGGACGTCAAGGCCGACCGCGAACGCGGTGTCTGCTGGCTACCGCGCACCGCTTTCGGCCTGTCGCCAGCAGGGCAGGGCGACCTGATTGCGGAGTTGGATGAAGACAGCCTCAGGTCCGGTATGGAGCGGCTGGCGGTGGTGGCGCACGGACACCTGCGCAACGCGTTGAGCTATACCCTGCTGATTCCGCGCCGCTATCTCGGTATCCGCCGATTCTGCCTGTGGGCGCTGGGGATGGCCGTGCCGACCCTGGACAACATCTACCGCAATCCTGCGTTCGAATCGGGTGACGAGGTCAAGATCTCGCGCGAGGACGTGCGAAGAATCGTCCGTCGCTATGGACTGATGGCGAGCAGCGATGCAATGCTGCGCAGGCTTTTTCGACGCGATTCCCGACGCTTGCCCGAGTCCGACCCCGGCGTAGCCGAAGGGCTGGACGCGATCTCCCGAAATGCATCCGCCCGAGCCGAAGCCGGACATTCCGAATGCCGCGAGCACGAATTGCACGATTCGCTGAGTGCGAACTGATCTTCAAGCATTGCCAAGGGTGGTATGAACACTTTGACCGACACTGCGACTGCGAAAACGAGGGTAAGCGACGCGCGCGTTGCGTCGCCGGCCGGCGACCAAACCCCGCCCTCGCTCGAGGCCGCGCTGCGCCGCGGCGTCGAGCGCCTGTTGGCCGATCAGCAGACCGATGGTCACTGGATTTACGAACTCGAGGCCGATTGCACGATTCCGGCCGAGTACATCTGCTACCTGCATTACATGGACGAGCGCGATCCGGCGCTGGAAGCACGGATTGCGAAATTCCTGCTCGAAAGCCAGGCAGATGACGGTTCCTGGCCGCTGTTCCATGGCGGGGATGGCGATCTGTCCTGCACCGTCAAGGCCTATTTCGCGCTGAAGCTCAGCGGTCACGACGAGAACGAGACGTCGATGCTGCGCGCCAGGCGCTGGATCCTGGATCACGGCGGCGCCGAACGGACCAACGTGTTCACCCGCATCCTGCTGGCCTGGTTCGAACAGGTGCCGTGGCGTGCGGTGCCTTACATCCCGGCCGAGATCATGCTGCTGCCGCGCCGCTTCCTGTTTTCCCTGGATCGGATTTCCTACTGGTCCAGGACCGTGATGGTGCCGCTGTTCGTGCTGTACTCGCTGAAGGCGCGGGCGGCCAATCCCACCGGAACCGACATTCGCGAGTGCTTCGTCGAGGCGCCCGGGTCGGTGCGCAAATGGTTCGAAGTGCGCTCGCCGCTCAACCGGATGTTCCTCTGGCTCGAGGCGCTGGGCCGTCACACCGAATGGATGATTCCCCGACGCTTGCACCGGCACGCCCTGAAGCGCGCCGAGCAGTGGTTCATCGAACGGCTGAACGGCCTGGAGGGCCTTGGCGCGATCTTTCCGGCCATGGTCAATGCCTCGATCGCGCTCAAGGAACTGGGCTATCCGGAAGACCATCCGCTGCGCATCCAGACCCGGGACGCGCTGCGCGGATTGATCGTGGACGAGCCGGACAGGACTTATGTCCAGCCCTGCGTCTCGCCGGTCTGGGACACCGGGCTGGCGGCGCTGGCGCTGGATGCCTCGGGCGAACCCGAGGCGGTCAAGGCGGCAGGCCGCGGGCTCGACTGGCTGGTCGAACGCCAGATCAGCGATGCGCCGGGCGATTGGCGCCGGGCACGGCCGGGCCTGGCCGGCGGCGGCTGGGCGTTCCAGTACCGCAACGACCACTACCCGGACCTCGACGACACCGCCATGGTCGCCTGGGCGATGCACGCTCACGACCCCGAACGCTACCGCCCGGTGGTCGAGCGTGCGGCCGTCTGGCTGGCCGGCATGCAGAGCAGCAACGGCGGTTTCGGCGCGTTCGACATCGACAATAATGCCGAGTACCTGAACGAAATCCCGTTCGCCGACCACGGTGCATTGCTGGACCCGCCAACCGCCGATGTCTCGGCGCGCTGCCTGACCTTGTTCGCGTTGCTGGATGATTCCAGGTTCGAGCGCGAGCGCGAGCGCGTCCGCCGCTACCTGCTCGCCGAGCAGGAGCCGG
>Ga0102932_1001328_pt1 | contig 12825 bp, 14 predicted proteins | sample SalPonR1_C_D2_MG_FD_78212 | JGI IMG/M metagenome (GOLD analysis project Ga0102932, IMG submission 78212) | Salt pond soil microbial communities from South San Francisco under conditions of wetland restoration - Salt Pond MetaG R1_C_D2_MG | ecosystem: Environmental > Aquatic > Marine > Intertidal...
AAACGGCAATGTGCTATCTCAGACGCAAATGGCGGAAATTGATGTTAAACTTGGCGACTGGGCCCGAAATGCAGAACCGGTGTCAAATTTAATGTTCATTCTGTTTCTTATAAGTCTTGCAGTGATCTTAGGACTGATTGTACTGCTGGTCACCAAGAAATAAGCTGATCGGTAAAGCAGGGTCGTCGAAAGAGGACTCAGGATTAAATCCAATTAAAAGCCAGTTCCGCATTTATCGGGACTGGCTTTTTTTGTTTCAGATGCTGACTAGCCAAAAACCAAACGAGAGAGAATAAGATTAAAGGGTAAAGGTGTCTCTTAATCAAAATTAAGCAGCACGGGTATTTATCAGGTGCTTATTGATGGAAGAAGTAAAACAAGTAGCAGGAATGGATCACAGGGGAGATGAAGAATCGGGAAAAAGTATCTTATGGAAGACGCACCTGAAATTTTTAACTTTACATAATATATATTATACGACAATTATATCATTAATCTAGCAAAATGCCATCAGATGGGTAGATTCAGTACTCAAAGATTCGTTTATTTTTGATGGAGCCCCAGATATCGATCTTCTCAAAGAAATCGAAGTTTGCGAGAATCGAATGAAACAATTCCTGAATGACAAAAAATCTTACAAACGTTTAGGGGTCAGACTGCCCGTTAGCTGTACTACATGTACATCAAACCATTAACAGTTGAAGAGTTGAGTTTCCATTTCTTATTTCAATCGTTGAAATGAAGACCTGAAAATTTGAGAAATTCTGTAGTGTGCGGGAACATTTCTGTTTGTAACGATTACAAGCGAATTAACAAATGTACTGATTAACAAATGTACCGACGTAAGCTCTTCTAAAGTTGCTCTGTGATTAAAATGACATTATTTATTGTTGAAGACGACCAAATACAATCTCTTATTCTTGAAATGATGGTTAAAAAACTGGGACTTCATCATGTTGGCAGTGAAGCGTATGGCAAAAATGCTGTCAATAAAATTTTAGATGACAAGCCGGACATTATTCTACTTGATGTGATGCTTAAGGACTCTTTCAGTGGTATTGATGTGGCCCAGAGAATAAAGCAGGTTTATGATCCAGTTATCATTTATATAACCGGAAATTCTGACGATGCGCATAAATCGCGTGCTGAGGAGCATGGATTCCATGACTTTATAAGCAAACCCATCTCTATTTATAAGCTTAAAAATTCCATTGAGTCTATACGGGTTGCGTGACCATCAGTCTCAACAGTATTATGTAAAGCTCTTGACACTTACACCAAACTCTCCATCTTCGTTTGCGTCTATACGAATCCTGTCAAGTATTGCGTCGATGTTAATTGGCTGATAGATCCTGATATATCCGTTCTCCCTGGTTTTTCTCATATCTGTCGCTAAACGGGTAACATCAATAACAAGCAAAAGAAGATTCTTTCGTCCTCTAAATGATGTATTCAGATACTCTTCAAGTGTTTGCGGTAGAGCGCATCTGAACCCTTTTTCGGGGTCAAAATCTTCTGGAGCAAACGTGCCCTCCTTATTCAGTTTCGGCCATTTTCGGCGTGATACCACATGAAATATTAAATCGTCTTGCATTGATGCTTGTTCTTTTTTTTAAATTTTTGATGTTGCAACATGTAGGATGGCATCTCCCTTATGAACGACCGGGCTGTTATTAAGTCCGATAACACGTCCTTCATTTCGGTTAATCACCCGAAAGCTTTCATTACCGTATGGATCCGTAATTTTTCCCACTACCTGCCGAGCATTAACTGTTTCGCCCAATTTGACTTTAGGGTTAAAAATTCCGGCCACTTTTGACCGGATCCAACTCGATTTTTTGAATAATTCCGGTGTATAATCCGGAATAGGACTACCATCACGCATTCCATAATGGTTCAACAGCCTGTATATTCCGTCAATGGCCATTTGAATACCAACCTCATCAAATCTCATCGACTCTCCCACTTCATACACAATAATGGGTTTCCCCAGTCTGTGAGCAGCTTTTCGAAACGATTTGTCAATCAGGCCTGAATGAAGAATTACAGGTGGTTTAAATGCATTGGCAAGCTCAATATTTTTGCTGTTTTCGAACACACACCGTATTTGCGGAAAGTTTGCCCGGCTTGCTCCGCCTGTATGAAAGTCGATACCAAAATCAATTTTTGGGATAATTTCTTTCACTAACGTATAGGCTACAAGTTTGGCAAGTGAGCCGTTTTTAGTACCCGGAAACGAACGATTAATGTCTTTCCCATCTGGTACTCCCCTAACGTTTTGGATAAAGCCATATACATTTACCAGCGGGATAGCGATAATGGTTCCGGAAATCAGGTTGAGTTGATTATTTGATATCAGCCGTCTGACAATTTCAATACCGTTTAACTCATCCCCGTGAAGGCCGCCGGAAAGTAGCACAACCGGTCCGTCTTTTTCAGCCCTGATAACACGTACCGGCAGGTCAATGCTTGTATAAGTAGGAAGCCTGGCGATACCAATATGTACCTGCTTGTCTTCGCCGGGATAAATCTTCTCTTCATTGATTTCAATCGGTTTAGGCATTGCTTGTTTTATTTCTGACCGATTTCTTTTTTGACTTCTTTTTTTCGACTAATTTTTCGATGTACGCTATAATTTCAGATGCAATGTCCTGATTGGTTGTTTTTTCTATGCCTTCAAGACCCGGTGATGAATTCACTTCGAGTACGAGCGGCCCGCGCTCTGATTGCAACAGGTCGACCCCGGCAATTGAAAGCCCCATGACTTTTGCGGCGGTTAATGCTACCTGGCGTTCTCTTTTACTCAGTTTAATGAGCTGTCCGGAGCCTCCCTGATGTAAATTCGATCGGAACTCTCCCTCCTTACCCTGTCGCTTCATTGCCCCCACTACTTTATTGTTGATCACGAACGCCCGTATGTCGGCCCCTTTTGCTTCCTGAATAAACTCCTGAACAATGACACGGGCTTTCATGCTGTGAAAAGCTTCTATGATAGATTCAGCAGCCTTTATTGTGGGCGCCAATACCACACCATACCCTTGTGTCCCCTCCAGAAGTTTAACGATTAGCGGTGCTCCTCCAACACTGTTAATAATTTTTTTCACTTCTTTGGAGTAGTTTGTAAATACTGTTTTTGGCATGCCCACGTCTGAACGGGCCAATACCTGAAGGCTTCTGAGTTTATCGCGGGACCGGACCAACGCCTGAGATTCAACCGCAGTTGGAATTCCCATCATTTCAAATTGACGAACAACAGATGCTCCATAAAATGTAACAGATGCTCCGATTCGGGGGATGACTGCATCAACTCCCTCAATCAGCTCACCCTGGTAATAAATGCAGGGGTTCTCCTGTTCGATCACAATATCACATTTTAAGTGATCTAATACGGTGGCTTTGTGTCCTTTATACTCAATGGATTCAACAAGACGGCGAGTTGAATAAAGTGAGCGATTTCTGGACAGTACGACTATGTGTAACTGGTTATCTGACATTAATTTATTATTAAGACATTAAATATTTCTTCGAGACATCGACAAGAAAATGTTCTAAAAATTTCCGGCCTAAGAGCAGGTCGTATTTCATTGCGCTTCGGTCAGTTAATGTGAGTTCAATAGAGCGTTTTTTACCGGCAAAGATAGCTGACTCTTTTATCGTATATCGTTTTTGCACAGTGCCATTTGAACTTTTAACATGCCTTATTTTTTCAAGCTTAGATTCGAACACACGATTTTGATAAGACGGGTGCAGGGGATCAAAAAGAGAAAAATGAACGTACTGCCTATTTTCTCTGGTTACAACCTCTATTTTGTGGCAGTGCAGGCTTGATGTATATGCTCCTGTGTCAACTTTTGCGTCAAGTTCGCCGACAGACCAGCTCGGGAACCCTATTTTTTCAATTCTGCCAATTATTTTTTTCACACTTTGTTGTGTCCGTTAAAAAACAAAAAATAACAGATTTAAAGCTCGGTTGCATTTCATATTTTGATATAATTTTCCAGCTAAAATAATTTAGAAAACAAAATAAATTCTTATTGACCGACTATGCAGATCTTAAACAGGCCGCAGGCCGTTATATTTGAAGATACCTGTCGTCAGAACATAAAAAAGCTTGTGGCCAGGGCCGGGAAAAATAACGCAGCGTGCCGGCCGCACTTTAAAACTCACCAGTCGCACGAAGTGGGTAAGTGGTTTAAAGACGAAGGAGTTTCGGCTATTACTGTCTCTACTCCGGACATGGCCCGTTATTTTTCCCGGGATGGATGGACGGATATCACAATTGCCTTCCCCTTTTATAAGGCACAAATACAGGGTATTAAAGAGCTTAGCTCGCGTTCTAATCTTCGATTGTTTGTTAAAACACAAGAAGACTGCCGGTTTCTTAGTCAATCTTTAAATAATCCTGTAGATGTAATGATAGAAATTGATGCCGGCTATAACAGGAGCGGCATATCATATCTTGAATCGGATACAATTGACGATCTCATCAATTCAATAAACAGATTACCTCTCATTACCTTCAAAGGCTTTTATATACACGATGGAGGCACGTACGGCTCAAGGGGCAAAGATGAGGTTTACCACACGATTCAAAGAGATCTGGAGGCTTTCAGGTTACTGCATGAAAAGTACCCCGACGTCGAATATGGCCTTGGTGACACACCCTCCTGTTCATTGATTGATGATCTAACTCCGGCTACAGAGTTGTCGCCCGGAAATCTCATTTTTTACGATTTGATGCAGATTGAAATTGGCAGCTGCTCATATGATGACATCGGAATGCTTGTACGTGTTCCTGTTGTCCAGGAAAAACCAGGGTCTGATGAATGTATCGTACACGGTGGTGCCGTTCATTTCTCTAAAGAGCGGCTTTCCATAAATGGAAATGTAACCTTTGGACAGCCGGTTCTTGTTGGCGAAAATGGCGGCATAACGAAAATTGAGGGGACCTCAGTTACAGCATTGTCTCAGGAGCACGGAACAGTGTCAGGTCTTGACGCTCTGAGAAAGGCTTATAACGGCAAGATTTTAGATGAGATTTGGATTTGCCCGGTTCATTCATGCCTCACGGCAAATCTCTTCGATACATACATGACACCAAACGGTAGATTTATTGACAAACGGGTTCTTTCATGAGTGATCAACTACAAGTATCAGAAAAATATTCGCAATACTGGCCTGCTGTTACTACAGGCGGGCTGATCCTTTCACTGCTCTTTTTTGCCGGATTTATCTACACAAATGATACGCTCCTGGAAAGCTATCTAAGACTTGCAGCGTTTGTCTTTTTTGTGATCGGTTTTCTAAGCTATTTTAAACTCAGGGACGGTCAAATTTCCATTATTTATGACGTTAGTGATGATAACCCAAATGATATGATGATCACTTACTCAGTTAGAGATCAAACGATACACAGTGAATCTGTAGATCTCAAAGAACTGAGGGACATTAAAGTTGATGAGATGCCGAACCGATCTCTATACAATGATTTTTACAAAATTGATAAATCAGTTCGTCTTAAGAAAAAGAATATGAGCGGCTGGCTTTACCTGAATGAACTTCACGGAAGAATGATACCTCTTAGCAGGAAAAATGCAGAAAAGGTTGTGCAATTCGTTAAAAATAATTCAGAACAACTCTGAATGTTTGGTTCAGATAAACCTGATTTAGATGGGTACTTCCAGGGGCTCTTCTTCATCTGTGAATGCACGCTTCCAAAATACTACGGCGCCAAGCAACAGACCCTTCGCTATGAAGAATGTAAACACAACCATCAGACCAATATCCTGGAATATTGCGATAACCAAAATGTAGACAAAGAATAGGATCATCCTGTTTTTATACTTTTTGATGGAATCTTTGTCGAATCGCGGGATTTTATCAAACGGGATTGTGCTTACCATCAGGAATGAGAGAAGAACAACTATCGGAATAATAAATGAGAGAAATCCGTGCTCAAAGCCTGAAAACCACTCCAGTCGCTTGTTGAATGTAAGGTACAGAGCAGATACCATAGCTGCCTGAACAGGAATTGGAAGCCCCTTATAAAAATCAAAGGTCGCATATTTCGAATCAACATTGAACCGCGCCAGGCGAATTGCCCCGCAAAGTGGCGGAAGAGCGCTTAGAATTATTCCAATAATGGATATTTCATTAAGTACAAAGGAATAGAGTAAAAACCCGGGTGCGACCCCAAATGAGACAACATCACTGATAGAATCAAGTTCAATACCAAATTCACTGGTCGCATTTGCAAGACGGGCCATGAACCCATCAAGCGCATCGAAAAGACCGGCAATAACGATCAGCCATGCTCCAAACATGAGATTTCCCTCGGCAACCATAATGATCGACAGAAATCCGCAAAAAAGATTCATTAACGTAAAAAAACTAGGGATAACAATCTTTGGGATCTGCTTCCTTTTGCGTTTTTCACGCTTTTGTTTCGAGCGTAATTTCTGAATCGGATATTTCATCTGCTACCGAACTTTTCCAATAATCGATTCACCGGCTACTGTTTTATCTCCTTTTTTAACCATAATATCCACGTTTTTTGGCAGTAAAAGATCCATACGTGAACCAAACTTCATGATACCAAATCTTTCTCCCGCCTCTACTTTGTCCCCCTCTTCGAGATAGTAGACAATCCTGCGGGCCAGAAACCCGGTGATTTGCTTGAAAAGCATTTTAGTTCCGGACACATGTTTGACTCCAAAATGGGCTCTTTCATTGAGTTCCGATGCATGGTCTTCCCAGGCCATCAGGTATTTCCCGGGAGAATATTTTACATATTCAACCTCACCTGAAAATGGAACACGATTTACATGTACGTTAAGTGGTGACAGGAAAATGCTTATCTGAGTTGCCGGCTTGTTCATGTACTCCGACTCTTCCGCTTCCTTAATAAGTACTACTTTACCGTCAGCTGGTGAAATGATCAGCGATTCATCATCCGGAGTCTTACGTTCTGGATCACGGAAAAAAAAGACAGTTAGAAAACAAAGCACCCCCAAAGCAGTGTAAATAAGATATGCCAGTAATTCAGGCAGGTATGAGGCTCCGAACCCTACGATGACTGAAAAAATTATGACGACCGCAATTGTTCCAAATCCTTCTTTTGAAATCATAAATTAACTTCCAAATGTCCTCAAAATATCATTGAATGTAACGAGAATGATAAGCCCGATCAGAAAGAGGAATCCAATCTGCTGGAGCCCCATTCTTACTTTTGCACTGGGCTCGCGCCGTGTGATTCCTTCGTAAAGCAGAAACATAAAATGTCCACCATCAAGAGCCGGGATTGGCAGCATATTCATAATGGCAAGTGTGATGCTTAGAAAAGCAGTAATTTCCCAAAATCCCAGGAATCCGCGAGAATCAGTTGCTTGTTTCGTAACGCTCGCTATTGCCACAGGCCCGCCAAGGTTTTGCCGAACAGAGATGTCCCCTGAAAACATCTTTCCAATCCCCTGAATGATACCCACAAACGTATCTTCTGACTTTTGAACCCCCTGTCCTATCGACTGGGCAAGATTATAATTCAATGTCTGCACCTCGTAAACATCCCGTGGATTGGGCGGGGCAATACCAATTTGATTGGTTTCGGGGTCGGGTGTTACTGTGATATTTTTAGCAGTACCATCTCTCTGAATGGTGAACTCAAGTTCACCATCAGCATTCTGTATGATTTCTACAAGCTGAATCCAGTAATCAATAGGTTCTCCGTTTATGGCTGTAACCTCATCACCCGCAGTAAATCCTGCCTCTTCTGCTGGACTTCCTTCAAGAACCATTGATATACGGCTCGGCAGTGTGTTGGTCTGATTCAGAAAACCCTCCTCCCCAATACGATCCAGAAAGTTGGGTGGGGTTGAAAGGTTTTGAACAGATCCATCTCGCATAACCATAAAAGACAAGTCACGTCCGGTAATAGCCGCCGGATTAAATATATCGTTGAAATATTCAACACGCTCACCGTTGATTCCAATAATCCGGTCTCCCGTTCTGAAGCCAATCTCATGAGCCACAGATTCTTCAGGAATATATAAATTATCGACCGATTCGATGGGAATCACTTCTTCACCATAGGAAAGTGCAATACCGGTGTAAATAATAACTGCAAGTATGGCATTGAAAATAACACCGGCAGTAATCACGATCATTCGCTGCCAAACCGGTTTGCTTCTGAATTCGTCTTCTTTAGGCTCCTGCTCCAGAAATTCATCATCCATTGATTCATCAATCATGCCGGCAATGCTTACATAACCGCCCAGCGGTGTTGCACCAAGAACATATTGAGTGTCGCCTTTTTTGAAGCTGAAAATCTTTGGAGGAAATCCAATAGAGAACTTATCAACCCGCATATTGAAAAATTTTGCGGCCAGAAAGTGACCCAGTTCATGGATCGTCACCAGAATGAAGATTGCAGCAATAAAGATTGCAATCGTCGAAGAAATACTTATAATCCAGTCCATTGCTTATTTAAATAGTGTATTCGCGAATTTTCTTGTTTCCCGGTCAACATCGAAAAGTACTCCGGGTGATGTAAAATCAGTTTGATTAAAATTATTGATAGCTTTTTCAATGAGTACAGGGATGTCAATATACCGAATTTCTCTGTTTAAAAAGCGTTCTACGGCAACTTCATTCGCTGCATTCATGATGGCCGGTTTAATACCTCCCTCCTTTACGGCTTCAATTGCTAATTGAACACATGGGAATTTATCGAAATCAACCGGCTCGAATGTAAGACTCATTCGTTTTTGATAATCGAGTCTTGGAACCTCAAGCGACTGTCTCTCTGGATGAGCAAGGGCGTAAACAATTGGGACTTTCATATCCGGGGGTCCCAGCTGCGCTTTCGACGATCCGTCTTTAAATTCAATAATAGAATGGATGATGCTTTGAGGGTGTATTACTGGCTCTATAAATTCTATGTCAATACCAAAAAGCCAATGAGCTTCAATGATTTCAAGCCCTTTGTTCATCATTGTTGACGAATCGATAGTAATTTTGCTTCCCATCTCCCAGTTCGGATGATTCAGAGCATCTTCTACCGTAATAGATTTCATGTCTTCTATGCTATATTCCCTGAATGGGCCACCGCTGGCAGTGATCACAATTTTTTCGACAGAGTTCATCTTTTCCCCAACAAGGCATTGCCACATGGCGGAGTGCTCCGAATCAACCGGGATGAGCTGATCGTAAAACCCTGGAATTGAAGTCAGAAGCTCACCGCCCACCACAAGTGACTCTTTATTGGCAAGTGCAACCTTGTTTCCTGCTTTGAGTGCCTCATAAGTAGAGCTGAATCCTGCAAATCCAACGAGCGCGTTCAGAATCAGGTCAAATTCTGTGTCTTTAGACATCTCCTGAAGAGCGTCAGGGCCATAATCGATCTGCTCAGGAGTGTAATCCAATGCATTCTCGAATGAGCCGCGGTTAGTTTCATCTGATAATATGAGCCATTCTGGTTGAAACTCGTTAGCCAGAGAGGCAAGTTTCTTCCAGTTGGAGTGAGCTGAAAGCCCGCTCACATGGTAGATATTTCTGAATGCAGAGATAATTTCCAGAGCTTGCGTGCCTATCGACCCGGTAGCTCCCAGGATAGCAATACGTTTTTGATCTTTACCGTCGCTTGTTTGCTTCATTCTGTGCGTCAAAATAGAAAAATTTCTAGTTAAATCGGGATGAATAGATATCTGCAGCCGATTTATAAAGTATAGCATGATTTTCTGCCGTTTCACGCACTGACGGGGAGTAACCACCCGAAAGTAAAAGCGTAATCGGTATATTTCTATCAGCTGCTGATGAAATCACAAGCTGATCACGGTCTCTCAGTCCTTTTTTTGTGAGCGAAAGTCGTCCAAAATGATCACTTTCGAGAGGATCTATTCCGGCAAGGTAGAAAATAAGATCGGGTTTAAACTCTGACAGGATATTCGAGAGCGCATCTGTCAGTACTCCTACGTATTCGGCGTCACCGGTTTTATCCGGCAGGCCAATATCGAGTGTTGATGGCGGTTTTTTAAATGGATAGTTCTTTTCACCATGCATAGAAAATGTATAGACATCCTCATCATCCCTGAAAATTTCGGCTGTACCATTACCCTGGTGAACGTCACAGTCAATTACCAGAACTTTCTTTACCCACATCGCTTGTTTGAGAACCCTAATCGCGACTGCAACGTCATTAAACACACAAAAACCCTCACCAAGATCCGGCATGGCGTGATGGGTTCCACCCGCAAGATTTCCTGATACGCCATCCTGAAGCGCCATGAGCCCTGCATTAAGTGTTCCCTGTACGGCAAGCCTGGAACGCACAGCAAGGCTCTTGCTCCAGGGGAGCCCCATTCGTCGCTCTTCTTTACGCGTAAGGGTTCCATTCCAGACAGCAGATGCATAGCGCTGGGTGTGAACGCTGCAGAGTGATGAAAAATCGACAAGAGATGGTTCTACTACCTGCTTGTCTGTAATAATTCCGTGATCAAGCAGATGACGGTGTAATACTACAAATTTCTTCATCGGGAAAATATGGCCATCTGGCAGCTTAGCATCATATCCCTGGGAAAAACTTACGCGCACGCTCTTAAAATTAGTTATCTGTTTGTGTGATAAAAGCTAACATGCGTCCCGCCTTGTCGCGTTCTCTTCTGAACGAATAAAATGAAATGTCGTCTATTGTGCATCTGGAATCTATGTCGATACTGTTTTTTCGGACACCGGCATTTATTAATTCCTGTTCCAAAAAAGCTTTTAAGTTTAGGTGTGGCTTCTTTCCAATATTTCTGTTGATGAATGTTGGTGGAAAACGCAGGGCAACTTCTTCACCGATTTCAAAATTTTTCATCGATAAACAGGGCGATATATAGCACTTCATCTGTTTAGGTGCGGCTCCCTGCCCTTCCATCTTACGAATTGCATTATGAAGAATGCCCGATGCGGCTCCCCGCCATCCGGCATGGACAGCAGCAATGACACCTGCTTTTGTATCTGAGATCAAAATAGCGGCACAATCAGCCACTTTAACCCCTATCAGCAGATCAGCTGCTGATGTGACAAGGCCATCTACTCCGGGATAGTAGCCCGGGCTATTCACAACCAAAACATCTGCACCATGAACCTGTTCGGCCAGGGCTATTTTCCCGTTGTGGTCCAGTTCATCATTGAGAACTCCCAGGTTATGTTCAATGACCTGAATCGATGCGCTGGTGTTATCACCAAAATTAAGCCCATGTATGGATTCCGACGTGTTGAATCTCTCGCGTTTGGCGTATGTGAGTCCTGCTTTGACAGATGATAAATCGTTTAACTTTTTAGGTGCGTGATAAATCATCGGGCAGTAAAATAGTTAATGAGCTCCGATTTTACTTTTTCGACCGGGAACGGTAAACCGGTCCATATCTCAAATGAGCGGCTACCCTGGTGAATGAGCATATCGAGCCCGCCGATGGTTTCTGCACCTGCAGATTCAGCGATATCAAGAAATTTTGTTGTCATTGGATTGTAGACAAGGTCGTAACAGATTTTCCCTTCAAGAAGATCAGCATCAGCATGTTCAACAGGGCTTTTATTGCTCATCTCCCCCATTCCAAGTGGCGTAGTATTAACAAAAAGCCCGGCTTCATCAGCAAAGTGTTGCCATTGAGTGTAGTCTACAACCCTCGTAAACGCCGGATTCTTGAGCATGCTTGCAGAACGGGGATTGCGTGAGACAAGTATAATCTCTTCAATTCCCATCTCCATTAAAGCATACTGGACGGCAAGACTTGCGCCACCCGTTCCGAACACAATTGCCCGCCCATGGTCTAGCATTTCATCAAAGTCATGGAGAGGCTGAATAAACCCATAGATATCGGTGTTGAAGCCTTTTATAATGTACCCGTCATCTTCTTTCGACAACGTATTCATTGCTCCTACGGCCGTTACTTCGGGCGACAACAAATCGGGTACATCAAGGAATTGCCGCTTAAATGGAATCGTGATATTACATCCCAGAAAATTGTCATTGTTGATCCAGGCTATAAAATCGGGAAGAGAACGCGGGGAGAGTTCAACTGCTGCATATTCAGCATCAATTGAATGATACTGAAGCGAAAGATTATGCATTAACGGTGAAAGCGAATGCTTAATTGGCTGGCCTACAACAAGATAGTGGTTTGATTTAGAGATATTCGAAGTCTTGAAATCATCAAACGTCAATGGCCCGTTATACATCATTCAATAGGAATTAAATAGGTAGATCTGAGAAAACTGAATAAATGACTCAATTTTACAGAAATAAAAAATGCGCACTCCTTAAGAAGTGCGCATTATAAAATGTGTGATAAAAAATTAAGCAGTTACTTCACTGCCCTCTTTTTCTGCCTGCTCATCTTTGAAGGTATCTGATTCGGCAAGCTCTTTAAATTTACCAAGATCAGCCTTCAGCTGTTGAGGCAGGCCTTCAATAAAATTCGCGAGTTCCTCTTCAGGGTCACCAAAGAATGTGCGGTAATCGAGAGAGAAGTCAATTCGGGTACGTTTGCCATTATCAAGCGGCGTAAACCGGATTGTTCCTGTCTGATTTAAGTTACCGTTGATCGTAATCCAGGCAAACCGGGTGTTGCGAAGATTATCAATAACATTTGTAGTCCATTGAAACTCCTCGCCGCCAATATTGGTTTTGTAATCAAACGTCTGAGAATTGACCTTTTCAATTTCATCAATTCTGTTTAAAAATTTTGTATAATGAACGGGATTGCAAAGCAAATCGTAAGCTTTAGCAAGGGGTAGATCAACTTCGATTCTTGCGTGCGCCATAGTATGATTGAACTTCGGAAG
>Ga0102932_1001329_pt1 | contig 12823 bp, 12 predicted proteins | sample SalPonR1_C_D2_MG_FD_78212 | JGI IMG/M metagenome (GOLD analysis project Ga0102932, IMG submission 78212) | Salt pond soil microbial communities from South San Francisco under conditions of wetland restoration - Salt Pond MetaG R1_C_D2_MG | ecosystem: Environmental > Aquatic > Marine > Intertidal...
GCGTCGCCCCGGGCTCATATGCAACGCCCGCCGTCCACTTCCATCGCGACGCCCGTCACCATCGCGGCCTCGTCGGAGCAAAGGAACAGCGCCGCGTTTCCCATGTCCTCTGCCGTCGAGAATCGCCCCAACGGGATCGTCGAGAGAAACCTGGCGCGGATCTCCGGCGTGTCCTCGCCCATGAAGGACGTCAGCAACGGTGTCTCGCCCGCGACAGGCGCGATCGCGTTGACGCGAATCCCCGAGGGCGCGAGTTCGACCGCCATCGTCTTGGTCGCGGTGATCATCCAGCCCTTCGACGCGTTGTACCAATTGAGCCGCGGCCGCGGAGAGATCCCCGCGGTCGAGGCGACGTTGAGGATGGCGCCGGTCCCGGCCGCCTTCATCTCGGGAACGAGGTGCCGCGCGGTGAGGTAGACCGACTTGGCGTTCACCGCGAGAACGCGGTCGAACTCATCTTCCGACACCTCTTCGAGCGGCTGGGGCAGATGCGTGATCCCGGCGTTGTTCACCAGAATGTCGACCCGGCCCCAACGACGCAGCGCCGCCGCCGCCATGACACCGACGCTCGTGTCAGACGCGACATCGACCTCCTGCGCCACGCCCCCGATCTCGGCTGCGACATCCGATGCGGCCGCCACAGCAATGTCCGCGACCATGACCTCGGCCCCTTCCTCGGAGAACCGGCGCGCGATGCCCGCACCGAATCCCGACCCGCCACCCGTGACGATCGCGGTCTTCCCCTCAAGTCTCATTGGCACCCCTCCTTGCCCTGACGCTCAGTAGGCACGAGCAGAAGCCCGCTTTCAATCCCGCGCCGGACATCGCTACAGCGGGACCGGGCTGCGCAAGACGGCACGATGCGATATGGTGCCTCCATGACACTCGACTGGGCGCTTCAGACGCTTATCCCTCTGGCACTTCTCTCGGCTGGCGCGGTGATCCTGCCGATGCTCTTCTATCGCCGTCATGGCCCGGACCTTCGATCCCTCGCGCTCAACCTCGTCGCGTCGGCGGCGATCCTCATAGCATTCGGAACCGCGATCTTCGCGGTCCTCTATCTCTGGGCAGGTGCGGATCTGTCCCGACGACCGGCCGCGGCCGCCGGACACCTCCTCCGGCTCGGACTTTCGGCCGCTCTCATCTGGCTTCCGGTCCTCCTTTTGACAGGCATATCCCTCGGCATCCGTTCGGAAGCGCGGCTGGCGAAGATCCGTGAATCGCAAGAGGCCTCCCGATGATCGTTCCCGTTCTCGTCGCTCTTGCAATCCTGACGGCGATCTACGTTGTGCTTTCCATCTGGTCCCGGTCGGTCCGGAGGGAGAAGCTCGAGGACGAGTGGGATCAAGAGATACGGACCGGGGATCGAAATGCATTCGTCGAGGAAGGTCTCCGCAACTATGACCAGAGCCTCAGGCGAAAACTGATCCTCGGGGTCTATGTGGTCCCCGTGGTACTCGTCCTCGCTATGATCTATGTCGTGAACTTCATGTGATCCGGAGAGACCGATGGCCTACGTCAAATGGACGTTCCGCATCCTCGTTCTGCTGCTCGTCTTCGCCTTCCTGCACTACACGCTGCCGCAGCGCGATGTCGTGCGGGTGGTCAACACCTACGAAGAACGTCAGGACTTCAGTGATCTCGGGATCACCCGCCTCTTCTGGCAGGACACTTCGGGATCAGACGTCTCGCCTGTCAATCGCGATGTCCTCTTCATTCAGACGGTCAGGGAAAACGGTCGGCCCATGGTCTACCGCAATCAGGACACGGGCTGGGGCTGGCCGCCATATTCCAAGTTCGACACGGCGAACCTTCAGACGGAAGCGGCCGATCTGATATCGAACCGCGACGCCCCCCGCTGGGCCGTAATGACGCACTACGGGTGGAGGAACGAACTGCTCTCGATCTTTCCCAACGCGGTCGGGATTCGAGAAATCGAGGACCCGGACGTGACCCTCATTCCCTGGTTGAACATCATCATCCTCACGATCCTCGGCGGTCTGCTGCTCTGGGTCTGGATCATCTGGCGACAGTTCCGTGAACGCACGATCAATCCCGCCATGAGCGACGCATCGCAGGCGTGGGATCGGCTCGACCAACTCGACGACCGGGCCCGCGGCCGATTCTGGTATTGGTGGGACCGGCTATTCCACAGGCGCGGGCGCTAGCGCCCGGCGCAAGCTTCGCCGCTCGTGTGGAGGCTCAGGCTAGATCCTCGGAGGGAACGATGGGGAAGAAGTCGCCGCCCGACCAGACCCCGAACCAACCGTCCCTGTGGGTTCCGAGATCGACCAGACGATAGAAGCTTTTCCGGTCGATAAGCGCCTCCAGATTCGCCCGAACATGCACATAAGGGGCGGGTTCGTGCGTTTCGGGATCGTGTGCCACCCGGATCGGATGGTCGGGCCCGGCTGCGGCTTTGTCGCCGACATTCGTCAGGAAGGTCAGGATCTGGTCGGCCCCCGTTCCCGTCGCCTCGAAATCCACGGCAACGAACGGAGCGTCTTCGACGGTGATCCCGACCTTTTCGACCGGCGTCACGAGGAAATAGTCGTCGCCGTCCTTCCGGAGAATCGTCGAGAAGAGCCGGACGAGCTCCTTCCGTCCGATCGGAGTTCCAAGATAGAACCACGTCCCGTCGCGAGCGATCCGCATGTCGAGATCGCCGCAGAACGGCGGATTCCAAAGGTGCACCGGCGGCAGACCGCCCTTCGATGCGGCACGGGCGCTTTGGGCTAATCCTTCGGCATCGGGTTTCACGGACATTTGTGGCCTCGTCGCTTTCGGCGATTGGACTATGTGAGATAGTGCCCTTTAATGGCGAGCGAAACACCACAGGAGTGACGACATGGCCGAATCGCAGGACCTCGTGGCCGAGATCGAGGCGATGGGAGAGAAGCTCGCCGATGCGACGTCGAGTATCACGAAGCGCTTCATCGGCCAGGAACGGGTCGTCGACCTTGTCCTGTCCGCCATTCTCTGCGGCGGCCACGGCCTGCTGATCGGCCTTCCCGGCCTCGGCAAGACACGGCTGGTGTCGACGCTCTCGACCGTGCTCGGCCTCGACGGCGCACGCGTCCAGTTCACGCCGGACCTGATGCCCGCCGACATTCTGGGCTCAGAAGTGCTCGAGACGGGTGCGGACGGCAGCCGCGCGTTCAAATTCATCGAAGGTCCGATCTTCTGCCAGCTGCTCATGGCCGACGAGATCAACAGGGCCTCTCCCCGGACGCAGTCCGCACTTTTGCAGGCGATGCAGGAGAAATCGGTCACTGTCGCCGGTCAGGCGCACCCGCTCGACCAGCCGTTTCACGTGCTCGCCACGCAGAACCCGATCGAGCAGGAGGGCACGTATCCGCTGCCCGAGGCACAGCTCGATCGGTTCCTCGTCCAGATCGACGTGCCCTATCCGACGCGGGACGCCGAGCGCGACATCCTGATCGCGACCACCGGAACCTCGGAGGAGGCCGCCCACCAGGTTTTCACGGCCTCCGAACTCATCGCGGCGCAAACGCTGATCCGGCGGATGCCGGTCGGCGAGGGGGTGGTCGAGCTTATCCTCGATCTCGTGCGCGCGTGCCGCCCCGATGACGAGACCGCGCCGGAGCTTGTCCGGGCGAACGTCAGTTGGGGTCCCGGACCGCGGGCGGCGCAGGCTCTGATGCTGACCGTCAGGGCGCGGGCGCTACTTGACGGGCGGCTCGCGCCGTCGGCCGAGGACGTGGCCGACATGGCCGCGCCGGTCCTCACCCACAGGATGGCCTTGAGCTTCGCCGCCCGTGCACGCGGGGTTTCCCTAGGCACGGTCATCTCCGATGTGGTGGGACAGGTGACCCACGTCGAGGCGGCGGCTTGAGCGAAGCAGCCGATCTCCGTTCCCACGCCGAGGATCTGGCAGGACCGCTGCCGCCGCTTCTGGCGGCGGCGGACCATCTGGCGTCGACGGTGCTCCTGGGCGAGCACGGCCGCCGTCGCGCCGGGCTCGGCGACGAGTTCTGGCAGTACCGGCAGGCGATGCCGGGCGACGAAGCCCGCATGATCGACTGGCGTCGGTCCGGGCGCTCGGACGTGCATTTCGTGCGAGAGAAGGAATGGCAGGCGGCGCAAAGCGTCTTGCTCTGGATCGACGGTGCGCAATCGATGGGATTCTCGTCCTCGCCGAAACTTCAGTCCAAATCGGAACGGGCGCGGCTTCTGGCGCTCGCACTTTCGAGCCTTCTCATCCGTGGCGGCGAGCGCGTGGGCCTGACGAGCAGTGAAATGCCCCCGCGATCGGGGGAACTGCAACTGATGCGTCTCGCCGGGGCGCTGGCCGATACAGCCGGCCAGGAAGACTACGGAACGCCAGAGGTGCGGGGCGTGCTGCCGCATTCGCGCGCGGTGTTCGTCTCGGATTTTCTCGGCGACATATCCGGAGCCGAGGCGGCGATCACGAAGGTGACGGATCGCGGGGTTTCGGGGGCAATTCTCCACATCCTCGACCCGCAGGAGGAGGCGTTTCCGTTCGACGGACGGACGATCTTCGAATCGATGGGGCGCAGCGTCAGCCACGAGACCATGAAGGCGGGTGATCTGCGGAGCCGGTATCTCGAGCGGCTCGGCGAACGGAAGGACCGGCTTTCGTCGCTGGCCCGTGCCACAGGCTGGCAATACGACTGCCACCACACCGATACTCCGGCCTCGGCAGCGCTTCTCTGGCTCTACCGGTCGCTCGAAAGGGTTCAGCACTGATGTGGACGCTCGGCCCCATCGGCTTCACGGCGCCCTGGCTCCTCACAGGCCTTCTGGCGCTGCCGATCCTCTGGATCCTGCTCCGTGCCGTGCCGCCAGCCCCGATTCGCCGGCGTTTTCCCGGAGTCGCGCTGCTTCTCGGTCTCTCGGACGACGAGAACGAGACCGACAAGACCCCGTGGTGGCTGCTTCTCCTGCGGGCGCTCGCGATCGCGGCGGCGATCATCGGCTTCGCCGGTCCTATCCTCAATCCAAAGCCCGAGCGCGACGGAACGGGGCCGCTCCTCGTGCTTCTTGACGGAACATGGGCGGATGCCCGCGACTGGCAGACCCGAATGACCCGAACAGAGGCGCTCTTGGAGGAGGCATCGCGCGCCGGACGGACCGCGGCGGTGGTCGTCCTGAACGATCCGCCGCAGGGCGACCTGCCGTTTCAGGCGGCCGACGCCTGGGTCCAGCGGCTGCCGAGCCTCGAGCCCAAGCCTTGGGCGCCGGATGCTGACGCTCTGGCCTCGTGGACCGACGCGCTTGAAGGGTCGTTCGACGTCTTCTGGATGTCGGATGGCCTTGCCTACCCATGGCGCGAGGACCTCCTTGGCTCCCTCGAGGATCGCGGCGGCGTCACAGTCTTCGAATCGCCGAGACCGGTTGTCGCGCTTCGGCCCGCGGTCTTCGCGGACGGAATCGTGACGGTGACCGCTGTGCGTTCCCGGACGGGCGAGTCGGGCGAACACACGATCAACGCCCACGGACCCGACCCAGCCGGCATTCCGCGAATCCTCGCTTCGGGAAGTGTCACCTTCGGTGCAGGCGACGCGGAAGCGCAGATCGACCTGTCCCTGCCGCCCGAGGTCCGCAACCGCGTCAGCCGGTTCGAGATCGGCGGCGCGCGGTCCGCGGGGACGGTCACCCTGGCCGATGACGGGCTTCGGAGGCGGGAAGTCGCTCTGATCTCGGGCAGCGAGGACCGGGAAGGGCTCGTTCTGCTCTCCCCGACGCACTATCTCGAGCAGGCTCTGGAGCCGACCGCGGAGCTGATCGAGGGAACGCTCACCGATGTTCTGCTCGCCAATCCGGACGTGATCGTGCTCGCCGATGTCGCGACCCTCGCAGAAGGCGAGACGGAAGAGGTGCTCGAGTGGGTGCGGGAGGGTGGTCTTCTGCTGCGCTTCGCCGGACCACGCCTGGCGGCGAGCGACGTGAGCCGGACCGTTGAGGATCCGCTTCTGCCCGTGCGGCTGCGCGCCGGCGGCCGGAGCGTCGGCGGGGCGATGAGTTGGGGAGAGCCCAAGGTGCTTCGGCCGTTTTCGGACACCTCACCGTTCTTCGGGCTCTCCATACCCCAGGACGTGACCGTTTCCGCCCAAGTCATGGCCCAGCCGGACCCAACCCTCTCCGAGCGGGCCATCGCGTCCCTCGCCGACGGGACGCCGCTGGTGACCAGAAAGCGCGAAGGGCAAGGCCAGATCGTCCTGTTCCACGTGACGGCGAATGCCGAATGGTCGACGCTCCCGCTCTCGGGACTCTTCGTTCAGATGCTCGACCGGCTTGCGGTGTCTTCACGGGCCGAAGGACGCTCGGCGGAAGACCTGGCCGGGACGACCTGGGTTCCGGACCAGATCCTCGACGCCTTCGGCGTGGTGAGCGATGCCGGTGCTTTGCCGGGTGTCGCGGGCGATGTCCTGGCCGAGGCAGAGCCGGGTCCCGACCTTCCCCCCGGCCTCTACGCCGGCGAAGAGCGGCGCATCGCGCTCAACGTAACGGATGCCGAGACAACGCTGACGCCTGCCGTCTGGCCGTCCCGCATCCCCGTTGAAGGCTTCGCGGTCGTTCAGGAGACGCTTCTCAAGGGGACACTTCTCTCGATCGCGCTGGGCTTGCTGCTGATCGACATCATCGCTTCGCTCTGGCTGTCGGGACGTCTGACGGGGCCGCGCAGCGCGGTGAGCGCCGCTCTCGCCCTCGCGCTTCTCGTTCCTCAGACGCATCCGGCTGCGGCGCAGGGCGAAGACGAGATATTCGCGATCGAGGCGACGGCCGAAGTCGTTCTTGCACATGTCGTCACGGGCGACTCGCGTCTCGACGAAGTCGCACATGCTGGACTTCGGGGCATTTCGCAGACTCTGTTCCAGAGAACCGCCGTCGAACCGGCAGAGCCGATCGCCGTCGATCTCGAGACGGATGAAATCGCGTTCTTCCCGTTTCTGTACTGGCCGATCACGCAGGATCAGCCGATCCCCTCGGACGAGGCCTACGCCAAGCTCAACCGTTATCTCAGGACCGGCGGCATGATCCTCTTCGACACGCGCGACGCGGATGTCGCGCAATTCGGCGGATCAAGCCCGAACGGACGCAAGCTGCAGCTACTCGCGGCGCCTCTGGACATTCCGCCGCTCGAACCGATCCCACCGGACCATGTGCTTACGCGGACATTCTATCTGATCCAGGATTTTCCGGGCCGGCACATCAGCAGCGACGTCTGGGTCGAAGCCTCGCGGCAGGATGCAGAGCGGGTCGAGGGGATGCCGTTCAGGAACCTCAACGACAACGTCACGCCCATCGTCATCGGCGGAAACGACTGGGCCTCTGCATGGGCGATCGACGAGCGCGGAAACCGTATGTTCCCCGTCGGCCGCGGCTTCGCCGGTGAGCGGCAGCGCGAGATCGCGCTGAGGTTCGGCGTCAATCTCGTGATGCATGTGCTGACCGGCAACTACAAGTCGGACCAGGTGCACGTGCCCGCCCTTCTCGACCGTCTGGGGCAATGATGAACAGCACCGTCGTCTTCGATCCGCTTCTCGCGATGCCCGTTCTCTGGGCCACCGCAGGCTTGGCTCTGGCGTTCGTCGCCTTCGCCTTGTGGCGCGGCCTCACCGGTTGGTGGCTTCGTGGTTTCGCGCTCATCGCGCTCCTCGCAGCGCTGGCTAATCCTTCGCTCCAGACAGAGGAGCGCGAGTCGCTGACCGATATCGTGATCGCCGTCATCGACGAGAGCGCCAGTCAGCAGATCTCCGACCGCCCGGACCAGACCGGGGAGGCCTTGGCAGTGATCGAAAGTGAGATCGCATCCCTGCCCAACACGGAGTTGCGCGTGGTGCGGCTGGGCGACGCCGTAGGCGACGGTGGAACGCTTTTGATGACAGCTCTGTCCGAAGCGATGGCGGAGGAACCGAAGGCGCGGCTGGCCGGAGCGATCCTCGTCACGGACGGCCAGCTTCACGACGTCGAGCGTGCGCCGGAGCTTCCCGCGCCGCTGCACGCGCTCCTTACGGGACGTGAAGAGGACTGGGACCGCCGGCTCATGGTCCAGAACGCTCCCGCGTTCGCGATCATCGGCGAGCCCGTGACGCTGACACTCAGGATAGAGGATCAGGGCGCGGTGCCAGGCGACCAGTCCGGCACCGCGCCGTTGCGCATCGCCATCGACGGCGGCGAGCCCCAGGACTTCGACGTTCCGGTAGGCGAGGATCTCGAGCTTCCCGTGACGCTCCCTCACGGCGGGATGAACGTGATCCAGTTCATCGTCCCCACCGCCGAGGGAGAGCTTACCGACCGGAACAACGCCGCAGTCGTGCAGATCAACGGCGTTCGCGACAGGCTGCGCGTTCTGCTCGTCTCCGGTGAGCCGCATGCCGGAGAGCGGACGTGGCGCAATCTGCTCAAGTCAGATTCCTCGGTCGATCTCGTCCACTTCACGATCCTGCGTCCCCCCGAGAAGCAGGACGGCGTACCGGTCGCCGAACTGTCGCTCATCGCGTTTCCGACGCGGGAGCTTTTCCTGGAGAAGATCGACGAATTCGATCTCATCATCTTCGATCGTTACAAGCGCCGCGGCATCCTGCCATCCATCTACCTCGACAACGTCCGGCAGTACGTCGAGGACGGAGGCGCCGTCTTGATCGCGGCTGGCCCGGATTTCGCGACGGCGGCCTCGATCTGGCGCTCGCCGCTCGGGGAAATTCTTCCCGCTGCGCCCACGGGCCGTGTCCTCGAGGAGGGGTTCGCGCCGGCGATCACCGACATCGGCGAACGGCATCCTGTAACCGAGGGGTTGCGCGCACATTCTCCGCTCCTCACCGAAGACGAGGACGAAGCGCCCTGGGGCCGCTGGATGCGGCTCGTGGATGTGACGGCGACATCCGGCGAGGTCGTCATGAACGGCGTCGACGACCGCCCGGCGCTCGTCCTCGACAGGGTCGGTGACGGACGCGTCGCGCTACTCGCCTCGGATCATATCTGGCTCTGGTCGAGAGGCTACGAGGGTGGGGGACCGCAACTCGAGCTTCTCCGCAGGCTGGCGCACTGGATGATGAAGGAACCGGAGCTGGAAGAAGAAGCTCTCACCGCAACCGCCGAGGGTCAGACGATGACGATCACACGGCGGACGCTGTCGGACGAGGTCGGCCCCGTCGAGATCACCGGACCGGATGGGTCGACGGTGACACTCGACCTCGAGGAGGCGACGCCCGGCCGCTTCACGACGGAATGGAGCGCCCCCGAGATTGGGCTCTATCGGCTCGTGCAGGGCAATCAGGATGCCGTCATCGCGCTCGGTCCCTCCGCGCCACGGGAATTCGAGGAAACGATCGCGAGTGGCGGAAAGCTGGATCTGGTGATCGACCCGACGCGCGGCGGTACGCTTCGCCTCGAGAACGGCGCGCCCGACATCCGGTCCGTGCGCGAAGGCCGGCCGGCGGCCGGACGTGGGTGGATCGGGATCACCCCGCGCGAGGCATATCTGACATCCGGGGTGACGATCGCGCCGCTGCTGCCACCTTGGGCGTTTCTCCTGATCGCGGGGCTTCTGGCGATAGGTGCCTGGCTGATCGAAGGACGGCGGAGCAGGAAGGCCGCCTGAGGCCGCCGCGGCGTCCGTCCTGCGGCCTCAGTCCAGGTCTATACTCAGGCGCGGCTCGTCCCAGCCGGTGACATTCGTTCTGGCGCGGATGAATACCTCGGTCACGCCGTCCGGGATTGACACGCCGCCAAGGCTCCTCGTGAACGGCTGTTCGTCGACGTGCGGATGGAGAAGCTCACGCGTGCCAAGGACAGAGCCATCGGCGGTTTCGACCCGCCAACCGTCGGCATAGTCGTCCCAGCCGGTATCGCCGTGCCGGAGGGTGACGTCGAAACGCCACGCGCCCCCGATTTCCGTCGCCTCGGCCCCGACGATCCTGGCGGGATCGCTCAGAGCCGAAGAGCCGACAAAGATGGCGAAAAATGCTAGGGATGCGCGGAACATGCCGTGTGATAGCATCGAAGCGGCAAGAGGTACGCTCAATATCCGGTGAAATCGCAATCACGCGCCACTTTCACTTGCCTGTTGCGAAAATTGGTTATATTTTCTTACCAATCTCGATGGAAGGAAGTCAGGAATGCAGATGCCAGCCCCGAATCCTTCGATTCTCGCGAAGAAGGCGCGGATCGTCGAGCGGCTGTCAAACGTGCTGCCCGCCGATGCGGTCATTCACGAGGAGACCGAGACTCGCGCCTACGAATGCGACGCTCTGACCGCCTACAAGTGCCCGCCGCTCTGCGCCGTGCTTCCGTCTTCGACCCATGACGTGTCGGCCGTTCTGAAGATCTGTCACGAGGAGGGTGTGCCGGTGGTCCCCCGCGGCTCGGGAACGTCGCTCGCCGGTGGGGCGCTTCCAACCGAGGACAGCGTGATCCTCGGCGTCGCGCGTCTGAACCAGGTGCTGGAGACGAACTACGCCGACCGGTACATCCGAGTTCAGTCCGGCCGGACGAACCTGTCCGTCACCGGCGCCGTGGAACACGAGGACTTCTTCTACGCGCCCGATCCGTCGTCGCAGCTCGCCTGCGCCATCGCCGGCAACATCGCCATGAACTCGGGCGGTGCGCACTGCCTCAAGTACGGGGTCACGACGAACAACCTGCTCGGCGTGACGATGGTGATGATGGACGGAACCATCGTCGAGATCGGCGGCGCGCACCTTGATGCGGGCGGTCTGGACCTCCTTGGCGTGATCTGCGGCTCGGAAGGGCAGCTCGGCGTCGTGACCGAAGCGACGCTCCGCATCCTCCGCAAGCCGGAAGGCGCCCGACCCGTCCTGATGGGCTTCGACTCGAACGAGGTGGCGGGCGCCTGCGTCAGCGACATCATCAAGGCCGGCGTCCTTCCGGTGGCGATCGAGTTCATGGACCGCCCCTGCATCGAGGCCACGGAAGCCTTCGCGAAGGCGGGCTACCCGATGTGCGAGGCGCTCCTCATCGTCGAGGTCGAGGGCAGTCCCGCGGAAATCGACGAGCAACTCGGCCTCATCAAGCAGATCGCCCGCAGGCACGATCCGGTCGAATTGCGTGAAGCCAAGGACGAGGACGAAGCAAAGCGCATCTGGCTCGGGCGCAAGTCGGCCTTCGGCGCGATGGGACAGATCAACGACTACATGTGCCTCGACGGCACGATTCCGGTATCTTCGCTGCCGTTCGTGCTGCGACGGATCGGCGAGATGTCGAAAGAGTTCGGGCTCGACGTCGCGAACGTCTTTCATGCCGGCGACGGCAACATGCACCCTCTGATCCTTTTTGACGCGAACAAGGCCGGCGATCTGGAGCGCTGCGAGGCGCTCGGGGCCGAGATTCTCAAGCTTTGCGTGGAGGCGGGCGGTTGCCTCACCGGCGAGCACGGTGTCGGTATCGAGAAGCGTGATCTGATGACCACGCAATTTTCCTCCGCGGACCTCGAGGCGCAGCTTCGGGTGAAGGACGTGTTCGACCCGGACTGGCTTCTGAACCCGGCGAAGGTCTTTCCCCTTGGCGCAACCGAGGGCCGCAGAACCACGAGGGCGGAGGCGGCGTGATGGGCGTCAGTCGCACAGGCTTCCCGCTCTGCGGTCCACGGAGGCTTTCGGCGTGCTGACTCCGCGAGACGAAGCTGACCTTGCGGAAGCGGTGTCCGCCGCAGACGGGCCGCTCCGGATCTCCGGTGGCGGCACGCGGCCTATCGGCAACCCCACAGCGGGGGCCGCGCTGTCGACGACCGGCCTGCGTGGGATCGAACTCTACGACCCCGGGGCGCTCACCATCGTCGCCAGGGCCGGGACTCCGCTGACCGAGATCGAGGACGCGCTCGCGGCCGAGGGACAGAGGCTTCCTTTCGAACCGATGGATCACCGGAAGCTCATGGGCAGCGAGGGCGAGCCCACAATCGGCGGCGTCGTGGCCGCGAACGTCTCCGGGCCGCGGCGAATCCAGGCGGGTGCGTGCCGTGACAGCCTGATCGGCGTCCGGTTCGTCGACGGCACGGGCACCGTGATCAAGAACGGCGGGCGGGTGATGAAAAACGTCACCGGCTACGATCTGGTAAAGCTGTTGGCAGGCAGCTACGGGACGCTCGGCGTTCTGAGCGAAGTGGCGTTCAAGGTGCTGCCCGCCACCGAATCGCGGGCGGTCTTGCTGATCGAGGGACTCGATACTGGCCGCGCGATCGAGACGCTGTCGGCGGGGCTGACGTCGCCGTTCGAAGTCACCGGCGCCGCCCACGCGATGAAGGGCCTGGACGGTGCTCCCATGACGATGATCCGGATCGAGGGCTTCGCGGCGTCGGTCGCCTATCGGGCGGGAAGACTGAAGGATCTGCTAGAGGGTTTCGGGGACGTCACAATCGAGACGGATCCCGAAAAGACCCTGGCAGGATGGGCCTGGGTCCGGGACGTGGAAACCTTCGCAGGACGCAGTGGCGACGTGTGGCGGTTCTCGATCAGGCCTTCGGACGCGCCACGGCTGGTGGAAGCCATAGCGCCGGCGGAGTGCCTGCTCGATTGGGGCGGTGGGCTGGTATGGGCGCTGGCGGAGGAAGGCTCCGACCTTCGCGCGAAGATGTCGGGCATCGCAGGGCACGCCACGCTCATCCGCGCATCGGAGGAGACGAAACAGCGACTGGGCGTGTTCCATCCAGAGCCGGCGCCGCTTGCCGCTCTGGCGGACGGGCTGCGTGCCAGCTACGATCCGAAGGGCATCCTCAACCGGGGTCTCATGGCTGCTCCCGCGGCGGTCGCGGCATGATGGGAACCGCGGCTCTCATTGCGCTGGTACCAGCGCCGGTCTTCACCGCGCTTTTCGTCATCAA
>Ga0102932_1001331_pt1 | contig 12805 bp, 11 predicted proteins | sample SalPonR1_C_D2_MG_FD_78212 | JGI IMG/M metagenome (GOLD analysis project Ga0102932, IMG submission 78212) | Salt pond soil microbial communities from South San Francisco under conditions of wetland restoration - Salt Pond MetaG R1_C_D2_MG | ecosystem: Environmental > Aquatic > Marine > Intertidal...
CACGGAAATCGCCGAAATACTTCGTGATCGCCGCAGTCAGCGTCGTCTTGCCGTGGTCAACGTGACCAACCGTCCCGATGTTCACGTGCGGTTTAGAACGGTCAAACTTTTCCTTTGCCATATTCCGGGCACCTTATTGTTGCGGGGCGATCACCCCTGTTGCTCTTTCCGCGCGCCGTTTAGTGCGTTGGCGCGGGAAAATCAAGCCACTCGATGCGCTGTCGCCCGTTCAGCCCTCAAAGTTTCATGGGCTGCCTGAGCGCCCAGACCATAGGGGCGCCAGCGTGGCAACGTCATACATCTTCGCGCCGTTCAGGCCTCATTTCCGGGCTTGAACCACCCCTCGTTCAGATACTGCCGTCTCAGCCAGTTCTGGATAAGTTTGGCGGCATTCCGGCTCAGATTCTCGATCTGCTTTTCCTTCGATTGCGTCAGGCCCGAGCCGATCATCGTCTCGCCTGAAATCGTCTCGATCACCGTAATAGTTTCCGGCTCATCGTTCAGCTTCTTCTGCGCGGCGTCGTCCCATACTGTGACGTTGATGATCAGGGCCGACTTCGGAGACGCCACCACCGGCACACCGGGAACAGCCAGCACATAGCCTTCGACCGCGATACCGAGATGATAAAGCTTGTCACCCTCGTAGCGACTGAACCGCTCTTGCACGGCCTTTTCCATCGCGGCGATCCACTCCTCCTTGCTGGCTTCGCGCGACGCCGGGCCCTTGGTCAGGTTCGGCGCGACCACCACGTTGTGGCCCAATCCGAATGCCCCGAGTTCCACAGGCGTGCGGTCAAGGTCGTTGGGATTGGTGCACGCCGCCAGAGACAGCGCGGCGAAGATCGTCAGAATGAAACGCAGCATAAGATCAAAGGCCCCCAAGCCCGGCAGTGACCGTTCACCGATAGCGCAGGGCAGTGCGGCGCGCAACGATTTGCCCCAAAGCGGTCGCGGGCCTATATCTGACACAACCCTTGCGCCACAAATGGAAGCGCCGCCCATGACCGCAGCAACACCCGTCCGTGTTCCTCTCGTGACCGAACCGATGGGCATCCTCGGCTCGCTGCGCGCGGCGCGGGCCAATGTCTTGTCGATCATACCCGATCTCGCCACCCGTCAGCCGATGGTCTCGGGCCGGACCGGCAAGCGGTGGCACATGGTGATGGACCCTGGCGCGATCCGCCGCATCCTTTTGGAAGAGGTGGACAATTATCCAAAATCCATTGTCACCAAGAATCTACTGAAACCGGCGATAGGCGAGTCGCTGTTTATCGCTGAAGGCGCGCATTGGCGCTGGCAAAGACGCGCCGCCGCACCCGCGTTCTCGCATCGCAATGTGATGAACCTCGCGCCCGTGATGACCGCCGCCGCCGACCGATCCGCGAACCGTATCGCAGACGCGGGACCACGCGCCGTGGACGTCGCCGAAGACATGGTGCGCACCACCTTCGACGTGATCAGCGATGTGACCTTTTCGGGCGGCGACACGTTTGATCCCGATGGCGTGCACCGCGCCATCGACCATTACATTTCGGCAGCGGGCAAAATCTCGCTGTTCGATATACTCGGGTTTCCCGATTGGGTGCCACGCCCCGCGCGCGCCAGTTCGGGCGCCCAGTTGCGCCAGATGAAGGCGGTGGCGGATACCGCCGTGGAGGAGCGCCGCGCCCGAGGACCGGAGGGTGTGCCGGATTTGCTCGACTTGCTACTTTCCGGCGAAGACCCTGAAACAAAACGTAAAATGAACACTGCGGAGTTACGAGACAACCTGCTTACCTTCATTGTTGCGGGGCACGAGACGACCGCGCTCACGTTGGCGTGGTCGCTCTATCTCTGTGCGTTTGATCAGGACGTGCAGGACCGCGCCCGCGCCGAGGCACAAGCGGTGCTTGACGGGCCCGCCACCGGCAAGGACGTCGAGCGCCTGCCCTTCATCCGTCAAATTGCCGACGAGGCGCTGCGCCTCTATCCACCCGCGGGCATGATCTCGCGCACGGCACAGGCCGCCGACACGCTCTGTGGGCGCGAGGTGCGGCCCGGCGATACGGTAATTATCCCGATTTATGCCTTGCATCGCAGTCATCTGCTCTGGAACGACCCGGACGTGTTTGATCCCGGACGATTTGCAGACCGCAAGTCGGTGGACCGCTATGCCTACCTGCCCTTCGGAGATGGGCCGCGCATCTGTATCGGCGCCAGTTTCGCATTGCAGGAGGCGGTGATCATCCTCGCCACACTGCTTGCGCGCTTTCGGTTCCGGCCTGTTCCGGGGCGCGACCCGAAGCCAGTGATGATCCTCACCCTGCGCCCCGAAGGCGGTGTTTGGCTGACTGCCGAGGAGGTCGGTTAACGCGGCGCACGGAACGTCGGTATTCACGTCGGCATTCACGTCGGTATCGCGTCGGTGCGCGTTCACATGACGCCGCCGGCTTAGGTCAGGCAATAACCACCCGAATACAGGCGTGCCGCGCCTTCAGGTGAACCGATTGTCCCGAGGGAACCCGCGTGGCGCCATCCGGCCCGTGCCCGCGCGTTTGCCCGTCCATTCGGCCAGATCGGTTTCGGTGCGCGTGCGACCCGCCGGGTCACGCCAGCTCAGCCCGTCTTCCAGCGCAAAGGTCGTTGCATCAGACAGGCCACCATCCTTGTACTTTTGCAACCTAACACCTTTGCCTCTCCCCATTTCAGGAAGCTCTGACAGCGCAAAAACCAGCACCTTGCGGTTTTCACCCACAACCGCCACGTGGTCGCCCGATACCGGCTCACAGACCTTGGCACGGGCATCGCCACGCACGTTCAACACCTGTTTGCCACTGCGGGTCTGGGCGATCACCTCGTCCTCGCCGACGATGAACCCATCGCCCGCCGAAGACGCCACCAGAAGCTTGCGGCCCGGACGGTGAATGAACAAATCCACGATCCCCGCATCGTTGGGCAAATCGACGATCAGGCGCAGCGGCTCGCCCATGCCCCGTCCGCCCGGCAGGTTCGCCGCCGACAGGGTATAGAACCGCCCGTTCGTGCCAAAGACCAAAAGCCGGTCGGTGGTCTCGGCATGGAACATGAAGCGCGGCCCATCGCCATCCTTGAACTTGAGCTCGCGCCCGAGGTCGATATGCCCCGTCATCGCCCGAATCCAGCCCATCTGGCTGCACACCACTGTGATCGGCTCGCGGTCGATCATCGCTTCAAGAGGCACATCCTCGACTTCGCCCGCCTCGGCAAATGTGGTGCGACGGGCACCGACATTGCGACCATCGAGGGTATAGCCCTTGCCGAAGGTTTTCCTGATCTCTCGGAGCTGATCCGCGATCGCCGTCCATTGTAGCTGCTCTTCCTCAAGCAGATCCTCAAGCCCGGCGCGCTCTTCCATCAACCGATCACGCTCTTTCACCAGCGCCTCTTCCTCAAGCCTGCGCAGACTGCGCAGACGCATGTTGAGGATCGCCTCGGCCTGCACATCCGAAAGCCCGTTTTCCCGGCCCTCGAAGCTGTGGGGCACCTGCCGTTCGGGCGCACTCTCGGCAAGGATGCCGGTGGCCGCCGCCGCTTCGTCCGCCATCAGCGTGAGCGCGGAAACATCCACCCCTTTCAGCGGCGAGTGATAGGCGCTTTCGTCCATTGCGCGGCTCAGTGTCGATTGATGCGGCGTGCTCCAATCCTCATACATGAGGGCCGCTTTGGGATCGTCATCATAGCGAATGATTTCGATTACCCGATCAAGGTTCACGAATGCGGTGATCAGCCCCTGAAGCACTTCGAGCCGGTGGTCGATCTTGGCCATCCGGTGCCGTGAACGCCTTTTCAACACGTCACGCCGGAAATCGAGGAAGGCGCGCAACACCTCCTTCATGGAGCAGACCTTGGGTGTGACGCCGTCCACCAGCACGTTCATATTGAGCGAGAACCGGACTTCCAGATCAGAGTTGCGATAAAGCATCCCCATCAGAACCTCGGGGTCCACGTTCTTTGACCGCGGTTCAAGGATCATCCGCACATCATCCGCGCTCTCGTCGCGGATATCGGCAAGGATCGGCACTTTCTTGGTCTGGATCACCTCGGCCAGCTTCTCGACCAGCTTGGATTTCTGCACCTGATACGGAATTTCCGTGACCACGATCTGCCATTGGCCCCGGCCCAGATCCTCGATTTCCCAGCGACAGCGAAGGCGGAACGCACCGCGCCCGGTGCGATAAGCCTGCGCGATGTTCTCGCGCGGCTCGACAATGACGCCTCCCGTTGGAAAATCGGGGCCCTTCACATAATTCAAAAGCGTGTCGTCCCGGCAATCGGGCGTTTCGATTAGATGCAGGCAGGCCTCCACAAGCTCACCGATATTGTGCGGCGGGATATTGGTGGCCATGCCCACCGCGATGCCCGACGATCCGTTTGCCAGAAGGTTGGGAAACGCCGCCGGAAGCACGACAGGCTCGGTCAGGGTTCCATCATAGTTTTCGCGGTAATCAACCGCGTTTTCGGCCAGCCCCTCAAGCATCGCCTCGGCGACCGCTGTCATGCGGGCCTCGGTATAACGCGGGGCGGCGGGATTATCGCCGTCGATGTTGCCGAAGTTGCCCTGCCCGTCCACAAGCGGATAGCGCACGGCAAAATCCTGAGCCAGACGCGCCATCGCGTCATAGATCGCCGCATCGCCATGCGGGTGATAATTCCCCATCACGTCGCCCGAGATTTTCGCGGATTTTCGGAAGCCACCGGTGGAACCCAGCCGCAGTTCACGCATTGCATATAGGATACGGCGATGAACGGGCTTCAACCCGTCCCGCGCGTCCGGCAATGCCCGGTGCATGATGGTCGAGAGGGCATAGGTAAGATACCGCTCTCCGATCGCGCGGCGCAGTGGCTCGGCCACCTCGTCAGGGGTCTTATCGGGATCATCCAGAAGGTCGCTCATGGCGCTTCTGATAGCCACGGTCGAAGCTACCGTAAAGCCGCTTCGGGGAAAGTTTCGCGGAATTCCCACAAGGGAGGATCGCGAATCGTGTATTGTGTAACCGTCTCACGTGGTGCGGCGGCCAGTGTCAGGGGGATCGCATGTGGCGCTTCATTCTAGTCAGTTTCGGGTTTTTGGGTTTCGCGTTCTATGAACTGAGCGACGGAGCCGAGTATCGTCCCGACGAAAACTCCCTTCAGGCCCATATGCAACGTGAGCGCAACAAGGCAGGCGACACCGATCTTCGGGTTGCAACGACCGATGCCGCCCCCAAAACACAGCAGGCACCGCAGGCCGAACCAAGCGCAGAGCGTCTTCCCGATGTAGAGATCGTTCAGGCTTCTACCGGACAATCAGGCGACGATGCCGCGATTGATGCCGCCGTGACCGCCGCGCTTGAGCAGGAAGAAGATGAAGGCGTTTCCCGGCCCAAGCCGGCTTTGGCCTCACGGACCAAGACAACGTCACAGACCAAAACGTCAAAGACCAAATCAGTGACCCGCGCGGTGATCGGCCTCGAAGAGCTTGCACAGCAGTCGCGTGACAATGTGCAGCTTACGCTTGCCAACTCGAGCGGACAGCGTGGATTCGGAGCCTTGGGTCATGCTCTTGAAATAGAACAGCAAACGGTCGCGTCCGATGCGATCCAGAGCGATGTGACAAACACCACATCAGGCACCACGGACGTTACGAAGGTGATCATCGCCGACAGCACACCGACAGATCTGCGCAAAGTGACCGGCAACCTGGTCAACATGCGCGCCGGTCCCGGCATAAGGTATGAGAGCGTCGACCAGTTGGACGAAGGCACCAAGGTGCAGGTGCTCGAGGACATGGGGAACGGCTGGCTTCGGCTGCGTGTCCAAGAAACGGGTCTCACCGGCTATATGGCCGATTGGCTGCTGAGCAGCGGGTAACTGAATTTCATTGCCTCCCGCGGTGGATCACAGCATGGTCACCGCCATGACAGACAAGTGCATTCTCATCACCGGCTGTTCGTCGGGCATCGGATACGATGCGGCCCACGGGCTCAGGGCGCGCGGCTGGCGCGTTTTCGCCTCCTGCCGCGATTCGGCGGATTGCGACCGGCTGCGCGCTGAGGGCTTTGATGCGCCACGGATTGATTATCAGGACGAGCCGAGCATCAAAGCCGGGCTCAATGACGTGCTGACCGCCACGGACGGGCGTCTTGATGCGCTGTTCAACAATGGCGCCTTCGCCAATCCCGGTCTGGTCGAGGATCTGCCCACCGACGCGCTTCGCGCCATTTTCGAGGCGAATTTTTTCGGCTGGCACAGCCTCACTCGCGCGGTCCTGCCGGTCATGCGCGCACAGGAACACGGGCGAATCGTGCAATGTTCGTCGGTGCTGGGCTTTGTCACGATGCCATGGCGCGGCGCCTATAATGCCACGAAATTCGCAGTCGAAGGGCTGACGGATACGCTGCGTATCGAAATGCACGGCACCGGCATAGAGGTCAGCCTGATCGAACCCGGACCCGTCACCTCGAAAATACGCGAAAACGCCATTCCGCATTTCGAACGCTGGATCGATTGGGAAAACGCCGCGCGCGCCGAAGATTATGCAAAGCTGCGTCACCGGCTTTATAACAGCACAGGCCCCGACAGCTTCGAGTTGCCGGCCTCGGCGGTCACCAGAAAACTCATCCACGCGGTCGAAGCCCGGCGCCCGCGGGCGCGCTATTACGTGACGACACCGACCTATCTGATGGGGACGCTCAAACGCTCTCTGCCGACCCGCTGGCTCGACGCGATCCTGCTGCGCGCCTGAGCGGCTTTCGGCGCGGTCCGCATATCGCCCTTCCGCCCCTTTCTTCTTGCTCGAAATATCCCCGCCGGAGGCATGAAAACCGGCGCGCGCAGCGCGCTTCAGACAAGGTCGGTCTTCTCGACATCCAAAACGCCGTTGGATGCGGGCACCATGAGCCGCGCAGCGCCATGCCCTGCCTCTCCCAGCCATAGCGGCCAGTCCTCGGCGCCAATCACCACCGGCATACGGTGATGCAACGCTTGCAGCGCGTCATTGGCAGCGCAGGTTACGATGGCGCAGGTGGTCACGCGGTCTCCGCCCATGCCCCAGTCTTGCCAGATACCGGCGAGCGCCAGAGGCCCCTCCTCTACGGGCGCAATCTTCCATGGCTGCTTGTGCCCTTTTTCACCGGTCCATTCATAGAACCAGCTTGCCGGGATCAGACAGCGACGCTGGCGGGCGGCCTCGCGAAAGGCGGGCTTTTCGGCAATGGTTTCGGCCCGCGCATTGATCAAAAGCGGTCCATCCGAAAGCGACGTCGCCCAATGCGGAACAAAGCCCCAGCGCATCGCCACAAGGCGGCGGTCGTTCTCGCCTGAGACCACGATATGCACATCCGTCGTTGGCCGCACATCGACATTCGGCACCTTGGGCAGGTCATTCGCGGGGCGCGCCGCGAAAAGCCGCGCCATCGCATCGGTCGGAAGGGTGATTGCGAAACGTCCGCACATGTGATCACACCAGCAACCGGGAATAAAGCAGAAGCCCCCAAGGCTCGAGTGCGCGCTCGATCCGGGTCCAGAGCGCCCCGAACCCGATGGGGTCCGCCCCTGTCGCCTGTGCAATATCTGAAAGACTACGCCGCCCGTCGATGGCCGCGATCAGGCGCCCCGCCTCACGCGGCAGACGCAATTCGGCGCCAAGACCGTTCAGCGTGAGCTTGGGCACCTGACCCGACCCGATAGCGCGGCCAAGAGCGGCGGGCTCCGCCCCTTTGAGATGCGGGATGAGCGCCCGGTTGCGGCCGCGTGCGGGCCGCGTGCCGCTGCCCTTGGCCACCACATAGGCGGTATGCGTTTTGATGATCCCACTCAGCTTTTCAGCCAGCGCCATGCGTTCGATCGCCGTCAGCGCGTCGGGCATCGTGTCGACGAAGCGCCCAAGGTCGTATTGCGCCTCCATCACGAAACCGCTGAGCTCCCAGTCCGTCGCCTCGAGCACCGAAGCCAGTTCGTCAACGCGATAGGCCCGGTCCCGACTGTGCAGCAACAGATCATAGAACCCCGCGTCACTGTCGCGATGATCGCCGACATTCGGGTTGCGGCGGAAGGGATGCCCCTCGGGCAGGCGCGCCATGATCTCGCGCGCAGCCTTCAGGCGCGTCTCGGGCGGCTGATCTCCCAAAAGCGCACCGAACGCCTCCTGCAACGGGTAAACACCAGAGCGGCCATAGGGCGCATAGACCATCATGCCCATACCGCCCCCCTCGGCCAGCGCGGCGCGCAGCGCGCGAAACCCTGCTGGTGGGTCGGGCAAATGATGAAGGACGCCGCAACAGTCGATATAATCGAACCGCCCCAGCTCGGCAGCCTCCAGAAGAGACCCGGTCACGAAGGTGATCCCCGCAAGGCCCCGCGCCTCGGCCCGTGCCTCGGCGATGCGGCGCGATGCGGTGGACAGATCAAGGTAGGTGATCTCGTATGGCCGGCCCGCATCGCTCAGAAGCTGCGCCAACTGGACAAGTCCGTCCCCCGTGCCCCCACCCGCCACAAGCGCACGAAGCGGCACCGACCAATCGCGTTGACCACCATAAAGAAAATGGTCCAACTCAAGCGGATGCGACGGCGATCCGATGATCAGGCGCTTGGATTCGTCGGCGGGATCGCGGGCGGGATAGGGATAGGCCTCGTATTGGTCGCGCACCTTGCTCATTTGGAAACGGTCCTCCTGCCGGTCAGCATAAAGCGTTTTGCCAAAAGCGGAATCGCGGATTTTTATCGCCGTGGTCCGAGCAATCCCGACTTGCGCAAACGGCCCACACGGCACAGACGGCCTTGGCAGGTTGCGCGCACTGTGCCAGCGTTGCGGCCATGATAACACGCGCGCCCATCGCCATCCCTTATTTCACCGGCCACGGCCATACCAAGGTTCTGGCTCAGGCGGTGGCGCACGGCGCTGAGGCGGCCGGAGGCGCCGCCACGCTGATCGACGTTGAAAGAATGACCAGCGCGGAATGGCAGCTTTTGCACGCGGCGCCGGCCATCCTTTTTGCCTGTCCAACTTACATGGGCTCGGTCCCCGCGCGTTTCGAGGCGTTCCTAGAAGAGGCCTCCGAAGGCTGGGTCGATCAGGTCTGGGCCGACAAGATCGCAGGCGGCCTGACCGTGGCCACCTTCCCCGCGGGCGACAAGCTGGCCACGCTGATGCGACTGTCGGTCTACGCGGCGCAGATGGGCATGATCTGGATCGGTCAGCAGGAAATCGGTGCCCCCGTCCGGCACGACCATCCCGGCATCAACGCGGGCGGAAGCTGGCTCGGGCTTACCGCGTCCTCGTCGCGCGACAAGTCACAGATGGTGGAGAGTTGCGACCTTGAAACCGCCCGTCGCTATGGCGCGCGCATCGCGATGGCCGTGGTGCGTTGGGGCTGAGTGTCGGGTGATGGGGGGCTTTGCCCCCGACCGCGAAACCGCCAAGCGCGGTTTCCCGGCCTCCCCCAGGATATTGAAGGCAAGAAGAAAGCATGCAAGGCGCTTGACCCGTCACTGGCGGCGGGGCATCAAGCTGGTCATGATCATTCTCAAAATATTGCGCAAATCGGAATGGCAGGCGCTGCGCGCCGAAGGCCAAAGCGAGGGCGCCCCGGTGGATGTGGCGGATGGCTATATTCATTTTTCGACCGTGGCGCAGGCTCCGGATACCGCCGCGAAACATTTCGCAGGGGTCAGTGACCTGATGCTCATTGCCGCCGAAAGCGAGCAGCTGAGCGACGCCCTTCGATGGGAGGTGTCACGCGGCGGACAGGAATTTCCGCATCTCTACCGCGAACTGCGCCTGTCCGATGTGGTCTGGGCACAGCCTTTGCCGCTGGTGGATGGCGTGCATCAGTTTCCCGCAGGTCTCGAATGAGCGTCGTCGAGCGGCTGGGGCTGCGCCTTCTGCATCGGCTCGAACCCGAAACCGCTCATGATTGGGCCATGCGCGCGATCAAGGCCGGATTCGCGCCCGAACCCGGGCCTGTCACCTCGTCACGCCTTGCCTGCGATCTGGCGGGGATCGCGCTGCCTAATCCGGTCGGCCTTGCCGCCGGGTTCGACAAGAACGCCGAGGCGCTCGGCCCGCTGACGCGCGCGGGGTTCGGCTTTGTCGAAGTGGGTGCGGTGACGCCACGTCCCCAACCCGGCAATCCCCGGCCGCGCCTCTTCCGGCTGTCCGAAGACAGGGCGGTCATCAACCGGTTCGGCTTCAATAATGACGGGATGGAGGCCGTGTTGCCGCGCCTTGTTCAGCGCCGCGACGACGCCGTAATCGGCCTCAACCTCGGGGCCAACAAGGACAGCGCAGACCGGGCCGAGGATTACGCGAAAGTTCTGGCGCATTGCGGCGAATGGCTCGATTTCGCGACGATCAACGTCTCCTCCCCCAACACTGAGAAGCTGCGCGACCTGCAAGGGCCCGAAGCGCTGTCACGGCTTCTGACCGGGGTGATGGCGGCGCGTGACGATGTGCGCGCCGATCTGCCCGTCTTTCTCAAGATCGCGCCGGATCTCGAGCCGTCTGAGCTCGAGGAACTCGTCGCGGTGGCACTGACGGGCGGTATCGCCGCGATCATCGCCACCAACACGACGCTAAGCCGCGAGGGCCTGACCAGTGCCGACCGCGATGAGGCTGGCGGGCTGTCGGGCAAACCGCTTTTCAACCGATCGACACAGGTTCTGGCGCGGCTTTCACAACTGACCGACGGGGCGATGCCGCTCATCGGTGTGGGCGGTGTAGGATCGGCACAGGACGCCTATGACAAGATCCTCGCGGGCGCGAGCGCGGTGCAGCTTTACTCGGCGCTCGTTTATGGCGGTCTTGGCCTCGGGTCGCGCATTGCCCACGGTCTGCACACACTTCTCGCGGCGGACGGGTTCGAAACGGTTGCCGATGCCGTGGGCACCGGCCGGGAGGCGTGGTTGTGAGCACGGTGATCTGGCACAACCCGCGCTGTTCTAAATCGCGTCAGACACTGGCCCTTCTGACCGAAAGGGGCGCGGCGCCAGTGGTCCGCCTCTACCTCACGGACGCCCCGTCCGAGGCGGAGCTGCGCGACGTGGCGGCACGGCTGAGCGTGGCGGCCATAGACCTCATCCGCCGCGGTGAGGCGCTCTTTCGCGAGCTGGGCCTGTCACCAACCGATCCTGACGCGGTGCTTTTTGCTGCCATGGCCGCCAACCCCAAGCTGATTGAGCGCCCCGTGGTTCTCAGGGCTGATAAGGCGGCGATAGGCCGCCCGCCCGAGGCGGCTCTGGACATCCTGTGACAGACGGGGGGCGCGCATAAATGCCGCGCGTGGCCGGCTGGATCGATGCGATCTTTGTCGATCTCGCGCGGCAGATGCGCTGGTCTTACCTGCCGCCGCTCATGGTCTATTTCGCGGCAGGCTGCTCGGGTCTGACGCTGATTGTGGGCACATTTTTCGTAAAGGATTACCTGGACTTCACCGCCGCCGAGGTGGCTGCGCTCGCGTTCTGGGCGGGTCTGCCCTGGGCGCTAAAGATGCCGCTCGGGCATCTTGTCGATCTCATCTGGCGCTGGAAGGGATATCTTGTCTGGTTCGGGGCCTCACTGATCGCGCTCAGCGTGGGGATCATGGTGCTCGTGATGACACGGCCCGACGCGATGACGGCCCTGATGCCGCTTGAGCTTTGGTATGCCACAAGCTTCATCCTCAGCCCCTGTGGACTGGTCGTTCAGGATGCGGTCGCCGATGCCATGTCAATCGACGCAGTGCCCCTCTGCGAGGCCGATGGCACACCAATCAGCGATCACGACGCCAAGGTCATGCACACCACCATGCAGACGCTGGGTCGGTTCGCGTTGATCGGTGGCACGGTGGTGGTGGCACTTGTGAACATCGCGATGTTTTCGGGAATCGAGAGCCTGAACGCGGCTCAGAAGGCCGATATCTATGCTTCGATCTATACCGGTGCGCTGGCCATTCCGGTGATCTCGGTCTCTGGCGTCGCTCTCGCCGCGTGGCAGAAACGGCGCGCGCTGCACCACATGCGAACCGCCGGACTGAGCGACACCGCGATAGCCGAGCTTCGCGAGGGGGTCGTGCCCCAGACCCGCGCGAACCCGTGGTATTTCATCGGTGGCGCGCTGTTTCTCATGCTGACCCTTGCCATTGGCCTTGGCCGCGTGCCCTACGGTCAGGAGATCATCTTTGCCGGGTCGATGGCCGTGGTGCTTTTGCTCATGCGGCAACTCGTTTCTGTGCTGACCCGGGCGCAGGCCCGAACGCTGATTGGCACCGCGATCATCATATTCGTGTTTCGAGCCGTGCCGCTCCCGGGCGAGGGGCTGACATGGTTTAACATCGACGTTCTTGGCTTCGATCAACAGTTTCTCTCGGTTCTGTCGCTGATCACCTCAGCGCTGACACTGGTGGGCTTGCTCGTGCTTCGCCCGCTCATGGCCGAACGCCGGATCGTCTGGATCGTGGTCATGCTGACCCTTGCCGCAGGATTGTTGGCGCTGCCCAATATCGGGCTCTACTACGGGGTGCATGAATGGACCGCGGCCCTGACCGAAGGGGTGGTGGATGCGCGCTTTATCGCGATCCTCGACACCGCCGCCGAAAGCCCGCTGGGCCAGATCGCGATGATTCCGATGCTGGCCTGGATCGCCCGCTCCGCGCCGCGCGAACTAAAGGCCACGTTCTTTGCGGTCATGGCGTCCTTCACCAATCTGGCGCTGTCGGCGGCGGCGCTGCTGACACGCTACCTGAACGAGGTGTTCATCGTAAGCCGCGAGGTGCGGGATGCCAGCGACAAGGTGATCACCCAAGCCGACTATTCCCAGCTTGGGGTCCTTCTC
>Ga0102932_1001346_pt1 | contig 12731 bp, 4 predicted proteins | sample SalPonR1_C_D2_MG_FD_78212 | JGI IMG/M metagenome (GOLD analysis project Ga0102932, IMG submission 78212) | Salt pond soil microbial communities from South San Francisco under conditions of wetland restoration - Salt Pond MetaG R1_C_D2_MG | ecosystem: Environmental > Aquatic > Marine > Intertidal...
ACAATCTTGATAACCGGATGCTTGAACTTGAAGTTATCCCGGCGTGCAGACATTATGGTTTGGGTTTAATACCCTGGAGTCCATTGGCAGGAGGACTTTTAGGCGGGGCACTTCAGAAGCATAAGGAAGGAAGACGCTCTGATGAGGAGCATCTCAAACAGCTGGAGTCTAAACGCGATCAACTTGAGCAATATGAGACTCTATGTGAAAAAATTGGCCATCCGCCAGCAGAGGTCGCACTGGCGTGGTTACTTCACAATCCGATTGTGACAGCGCCAATTATAGGGCCAAGAACCGTTGAACAGCTGGAAAGTGCCGTTCGGGCTGCAAGTATAGAACTGGATGACGAAGTTCTTAAAAAACTGGATGAGATATTTCCCGGCCCCGGCGGTGAAGCTCCAATGGCTTACGCCTGGTAGTCAATCCCCTTTTATATTTTCTTGTAGTTAAAAAATTGAGGGTGGTTAAATACGATTTAGGGAAGTCTAAATGGTCTTCATTCTCGCCGTACAAGAGCGGGGCTTGAAGGATTTTATTCTACCGAATGGGAATGGTAAATTGCAAAGACGACTTTGGTTTCAACGCTGGTACCGGCTTGTATGAAGAAGCTGATATAGGCCGGTGGTGGCGATCCAACTAAATTAACCAGATCAGCACCGCAGATACTATTTCACATCAGGGCTTTTGCACGCTCCCGAAGCTGTTATACCAGAGAAACCCTCTGCATGCGGCGACGATGACAGGTAAGGAGGCCGCCTGGCAGAATGAGAGCATGGACGAAATGGTGTGAACCATCCTCCCTCATAAGCCTCTGTCAAACATTACTTGACCAGAATAAGTTTTTTAGCGCTGCTGAATTTTTCGGTCTTCAAGACATAAATGTAGATGCCACTATTGAGACGACTGGCATCAAACTGCACCGAATGACTGCCCGCGCTCTTCACGCCATTCACAAGGGCTGCCACGTTTTTGCCCAATAAATCATAGACAATCAAGGATGTTTTGCCTGGTTCTGACAGAGCAAACGATATGGTCGTTGTGGGATTAAAGGGGTTCGGATAGTTCTGATCTAAAGTACTTTTAACCGGGATACCCTCTTTATCTGTTTCGATATCTGTTGCCAGATCGTTCGTGAGGGTAATTTCACCATAATATTTGGTGTTTCGCCAGTTATCACCTATCCCATTCCACACGACCATATTTTCCCTGACGCCTCCATTATCATCATCGTGATTGGCAATATCGAATCCGATAGTGGTATTTGCAGTTCCTGAGATGTTCAGGTTCGACCATGGGATGGCCAGTTCGATTGAGTACCCTCCCTCAATATCTTTGATCGCATGTAGAATACCACCCGTATGACCATATATTTCCTCAATGCCCTGTTCGTTATACGTTTTCCGTATGAGTCTGTCATGGGCATCAAAGGTGGTCCCCTTGTTAAAATTGGCGTCTATGTAAATTTCAACGCCATCATTTTCATAGGTAGGTCCACCATCATTAACCAAGTTATTGTCCATTACTTCTGCAGCAACATACAGGTAATTACTATCCCATAGAGTACCAAACGTGACTGAGTTGTTCTGAGAGCCGATTATGTTCTTTTCAACAGATTCTGACATCATCCACGCCCGCTCTGAGATGTCACCGTTAATCTGAATCGGTGATGAAGTTCGTCTCACATCAACATTTTTAACAGTTGTACCGTATTGATATGTCTTTTCGTAGAAAGAGAACCAGTCATTTTCAAATTCATGTTTATCCGCGTATCCTAACTTTGTAAAGTCAGTCCCTCCTGCTTTTACAAACTCCCTAAAAGGAATATAACCGTGAGTTCTCACGATATAATCGACCATTGCCTGACCAAGCAAATAGTAGCCCAGGCCGTACCTGTCTATCGTTGCACGATTACTTAAATCATCAACAGACGGATACCTGCCAGTTGCTTCAAACATACTGTCGAACTCCTGATTCATTTGCGGTTTCAATGCTTCTATTTCTTCGTCAGTGAGCAGCCCACCCGGCAAAAATGATGCAAATCCTTCTGACATCCAGGGAGGCAAAAATGCCGGGTAAATATTAAACTGAAAGACGTGGGCAAATTCATGCATTGCCAGTGCCTCTATCTTATATGTGGGTCTTTCTATATCCCGGGGCGTCACCATTATAAATTGATCTATCCCTACACCTCCCCCAATACTATTAGGGTTGCAGAAATCAATCCCAACTGAATTGTGATAGTCGCAAAGAGTTGGATAGATAAACATTTTAGTTTTCTGCTGAAGCGCAAAATCCAGCTGATCTGAAAATCTACTGTTCGTTTCCTCCAGTAACTCACTGTAGTGAACCGCATACTCTCTATCCCTGTCTGCCGCATATACCTCAAAATTATCGCTGACACTCTGCACTTTCATGAGTTTAATATCGCCCAGGTAGAACAGCTCCATGTACTTACTCCAAACCTCGTTAAACTTCTGTTCATCCTTGATCGACCAAAAGTTAAAACTCAAACTGCTGCCAAAATTGAGTGTGTATCTTATTCCGCGGAAGAGAAACTTTCGTTCTATAAACTCTGCCGCAGTATGTGCAAACGCATATTTATCGAACTGCGTGATGTTTTCCCAGTTATTGAGCGCATTTATATCCGGCATACCGCCGAGACGCTGAACCTGCTGCTTCATGTAATCACTCGTTGGCGCCGTGCCGGCATGAACCGAGGCAAACCCATACTCCAGCCACTCTTCAATGGGTACACGAGAATATTCATTTCGAATGACACCCCGTGCCAAACCGAACATAGCGGCTTGTTCAAGACTTCCGGTAAAGCCCTTCTGTTCGGGAGTTGTTGGCTCCATAAAGTAGATATCGTCACCAGATGCTATGTAAGATGTTTCAAAATGTTCAGTACCAGCGGGTTTTTGACTGTCAAATTCAGACTGATCTGTGCAGTAATGAAGCGTAAAAATCTTTTCATTATCATAGAAGCCTCCCATCGCATAGCGTTTAAAATAATCGAGCTTTTCCTGCAGGATCTCGGCAAGATACTCTGCCTCGGTTACGTCCTTTTCGCTGTAATAGAGACGCAGATTTTCTTTAATGATGCTTTTCGCTTCTTCATCCGCGTTCAGATCACTCATGCGAATCGGCAAAAGCTGATATCCCTGGCCGAAGGGAGCGGTGTAATCAAACTGACCGATAATACCGGTGATAGAAAGAGTGCCGTTTGGTATAGTTTTCCCGGCCAGGTCTGTATCGTTATCGACTCTCAAAACAATGCTTCCCGTGGCGTCTGTTAAAGTGTAGTTTGAATTCCCCTCGAATACACCGGCCTCAGAAATCGATGCATTTTCAACTCTCACCAGCGTTCCTTCATACTCCTCCAATCCACTCCAGGCCTGATTTAATATATCGTGAATGGTAACTGTTTGAGGGAGTAGATCAGCATTACTCTTTATCACTTCAATTTCTGTACTGCCTGCATCATACAGAAGCTGAGTGAGACCGTTATACTGCCCAATTACGCTGGTTACAGTAATTGAGTCTCCCGTGCTCAATGTATTACCAAATTCGGTACCGTACATCCCCAATCCTCCCGTTTGATCCTGGATAAATCTCGGACCGGAGTCTCCAAATTCTGCATTGACGGTCACCACTCCACTTACTGTTACAATTTCGTTGAGCAGGTCCGGAACTCCATCTTCATTATTCAATCGGATGTTGCCAATACTGGCTATGGTATGTTTTTTGATGTCGGCCGCAAATCGGGGATTGATCGTATAGCCTTCGCTGTAGGGGGGTGACATATCATATTGAGATATCACGCCAACAATAGTATAGCTGTCGTCTGTTATTTCCACTCCGGACAGATCAATCGAATCATCAACTCTTAAAGTCAGGGAGCTCTGACCGTCAGAGATTGTATAGTTTGTACCGGGAGCAAAGGTGCCGGCCCCATCTATGGCAACATCCTTGATTTCTACAAGCGCTCCTTCATACGCTTCATAACCTCCCCATGACTGGTTCAGGACATCGTCTATTATAACCCTGAGCGGCGTTGTACTATTTCCACTATTATTAACCGCCACATTTGAAATTCCGGGATCGTAAATAAATTCTGTCAGGCCATTGTAAAAACCTACAGGACTGGTAATGGTGATGTGGTCGCCAATTGACAGGCCGGAAATCAGATCAGCCCCGAACAGTGCAACCCCGGCGTCTCCATTCTGAATGTATGCGGGACCAGCACTGCCAAATTCCCGGGCCACCGTCACCGTGCCGCTTGTTGTCACGACTGACCCCAACAATTCAGGACTACCATCTGAGTTGTTATATCTCATTGAGGAGAGTGATGCCTGAGGATCAGAAGCCGGCGCTGTAACTTTAAAATCTGCTACAACCGGGAAGTGATCAGATGCTGACTCTGTATCATTAAACACCAGCCCGTTTGCGTTCAGCTGTTCCACCGACAGGCTATTTGTGTAGAGCACGTAGGAGTTTTGCAGATCAAGAACCGATCCCGAATAGACCATATAATCCAAACGCCCTTTACTGTAAGAGCCCGGCGATGTCTGATTTCCCTGTGTGAAGGTCATAGGTAAATTCGTCACCAGGGGTTTGGCATCAAGCAAAGAGGCCCCACTCCAATCGGGGGTAAAATCATTACCATACGTTCCTTCATCAGATATATCACCGGTCAGCAACGTGGTAATCTGCTGTTCTGATCCAACGAAGTTCATATCCCCCATGATAATAATGGGAGTGCTATCGTTCAGGGCTACGTCTCCACCGGGTTCCTTCGCTTCTCGGATAAACGACATGATGGCGTCAACTTCTGCCTGACGATTTGCATCATTGTCACAACATGGAGGATGTGCTACAACCACAAGCGCGTCGGTGTTGTAATCCGGCCTCAGATCCAGTAAAAAGATACCGTTTCCGAAACCACCTGCTGCCCATGAATTTTTGATTGAATATCGGGTGGCAACAAAATTATCTGCGATCTTTGCCGCTCTCCAGCTCTCTCCTGATGGCGATGGGAGCATCTCTTCCAGGCGATTGGCTACATCAGTACCTGAGTGATTATAGATTTCGGAGAAACCAATAATATCCGGTTCGATCACATTATAAAGTCTCTCATAGGCGGGTTTTTTACTGTTATCAAAAAAACTGTCAAACTCAACATTATGAGCAATAACCCTCAGGTGATCCGCTGACTTTTTACTAAACGAGTACTCCGGCAGCGCTCCCGGTGATCCCTCCTTAAAACTGTAGTTTACAGCGCTTGTGGTTACCCCGTTTTGAACCGATTCGTCAGACAGGATGAGTTTAATTTCACCTGCTTCAAATACCTCGGTGCTATTTACCACCGCATTTCGGTTTATTGCCACTTCATACCAGTCAGAATCAATGGTTGGCGTGGTGACCATAAACAGATCTGTAAAAGCAATATCATACTGTGCACTGTTCAGATAAGCCGTGCCTCTGCGTTGACCAAAGTTGAACACTATTTCTGCTCCAATCCCTTCTTTTCCAAATCCTGTTGACGAGTTGTTATCAGAATCAATGTATAGTTTAACACCATCTCTGTTTTGCAAAGAATAGGTAAGATCACTCTTGAAATAGATAAACAAAAACTGTTCGTCATTAGTAATTTTAAACGTGTTTAAAGAAATGCCGTCCGAACTGGTTGCGGCGGTCCAGGCGGTTTCTATACTGTTCCAGTCCGATACATTTTCATCAAGTAAAATACGGTGTTGAGAAAAGGCTGAGGATCCAAAAAAGAGAAGCAAAATCAGGGAAGAGAAAAGAGATTTACACATATCATACCTCCATTTATTTCAGGGTGGCATAAGTAATTTTGTGTTAATTGATGAAGATTGGATGAAAGTTAAGATGACTCTAATATTACCCGTAAAAATTGAATTTTTTGTAGAAAATAGCCTCGGAAGAGGAAAATAAAATATGTGGGCGCGCTAGGCTTGAGCCGCGGAGCACTGCTACGGCAGATACAAGGAGCTGATCATCACAATGGTGATTTACCTGTTCCTGACCGGTATCTATAATTCGATCAACAACCAGACCGCTGAAATCAAAAAGTGGTACGAGCTGATGATCAATATTCGCGCTGAGCAACGGATACAGAGTATTGATCTGGACACCATCAAAAAGTCTATGGATGAGCATCAATCTACCATCGATGTTACCCTTGACGACCACGACCGAAGGCTGCGTGTTCTTGAACATGACTTAATCCCAAACCAACCCTTTAATCCTATCGCACAATGATCAAACGATTTAAAGAGACTCTAACTGCCGTACCTGCCATCATCAAACTACTCCGGGGCAAAAATCCCCAGTAAAGCAAAGAGATCACCACAATTGGCCTTACCAGTATTGCCATTGCCGGATCAATATCTGCCGGTAAGCTTCAGGTTGGTGAACTTGATGCAACGCTGCTGATTATTTTTGGAATTCCGGAAGCCCTTGGATATTTGTATGGGTGTGTGGCTGTTTCGGTTGGAGCTTCTCAATCAGAAAGCCAATAAAATTAAGGCCTATTCAGGAATTGGGAAGCGTGTTTTTCCTATCTCCTGATTTTTCTAAAGCTATATCATACAGAAGCATATCGATCTCTAAATGAGTTAGCCAAACATCCGATTCTATAACTTCTCCCAACTCAATTTTCCCCGTACGAAGTTGTGGATCTCCCTGGTTAGTCTGATCTCTTCACTCATGCTTTCCTCCTATCTCTTGTTGTAATAGCATGAGCGAAATAAAGCAGGTACCTTAATAAATAAATTCGGTACTTCACCGGACAAGGCGCATTTACCAGGGGCCGCGGCTTCGGTTCCGGATTGCTTGTTTTGAAATATTAACCGTTCATTAACTCACTATTCTCGCGTCCGTTATGCGCCGAACCGTTATACCTGTTTAATCATTTGAACGTTAAATGATGCTCAACTACTACAGTGACGCAAAGAAAAGAATGCCTAACAACATATACTACGGATGGATAAAGTATTTAAATCTGCGGCAGGCAAACGATTTTTGAGAGGTACTTATTCAGTTTGAGTGCTGGTTCAACCCTGCCTGTCTCCAGTACTGATTGTTATTCACGGATTGGAAAAAAGCATTTACTGGAAGTCCGGAATGAATCTTGAGTTGCGAGACCCGGACCTCGCATACGGCAAAAAAGTCTCCCCTTTTCCCGCAAGGGAACCTTTGGAAGAAGGGTATTCGGGGGATTGGAAATGTTATCTATTTCACATAATCCATGGAAAATTTAAGGGTTATCATTTTACCAGCAGCATCTTTTTAGTTTGCGTAAAGTCACTCGTTGACAGTCGATAGAAATAGAGGCCGCTTGCCTGTCCGGAAGCGTTCCAGTAGAACGTGTGAGTTCCTGCATTAAGATGACCGGAAACCAGAGTCGCTACTCTCTGTCCCAGGACATTATATACCTTCAGTATAACCATGCCCGATGTCGGGATTGAAAATTCAAAGTTCGTACCCGGATTAAAGGGATTGGGATAATTTTGTTGTAAAGCAAACGCTTCAGGCAATCCGGCAATCCTGTCTTCGATACTCACAGCGAGTCGTTTTCCTAAAACATTCCATCCCTTGTTATTATTAGTGTGTATTTCTTCCATTCGTTGTTCCGGATAGATCAGTGCGTAGATTCTCGGGAGCGAAACGATATTATCCGGGACCCTCCATTTCATCTGTACTTCTTTTCTGCCCCGGTCCGGGATGGCTCCGTCGGTATATACGATCGTCTCGTTTCCTTCACCGGTAATCAGTGTGCCGCCGTTGTCGGGATCACCGACATAAAAACTGACGCCGACCGGTGACGGGGTGGGGAGTAGACTGAAATTATGAACTCTGGCTGTAATTGTGACAATATCTCCTTCATCAGGTTCTGTCGGGAAAAAAGTGATATCATGAGTTTGATACCTTTTTGCAGGATCCTCAAGTCTTCTGTTTTTATCAGGATCATAACGCCATGGTAAAATAAATGCGGCGTCGGGTTTATTACTATACCGATTCTGCCACCAGGTAGGGGTATAACCCGGTTGCGCCAACTCAGGCTGTACGGCATAATCAAGGACGAGTGCTCCGTTATCAGCCCAGTATGTGTACGGTATAACACGATAACTCACCTCGCCCAAGCCGACATCGATACCTGCAAGTTGAATGTTCATTGACAACCCTTCACTCATGGACGACCGTTGCGTATTAATCTCGCCGGCAGCGTAATGACCGTCGACAGCTAGGGTAACTCCCCACTTCGATACCTCCGCTCCCATCTCTATAGAGTAATCATGTGATTGAATTTCCTCCATACGTTCAACCTCTTCCCATTTCAATCCCCACGAATAAGAAGTGTTTTCTCCTAAAACAAAAAATGTGTTGTGATCACCCTTAATTTTTTTATCCAGCATAGGATTACCGGAGAAATCAGGGTAATTACGGTAGGATAAAATGTTGCCGACTTCGTGATTCGGCACATACGAATAACCGGTCCAGCTTTTACTCGGGAACCAAGCATTACTCGTATAGCCCGGATCGACGACCAGTATATTTCCTCTCTTGATACCGTTGGCAAGAACCGGGTATTCCCATAATTCATAATCAACTATCGCAGCATATATCATATCGTCAACTATGGCATTTGCCTGTTGATTAACCGAGACAGTTGTCGAGGAACCTCCACGTTCAGAAAACTGCTCGCCATATGAGCCCCGCAGATAACCGCTTACGGAAAATCCTTTGATACCACCGCCGGCCGAGATTTCAGCCGATACGCCCCAGTCTCTGTGAAACTCCGTCTCTATTTCAATTGTCTGCTCTGTATTTACTTCATACGTAGCTATAAATTGAGACGAGTTCGGAAAATAGCTCAAATTCACATCGTATGGTACACCGTCAAAAATGTCAAAGTGTGTCGGCGGTGCATTTAAAATAACCAGTGGTTGTACGATATCAGTAATGCGGGAGCGTTTCGGTTTTCCGAGCCGTATATCACCGTCCAGGTCCGCAGTGGTGATAGAGGAAATCGGTCCACTATAGTTAATTCCCACGGGCGTCACCCCCTGAAAGGATCCACTCTCATCGGTGTTAATTTTATAGATTATAGAAGGCCCTTGTTGATGATCGCCTTTATAAGATATTATTAGCTCCGGAGATCTTTTAACTCCGGTTGTATCGGGAATTACGTTTCCAAACCCTAAATCATTTATCCCAAACTGATGTAACATAGAGAGGCTGTCAAGATTGGCATACTCAATAAATTCGATCTCATCGCTTAATTGATAAACTCGGAAATAAGTCTCGTAAGGCTTTCCATATGCGGAAAATATCTCCTCAAATCCGTTGCCATTAATATCCGCGCTCTTTAATGCTAACCGGGCATTATACCAATCTGGATTATCGATTATTTGATGATACGGTGCCGATTGTGTTATCTGCGAAAAAGATTCATCGAAAGCAAGAGCGACCATATATAAGTCGTTTGATTCGGGTACGTTTTCTTCCGTCAAGTTGAGGAGTGAGTAATCAACAATTGCCTGTTGGCTTTCCTCACTGTTCAGATAGCCGCTTATGACATTCACGTTTATCAACTCACTCAAGTCATCGGTTACGGTAAGCAACGTGTCTTTGAGTATTCTTGCTAGCGTGTTATTACCCGGTTCATATGAGTAGACATTTGCAAATAGGTTCCATCCTCCGGATTCCCTCTCTTCTCTGCCGACCAGTAAAATCTCATCTTTGCCGTCGCCGTTCAAATCTCCCGTTGTTATATCATACAATGTAAATCTCGCGGATGTACCCCAATCACCTATCGGGGGAGGGATGATGTATTGATCCATCGTGTTACTAATATGCGTGATGTCGAGGCTGTCATTTATTTCATATAATCCCAAAGATAGGAATAAATAATCTGACCAAAATGCAAGAACGAATTCTTCCGTCCCATCTCCGGTAAAATCACCTGAAGCGAGCAGCACGCGGGAGGATACCCCATCATGAGAGGGTAATGACGTGTGGGGGACTGTTCTCCATCTTTCTTTTTCCCACTCGGCAAGGTCAACATTGCTCAGACGGTTCGGATCTGCACGAAGCGCGACCAATTGTAGTCGGTAGTCGTGGTCCGTCCAGGCAGCAACAACATCGTACAATTCGTTATCATTATTTAGTGTTATAAGATCGTAATTGTATGGATCCTCCAAACCCCACCAGTTTGTAGCAAAATCGGGCATCAAAAATGTCAATACATCTAAATAAGCACCTGAGAGAGTATCCTTATCAGACGGGAAGTATTTTGACACTACAATGCGACGGTCGCCCCAAGGATCGGTATCGATAAATCCGATTATTTCATCTCCGCCTCCATCCCGTAATACACGGCTTTCCGCCAAAGGACCTTCATCTTGGCTTTGTGCCATTAAAGGAAGCAAGGGCGAAAGAAGGAGACATGTGAACAGTACAATCAATTTTTTCATTATAATCTCCACTTAATATTGATTTACCCTCATCACATATGAAATTACGGAGAATTGGGCTCAAGAATTGTGAGGGTTAACATTAACTGACTGTAGGTTTTTTACTCTGTGTATTCTTAATACACGGAATTATACATCTGTAAAACCGCTTGTGGCTTTCTTTTTTCAACTGTCATCTTGATATAAATTTTCGCAATCTCTTCCGGATATGCGGATTACGGGAGGGAATTGTTATGTGGGTATTGATTGCCCGGGAATATAATGAAAGTCCCGTTTTGCTTACGTTACTGCCGGCAGCCTGGCAGTCCGCGCGCCGGAACACTTATTTAATAGCTTTGCATCTTGTCTTTGACGGGTGCAGAGCTTTTTTTTGTTAGACATATCCGATTTCAATATTTGTCCATGAGGAAATGATTCATTGTACCACATCAGCTCACCTTTTTTTCAAGATTCTGAACGTATATGATCCACGGCTTTAATATCAATTCGTGATACTGACAACCCAACTCATCAACGATCTTATTGAAAGCAAATTGAGTCATTTCAGGTAACTATTGATCGTGTCTTGGAGAGAAACAAATGACCTTTCAGACTCCACTCTTTGATTAAGCGTTCAGCCACCTGTCGGCATTCTTTTTAAAAAATTCACACTGAATCATTTTTCACTTCTTCTGTTAAGCTTACCCTCATGAGATTTGGTATCGATATTTAGCAAGTTTGTCCGTAATACCCACCCACAATGTCTCAATCTTGAGGGTTCACTTTGTGATATTTCAAATAGACTAAATTAACTAAGAAGAGTGAACGCCATGCATTAAACTTCAAAAACATATGTAAGGGAAGGACACATCTTAATCTCCGTTTTGCAATTCATGACTCTTATTTAATCCACCGCAATTGCACAAGTCCTTATTCTGCATAGTGGTTACAGAGTCAAGATATTTGCTCCTGATGTTTATGTTGGAGCTGTTAAGGGAATTATATACGGTATTACCTCTACTGAGATATTCTTCAACTCAGGAGATTATGTAAACCTTCAGCAAAAAGCGGACTGATTTTGACGTTGAGTTAAGAGTCACTTTACTACCTTTCAGCACGAGGTTAAAAGAAGTCTTAACCTACTAAATTAGTCTATTATGAACCACAAAGAATCCTGTGAAAAACTTGTTCGCGACATCAAACGAAGAACCCGTCGAAAGTGCTCATCTGAAGAAAAGATCTGTATAGTCATCGAGGGCATGCGTGGAGAGAACAGTATTGCTGAGTTATGTCGCCGCAAAGGTATTGCCCAGAATCTATGTTACCGGTGGAGCAAAGATTTTATGGAATCCGGTAAAAAACGCCTGAATGGGGACACCCAGCGGGAAGCCAATTCCACCGAAGTCCAGGAGCTGCGTAAAGAAAACGGACAGCTCAAGGAAGCGGTGGCTGAGTTGCTACTGCAAAACCGCATACTTAAAAAAAGTATGCCTGGGGAAGGCTTAAGCGAATGAGATATATGCGGTTTACTCAATCCGAAAAAATGTAAATTATTCGCATTGTTTTCGGCTCAGAGCTGGACGTTAATCGAACCCTAAGGGAGCTGGGTATTCACAAAAGCACGTTCTATAACTGGTATGGTTAGTATGAGCAACAAGGCTATGATGGGCTTGCTCCGAAACCTCGCGCAAGAAAAACACAGTGGAACCAGAGATCCCTGATGATCACCGGCTAAGAGTCGTAGCGCTTGCTCTGGAGATTCCTGAACTCTTTCCGCGAGAATTAGCCTGTCGGATTGTAATGCTTTTTGGTGAGGCTTTTTCAAGTCCATTCAATTCAATGAAATGTTCAAGCGCTCTTTTGTATGCATCTACAGTTGCCGGAGACAAATGCTGTTTAGCTGAATAGAACATGTCTAAAACGTCCCGGGCTGTTGCGCAGTATTTTTTATCAGTTGGCTGATCACCTTTAAGTGCTTCCTTCGGATCAAAACCGGGTGCAAACGGATCAACTTTACCCAGTAGCTCCAATTCCTGGAGTTCCTTGATCATTTTCTGTGCTACATCTTTATCTCTTGTGCCTAATGCTTTACGGACATAAGTTTTTTTTGCCGTCAATTGATGTGTGCCACTTCGCGTAATAGTATTTACCTCTTTTCTTAAGATAAGCCATCGTTTTTGGGTTCTGAATTCAAGCAAAAAATGGCCCCCACAAATGGGAGCAAAAGGGAGTGAATGACTCATTTCTGAT
>Ga0102932_1001349_pt1 | contig 12724 bp, 10 predicted proteins | sample SalPonR1_C_D2_MG_FD_78212 | JGI IMG/M metagenome (GOLD analysis project Ga0102932, IMG submission 78212) | Salt pond soil microbial communities from South San Francisco under conditions of wetland restoration - Salt Pond MetaG R1_C_D2_MG | ecosystem: Environmental > Aquatic > Marine > Intertidal...
CATGTAAAAGATTTTGCTTGCAATGTAAGAGTTCATATTATCAAATAAAGATCATTTTACAGCGGCATGATTAAGATAGGTTTAATATCCGACACACATAATTATTTTGATCCGCAGATTGAAGAGTACTTTTCTGACAGGGATGAGATTTGGCACGCCGGAGACTTTGGAACGATTGAGATCGCCGAAAAATTAAAAAAAATTGCGCCTGTGGTAGGTGTATATGGTAATATCGATGGTCAGGATGTCCGGAAAGTTTACCCTTTGCATCAGCGATTTAGCCGTGAAGGCGTAAAAGTCTGGATAACGCATATCGGTGGAATTCCGGGCAGATACTGTATCCCTATTCGTGAAGAAATTGAAAATGACACACCGGATCTATTCATTTGCGGACACTCTCACATTCTCAAAATAGCGAGAGATCAGTCACTTGACAGAATGCTCTACATGAACCCCGGTGCTGCAGGGAAACAGGGGTTTCAAGTTCATCGTACAGTCGTAAGATTTAACATCCATGAGGGTAAAATTCAGGACGTTGAAGTGATCAATCTTGGAAGGCTGGGAGAGGAGTAAAATTCAAGACTGTTAAATGTGCGTATTCATGTAACTTTCTCAGTCTCCATTCTGTTTGATGCATAAATGTTCATGGAATAATGACGATGAATCAAAAAGCGATAGTAATTGGTGCCGGATTAGGCGGTCTTGCAGTCTCAGCTCTGTTGGCTTCTCAAGGGTATGATATTACGGTTTTTGAAAAAAACTCTACACATGGCGGTAAGATGCAGGAACTGAATCTTGGTGAATTTAGATTCGATACCGGTCCCAGCCTTTTTACGATGCCATTCATCCTGGAAAAGCTTTTTAAAGAGTGCGGAGAAGAATTGAGGGAGTATTTGGAGTTTGAAGAACTTGAGCCGGTCTGCCGTTATTTCTACAAGGATGAGACCATTTTTGATAACTACTCGGATCGCAAAAGAAGCATGCAGCAAATTGAACAGTTTGCTCCACAAGATGCTGAACCTTACTCTGAATTTTTGAATCATGCTGCTAAGCTATATGATCAAACATCGGATGCATTTTTATTTAATCCACTTTACTCATTGAGTGATTTAAAGGGGCTGAACCTGACCGATTTTCTTGGAATTGATGCATTTTCGACGGTGTCAGATGTTGTTGATCAAAGTTTTGAATCAGGTTACCTCAGGAAGTTTTTTAAGAGATTTACGACGTATAACGGCTCATCACCCTATCAGGCGCCCGGCACTTTAAATGTAATTCCACATGTTGAACTCAATCAGGGGGGCTATTATGTGAAAGGAGGGATGTACAGAATTTCAGAGGCTCTATTTGAGTTGTCAGAAAAAATGGGTGTTACATTTCAATTTGATTCCAAAGTTGAGAAAATTTCTGTCAGAAATAAAAGGGCTGTTTCCGTTAAAATTGAAGGAGAAGGAGAGTTTAACGCAGATTTAATCGTTGCCAATTCAGATGCTACAGATACTATTCTGAATTTAATGGATCAACAGGCAGTACCTAATTCTAAAAGAAAGAGTCAAAAGTCAATCGAGCCATCCTGTTCCGGTTTTGTGATGCTATTGGGCGTAAATAAGCAGTGGGATCAGCTGAAGCATCATAATATCTTTTTCTCTGAAGACTATGAAAAGGAGTTCCGGCAAATATTTAAAGAAAAAACTCTGCCGGATGATCCCACCATCTACGTTGCCAATACTTCATACACAGATCCGGATCATGCACCAGCCAACGGTTCAAATCTTTTTATACTAGTAAATTCACCATATGTAACGGATCAACAGGATTGGAGTTCTCTTCGTGAAACCTACAGCTCATTTTTAATCAATGAACTGGAGAGTCGGGGACTACAGGGTTTACAAGAGGCTGTATTGGAGAAAGAAGTCATCACACCCATCGATTTTCTTAACCAATACGGATCAAATCGGGGAAGTATTTACGGTACATCTTCAAACAGTAAGTTTGCAGCTTTTCTGCGACCAAGAAATAAGATCAGGGGAATAAGTAACTTGTATTTGGTAGGAGGGAGCACTCATCCCGGCGGTGGAATACCTCTCGTTATTCAAAGTGCTTTTAACGCAATTGAACTGATTGATAGATATCAGGATTGATAATCACTCTCCTCAAAGGTTAGATTTACCTCTTTCTATTTTTTGGTAAGCTTAGCGACAGCTTCAATATGATAGGTCTGTGGAAACATGTCTACAGGCTGTACAGAATCAATCGTGTAAAATTCCTTTAGCTCTTTCAGATCTCTGGCCATTGTTGACGGATTACAGCTAACGTACACCAATCGTTTAACATCCAGATTACAAAGCTGTTCTACAACGTCCGGATGCATTCCCGCCCGTGGTGGATCCGTAATCACGCAGTCCGGGTGACCATTTTGAGCTAAGAATTCATCGTTGAATGTGTCTTTCATATCACCCAGAACAAACTCTGTGTTCTCAACGTCGTTCTCCTGAGCGTTGAACCTGGCATTTTCAATGGCTACGTCAACAATTTCAATACCTGTAACCTTATCGGCTTTATCGGCCATGTAGAGAGACAGTGTTCCTACGCCGCAGTACAGATCGAACAGATGTCCGCCTTTCTCCAGTTCTGCGAAATCACGGGCTACGGAATAGAGTTTTTCAGCCTGCTTTGTGTTGGTTTGAAAGAATGCGTTTGCATGAATTTTAAAGGAGTGATTCCCAATTTTATCTACAATAAAACCCGCACCGAAAAGTATGTTCTCAAATCGACCAACTGCAGTGGGATTGGGCTGGTCATTCACATTATTTACAATCGTTGTGATCTGCGGAAATTCTTTTAGCAGTTCATCTTTCATCTGATTTACGGTTTCGGGCTCATCACTAAATGTGACCAGGTTTACCATCAAATCATTCGTAAAATGGCTGTTTCGAATCACAAGATGACGCATAAAGCCCTCTTTCTTGTAGGTATCGAAAGCGGGAATTTGATTCTGGATGCAGTGGTTTCTTACAAAATCTAGAATCTGATAGGATACCGGATCTTGAAGGTGGCACTCATTTAGATTTAAAATTTTATCAAACCGACCGGGTGCGTGAAGTCCGGCTGCAAATGCGGTATCGTCCACATATTCATCCCGTTGTATCTCCTCCTCAGTAAGCCAGCGTTTTGTTCCAAAACTGTACTCCATCTTATTCCTGTAGTAGAAGTCATGATCGCAGCCTATTATGGTTTGTACTATATTCGGATCAAGATGAGCGATTCTTTCAATATGATCTCTTACATGCTGCTCTTTGTGTTTAATCTGTTCAGAGTAAGGTAGATGCTGCCAGGTACAGCCTCCACAGACATTTGCATGGCTGCATTTTGGGGTAATTCTTTTAGGTGAGGGTTGTAAGATTTCAAGGACTTTAGCCTCACGGAATGATTTTTTCTTTCGCGTAATTCTTGCTTTTACTATATCACCCGGAGCTGTTCCCGGCACAAACACAGCGATGCCGTCATATTTTGCCACCCCCTTGCCTTTAAAAGCTGTAGACTCTATTGTCAGTTCTACTTCAGCGCCTTTCTTTAGTGCCATAAATGAGATACGTTGGGAAAAATGATTGTAAATTTCAGTTATTCGATGGTCTCTTCAGAACTAATGGAGTGTTGGTATTGTGTTTCGAACTGTATTTGAAATGCTGATTTTGTATCAGATAGCTCAATGATCTTCTGCATGGAGAGATCAAGTTGCTTCATAATCCGATTGGATGAGGCTTCTAAAAATTTGACGGCGGTTTGGGGATTTCTCTTTTTTAATGTCTCAAAATCGGGTGTAAAGAATCCCAATAGTGTACAGTCAGTTAAACATTGTGCTGAAGATAATCTCTTGGTTTCATATCCAATGGATACAAGGCCAATCTCCTGAGGGGATTCCACCGTTATTGAATAAGGCTCACTGTTATTGCCATCTGAACTTTTATTAACGGAGATGTCTTCTACCTGAAGCTGTATTTTTCCCTCTTCGATAAAATAAAGCCCGCTTCCTGGATCATTTCGGTAATAGACATATTCTCCGCTTTTGTACTTGCGGCGATGGCATAGCTGAAGCAATTCATACCGTTCCGTTACGGATAAATTTTTCAGCAATTCAGAGTTTTTAACAATGTTGCTCTGCTTCTTCATTTTTTGAAACTTGCTCTTATTTCCAAACATAGTTAATTGATTTAAAATGAGTGTCCAATACCAAAGCTGAAATACCTTTGACTATTTTCGAACCAACCCTCTTCGAGGTCATGAATTCGATAGGTAATATCAAATCTTGCAACAATAAATTCCCAGTCGAGCCGGATGCCTAAACCTGAACCTACTGCAATCTGCTTATAAAATTCCTGAATACGAAATCTGCCATCAGCCAAAAGATCTGTCTCTTGGTCGTCTATGAACTGATTACCGGGCCCATACCACACATTACCGGCATCGGTGTGCCATGCGAAGTACCAGTCAGCACTCAACACATTCTTCATAAACGTTTGCCGTAATTCTGAAAAAGCTGCAAGTTTAACCTCACCGCCCGGAATTGTTACTTCTTCAGGTGGTATACTTCCGGGACCCAGTCGAAACGGACTCCATCCTCGAATGTCGTTACTGCCACCCGCAAAAAATCTACGGTTCAATGGAATATTGTCACTTTGGCCGATGGGATGAATATAACCGCCAAAGAAACGGAAAGCAGCTACAGCATTTGGTGTAAGGCTAAAATATCGGCGATAATCTGCGGATAATTTAACAAATCTGCTATACGCCAAGGCGTTCGTCGAAATTCTTAGGGGGGAGGGAAGTTCTCCTTCAGTTTCTCCGGCGGTGATGACATATCGGTCTAGCAAATATGGCACGTTACCGGCAAGAGCTAACGAAACTTCACTGAAATAGCCGTAATTGCGCTTTATCAAGTTGGTGTTTTGTGCCCTTAAAGTATATCTGATTACGGATGAAAACTGTGGCCGAAAATCTTCTTCTATTCGTAAAAGTTCGAGAGAACCTTCACCAAATTCATTTACAAGGTTTTGCCGGAATTGTGAGGACGGATCCGTGTCTACCACATCCAGTTCAAACACATCGATTAAACTTTGATAGCGCTGTGAATGACGCAGTTCATACCGCAGGTTAAATCGAACGTCTGAATTAATATCAAAAAAGAGCTGATTGCTTTGACTGTAGCTGAGAGAATATCGGGTTCGTGCTGACTCTATCCAGGGAGCATCACTTAAAAACCGTAGTGGTCGGTTTAAGCGCGGAAGGGAATATTCTACCCGGAATTCATAACTTTGAAATATAGCCGACCCCGTATTCACCCGGTTACCGTTTTCATCTACAGGAGAAATTTCATTGAGGGTGTTGGACGTTACAAACTCGAGGTTTGTATTCAGAGCTACCGTAAGGTTTTCAGCTCTGCCCAGTAAATTATTGTTGTTATAGTTTAGCCCCACACCCGTACCAAAACCATATCGTCTCATTCCAAAAAACTCAGTCCGAATCGAATGTTTTGGAAGTGTTTGCAAATCAAAAAAGACAGGGATATTATTTTTCGTAAAATCCGGGAGTGATCCATCCTCATTTAGTCCAAAGCGGTTTATAAGAAGCATTCCTAAATTTTGATAGGAATTTACGCTTCTTAAGTAAGCGGATTGATCAAATGATTCCCCTGCTCGAAACTGAAGCTGTTCTGTGAGAAGGTCAAACTTGGTGTTTGCATTAGACTGCTTTTCCATATAGATAGAAAAGCCCTGTTCAGTATATCTTGAATCATCAACTTGCATTGACTGATCATATTCACCGTTTCCCTCAGGGCCGGCCAGCTGAATATAAATATCGCCAAATGTGTAGAAATTTCCCGGTCGAATTGAGTAGAGTACATCCAGCTTATAAGGGTCATTCTGATCGCGCTTTATTAGCGCTCGAACAGAATCACGCTGAACGGCAGCAAATCCGTTATTTTTCAGGAAATCAATGATTCGAGACTGCTCTTGACGAAGTTTTTGAGCCCGGTAAGGTTCGTTTACACTAAATGTGCTATCATTTTCAAATTGTCCGGCATATTCACTCTGGTTCAAAAAAGTACTGACCAGATTACCATTTTCTTGAAAGTTTGGAAGTCCGGTATATGAAACTGACTGGAGTTGAGATAGATTGCCTTCGTCGATAATGAAAGAGACTTCATATCGTCCCGGACGGTATTCTACGATTGTTGTATCAACAGAAGCTTCGAAATACCCAAGATTTTCGTAATAAAGCCGAATTCTTTCTATATCACTGCCTACAGTTTCTCGATTGAGCAGTGCAGGAGATTCGCCAACCCCAATAAGCTGATGAATGTAGTACCATGGTGTAAATCGAGGTATTCCCAGAAACTCTCTGTTATTTCTTGTTCTTACAAGTGTGCTCAGTGCACCGTCGGTTACCGCATTATTACCTGTAAAACGTACAATCCTTACAACCTGCTCACGATCACTATCATCAGAAGAATCTTCGTTTTGAGCTACAGATATCTCTACTAAAAAGAGAAAAGAAAACAGTAACAAAAGCAGCAGGTGGAGATAGCGCACGCAGTTGATTAAATTTCAGTGTTACAGATATTTAGATATGACTGAAAATAGTGTTTTTCAGCGAAATTAGTAGGATTTAAAATAGAGTGAATTCTTAGCTCATTTGACTCAATACGAGTAAGATGATATCAGAACGATAAGTAATGCAAAGAATTTTGCTTCAACTTAAAAACAAAAAACGCGGCACTTCGTCTAAGCCCGCGTTTTTAATAAAATGATGGTGGTTAGAAAAAAAGAGGATTAAACATCATCGTAGTCGAAACCCTCATCTTCTTCTCCATGGAAAAAGTCCTCTTTACGTATGTAGTCCGGCCAAATATCTTCAATACCCTCATATATGGTTTCCTCTCCCTCTTCAATTTCATCAAGTTCATAAAGATTATTTATAGCTTGCTGTGGTAAACCATTTCTTTCTGCCCACTCAATAAGTTCTTCTCTAGTTGCCGGAAAAGGGGCGTCATCAAGTGCTGCGGCTAATTCAACTGTCCAAATCATAATTTTTATCTTTTCAGTAGTCGTTTAGTTTGAATGTTAATTTCTATCTGTTTTCGAATTCTATAAAACGTTTCCTGATGAGAAATGCAAATATTTCGCGGAAAATAGATAAAAAGAGTGATTTCTCAATACTTTTTTAGATGTTCTTTCAGAATTTTGATTCTAACTGCTCATTTCTTGGCAGTCTATAAACGCAATTTCATCTCATTTTGTTTACTCACAAGTAATTAACCAAATATTTACACCATACTGTTCCAATGAAAATACTATACATTTTTCCACATCCGGATGACGAATCTTTTGGTCCTGCTCCCGCTATAAGCGCTCAGCTAAGACAGGGACATGAAGTGCACCTTCTAACACTTACTAAAGGAGAGGCTACCAAACAGAGATTTCGTTTAGGAATTGATAAGGAGGAGATGGGAAATATCCGTTTTAAGGAGATGCAGTGCGTTGAAAAAACACTTGGGTTAAATGGTATGACAGTTCTGGATCTGCCTGATAATGAGTTAAAGAAAATGAATCCCATTGAGCTCGAAAATGTAGTTGAGCAACAAATTCACGATTTAAAGCCTGATGTTATGGTAACTTATGCCGTACATGGTATAAGCGGATTTGAAGATCATCTGGTTAGTCATGCCGTGGTGAAAAGAGTGTTTTGCAAACTACAGGAAGAAGACTGCGGCTATCCTAAGCGATTAGCACTCTTTACCAGGATGGGAGAGGTTTATACCGATGGCAAATTCAGATTGGCTGTTTCTGATGAGGATGACATTCAGTTTATTGAGCGGTGCAATGATGAAGACATGAAGAAGTTCAATGACGCCCTGGATTGTTACAAAACGTACATAGAGGTGATTGATGGAAGCGGAGTGCGAGATGTAACAACAAAAGATGTGCCATTCGAAATTTTTGGAGAAAAGATCGAAGGAAGACTGAAATCTATAGTTGATGGTTTAGATTCTTAGACTCTTCAACAATTTGGAAAATCAGTAATATCAAATCCTATTTCTCAATATTCCACATGCCTGACTCAATGATTTCTAGACTGTTACCTGCAGGATCTCGAAAATATATAGACTTAAGGCCGCCGGGCCATTTTATACTCGATTCAATGTTTATATTCTTTTTCCTTAATCTTGATTTCCAATCTTTGAATTCATTTCGATCTACAGCAAAAGCAACATGAATCGATCCGAATGCACCATGTAGAGGGACGGGTCGTTCATTTATATAGGTTTGTTCCTCTGTTGTGTGATCAGGATTAAAAATCAAAAGCATTGAATCCCCACATCGGTAAAACAGATGGCGTCCTTCTTCCTTCCGAATGAGTTTCATTTCCAGAACATCCGTGTAAAACTGTTCAGAATCGTCCAGATTCTTAGCGTAAAGGCAGGTCTCTAAAACTTTTTTCAATTCCATATGTACTCATTATTAGTTTGATGAATAGAAAGAAAACCTAAATTGCCGGGTTTTCTTGAGTATGTATAATTCCAGCCTATTGATGGCGTATAGTTATTGCCCCTTCGATCCTCTGATGTCAACCGCAAAAGCACCTTTACCTTCCTCTAAAACGTATAATGGGTTCATCTCCATTTCCTTAATTTCCGGATGATTAACCGCAATTCTGCTCATATTGATAAGAGCTTTTTTAACCGCCTGAATATCAGCGGAAGGGAGGTTGCGCCAACCCTTTAGTTTTTTACCTGCAATGGTTGACTCGATCAACTTTGTTGCCTCACTTTCGCTAAGCGGTGCAATGGCGGTTTCCACATCTTTATAGAGTTCAACATCGGTTCCACCCGTACCAAAAAGCACAAGCGGACCAAACTGCTCGTCTTGTTTGATCCCGATAATCACTTCCTGACCACCCTGAAGCATCTTTTGGATAAGTACTCCATCCATTTTCGCATTCGCTTTGTCTGCAGCATCAGAGATTTTCCTCCAGGCTTTTTCCACGTCATCATCATTTCGCAGATTTATCTGAACACCGCCAATATCTGATTTGTGGCTATGTTCTTCGGAAAGCAATTTCATCACAACAGGATATCCGATCTCATTGGATGTTTTGACTGCACCTTCCAGACGGGTTGATGTTTTCTGCTCCGGCAGGTCAATGCCGTAGGCTTCTATCAATTTTTCCCACTCTTCATTCTTGAGCATGCTTTCAGCATCAGCCGGGATGTACTCAGCTGCTTCATCTGGCTGATGTTTTTCTGTGTTCATCCACTCTTTTCGCTGAACCATCGCCGACAGGATGGAGGCCGCTCTCTCCGGAAATGCTACATTCGGTACGCGCCTTTTGTGGAGTATATTCAGTGCCTCATCAACAGAAGCTTTCCCCATGATTGATGCAATGACCGGTTTGTCATGTAACCCTGCGGTTTCACCGACTACTTCAGCCAAACTTGCCGGCAGAAACCAGTCTTGAGGTGCCTGGATCACAATAACAGCATCAACAGTTACATCGGTGAGAAGCGCCTCCAGGGCCAGAGTGTATGTAGCAGGCCCGGAGCCTGCAAGTACGTCTACCGGATTATTTGAACTTGCGGCTTTTGGCAACCGGCTTTTCAGATAGGCACGGGTTTCTTCTGTTAATGGAGCCATTTCAAGTCCGCAATTTTCCAATGCATCAACGGCTAAAATTGCCGGACCACCGGCATTGGTTAGCACGGCCACCCTTTTTCCCTTTGGAAGTGGCTGCCAGGCCAATGCGCGGGCCCAGTCAAACATCTCTTCCATGGTTTTAGCTTCCAGCACACCTGACTTTCTGAATGCAGCCGAGTAAGCCTCTTTGCTTCCCGATAGGGCGCCTGTGTGGGACGACACAGCCTCAGCGCCTTTCTCGCTTTGCCCACCCTTTAAAATGACAAACGGCTTCTTACGAGCTATTTCTCTGGATATGTTTAAAAATTCAGTTCCGTCCGAGACACCTTCTGCATAAGCGGTAATCACTTCAGTTTGGCGATCATTTCCGATCAGATCAATCATTTCGGTCTCTGTTACATCAATCTGATTCCCCAAACTTACTATTCTTGAAAAACCGACTCCCGCTCCGCGCGCCCAGTCAATCACCGCAGCCACCATTGCACCGGATTGTGAGATAAACCCAATACCGCCCTGCTCCGGCATTCCAACCACAAAGGTTGTGTTTACAGGAGCATGTGTATCAATGGTTCCGATACAGTTTGGTCCGATAATTCGTATTCCGTGCTTCTCAGCAACTTGCATCAATTTTTCTTCCAGTTCCCGGCCTTCTTCACCCGTTTTGCTAAAGCCTCCACTGACTACAATTGCGTTTTTAATCTCTTTTGATCCCAGTTGTTCAATTATTTTAGGCACAATTGCAGCCGGCAGAACAACTACGGCCAGATCTATTCCGTCCGGAAGCTCCTCCACGGAGGAGTAGCAGGGGATGTCCAATATTTCAGATGCGTTTTTATTGACCGGGAAGATTTCTCCCTTAAAATTGTATTTCAACAGATTTCGAATTACGCCATAACCCAGCTTGTGGGGGTCTCTTGATGCGCCGATGACAGCAACTCGTTTAGGCGTGAAGAAAGATTCAATCATTGTTCAAAGTTATTAGGATATTTTTATCTTAAATTAGAGAGTGTGGAATCAAAAGCCAAATTCTTAGGTCTCTAAAACAAAATTTAAAAATTCAGAATTAAAAAAGTATGGAGCTATCAGAGTTTAAAACCGACACAATCATTGAACCTTTTAGAATCCGTTCGGTCGAGCCTATCCGCTTTACTTCCATGGATCTGCGAAAAGCACTTCTACAGGAAGCCGGTTACAATCCTTTTTTATTGAAGGCAAAGGATGTGGTTATTGATCTGCTCACGGATAGCGGAACAGGTGCAATGTCGGCTCAGCAATGGGCGGGGATGATCAGCAGTGATGAGTCGTATGCGGGATCAGAATCGTTCTACAAATTTGAAAGTGCCGTGCAGGATATAACGGGGTTTAAACACGTAATTCCAACACATCAGGGGAGAGCTGCAGAAAACATTCTGTTTACAACGATTGCAAAGAAGGGAGACGTTATTCCTAGTAACACGCATTTCGATACTACCCGCGCACATATTGAACATAATGGAGCGGAAGCCATGGATCTGGTAATTGACGAGGGACGGCAGCCACTGACCATCCATCCGTTTAAGGGGAATATGAATGTTGAAAAATTGGAGAAGACAATCAGGGAGATTGGAAGAGAAAATATTCCTGTTATCATGTTAACGCTGACAAACAATTCCGGTGGTGGCCAGCCGGTAAGTATGGAAAATGTTAAAGCCGTATCAAAAATAGCCCGCAAAAATGATATTCCATTTTTCATCGATGCATGCCGGTTTGCTGAAAACAGCTGGTTCATCAAAACGCGAGAGGATGGGCATGAGTACAAATCACCGATAGAAATAGCCCGTGAAATTTTTAGCTATGCAGATGGTTGTACAATGAGTGCAAAGAAGGACGGTATGGCAAATATCGGAGGCTTTCTTGCACTGAATGATGACAAACTAGCTCAAAATTGCCGAAGCCTTACGATTCTTACCGAGGGCTTTCCAACGTACGGTGGAATGGCGGGTTATGATATGGAAGCTGTTGCGGCCGGATTGTATGAGGCGTTGGATGAGGGATATCTGAAATACCGTATCCGATCGACAGCCTATTTGGGTGATAAACTGATCGAGGCCGGGATTTCAATTGTGCAGCCAACCGGAGGACACGCTGTATATATTGATGCCAGAGAAATGCTGCCTCAAATTGATCCACTTGAATATCCGGCCTGGAGCCTGACCAATGCACTTTATCTGATCGGTGGAGTTCGAGCCGTGGAAATTGGCAGCGTTATGTTTGGGCTTCAGCCTGATGGATCGGAAAAACCTGCTGCAATGGAGCTGGTACGCCTGGCTATTCCGAGAAGGGTGTATACCCAAAGTCATATCGATTACTTGGCAGAAGTGGTGATCCATGCGTTTGATCAAAGAGAAAAGCTTAAAGGTTATAAAATTGAATCTGCACCTCAGGTACTCAGACACTTTTCAGCAAGGCTGAAACCTTTGTAAATTGTTAAATAGCTAAGTTTAGACTTCATCTTCGAGGTACTGCGAATCATATCAAGATTTAAATTTGTTAATGAATCAGGTCGAAATTATAAAAATAATCAAATAGAGATATGCTGAACTCAACCAATCCTACCACCGACATACTTATTCAGGAATATAAAGAGCATACAAAATCAGAGATTGATCAGATTTTGAACAGCAGTGAAAAATCGTTCAGAAACTGGCAATCGTACGATTACGGCAAAAGAGCCGATTTAATGAGTAAAGCCGGAGAAATACTCCGAAATAACAAGGATAAGTATGCCGAACTCATGACCGGGGAAATGGGAAAACCAATTGCCGGTGCAAGGGCAGAGGTGGAGAAATGCGCCTGGGTTTGTGATTACTACGCTGAAAATGGAGAATCTTTCTTGAAGGATGAAGTCATTGAAACAGATGCTCAAAAAAGCTTTGTCACCTACGAGCCACTCGGAAGTGTCCTTGCAGTAATGCCTTGGAACTTTCCATTCTGGCAGGTGTTTCGCTTTGCCGTACCGGGGTTGATGGCCGGAAATGCGGGCCTTTTGAAAC
>Ga0102932_1001354_pt1 | contig 12702 bp, 10 predicted proteins | sample SalPonR1_C_D2_MG_FD_78212 | JGI IMG/M metagenome (GOLD analysis project Ga0102932, IMG submission 78212) | Salt pond soil microbial communities from South San Francisco under conditions of wetland restoration - Salt Pond MetaG R1_C_D2_MG | ecosystem: Environmental > Aquatic > Marine > Intertidal...
CGCACAACGGCTCGGACGAACAGTCGCGGTTTGACCAAGGCCAGCACAAACAAGCCCGCCGGTACCGCCACGATTACGCCCAACAACGTCCACCACATGTTCGTACTTGCAAGCAGGGTCATATTCATCCACGCCTCCCAGGCACCGGAGCCCACACGCTGCCAGATAGCACGCGTCATCGGCAAAATTTAAGCATCAAAACCGCGCTGAAGTGCGCCTGTCGAACACGATTGTGGGCCAGAGTTTCGCTTACAGTTTCGCGTACCGAAGTCGTTACCGTACGTTCCTTCGCCCTCCCCCTGCAATCCCGTGCAATCGGGCAACCGCATTGCACCAACGAGTTTACGTGTTTTGGCCGCCTGTGGGCATCGGTCACAGCAAGAATCAAAGCCTGGTGACGACGATCAGAAAAGGGTTGCCACTGTGTGCCTTGGAGCCACGAGGGCGTTAGGCTGGGGGGATGGATGTCAAGCGATTCGATACATTGAATTGGAAACGATCATGGTTCAAGAATTAGAACCGGTACCGCAGCAATCGATGCTTGCCTGGGCGTTCGAAGCACTGGGGATCTACTACGCAGCCCTCTTGCCGTTGGCTGGGCTGGTCAGTTTTTTGATGGTGCTGTTGATTGTCATGCGAGGCAAGGGGCCGATGGCGGCAGCCACGTTGGTGCTGGTGGTGCATGTGCCGTTGTTGATCGGGATCTTTGGGGCGGTGCACGGTCTGCTCACTTCGTATTCAATGATCGCAGCCAGTCCGACCACTCCCAAGCCAGCGGCACTCGCGGCCGGGTTTTCAACAGCCCTGTTCGTGCCGCTGTTCGCCATCCTGTGCATGATTCCCGGTTACCTGGTCGCCCTCTTCGGTGGCCTGGTGCGTGCGTTGACCGCCAAGTCCGACGCGACTTGAGCGCTGCGTTAAAGTTCGTCAAACGCGATTCGGCCATCGCGATTCACTGGCCAGTGCCGGACCGCTGTGTTTGCTCTCGCAGCGGTTCCACGATCGCGGGCATGCGTCGAGCCACGTTGTTGAAGTCGTTGCGGTCATCGGGCTTGACGAACAACGCCTCGTGCTGGGCATCTCGATAGTAAAACCAGTCGGGCGTGGTCAGGCTGTCGCTGCCCGTTCGGCTGGTCGTGTGGATGGCCGGTGACAGCGGGTCGAGCGATTCCGCCCACGCCGTTGGGGACAGCAGTTTCGCATCCGCCTGATCGGGTGCGTCTTGCATTAATTCTCGCAGCGCTTCGGCAGGAGTACACGGACGCCCGCATCGCGTGACGGGGATGTGAGGACCGGTGGCGATCATCGGAACCTGGATGCGAGTGCTATACAAAGGCCCGATCGTGCCGCCGATATGTTGGTTTTCGCCCAGCCCAAAGCCGCTGGTGCCCAACAGGATCAGACGCGTCGGCGTGTCTGCGATCGCTTCGATCACGCCCGACAACAAGACGTCGATCAGCAGCACTTGCGCGGCATAGGTGTGCATCCACGCCAGCGTCACGTCGGGGTCATGCTGGCGGGGCAGTGCCAAGGCGGGAGGCCGTACCGTTTCGAAATATTTTGGAGCAGCGACTTCGGTCTCCAGCGATTCTTCACCTTCGATCGTTTCGATGGGACCCTCGTCCTCGTCGTCCCATTGTTCCAGCGGCAGCAGGTCGCGCGGCGCGTCCCAGCGACGGAGCAAAAAATCACTGTGCAGCCACAGCAGGGAAGGCGCATCCGAGGCGGCGTCGCTGCGTTCCAAAACGTCCAAGCCGCTGGCCAGTAAACCTGCCAGTCCGGTTTCCACCACATCGTCGGCCGGTCGCTGCGGATCCTCCGGTTCGACCATCAGCACTTCGGCACAATCGAAACCGCCAGCCAACTCAATCACTGCCTGGCGATCGCTGACAACGCTCCGGCGATGCGACGGGGGCCAAGTCTGCCACAGGCCGCGGAGCACCTCCAGCGAATCATCGCTCGGCACGATGCAGCGATCAAATACCGTTCCCGCGGCAGCGATGGCATCACACTGCGGCGTCTGATTCCAAGAACAGCCGTAGGGTCCCAGCGGAGCAATCGCCAACCCTTCCAGCGACAGGACGACCGTGCGCACGTTCATTGATTCGCTATATCCCGTACGACCGTTTCATGGTGCCTGGTTTACCAGCCGAACCGACGGCCAGTCTTGGCCTCCAGTGTAGCCAAGAGATAGGTTTGCGCAGAGACGCCGCCAATGCAGAGACGCCGCCACCACGCAGACAGCTTATCCCTCGCACGCGAGACCCATCGCCATGTCGACCGCTCTTCCCGGTTCCGCTTCAACTTCGCCGGTTTCGATACCCCTGGTCGCTACGACAACGCTGCCAGAATCCTCCGCTGTGGTGACAGCGCCACGGCCCGCGTTTGTCGCGCCGCCCACGGCCGAAGTGTGGGGCCTGCCCTTCTCGCAAGTCACCCTCGATCAGTCGCTCGACTGCATCGGCGACCTGATTTCCGATGGCGAACCTCAATATGTGATCACTGCCAATTTGAACTACGCGATGCTGGCCAGCCAACGCAACGACTTGTGGGCCGTCAACCGCGACGCGGCGTTGATCCTCGCCGACGGCCAGCCGATCGTGTGGCGTTCGAAGCTGGAGATGAATCCGTTGCCCGAGCGGGTCGCTGGCAGCGAGATGATTTACCGATTAGGCGAGCGTTCCGCAGCCGAGGGATGGCGCATCTATCTTCTCGGCGCCGCACCGGGTATTGCCCAAGCCTGTGCCGATGGGCTGTGCCAGCTCTATCCGGGCTGCCAAATTGTGGGCGTGGACTCACCCCCTTTCCGGCAACTGACATGCCAAGAGGACGAGGAGCAGGGTGACCGGATTCGGGCTGCCAAACCTGACATCTTGCTGGTCGCCTTTGGCCAGCCCAAAGGCGAATTGTGGATCCATCAGCGATACAAAAAACTGGGGGTCCCGGTCAGTATTCAGTTGGGCGCGTCTTTCGACTTTGTCGCCGGAGCCGCCAAGCGAGCCCCCGTGGTGTGGCAAAAAACGGGCCTCGAATGGGCATACCGGATGGCACATGACCCTCGGAGGCTAGTCCCACGGTACGCTGGCAATGCTGCCTTTTTAGCCAAGGCGTTGGTCGAAGACATCGCCGGCCGACGACCGGCGATCTAAGCCGCGTATTACGCTGCCGCTCGGCATCCCTCCTACTACGCTGCCGCTCGGGCACCTTGCACATAAAACTGTCGGATCTGCTCGGCGACCGTCCGCTGTTCCGCTTCGGTCAGTTCCGGGAACATCGGCAGGTTCAGGATTTCCGCACACGCCCGCTCGGTCTCTGGCAAGTCGACCTGAGCGTACGCTTCATCGCGGTAGCACTCTTGGCGATGCACGGGAATCGGATAGTAGATCTCGGTGCCCACCCCCCGTTCGCTGAGGAACGTTCGCAGCGCATCGCGTTTGCCATGCCGGACGCGTAGGCTGTATTGGTTCCACACGTGATAGGCGTTGTCGTTCACTGGGGGCAACGCAATGTTGTCTCCGTCGATCACCTCGCTCAGCAGCCCGGCATAGTTTTCCGCGTTGGTTTGTCGAGCCGTGATTGCAGCAGGTAGTTGAGCAAATTTGACTCGCAGCACGGCCGCTTGAAAGGAGTCCAAGCGACTGTTGATGCCCACGACCTGATGATAGTAGCGAGGCCGCATGCCGTGGCCGGCAAACAGTCGCAGGCGATCCGCCATCGCGGGGTCGGTGGCCGAGAGCATGCCGCCATCGCCCATCCCGCCCAGGTTCTTGGTTGGGTAAAAACTAAAGCAACCGATCTGGCCCCAGCTACCTGCTGGGCGGCTGTGGTACGCGGCACCGATCGACTGGGCAGCGTCTTCGACCACCGGAATACTATGTTCCGTCGCAATTTTGCAAATCTGGTCAATCGCGGCACACTGTCCGAACAGATGCACCGGAATGATCGCTTTGGTTCGTGGCGTGATCGCGGCGGTAATGGCTGCCGGATCGACATTGAAGGTCTCTGGCAAGATGTCGACAAACACGGGCGTTGCGCCGACCCGGGTGATGCAACTGACCGATGCAAAAAAGGTAAAGCTCGGCACGATCACTTCGTCGCCCGGGCCGATATTCAACGCCATCATTGCTAGCAACAAAGCGTCGCTCCCCGAAGCACAGCCGACCGCGTGATCGACCTGGGAAAGTGCAGCGACCTCTTTTTCGAGTTGGGTTACATCGGGTCCGAATAAAAATCGGCCGCTGTCGACGACCTCTTGGAGAGCTTCCATAAAGGCTTCGCGGAGCGGAGCGTTCCCTCGTGCAACGTCCAACAACGGTACCGCTTGCGTTCCATCGCTCATGATCGATTCCCTTGCCAATCCTTGGCTAACAGGCATGTTTTTGGTTGGGTAGAAACTGAACATTCCGTGGCAATCTGGGTCTCCCTCAGGTGCCGCAGCGATGTCAGCCCAGCAAACAGTAGAAAGAGGGCGAGGTCTCGGTCAAGATCAGCCTTGTCGACCACCCGTGCTTGCCCGCTTATGATGAAACTTCTGATGGCCATCCCGTTTTGCAGGAGTTTTCCCGTGTCCCGTTTTCGTTCCCTGTTCTGTGCTTCGGTCGCTTGCACCGGGTGGGCTGCCCTGATTGTTCTCGCTGCGACGATTCGTCCGGCTATTTCGTTGGCCGACGAACCCGAACGTCCGGTCGGCGTGCTCGCGCCCAGTGTGGATGCGATTGCGATGACCGACGAAGTCAAAGCGGCGGTGGAACCTTTGTTTAACTCGATTCGGGACGCCAAGACCATTCGTACGGTGGCCGAGATGCAATTGACCGCTTCCATTGAAGGCAAGCCGGTCCAGGCCGAGGGCGGGACCTACCAAATCATTTCGGCGGCTCCGAATCGGGTGATGGCCGTCTTGAAAAGGCCCGATCAGGAAACCCAGTTGGTCAGCGACGGTGAACAACTGATCTTTGCGCTGACTCCCGATGCCTACGTCCAGGCGGAGGCGCCTCGTTCGCTGGACCTGGTGGCCAGCGACGTCGAAACCCCTTTTGGCCCGTTTCCCGAATACATCCTGTCGTTGACGCTGGCCGGTGCGGATTCCTTTCCCGCCTTTTTTCGAACCGCTGCCGGCATGGGGATCAGCGATGGCAAGCGAGAAGAATTGCCCGACACCCAGCGAGTCCACGTTCGCCGCAACGATGGTGTGGTCTGGGATCTGTGGATTCGCAAAGGCGACAAGCCGGCTCCGGTGCGTTTGTCGGTCGACATCACGGGCATGCTGCTGAAAATGAATCAGATGAATATCCCCGAAGGTTTCCGCTACGTGATGGAGGTGGAGTTTAAAACCTGGGAAGTCGACGCCGAGGTTGCCGATGAAGTGTTCACCTTCCAGCCCAAGGCCGACGCTCAAAAGTTCGATTCGATCGAAGCGTTCATGGCTTCACTCTCGGACACCGAAGGACCTCATCCCCTGCTGGGTCAACCGGCGCCGGAATTCACGTCGCAGTTATTGGGTGGGAAGCCGTTCGAATTGAAGCAGCATCGTGGCAAGCAAGCGGTGGTGCTCGATTTCTGGGCCACGTGGTGTGGACCCTGCATCGAAGCCCTGCCGATGATCTCCAAGACGGCCGCTCGGTTCGCCGACAAGGGAGTCGCCTTCTACGCCGTCAACGTGGGTGAGGAACCAGCTCGAATTACCGCTTTTCTGAAAGAACAAAAGCTTGATGTGAGCGTCATCCTCGATCCAGACGGAGACTTAGCGAATGCCTATGGTGCCAACGCGATTCCCCAGACCGTGTTGATTGGCAAAGACGGCCGCGTCGAAGCGGTGCATGTCGGTTTCGCGGGGGCGGAAGCGATGAAAAAGATCTTGACGGAAGAACTGACGACGCTGTCGAAGGGAGAACGCTTGATTCCCCAAAACCAGCCAGTCGAAAATGCCGAAGCTCCGGGCGATGTGCCGGCCAATCAGCCGGTCGAGCAACCCAGCGGTCAATAGAACCTCTCCCTAGCCGCCGCATGCGGTCACCGATTTAACAGCAGGTTTAGCGTGGCTAGAAACATGGGACTCCGAGCCGCTGCGGGATTCGCGCGGCGGATCGGTATCGGGCATAAGGCTGGCGCGGATCTACAGAGTCTGCTTGCCGCCGAGGCAAAGGGAGGCTCCACTCGCTATCGGCAAGCGATGCTGGCCTTGATCGACGGCATCAAGGAGGGCGAGCCGCTCTCCAAGGCAATGAAACAGCAGTCCGGCTATTTTCCCAATCTGCTGGTCTCGATGACCGGCGTCGGAGAGATCACCGGACGACTCGAGCGAACCCTGGCGATGGTGGCCAGTCACTACGAGCATCGTCTGTCGGTTCGCCGCGCGTTTCTCCTCGGTATCGCTTGGCCGTTGATCCAGTTGATTGCCGGCGTCTTTGTGATCGCCTTTCTGATTCTGCTGCTAGGTCTGTTAACGCCGACTGGAGGGGGCGAGATGCTGGACGTTACCGGCTTTGGATTGCGCGGCGTCAGCGGAGCATTGATCTTTCTAGCCGTGGTGGGGTTTGTTTTTGCCTGCCTTGCGGCCGGCATCATCGCGATTCAAAAAAATGTGCTGGGCGTGCATAACCTAATCCCGCTATTCTATCTTATTCCCGTGCTCGGGCCGGCAATCCGCACCATTACTTTGGCGAGATTCTGTTGGGTGCTGTCGCTAACGCTCGATACCGGCCTGGATGCGATTCGGTCGGTGACGCTGGCGCTGGATAGTACCGACAGTGATTATTACCGTGGCGGAACACGGGCGGCCACCGAGTCGATTCAGCAGGGTAAGAGTCTGTCCAAATCGTTGCGCGCCGCGGAAGTCTTGCCGGATGATTTTCTCGTGCAATTAGAAGTTGCCGAACTGTCCGGCACCGATGCCGAATCGCTCCAGTCGCTGGCCATGGAATATGACGAACGAGCAAGGATGGCGGTCAAGACGCTCAGCGGGATGCTGACCGCCGCAATCTGGATCACCGTGGTGGTCGCGATGGTAGCCATGATGCTGAACATGTTGATGCAAATCATGGGAGCCCGCAACGAGGCGATGGAAGGCCTGCTTTAAAAAGGAAGGCCTGCTTTAAAAAACAGCAGGTCGCTGTGCAGGTGCGTTAGCCACTTGTCTGACGTCGCGCGGTGATTCGCAGGTAGGGCGAAAGAAATAAGTGCCGATGTCCCGGCGTTCCCGGCGCGGCCCAAGCATCGCCGTGGACAGGTTCGTCGAAGGCTTCGATTTGAAATCCAGCCGCACACAGTCCGCCGATCAGTTGACTGTGCGAATGCGCAAACTCCATCGTTTGAGCTTCTCGAAAGGCGGTCGCCGAAGGATCGTCCGTGGGGCTTGCCAAAGTCGACCCGATCGCCGGCGCTGTCGTTTCGTAAGCGGTGCCATTCCAGCGTGACAATAACGCTTGCGGCTGCTTGTGCTGAACCAAATACAAGCCGCCAGGTTTCAGCACCCTGGCGACTTCCGCGTAGACACCCGCAAGGTCACGCACGTAGCAGGTGCTGACAGGTTGCACGACGACATCAAACGTGGCGTCTTCGAGTTGGCGCAGGTCGATCATCGATGCACGAATCGTCTGGAGCGGTAATCCGCGCCGCGCGACGGCGCGTCGATCGTGCCGCAGTTGCTTTTCACTTGCATCGACCACGGTCACCTTGGCACCGGCCAACGCGTGCAGCGGTCCCTGCCGTCCGCCGCCGGCTGCCAGGCAAAGCAAACGACAGCCCTCCCGTACGTGTTGTCGGATCGTGGGATCGATCGCTGCCAAGGCGGACGATTGGTCTGGAGGCAACTGGTCCGCGCCGGCAAAGCGAGGATCGTTGTCCAGCGCGTCCCAGGCCGCTCGATTGTGTGCGTCCACTTTGGCTGCCGACCATGAATCCGTGATGTTCTCAGCAGCCCAAGCCTGGGCGGTCTTCCAAAGTTCTTGCAGCGAGGCGGCGTCGGCCGATGTGAGTCGATGTTGCACCGCATCGAAGGGGCTGACCGGGCGCCCGGCAATCAGCACACGTGGCGGCAGCGATTCCCGCAAGCCGATCCATCGCGCATCGCCGATCGTCAGTAACTGCATCCCCAGCCATGCGGCATAGCACTGCACGATCTTCTGTTGCGTTGGCTGCTGTTGTATCGGCAGCACTGGTGGCGATTCCCGCAATCCATCCAATATCCGATCGACGTCGCGGAGCCGCTCGTCGACTGGCCGCTGGTCACACAGCTCTAGCTGACAGACTCGCAAAGCGTGACCGACGGCCCCCTGTGCTAAATAACGCAGGGTGTCTAACGCGTCCCCGGCATGTTCCGTATCCGCTTGCACCGTCGTTAACGCAGAGGCTTGGGTAGACGCTTGCCAGTGGTGCGATCGAAGCGATCCTCACTCCCTCCCGCTGGGCCGGGATCGTCAATTTCCGCTTGCCAAGCGGTCAGGGCCGCACGCAATCGCTGCACCGTCGCCTGGTGTGCGGGCTGATCGATCAAATTCCGCAGTTCGTGCGGATCGCTCTGCAGATCGTATAGCTCTTCGGCCGGTCGCGGTTGCACCAGGGGGTTACGCTGCGCGGCCGTTAATTCACCCGTCTGTTCCAGTTTCAGCATCTCGACGTAGGTCGGGCTGCGCACGGCATCGGCTGGCGGCGTGCCCGGCAATTCGGGACGCCAATTGCGAATGTACCGATACCGCTGGTCCCGAACGCTCCGTTCACAAGCTTGGTAGTCATGCCAGTTATGTTCGCTATACGCATGCTCGCGGACAGACGCCTCGGCATTTTTCAGCACCGGCAAGAAACTAACCCCTTGGAAGGTGTCGCTTTGCAATCCGGCCAAATCGAGTAACGTGGGAGCCAAGTCGACACTGCTGACCAGCGAACGACTGGCTGCACCGGAGGCCGTCACGCCCGGTAGCGAAACCACGAATGGGGTGCGAACGCCACTGTCATAAACGGTCGTCTTGCAGCGCGGAAAGGGGCGTCCGTTGTCGCTCATCACCACCACGATCGTGTGCTTCGCGATGCCCTGTTGCTCCAGTTCATCCAGCACCTTGCCGACGAAGGAATCAAATCGAGCGATTTCATCGTAGTACATCGCTAGGTCGGCGCGGGTCGCCACGTTGTCCGGCAGGTAGGGTGGTACGCGACTAGAGTCGGCCGCATGTGGCGGATCAAAGGTGCCCTGCTGGTAGTCGCGGTGAGGGTCAAAGGCTGCTAGCCAAGCGAAAAATGGCTGGTCTTTCGGGCGTGCCCGTAACGCCTCCACCCAGCGTTCACAACCGCTCGGACCGTTGTCCTTTTGCAGCACTGAATCGAATTGCTCAACCACCGCATTGCCAAGGTGCCACTTGCCGGCCGCTACCGTCCAGTAACCGGCTTTCCGCAGAGGCGTGGTCAGCAACGTTTGCGTTGCAGGTACCGGCAGATGCAATTCACGGGCGCCGGTCGCGCTGGGGTAACGCCCCGTCAAGATGCTGGTACGGCTGGGGCTGCAGGAGCTGCAGGTCAGCATGGCGGCGTCAAAACGCATGCCTTGGTTTGCCAGCCGGTCGATGTTGGGGGTCTGGATCGTCGGATGGCCGTATGCCCCGCAATCATCGAATGACATGTCATCGGCAATCATCACCACCATGTTTGGGTGTAAAGCTTCGCCATGGGCGGTCATCGATCCGTTGCAAAACGATCCGCAGAACAGCACGACGGACAACAAATAGCGACAGTGGAAAAGCATCGGCAGGCGTGGGGGTTGGCGAAGGCGGGGTGTCATCAGGCCCGCATTATAAACGAGGCATCGCAGGTATGCGGTAGACGCGGCGTTGGCCGGCCAAAAACGTATCGCCGGGCCGTTCGACCTGCCATACTGAGAGACGATCCCAAGGGGCATTTGACCATTGCGTGATACGCACCGCGAAGGTGGTTCGCTCGCGGTGAGTCGGCAGGTGGTGATCGACCGACCGGATTGCCTCACCGACGTTGGATACTGACGAGCAAACGATGAAGGTGTTAATCGCAGAAGACAACGCCGTGTGGCGTCACCTAGTGGCGGAAAATCTGGCGCGATTTGGCTTTGAGCCCGTCGAAGCCGAAGATGGGACGCGGGCGTGGGAGCTTCTCCGGCGAACCGACGCGCCTCGCTTGGTGTTGCTCGATTGGCAGATGCCGGGGATCGATGGCATCGAAGTCTGTCGACGGATTAAAGCCGATCCCCAGCGAGCTTTCACCTACGTGATTTTGCTAACGAGTCGGGATGCGAAAGAGGACGTGATTACAGGCTTGGATGCGGGGGCTGACGATTATTTAACCAAACCGATCGATGCCGAGATGCTGCGCAGTCGGTTGGTCGCGGCGCGGCGGATTGTCGAAGCGGTCCCACCGAGAGAGTGGACCAAGCCGGCGATCCCGGCTTATCACATCAATCGGCTGATCGGAAAAGGTGCCTTCGCGACCGTGTGGGAAGCCGATCGCGACCAGGACCACCAACGGATGGCGGTCAAAGTCCTCCGCGTTGATTTAGCAACCGAAGATGTCTTCGGGCGTTTCGCTCGCGAAATCGAGGTTATGAAACGGCTCGACCATCCCAACATCGCACACATTCACGACAGCCGAATCGACCATCGGTTGGGTTATTACGCGATGGATTTGATCGACGGGGAAACGATCGACCGTTTTGTCAACAAGAACAAGCCTTCGGGGCTGGAGATCATCGAACTGATTGCCGGCGTCTGCGATGGCTTGGAGCACGCGCATCGGCAGGGGGTGATCCATCGCGATCTCAAACCATCGAACATCATGGTCAGTCATGATCGAAAGCCAAAGTTGGTCGACTTTGGGTTGAGCAAGTCGATGTTCTGGCCCGCCGCATCGGAAGATTCCGCCGAAACGCTCGACGGCGCCGTCATCGGTTCACCGCTCTTCATGGCGCCCGAGCAGGCCCGTGGCGAGAATCGGCGGCTCGATGAACGCTCGGACGTCTACAGCGTGGGGGTGGTGCTGTATGTGATGCTGTTGCGGCACCATCCACAAAAATTGGTTTCCAAGCAACGCTGGCAAACGATCAAGCAAATCGCCGAGGGGCACGTCCAGCGGCCGACGTTGCTGAATCCAAAATTCAGTGTCTCGCTGGAGAAAATCATTATGAAAGCGCTGGCGGAGGATCCGGCTCAACGTTTTCAGTCGGCTGGAGAGATGGCCGTTGCCCTCCGAGATTTTCTCGCCAAGCGGGCCCGGAAGGCGTCTGCCTCGGTTTGAAAATCGGCCCCCGACGGCGGTGGACATTCTTCTATGTTGGCGACACGGCTGGTCGGTGGTCTACTGATCAGGATACTCCTCCCCCTGGGGGTGCTTTCTCTGATCGGTTAAGATACGAGGTTCATTAGGTGGCAAAGCACCGATTGGCGCCTGCTGCCAAGCTCTTCGAGCTATGCTGAATTGTGGTTGTTTGTACAGTCGTTTTGTTGAGGGTCGTGGGCTACTTATTGGGCTGCGAGCCTCCCCCCTATCTCTTCTCGCGAGTCAGTGATTTTTTCGCTGAAGCTCTATGGCATTAATCATCCTGCGCTGCGTATTCCTAGCCTGCGCGCTAGGTATTTCTCAATTAATTAACCACAGTCTCGAAAGTGCTGGGGTCGAGGCTTGGGTTCCCTGGGTCGTTTTTGCTTCGGTCCTGGGGGTCTCTTGTGTTCTCCTGGTGGCAGACATCTTTTTGCCGAAGAAGAACCTCGGAACCATCTCTTCAATTTACTTCGGGCTGTTGGTCGGATTGTTGCTGACCTACATCTTGTCGATCGCCGCGGCTCCTTTGATCCAGGGGCCCTATGCGCGCTGGTGGCAATTGGTCGCCGGACTATTGCTCTGTTACATCTGCACCAGTTTTCTGCTGCAAACCAAAGACGACTTCCGGTTCCTGATCCCGTACGTCGAATTTGTACGCGAGGTGAAAGGCTTCAAGCCGTTGGTGCTCGACACCAGCGTCGTGATTGACGGCCGGATTGAAGATTTGGTGAACACCGGCATCTTTGACAATCAATTGATCATTCCCCGCTTTGCACTCAGCGAACTGCAGGGCATCGCCGACAGCAGCGAGAAACTGCGACGAGCTCGGGGACGTCGTGGATTGGATGTCCTGAACCGGTTGCGCGGCAATGACAATGTCGACCTGCAAATCTTTGATCGCGACCTGCCGGAACTGGCCGGTCAGACGGTCGATCTGAAGCTCGTCTTGTTGGCCAAGCATTTAGAAGGCAAAGTCGTTACTGGGGACTTTAATTTGAACAAAGTCGCCAAGCTGCACAACGTGCCGGTGATCAATCTGAATGAGATCTCCAACGCGCTCAAGCCTTTGTACTTGCCTGGCGAGACCTTTGACGTGCAGGTGATCAAGGCGGGCGAAGGTGCGGAGCAAGGCGTCGGTTACTTAGATGACGGCACGATGGTCGTCATTGAGGGGGCGCGGCATGCGGTTGGCAAGCAGCGCACGGTGATGGTCACCAGTACGCTGCAGACCAATGCCGGTCGCATGATTTTTGCCAAGACTGGAGACTGACCGCTCGCCGCGAGTGGTCCGGGGCGGGAATTAAGGAGTCGCGGCTTCGGGCTCCGTTGCGGATTCTTCAGCCTTATCTTCCTCTTCTTCCGCAGTCGTGTCCTCGGTTGCTTCGGGCTCGGCTGCTTTCTCTTTTTTCGAGGTGTCGGTCGGGTCGTCTA
>Ga0102932_1001360_pt1 | contig 12678 bp, 8 predicted proteins | sample SalPonR1_C_D2_MG_FD_78212 | JGI IMG/M metagenome (GOLD analysis project Ga0102932, IMG submission 78212) | Salt pond soil microbial communities from South San Francisco under conditions of wetland restoration - Salt Pond MetaG R1_C_D2_MG | ecosystem: Environmental > Aquatic > Marine > Intertidal...
CGCCTTGATCAAAAAGTTCTTAGCGGACACGCAAGCCGTGCTCCCGACCCCGAATCCGAGGTTCAATCCGGCAACCTATCGGCCTGAATTGGAAGGCCAGAGCAAGATGAATCACAAGGGCAAAGGAGCTGCCAAGTCGCGACCGCAACCGATCGCGAAACCGGTCGCGGGTTGGCAACCGGCCGGTCGCGCGGAGCTCGTTTTGCAAGCCGACACGTTGCTGGTAACCAGCAACGGTGGTGATCCGCAACTGAGTTATCCGTTGCCCGCAGGCGTTCCCGCCGGGGCCTTGCAACTGCACTTCACGATGACCGCGGAGGCCTCGGGCGGAGGGCAACTGTTCTGGCACGAGCAGGGCGTTGCACCCGCTTTTTTCCGTGATCGCAGCGTCCTGTTTGACGTCCCGCACGATGGTCAGCCGCACGACTATGTCGTTGACTTTGTGGCCGCAAAACGCGTGCTGGCGATTCGCCTGGCCCCGGCTCGCGGGAAGGGCAAAATGCAGCTATCGAAAATCCGTCTGACCACTCCAGACGGCGTCGAACTGCATTCTCTGCTAATGGCTGAGTGAGCGTGACAAGCCGCGGCTTATTCGGAAACCAGACCCGCCGTGTTGACCGCACGGACATGGTAACGATCAACCGCATTCGGTACATCGCCGTCGTCCGTATCCGATGCATCGCCCTGGATGACGTAGCGCATCTCCGCTAAGGGAATCGTCGGCGTGTCGCTGTATTGCAAACCTTGGAACAGCGGACGGCCGAACGATTTTCTCGGTGTTTCGGGAACCTGTGCCAACGTTTGTCCGTCGCGCTCGATCAGGAAATGGGAGATCCCGCTTTCCAGATCGGCGGTCGCTTGCCAAGTCAACTCGTTGCCGCGGAGCTGCACGTTTGTCGGAGCAGGCGGAGCTGTCTGGTCGGGCACGTTGGTATCGGCGACGAATGTTGCCCACGCGCGGGCGATCGTTTCGCTAGGCAACCACAACGACAACGCCGGGTCACCGGAGAACTTGGACGCTGGCAGGGGATTGGTCGACGCTTGCGGTTGGCCGGGATCGAACGGGACCAGCCAGGCGCCCTCCGTAGGCATCGACCGCAGTGGCTGGCCGGGTTGGTCGGGCAGTCGCGCGGTCAGGCAGGCGTCTAGCCAAGGAATGGCAAGGTAGCGCGCGTTACCGCATTCGTGGCTGGTCAGCGTATCGATCGACACGCCGATCAACGCTCCCTGTCTTTGCATCCGACGAAAGAATTTTTCGTTGGCAGGCCAGACGCCAGAGAATCGCCCGTCTTTGACGGTGACGCCTTCCTTGGTCCCCAGATTGCACATCACGGGGACTTCCAACGCCGCCTCTGGCAATGTGTGTGGCTTGATTGCTCGACCTTCCATCGGCTCAAACAGCGGGACCCCCGACCGCAACCAGACGGCGGCGATGCGCTGCGGGTGCAGCATCAGCATCCCGCCCGCCCAATGTCCACCGCCACTGTGCCCCCACAGCGCCCACGGCACCGTGGCCAATTCCGGGTGTCCCGATTGAGCTCCAAGGTCGGCCAGGGATCGTTGGAAAGTGGCATCCGAGCCGTTGCGAGGATCGCACCACATCTGGCAATTGGCGCCGTTGGGTTGTTCGTATGAGGGAGCCAATAAAGCACAGTTGTGTTTGCGGGCTAGCGCCTGCCAATGCAAATCCAGCGCGCCGGTCTGGCCCGATTTGCAGGAGCCTTCGCCGCAGCCGTGCTGATGTACGATCACGCCCCGAAGTGTCTCCACGGCGGGCGGAATCCAGACGGTATAGGCGACCGGGAAAGTCAGTTCGTCCGCTTGACCGGAAGGCTGGTAGCGGACGCGGTAAAGGGGAGCTTCGGCGGGCGGTGGATCGTCGTAAGGAGGCTGCTGTGCGGAGGCGAGGAGGCAGCAAGAACAGGCGGTCAGCGTGAGGAAAATAAGTCGTAGCATTGGATTAACCATCGCGGTGCGGCTCATGGACAATAGAGGAAGGGGGGACCGGAAGGGAGCGTGCCTGCTTGGCGGGGATCGACAGTTTAACCGATTTGGTCACCTCCAACTTGACGGTTTGCCGAAGTAGAATAAGAGTCGTAACGAGAACGCTGAACCTCCGAGTACCCACCGCATGAACGCTTCCCGCAAGCCCGCCCTTTCACCCGAAAAAATCAGTGACGCCTATTACTTTGGCGAAGTCGAAAAGATGATCCTCAAGCGGCTGCATGCCGAAGCGGAATCGGACGATGGACGAGCCGAATTGATGCGGAGCACGGGCATGGATGATCCGCAGTTGATCGACGAGCTGTGTCAGTTGGGGGTGACTGCCGAGGGCCTGATCGCCATGCGTCTCTTTCCGCTGGTTATGGTGGCTTGGGCGGAAGAACGCGTCGATGGTGCCGAGCGGGTCGCCGTGATGAAAGAGGCGGCCAACCTGGGGATCGTCGAGACTTCGGTCGCCGGTGTATTGCTTGACAGTTGGCTGCAAACGTCGCCACGCGGCATCAGCGTCGATGCTTGGAAACGCTACGTGCGCGGGATGATGCAGTCGATGACGCCGCTGGCAAGACAAAAATTGATACAGTTGGCGGAGCGACAAATGTTGGCCGTTGCGAAAGCATCTGGAGGGCATTTTGGCATCGGCAGTGTGTCCAAGGCAGAGCGTGTGATGATTCACAAACTGGTCGAGGTGATGCAAGAACAGGCAAAAGGGCCCATCAAGATGAAGCAGGTCGACCGAAAATAAAATAATGCTGCTTAACTCGCTTTTTGATCGGGATTTCAAGCCAACGATTGCGCCATTTCTCCGTTCCTCGCTATGCGGTGGAAACTTCGCAAGCTCTCAGCGATCAGGGTTGGTTGTTGGACTGTGGAGAAACGGTCGGTTCGCGAGGGTGTTTGACGTGTTGCGGCCCGGACGATCCCGATGACCGCTTCCAATCCGCATCCCGATCGTTCCCGTGGCAGTCGTCCCAGTCGCTTTGCGTGGCTGCTCGAAAAAGTGATTCAGCATGCTTGGTTCAGCTTTGGCGTGCTGTCGTTGATTACCGTGGTGACCGCCTTGGGGCACTATGATCCGACAATCTTGTGGCCGCCCACTGCTTCGGAGATGGTCCAAGAAGAAGATGCCAGCTCGATTCAAACGGACACTCCGCGGCGGCGCCAGACACCGCCAGTCCAGCCCTTGCAGGTTGGGGCGGCGGATTCGATTGTGGTCTGTCAGTCGGACGACATCTTTAGCCCCGCCGGAGCGACTGCGGTGCGAGAGGTGGTTGCGCAACTGGAGCGTCTGCCCTATGTGAAGCGGGTGATGTGGATGGATCGGGCGCCGCTGCTGAACGTGTTTGGTTTAGCCGAACCGATCTTGCCGCGGAGCGAGAATGCTTCGCCAGCACGTTATCTAGCTGCGAAAGAGCGTGCCCTTGAGCATCCTTTGATCGCCGGGCAGTTGCTGTCCGAAGACGCCAAGACGCTGCTGCTGATGGTGCGGATTGACTGGTTGTTCGTAACCGCCGATACCGATTGTACCGATCGCTTACGCGACACCGCGACGGAGGCGGCAGCAGGAGTTCCGGGGGCCGAGATGCGGTTTCTGGTAACCGGGCGTTCTCCGATTCGATTGATGTCGATGCAGACGCATGAACGCGACTCGCTGAAGTACCAAGCGATCGCGTACGCCTTGACGCTGGCGATGGCGGCGGTCTTGTTTCGGGGATTTTCCGCAGTCCTGATCGTGGCCCTGGCACCGGCATTGGGAGTGTTTTGGACGCTGGGGGTGCTGCATTATTTTGATCTGCATGATTCGCCATTCAACGCCGTTATCTTGCCCGTGTTGTTGGCAATGGTCGGGTTTACCGATGGCGTTCATATGATGGTTCAGATCCGTCGGCATCGTGCGGCGGGACTTGCGCCACGGGATGCTTCGCGGGCGGCGCTCCGTGAGGTCGGTTTGGCCTGCGCGTTAACTTCGCTGACAACTGCCATCGGGTTTGGGTCCTTGGTGCTTGCTCATCACGAAGTGGTGCAGGAATTTGGCTATTGCTGTGTGATCGGAGTTGCCTTGACATTTCTGTCGGTCATCACCGTCATCCCTCTGGCGTGCTGCACGCCGCTGGGACGCCGCGTTGCGACCGGTTACGGCGACAACTTGGTTGACCGCAATCTGCAACGCATCGGAGTGGTCATTGACGGAGTGTTGCGGTATCGACGCAGGGTTGCTTTTGGCGGGATTGCTGCGACCGCCGTCTTGTTGGCCATCACCTTGACATTGCGACCGGATGAGCGGAACACGAGTTCGCTGTCCGCGAGTGCCGAACCGGTTGTGGCACTGCAAGTGATCGACGAAGCATTGGGCGGGATGGAAGTTGCGGAAGTGCTGGTGAACTGGTCCGATCGTATCGATGATCACGATCCCGAGTTAGCGACCGTACTGGGAAAAATCGACCAGTTGATCCGTCAAGATTCGATGCTCGGCAAACCCCTTTCCATTTATTCTTTGTTGGCCGCGTTACCTGGAGAAGGGCCTGCCGAACAGCGGATGTCGTTGATCGAACTGATGCCGCCACCCTTGAAGCGTGCTTTTTACCAACCGGAACGTGGGCAGGCTGAAGTTCGCTTTCGAGTGCAAGACTTGGGGATCGCGAAGTATGCGGACTCTTTCGAGCGCATCGAAGCAGGATTAGCGAAGATCCATCAACAGCATCCGCGTTTTGAATTGCGACTCGATGGCTCGGCTCCGTGGCGTTGGCGGCACCTGTATCGCATCGTCAATGATCTAGCACTCAGTCTCGGGACGGCGTCGGTGATTATCTTTTTCGTGATTGCGATCGTCTATCGCTCGCTACCGCTGGGGCTGATCTCCATGGTGCCCAATCTGTTTCCGCTGGTCATCACCGGAGCCCTGTTGGTCTTTGCGGGGCACTCTTTAGAAATCGTCAGCGTTTGTGCGTTCACCGTCTGCCTGGGGATTGCGGTCGACGATACGATCCACTTCTTGACTCGATTTCAGGAAGAGTTGTCGAAAACCGACGCTGTGGAGACCGCCATCCGGCGTGCCTTTGTCGGTGTCGGCACCGCCTTGATCATGACCACGACGGTGCTGATCGTCGGTTTTTCATCCGCTCTGTTAAGCGATGCGCGTGACACTCGTATTTTTGTGGTCATGGGAATGCTGACCATCGGTTCGGCGCTGATCGCTGACCTGACCATTTTGCCGGCCATGTTGGCAACCTTTACGAGACGCTCGTCGCGATCGAGCTAGAACAAACGGTTGGTTGCCGTCACGACTCGAGCCACCGCAAACACGACTTGCTCGTCGTGAATCGTTTTCGCGGTCCACTCCAGCACGACGTAAGGCCCACCCGACGTTCGATAGCGATTGCGAAAACGGACCACGGGTTGTTCGGCGTTGAGCATCTCCATCTGCTGCATCGTTTGGTTAATATCATCTGGGTGGACAAAATCCAGAAAGGGTCGCGAGAGCAACTGATCGGTGGAGTAACCAAGTACACGCGAAAAATTAGAATTGATGCGAAGGAAAAACCCTTGCAGGTCGGCGATACAGAACAGGTCGAGTGACAGGTCGAAGAATCGCTCCATGTCGCTTTCGATTCGCCGCAACGCCGAGTCCTGATAAGCCGCGACGGCTTGTGCGACTTCCCCTGCATTGGCCGGTCGTTCGCGACGACTGGTCGAAAGACAACGCTTTGCCAGCCGCACCAATTCACGATTGTTGTTACAGTTTTCTAGTCCTGCCAAGGTGGAATTCATCGAACCGCGTACCGCGTGCGCATAAATTTGCCGAACCGTCTTTCCTTCGTAGGGAGCATGGCCAATCAAAATTTCGCACAAGATCGCTCCCAGTCCAAACACATCCGCGCGGAGATCCAACGGTTTGCCTCGTGCCTGTTCGGGCGACATGTAGTCGGGCGTTCCATGGACGGGAACTGGCTCGGTTGACGATGCTTCTATGGCGATCGAGGCGGCAAATTCAGGTGGGGGCTCGTTGATGAAGCGTGCCGATCCCCAATCCGTCACGTTGACTTCGCCGAATTCACCAACCATCACATTTCCCGGTTTCAGGTCAGAATGGATGACGCCTCTCGAATGAGCAAATGCCATGGTTTGGCAGATATCAAAAAAAACGCCCAGCAACTGCGAGCACGAGACTTTGCGGCGATGGAGCAAATCCGACAATGTTGCGCCGTCGATTAATTTCATCACATGAAACGGTCGCCCATCGGTGCAATGACCGCACTCATAGACCGGAGTCACGCCGGGGTGCGAGAGGTAGCTCATGATCCTCGCTTCATTGGCAAAGGAACGAAGGATCAATGGATGGTTCGCATGTTCGGCACGCAACACCTTCACGGCGACTTCGCGAGGCAATTGTCGATCAAATGCTCGAAAGATCAGGCCCACACCGCCGCGCTGGATTTCTGCCTGCAGCTCGTAACGCTCGCTGCCCAGGTCCGGAATGTCGAACTCAAAGTCGACATCGGCTTGGTCGGTCACGTTCGAATGCGAAGGATGCGCGTCGAGAGCCGTGGTTTGCGGGCAAGGTGGGGAGGCCGCAGGCAGGTAGGGCTTGGCTTCGTCTGAATTGCGGAGATCATCGGAACTAGTCATCAGAGTTCCCGTTCAAAGGCAGCTAGTTAGCTGTCGAGATGGTATCACGGATTGGTGTCGATAGCCCACCAAAAATGGCTGACTACCGTGATTCTCCAGTAGGCATCGGTCAGCCAGCAGCCAGCTGGGATAACGCTGCCTAAGGACACTGCTTTGCAAAACGACTGCCAACGACTTCCCGGAAATGGCTGCAATCCGACAAATTGCACTAATCGGAGCAAGCGTGGGAGAATCTTTTGGCTGCGCATAGCCACCATCCGCCGCAGCTTATCGGTGCTGGGAGCCACTGCGGGTGGCGTTAGTGGATGGATGGCTCCCTTTAATTGGAATCGCTCCTGATTCTTAGTCGCCCATTGGGTAGTTGAGGATGGATGGGAACCTTTGAGATGCGTTGACCATCTTTGGGGACAATCTATATTTCGAGGCTGCCGATCCGAGCACCTTGGTGACCGCCCCACATCGTTTTATGGGTGTTTGGGCGCCCCTTCCGTTTCTTCGAAACATTCTCTGGTGCTGCTTGGCGTCGGCTTGCGGCGAGCTGGATTCGCCGATTTTGCTGACCGCTTCCTGCAAAGCAGGAACCCTTTTTTTGTGATCCCTCATGCTGAATTTCTTTAGTCAACAATCGAGTTCCATCAAGAATGACGTGCTTTCCGGGCTGACCGTCGCGTTGGCGCTGGTGCCCGAAGCCATTGCATTTGCCTTCGTCGCGGGGGTTTCGCCACTGATCGGATTGTACTCCGCATTTTTTCTGTGCCTGATCGCCGCGGTCGTGGGTGGCCGGCCCGGGATGATTTCGGGAGCTACCGGAGCGATGGCGGTCGTGATCGTTGCACTCGTCTCTCAGCATGGCATCGAGTACCTGTTTCCCACGGTCATCCTGTGCGGCTTGCTGCAGATTGCCATCGGGATCGGACGATTGGGGAAATTGATTCGCATGGTGCCGCATTCGGTCATGTTGGGCTTTGTCAACGGTCTGGCGATCGTGATTGGCTTGGCACAACTCGGCAGTTTCAAAACGTTGTCGCCGAGTGGCGAATTGGAATTCATTCAGGGCACGTCGCTGTTGGTGATGTTGGCCTTGGTGCTGCTGACGATGGCCATTATTTGGCTGCTGCCAAAACTGACTCGCGCTGTGCCTGCCTCCTTGGTTGCGATCCTGACAGTCACCTTCCTCGCGGTAGCGATCAATCAATCGGTTACCACCAGCGATGGACGCAACATGTTGGCTAACGTCGGCGATATGCTGCGGACCAACAGCAAGGCGGCCACTGTTGCAGCGTGGAAAGCGGAGCATCCCGAAGTGGTGCAAGAGGTCGTGGAGGTTTCTTTGGTGAGCAACTTGGTTGACCAGGCAGCTGGCAAACCTTCCGCTACCGATGCCTTGGATGCCGCAGTTTCAATTCCCACGATAAACCCACCACTGCCAATCAGCACAGAGGAGGAGTCGGCCGGAATCAGCGGCGGCTTACCGATGCCCTTTTTCATGCAGTATGAAATGGTTCCGTTGAATTGGCAGACGCTGAAAATCATCTTTCCATTTGCCATCGTCTTGTGTGGCGTGGGGCTGATCGAATCGTTGATGACGTTGACGCTGATTGACGAGATCACTGAAACACGGGGCCAAGGTAATCGGGAATGCATCGGTCAAGGTGCGGCCAATCTGACCTGCGGTCTGTTCGGTGGGATGGGGGGCTGTGCGATGATTGGTCAATCGCTGATCAACGTGAACTCGGGCGGACGAGGCCGTTTGTCGGGTATCACGGCTGCCGTCAGCTTGCTGGTGTTCGTCCTTTTCCTCGCCCGTTGGATCGAACAGATTCCGATGGCAGCGTTGGTAGGAGTGATGTTTATGGTGGTGATTGGAACCTTTGAGTGGGCTTCGCTAAAGATGTTTCGCCGCATGCCGCGCAGCGACGTCTTTGTGATGGTGTTGGTGGCCGGCTATACCGTCTTCATGCACGACCTAGCTTCTGCGGTCATTTTAGGCGTGATCGTCTCGGCGTTGGTTTTCGCTTGGCAACATGCCACGCACATGGGTGCCGATGTCAAATTTAATGAATTCGGCAGCAAGATCTATCAGGTTCATGGACCGTTGTTCTTTGCTTCGGTCTCCAGTTTCAAAGACATGTTCAACGTTTCCGAAGATCCGGCCGACGTCGTGATCGACTTCTACTACAGCCGCGTCTATGACCAATCGGGGTTGGAGGCGATCAGCGGACTAGCGGAAAAGTACCATGCCGCTGGCAAGCGATTGCACCTGACGCACCTCAGTCCCGAGTGCCGCACGCTGTTGGACAAGGCGGGCGACTTGGTGGAGATCAACGTCTCCGAAGATCCGCAATACCACGTCGCGACCGATCGTCTGGCCTAGGGGGCAATGATTTCGAAGTCGATGCTCGATTGACCGTACTTTTTGCCTTTCAGATCTTCCATCGTCAGTTCCATACGGTACTTACCCGGCTCGAGTTGGCTGGGGAGATGGAGGCGATAAGCGATGAAGTAGTCGCGTCGATAGTTGTTGCAAACCTGTTGATCGGCGGGCAGAACTTTCTGCGCGAGCCGTTTGCCTGACGCGTCGAAGACTTCGTACGATCCTTGAAATTGCGTCTCGTACCCATCACTTAAACGCTCGGCCGAAAAACTGTCGACTTCGCTGTACAGGATGACCTGTTGGCCGGCGGTGAAGCGGGTGGAAGCGAACGGTGTGATGCGTCCGAACGATTCGACTTCGGTACAGAAAGCGAGCGAGCGAACTTCTAGGGTACCTGTGGCCGCCGCCATGTGACTGGTGGCTTCTCGCATGTGCGGTAACGCGGTGGTCCAGCGTCGTTCGGGAACAGGGTGTCCTTGAGGATCCAGTGCGGTCCACATCGCCAGCAATTGGTGTCGCAAGAATTCTTGTTCGCTGCTGCCCATGCCTTCGATCGGCTCGACCGCTTCGTCGATCCGTCCGGCCAGCATCAGTAGGGTGCGATGTCGAATGCGATGACGCAAGACGGCCGCTGCGTCGGCATCCTCGGGTAGCTCCGCGAAACGCGCAACCAATTCGGCGATCAGTTTTTCTTCGCTCAGTTTGGCTTCCGGCGGCAGGGGCTTGGGAGCGGAATCGGCCTTGGCTTCGTTGTCTGCTAGGGCTTCATCGGCCGCCTGATCCGCACCAACAGCGACCGGGCCAAGCGGGTGTTCGGGTTGTGGCTGAGGACCGGCGGCGTCGACACGCGGTGGTCGGACGGCATCGGCGGCCTCGGTGTTCGCTTGGCTGTGCGATGTCGGCAGCACGTAAGGCTTGACCGTGTCGCTGTTCGTGGGTTCGGCTTGGGCGTAAGCTTCCGCCACTTGAGCATAAGGCGCTGCGGTGGAGCTGGCCGGTAAAGCGGCCGCTTGCAGCGGGGTTTGTGGAGGCATTTCCAGCGGAGCTTCAAACGGATCACGGTCTAACTCGGCACGTGTCGGCAGATCGGGCAGCGGTCCCGATTGCTGCTGCATTTGCTGCATTGCCAGCATGCTCCGTCGAGCCGCTTCGCGGACCTGGGGATCGGCATTGCGAAACGCTTCCAGCAGCTCGCGCTCTTCGGCCGTCGGTTGCGGAGCGGATGTCATTTGAACATCCAGCGAACCACCATCATCGTTGATCGAAGCAACCGTCGAGCCTGTCGGCTGCGATGGCCGCTGTGCGGTGTTGACCGATGCCAAGGCTTCGTCGTCAGGCACCAGACGGTTGTTGTAGGCCAAACGAGTATTGGGTTGGCTAATCTGTTGATCGCCCGCCGTCGGACGCTGAGTGACCTGGACCGACCGATCGGAAAGCGGCGTTTGACACCCAATCAAGATCACAAGGATCAGTGGACTGCAGATGGCAAGCAAATTGTGACCGCTGGCGTGCATCCGTGCCTCGCGCAGTGTGTGGAATGAAACAAGAATGCAAACCTTAGGAAAACGGCTGGTCAGAAGCAAGAGAGAAGGGGGCGCCCGCCGCAACCCGCAACCGACAGGCTATGATTCTCCGGACAGGCCATCTTCACTCGGCAGATTGTCGGTCGGCAAGTCTTCGCTGGCCGTCGGCGGTGCAGTGGGTTTGTGGCCGGGCAGTTCCACTTTCGGCGATTTCAGCCGAATCTCCAGCAGCATTCCGGGCAAAAAGTCTTCCGAAAGCGTCTCCAAATCGCGATCATCGAGAACCTTCACGACCATGTCATGCTTGGCCGCCTGACGCTGCACTCTTCGGATCGCCTGTTTGTTGCCATAGGAAAGGTAGCAACGGCCCGCAGGTTTGAGGTGCTTCGGTAACCCTGCCAAGATTGAATCGAGCAATTCAAAATCGGGATCATAGAACGCATGATCCGCGGGCTGAGAGACGGTGCCACCTTCCCAAGGGGGGTTGGACAAAATCAAATCGAATCGTTCGTTCGCTTCGATTACCGCATAGGCTGCCGAGTCCTCTCGTGAAACCTGCCGTACCGAGAGATTTTCATCCACGTTCAAGTTGGCTGCGTTATAACGAGCACAGGCGACCGCCGCGGGGTTGATATCGGTCGCGACAACCTCGGACGCCCCATGTCGCAAGCAAAGCAGCGATAGCAAACCGGTGCCGGTGCCAATTTCCAGCACCGATCGGCCGTCGGCAAGGTTTTCGCTGATGATCAATCGCCGCAATTCGGTGGTGTCTTGCGGTTCCCAAAACACCGATTCAAATTGCACGATTTCTTCGTGGGGCAAGTCGTCGAGGTTCCACGTTTGCTTGACTTCATAGTCATATGACAGGTCGTCGCGGACCTTGCCACGACAGCCAGTGTGCAGGACCACTGCGATCATCAGCAACATACCTTTCAAGCTTCGCATCACCGTTGGAATTCCTCTTCGTGATCGAACAAACGGGTTTCATCCAGCAACCGCTTGGCATGGTGATTCCCTAACATAACAGAACGCCTGCTCTTTCTCGCCAACTTTGGACGACGGGTCAACGTGACGCAACCCTCTCGCCGCCGCCGCACGGAACCATCCCGTTTCGGCTTGGCTCCGAATCCTTATGCGGCACCGGTTCCCATTGCTGGGACGGCTGAATCGATGCCGTTGGCGGAAGGGGAACACATTTTGTTTCGCGGTGGGATTTCTCGCGACACGATCCTAACCGCTTTGGGCAAGCAACCGGTTTTTCACGCCAGTGTCGAAGAGGCCGAGCGGCGTCTGTTGGAGAAACATCCGGAGCTCTACCGCGAGGATCGGACCGGCTGGTTTGATGCCGAGGGGCTGCAAATACACGGCGAAGATTATGACCTGTGGGTTCGCTGGCCAGCGATCTATTCCGTTTCGACCGGCGAATACCTGATGGAGGTGACGTTCGCCGGGGGACTATCGGGGTCGGCCATGTTTGAAGTCGACCAGTTCGTCCCCGCGCTCGCGTATACACCTCACCAACAGTTCACCCGCGCCATCGAGTTGACGTCCGATCGGTTGCTGCAAGTGTCACGGGAATGGCCCGAGTTCGTCGATTCATTGTGCCTGCCTCCCTCCGCCCTGAAGCAGTGGCCAACCGCCGAGCAGGCGCTGGCGATCGGCAAAATGCAGCTCACCTCACGGGAGAATTATTGGCTGGCAATCAAGTCCACGTTGCAGAACCATCTGAAGAATCTGTTCTTTTTCAGTTTTGGAATCGCCGCTTTTCATGTCAGCTTGTTCAGTCAGTTGGTCGACGATCCGGGCATCTGGTTGGCGATCGCCTTGGTGCTGTTTAACGGCCTCTATGGAGTGGCCGTGTTGCGACCGCTGTGGCCCTTGTTTCGGGGCGGCGAACGCTTCGTTCTGCTGTACGAAATGCGGCTCACCGAAGACGACATTTGGATGGCGTTGTCCTCCGCACTGGTGCGACGCCGGATCGATTCTTATCGAGTGTTCCAGATCGACGCCGAAAAGATCACGCTGCAGCGCTGCGAGAATGGTATCGAAACGACTTTTGAGCGGACAATGTTTGCTACCGAAGCCGATTGGCAGCGAACGGTCGAGCGTCTGCAACGAGCGGCACAGCAGCAGGCGTCGGCATGAGGCGGCAGC
>Ga0102932_1001368_pt1 | contig 12646 bp, 7 predicted proteins | sample SalPonR1_C_D2_MG_FD_78212 | JGI IMG/M metagenome (GOLD analysis project Ga0102932, IMG submission 78212) | Salt pond soil microbial communities from South San Francisco under conditions of wetland restoration - Salt Pond MetaG R1_C_D2_MG | ecosystem: Environmental > Aquatic > Marine > Intertidal...
CCGAAGAAGCTCTTCAGCGACACATCGGTTTTGAATTCAGGCTGCAGGTTACCCGACCAGCAGATGGTGGCGTTGGGGTCGGTGCGAACCGGTTGTCCCGGCCGGACCATCAAGGCCAGCGGTTCGAAGTGGCTGGTAATGGCGACCAAACCGGTGCCCTGGACCAGAACATTGAACAATCCGCCGGACATCAGCGCGGCGACTTTTCGCATCATCTTGATGTCCCAAGCCAAAGTGGGTTCAAAAGCTAACAAGTCGTTTCCGTTGACGTAAATCGATTGATTTTCCAGTCGTAGAATCTGGATCGTCTTGCCTTCGTCAGCAAGGTACAGCCGGCCTTGTCCGAGGGCTTTCGTCAGGCGGGCCCCTTCGCCGGTGACCGCTTTCTTCAGCAGATTGCCAATGCCACGCTCCAAGATTTTTTCTCGTTCGAATTTGATTTGGCCAACGTAAGCGACCATCGAGCCCGTTTTCGTCCAGACATCGCCATTCAAATTGACCTCCAGCATGCGGTCGCTTTCCAATTGAAAATAGTCCCGACTCTCAGGGTCTTGCTGACTACTAGCGATAAATTCTTCGAGCGTATAGTTGGACATCGTGCAAGTTCCTGAAGAGCGGAAAAACCGGAGAACGCCGTGCGGCCCATTGTTAGCGCAACCCAGCAGGCTGAAAACTACCACACAAGGGGCGCGAGCAGGGAAAGTAAAAAAACAGGGGCTGGGAGCTTAAGCAGGCAGGCAGGAGTCATCCGGTTGAATGAGCCGCCTTGGCGATAGCCGCGGTTCCTGAATTCAACCGGACTAGCGCCGGACTGCTGAAGATTCGGGGTTGGGGCGATTTGGAATTTGGAATTGCACAGGATTTGTTCGCTTCAATGGCGAAGCCATGGCAGGCTGTAGCCACGGACGTGAGTCCGTGGTGACAAACAGGGTGAAAGCGCAAGTCGCAAAGCGACGGCAGGAATCACAGACGGTGCCTTTTCCTAGAACCTGCGTCCCAGGTTGGTGCCGATGATCGCGTTGCGTTTGGGAACAAACGGCCCACGGCTAGCGCCCGAGGTTCACGGGCCCACGGCTAGCGCCTGAGGTTCACGGCCCACGGATAGCGATGGTCGCTTCAATGGCGAAGCCATGGCAGGTTGTAGCCACGGACGTCAGTCCGTGGTGACACGCAGGGTGGAAGCGCAAGTCGCAAAGCGACGGCAGGAATCACAGACGGTGCCTTTTCCTAGAACCTGCGTCCCAGGTTGGTGCCGATGATCACGTTGCGTTTGGGAACAAGAGCGACAGCACGAAAGCTAGCACCCAAACAGCTAAGCAGAGTTCTGCGGAATGATTCCTGCAAACCTGCTTAGAGGCAAAGGTATCGCGATGCGCAGTATAATGGCTCCCTCACCAAACCGACGCTACTCTTGATCCTCTGATTCTGCCATGCCTACCCTACGATTCTGCCTGACCCTGCTGTTCGCTTGCTCGAACGGCCTTGCTTATTTCCTGCCCCTGAGCAGCCTCGCCGCCGCGGAACCGCCTAACGTCGTGATTGTGATGACGGACGATCAAGGGTACGGAGACCTTTCGTGCCACGGCAATCCTGTTCTCAAGACGCCTCACGTCGACCAGCTCTATTCCGTCGCGACTCGGCTGACCGATTACCATGTGGCACCGACTTGTTCTCCCACGCGATCGGCGTTCTTGACCGGCCACTGGACAAACCGCACCGGGGTTTGGCATACGATCATGGGGCGATCGATGCTGCGTGAGAACGAAGTCACGATGGGGCGGGTCTTTCAGGACGCCGGATATGCAACGGGCATGTTTGGCAAGTGGCACCTGGGCGATAACTATCCTTACCGTCCTGAAGATCGCGGTTACGGCGAAGTCATGCGGCACGGTGGTGGTGGTGTCGGCCAGACGCCCGACTATTGGGACAACGCCTACTTCGATGGCAGTTACTGGCACAACGGAAAGCCAGAAGCCGTTACAGGTTTCTGTACCGATGTCTTCTTTGATTACGCCGAGCGATTCATCAAAGCCCAAAAGGCGGCTGGCAAACCTTTCTTGGCTTACATCGCAACCAACGCGCCGCACGGTCCGATGCATGCTCCGGAAGCCTCCAGTGCACCCTATGGCGACGAAAACGTTTCATTGGCGAACTTCTACGGGATGATCGCCAACATCGATGACAACGTGGGGCGACTGCGAGACATGCTGGCAGCGGAAGGGCTGAGCGAGAACACGATTTTCATCTTCACGACCGACAACGGCTCTTCCTCGGGCTGGAGGAAATTCAATGCGGGCATGCGTGACGGCAAAGGCAGCGCCTACGACGGAGGCCACCGGGTGCCATTCTTCTTGCACTGGCCGGCTGGTGGTTTCACCGCGGGACGTGATGTGTCGCCGATCACAGCGCACGTCGATGTGCTGCCGACGTTGATCGAAATGTGTGATATCGCGCCGCCCGCGGGCGTTCGTTTCGATGGCACCAGTCTGCTGCCGCTGTTGAAACCGACGGCAACTGCCACGGCGGACGCCGACTGGCCCGACCGAATCCTGGTTACCGATTCGCAACGCGTGAAAGACCCCATTAAATGGCGCAACAGCAGCGTGATGACGTCGCAATGGCGATTGATCAACGGCAAATTGCTGTACGACATCAAGAACGATCCAGGCCAACGACAAGATGTGGCCACAGACCATCCCGACGTCGTGCGCCGGCTGACCGATTTTTACGATGCGTGGTGGGCCGAACTGGAACCGACATTTGCCGATGAGACGCCGATTTATCTCGGCCACCCCGCCGAAAATCCGGCCACCTTAACGGCTCATGATTGGATCACCACCGGTTTGACGCCTTGGAATCAGCGTTACATCCGCGACGCGATGCACGGCCCCGCCAACACCGGCTTTTGGAACGTCAAGGTGCATGAGGCAGGCGACTACACGATTCGTATGCGTCGTTGGCCAGCCGAACTCGATCGACCGCTGACCGCCGGGGTGCCGGCCGGCCAGGATGTGCCGGGCGTCAAGGCCTACCGCACCGCACCAGGCAAGGCGATCGAATTGGTAAAGGCAAAGCTTCGGATCGGAGACCACGTGGCCGAATCGGCGGTCTTGCCCAACGCAACCGAAGCGGTGTTTCACGTTCGGTTGTCGGCTGGCAAAACCCGGCTCCACGCGAGCTTCGAAACCGAGGCGGGAGAAATCTACGGAGCCTACTACGCGTATGTCGAAAAAGAATAGACGCTGGGTGTCGGCTTGAAAAAAACGGCGCTGACCAATCGGTCGGATGGGCTCTGGGATAAATAGCTACCATCCGTGCCGGCACCTTCGCTGCCAAATGCCGTATCATGCTCGCGTGCCAGGGTTCTCCGTGACTTGGTGCCGATGTGCTTTGGTACCCTTGCGATTGGGTGCATTCCGATGCGGCCCCGCTCTCTTTCTTAAACCGACACGCCGATGCATTCCGTTGTGATCGATCGTCCTTACGAGTTCGTGCCGCCTTACGAAGGCAAGGTTTGGCCTTGGTTGTTGCAACATTTCGTCTCTAGACGGTTGCGTCGGGATTTTGGGATCGAGCAATTGCACTTCCACGGCTTGGAACGGCTTCATGCATCCCAGCGGGCGGGGCATGGCGTCTTGTTGGCTCCCAATCATTGCCGGCCTTCCGATCCGCTGGTGATTACCGAAACCTGTCGGCGCGTCGGTGTTAGCCCGTTCACAATGGCCAGTTGGCATGTCTTCATGCAAAGCCGGTTGCAACGTTTTTTCTTGCGTCGCATGGGAGCCTTCAGCGTCTATCGCGAAGGACTGGACCGCCAATCGTTACAGGCGGGAGTCGACATCTTGGCGCGAGGGCAGCGACCGCTGGTGATCTTTCCTGAAGGGGTGATCACGCGAACGAATGATCGTCTGCTTGCCCTGATGGAAGGTGCCTCGTTTATCGCCCGTTCGGCAGCGAAGAAACGTGCCGCGGCGACTCCGGCTGGCTTGGTGGTCGTGCACCCGATCGCAATTCGCTACCACTTTCACGGGGATATCGACGCGGCGCTGAACGATACACTGGACTCGATCGAGCAGCGCTTGTCGTGGCGCCCCCGACGCGACCCCGACCGCGTGCGTCGCATCTATCGTGTCGGCGAAGCGCTGCTGTGGCTGAAGGAGATCGAATACTTCGGTCAGCCACAAACGGGCTCCATCCCCGATCGGCTGGGACGGTTGATCGATCAGATGCTGGTTCCCTTGGAAGAGGAGTGGATCGAAGGCAAAGTCGAAACGAACACGGTGGCGCGCGTCAAAAACCTGCGGATCGCAATCCTGCGTGACATGATCGCGGGAGACCTACCGGCGGAAGAACGGACCCGCCGCTGGGATCAATTGGCCGACATGTATCTGGCCCAGCAATTCAGTCACTACCCGCCTGCTTACGTGCGGTCGAATCCAACCAATGAACGATTGCTGGAGACTGTCGAACGCTTCGAAGAAGACTTGACCGATGAAGCGCGCATTCATCGGCCGATGTCGGCGACGGTGACCATTGGGGAGGCGATCGAGGTGTCTCCGAAACGTGCGCGTGGTGGTGGCGAAGACCCGGTGATGGCGGAGATCGATCGGCAACTCCGCGAGCTGCTGCAGATTCCCGCCACAACAACGCCTCCGCTGGAACCATCCGTCACCGCCGCGTCGGCTGTGCCGCAGGACGAACATTCATCATGAATCCCATCACGGACGATGCCATTCATCCGGACGCTACAGCAGAGCTGGAGCATTCGCCCGGCCGCTTTGTTCGCTGGCAATTCACCGTGCTGGGTGCGATGTATGCCGGCTATGCGGCTTTCATGCTGTGCCGCAATACGTTGATCGCCGCGAGTGCCGATTTAGTCAGCGACCCCGCGCTGCAGATGGACAAAGAGTCCTTTGGGCATTTGATGAGTTGGCATTCGGCCGGTGCCATCATGGGCAAACTGGTCACCGGTCCCGGCGCGGATTGGCTGGGGGGACGGCGCATGTTCTTGCTGGCCTTGTCGCTGACGGCGATGGCGAATATTGGTTTCGCATTCGGTTCTTCGTTTGCCGTTTTCGCAGCCTTCAATTTTCTCGGCCAGTTCGCCAAAGCGGGCGGTTGGCCGGCGATGACCAAGATCGTCGGCCAATGGTTTCCCGAACAGAGATACGGCCAGGTGTGGAGCATTATTTCGACCAGCTCGCGGGTGGGAACGATCGCCGCCGGACTCATGCTCGGTTACTTCCTCAGCTTGATGGATTGGCGTGCCGTGTTTTTGATTTCGGCGCTGCTGACCGGGGGTGTGGTGGTCTTGTTGGCTTTTTTCTTGAAGGAGACCCCCGCTCAAGTCGGCTTGTTGTCCTTGGCGGCACACGATCGTACCCGGCCGCCCGACCAGCCTCCCGCAGCACCCCCACCACACCCTTTTGATTCGCTGTCGCTACTGCAGGTTTGTGGTCAGTTCATCCGCAGCGGGCGGTTCTGGGCGATCGGCTTCAGCATCATCTTTCTGACCATCATGATGGACTTTATTACGTTCATTCCGATCTATCTTTCCGAAGCCTTGGAAATCAGCAATAGCCGCGCTTCGATGGCCGGCAGCAGTTTCCCAGCAGGGATGTTTACGGCGTTGTTGCTGACCAGTTTTGTGTATGACCGGTTGTCGAAACGGCAGTTGGTTTGGGTGCTCGGCGGGCTGCTAACGGCCAGTTGCGTTTGCGTGCAGGTGCTGTGGAATCTCGATCAAGTTCCCACCACGGCACGGGCCCCGGTCGCGGTGGCGACAATCTTCCTGTTGGGCTTGGCCATCTCTCCGGCGTACTACGTGCCGATGAGCGTCTTCGCGGTGCGTTTTGGTGGCCAGCACTCCGGTTTTTTAGTCTCCCTGATCGATGTGTTTGGCTACGGCGGCGCGTTGCTGTTCAACTTTTTCGGAGGCTCGATCGCTCAGCATTATGGCTGGGGCGTTTTCCTGGGAGGCCTGCTAACGATCGCGATTCTAGCGACGCTCTTCATGCTGACATTCTTGACGCTCGATTGGCGGGCCACGCAAGAATGACAAGCTCCGTTTCCGCGCCGTAATCGCTATAAATCGAGCTCGAACGTTTGGCCGTCTGGCAAACGTAACGTGGCCGCACGAATGTCCTCACTGTCGTCATCCAGCGTGATGCTTTGCACGGTCAGTTCCCCTTTGCCCTTGGAACCCGAGGCCTCATAGATAAAGGTGTCGTCGTCGGGATGGGCCATCGAAGCGGTAAAGTTAACGTCCAGCGATTCCATCTCGCCGATATGTTCCTGAATGGTCGGGTGATCGCGCAACTGCATGCGGATGTCCTCGGCGACCACGTTCATGCCGAAACCGATCAACGCATACCCGCCCCCGCAGCACATCAGCACGCATAGCAACACAACGCCTCCGCCGATGCCCAAAATCCAAAGCAGCGGGTTACTGCCGCGGTTGCGATTCGGTGGAGAAGGAGGAGGTGAGGGGCCGGTGGAGGGTGTGGACTGAAAGTAAGGATTGTTCGACACGCGACCGCCCTAAGGAGCCAAGGGAGAAGATACGGTTACTGCTGCGAAGCGATTCTCAACGTCCGATCGGCAGCACGACGTCGAGATTATATGACAACGGTGCTGGCAGAGCGGAACTGGAGATCGTGCCATCCCACGGGCGCGGGTTTAAGCAGGTTTGCAGGACTCATTCCGCAGAACTCTGCTTAGCCGTTTGGGCGATAGCCCCGGTTATTTCCAGGAACCGCGGCTATCGCCAAGGCGGCTCATTTACCCGATGACTCCTGCCTGCTTATGGCAATACCGGAGGAGCCGCCTCTTGCAGGATCGCGCGCAGCATGCCTTCAGCCTTATGCCACGTTTCCTGCTCCTCGGCCACCGGATCGCTCTTGGCGGTAATGCCACCACCGACAGGAATCTGCAGCCAGCCGTGAGCTGCCGTGACGGTTCGGATCAGAATGTTAAAGTCCGCACTGCCACCGCAACTGATGTAGCCCAACGAACCACAGTAGGGGCCGCGCGCGTTTGGTTCCAGTTCGCTGATCGTCCGCATCGCTTCGACCTTGGGGGCACCGGTGATGCTTCCGCCGGGAAAGCAAGCGGTCAATAAATCCGCGATCGTGCGATCCTCTCGCAACACACCGCGCACCACCGAAACGAGATGTTGCACAAAGGCATACGGTTCGACTTCGCACAGTTTTTCGACGCGAACGCTTTGGTCATCGCAGACACGCGACAAATCGTTTCGCATCAAGTCAACAATCATAATGTTTTCCGCACGATCCTTTTCGCTTTCGTAAAGCGTTTCCGCCAACTGCTGATCGCGAGCCGCCTCGCCCGTGCGGTGCACGGTACCTTTGATCGGACGGGTTTCAACCTGTCGACCTTTGACCCGCAAGAACCCTTCCGGCGAAGAACTTAAGACTTGAAAATTGCCTCCGTCGAAATAACCGGCCAACGGAGCGGGATTGCTGGCCCGTAATCGCAAATACAGTTCCGGCGAAGAGAGGTGCTGCCGATACAGCAGGCGCTGCGCCAGGTTGACTTGGAAGCTATCGCCGCGGCGAATGCGCTGCACGATCTCGGCCACCGCGTCACGAAAACCGGCGGGCGAAAAGTTACTGGTCAGCGCGGGGTGCTTGGCGGTCGCAAACCCTTTGGCGGGTTGCGTCAGAAGTTGCCAAGCGGGCGGAGGCCGCCACTCGCCAGGCGGTTGATTGAGCCAATCGATGACTTGATCGGCGCGGCGCACGGCGCGATGCAACCGGCGATCCCAGCTCGTTTCGGGAATCCCCTGTGAAATCAGCCACGCACGGTCTTGATGGTGGTCGACCGCAATCACCCAGTCGTACAACCCCAATGCAATCGGAGGCGTCGGCAAGTCATCGCATGCCGCTCGGCCGATCGGTTCTAACCAGCGGGCCGCTTCATAGCCCCACAAGCCGGCGATACCGCCTTGAAACGGCGGCAGTGTCGACGAGGCCGTTGCGGGCATGCTGTGTGCGATGTGGCCTTCCAGCCACTGGCTCATCTGTTGCCAACCGCTGAGCGCCTGCGCGGCGGTGCGTGGTGAGTGCTGGGCGCGGTTTTGCGCTCGGTCTTGCGCTTCGTTCGCATCGCTTAGTGTTTCCGCATCGCAACGCAGCGTATCGACCGGATCGGCGGTCAAGAAGGAATAGCGACCCGTTTGATCGGGGCCACTGCAAGCGCTGTCGAACCACAAGCAACCAGGCAGGGCAGCGAGTCGCTGAAACGCCTGTTCCATCGAAAACGCTTCGGGTAACGGCCGCACCACCGGCAGCGGTTCCACCCAAGACCAAGCGGGGCGTGATGAGTCGGTCAAACGGTTTTCCAATACGTGAGAAGTCGTGTTGTTTTAAGATTCGTCTGCGGTGGGTGGCGATTCGTCTACCGCGGGTGGCTTCGGCTGACGGTGGCGACTGGTGCGGGCCACCCGATGGTGATCCTCGGGACGCGTTAAAAATCCCCACTGCAGGGCTTCATCCTGCTCATACTGTTTGCCCAACGTCAAGCCGGTCAGCGCCTTGGCCATTTCAAAGCCGAGGTAAAACGCATGTCCCGGATCAACATTTTGGCTCTGCGGTTGCTGCATCAATGCATCGAACAGCGCAAACGGATCGGCGTCCCTCAAGTGCAAGCCCGCCGACAACAGATGGATCTGCTCTTCCTGTGCGAACAAGCGGTAATTGTTGTCCTTCAATTGCGTCGCCAAGGCGGCCAAAGCGGCGGGCGGAAAAGGCCGCAACCGCGGATCACGCAGCATGACCAGCGAATCGTCCAGGCGTTTCGGTGGCACGCCATGCTTGACCGCGTAATGGACCAGTCGCCTCGCCAAGTCACACTCGCGCACCGCGGACCGCGCCCAATTGATCACCTGCGTCGTCAAGACACTGCGGATGCCTAATTCCTGACAGATTCCAAGCAGCAAGACATTGATTCCCGCTGAATCCACATCGGTCAGTTCGGTCAAATTGCCGACACCCATCATCATCTCGTGCTCTGGAAAACGCTCGCGGACGGTCGCGTATCGCTGCAAACTAGCGGTCAAACCACTGGCGATACCGCCGCGCACCGGCCCACCCATGCCGATCGGTTCGAGGATCGGATCAAGCCGCATCGGGACGTTGTGTTTGTCCAGATAAGCAACCGTCTGTTCCAGCGACGCCAAGTCGTCCGGCGTATCGGGAATCACAACCACTTCGCATCCCCAGTCGACAGCCGCCTCACGGTTTGACGAGTTGACCGACAGGACAAGTGCTGCGCCGGCGCGTGTGGCTTGTTGCGTTTCCCAGGGATCGAAGGTATCGATCGAAATCGAAAAATTTTTTTCCGTCAAACGTCGCACCACTTCTCCGACGTTATGCCACCGCTGACCCGGTTGGCACCCGATATCGATCACGTCCGCGCCGTCGTTTCGCAGTCGTGTTGCCAGCTCCAGAATGTCGGCTTCTGACATCGATGGTGCGTGATTGATCTCCGCGACAATGCGAATATCGAAGTCCCCAAAATCATCGAGTGACGTCGTCGCGCCCGCGCCGAAATATTCCGGCAACGCGCGCAAATCTTTGGGGCCCATGCGGACCGGGATATCGATGCCTTGCTGCAACAATGCCACGTCGCCCACATAACCGGGGACCAGCACTTCGGTCGCTTGAGCAGGTATTTCCCAACGTTTTTTTATCCACTGCGGCGTCATCAGTGCTGCAACGGTGATCGGCAAGACGTCCAGTGAAAATTCAAAGCCGACTTTTTGCGCAAGGTTCGTAACCACTTCGCGCAGTGCCGGCGATGCCAACTTGCCAGTTACAAAATGGACGTGCCGTCGTTCCGACTTGGGGCGTGATTCGGTCATCGTGTCTTACGGGGAACGCTCGTTCAAAAAAGCAAATGGGAATCGTGTGTCGACGCTGCGGAAAACGCGGTGACGTGATTGCAACGGTAACGCGCAAGGCAATAACCAGCCATGACCTGACAAGCCGGTTGACGTTCGCAGCTAAAAAGTTGTCGTCTGTTTAACGGCGAGCTATTGACCGGCGCGATGAAACGCATAAAACATCATCCAGCGAGAGACTCGCGTTGTGTTGGTCGAAACCATCTTAAACGAAGTTCACGAAAGAGAAGTTCGTTGTCGCAGCCAAGGCTGCGGAATGGTTTCGGTCAACACGCGTGGCCGGGGTCTCTCGTTTTTTATTGCGCTGTCACGAAGTTGCCGTTCGTCTGCTGTGTGCCTCGTCGATCGCGACGTGCCTGCTTCTCACCTCGCCTGGAGCCAAGAAACGACCGTGGATGTATTGTGGGAAGACGCCACGGCGATGGTGATCAACAAGCCATGGGGTTTACTGACGACGATCACCGGCAACCATCCCAGTTTAGAAGCCCAACTTGTGGCATGGCTTTCGCAACGGGAACGCTCGCAACGAGAAGGCTCGCAGCGGGAAGGCTCCGATCCACAAACCGTTTCGACCCATCGGGCGACGGCCGCGCCGTTTGTCCGCATGCCCCATCGACTCGACCGTGCCGTCAGTGGCGCGGTGCTGGTGGCGCGCACCGCACGTGCTGCCAAGGTATTCAGTGCGCAGTTTGAAGCACGCAAGATCGAAAAGCGGTATCTCGCCTGGGTGGCGGGGGTCGTTTCCGAAGCCAGCGGCACTTGGCGCGACACGATTCGCAAGGTTCCCAATGAAGCAAGAGCTGAAGTGGTGGACGCCGATGCCCCCGATGCCAAGCTGGCGGTGTTGCACTTCGAGGTCCGCCAGCGGCTGGCAGATCGGACCTTGTTGGAAGTGCAACTGGAAACCGGCAGGATGCACCAAATTCGACTGCAGACCGCTCTGCGTCATCATCCAATCTTGGGCGATCGGCTGTATGGCAGTCAGATCCGACTGCTGCCTGAATCCCCATCGCATCACGACGAAAAAATCGCTCTGCACGCCCATCGCATCGGCTTTCGACATCCTCAAACCGCGCTGCCGATTACGGTCGATGCCCCGGTTGCCGAAGATTGGCCGCAACCCTTTACCGCAGCCTGAGTCGCATTGCCCAATTGGCATTGCCCAACCAAGTGACGGGGCCGACGAGTAAGGCGTTCGTCAGGCTGCCGCTTAGGACGCTGGCTGTGCCACGGCAGGAGTCACAATCGGAGCCACCGCGGGATCGGCGGGCTGGGAGGCGACGGCGGGATCGACCAGCGGAGGCTTCACCGATTCAAAGCCCCAGCACAGCGGAATCATCACCATGGCGACCACAAACACGACCACGTTCAGCGGAATCCCGAATCGCAAGTAGTCGCTCATCCGATAACCACCCACGCCATAGACCATCAAGTTCGTTTGGTAGCCAAACGGCGTGGCGAAACTGGCGGAGGCACCGATCATCACCGCCACGACAAAGGGCGTCGGGTCCAGCCCCAACCCGGCCGCCGCATTCCAGGCGATCGGAAACATCAGCAGCGCGGCGGCATTATTGGTGATCGATTCGGTACACAGCATCGTTGTCAGGTAGAGGATCACCAGGGTGGCAAAGGGATCCTTACTGGCCAGCTCCAGCAGCGCCTTAGCGATACCCTCTGCGGCTCCGCTCTTGTCCATCGCTAAACCGATTCCGATCGCAGCGCCGATCACCAACAAGATCGATCCGTCGACACTGCGGCGAGCTTCGGTCATCGTGCAGCAGCGGAGCAGCACCATGGCGATGGCGGCGACCAACGCCGCGGTAACCACTTCGACATGTTGCGAAGCGGCAGCCAGGACCATCACCAGCAGCACCGCCAACGACAACCAAGCTCGTTCCGGCCGGCGGACTTCGCCACCATCGACTTTGCTCATCAAGAAAAAATCGCGGCTGCTGCGATGGTCTTGCACGAACGACGCGGGGGCTTCCAGCAACAGCACGTCGCCGGTTTCCAGCACGACATCTCCCAGTTTGCCCGGCACCCGTTGATCGCCTCGAGCCACAGCGATGACAGCCGCGCGGTAACGCGTGCGGAACTTGCCTTCGCGGATCGATTTGCCGACCAGCGGGCAGCGATGGCTGACCACCGTTTCGACCAACTGCCGATGCCAGGCCGGCGCGTTCAGTTTCCGCGTTTGATCGGTCGCCGGTGTCAAGCCGCGGATCTTCTGCAGGTCGACGACCGATTCCAACGCACCGACTAAAATCAGCAGGTCGCCCGCTTGCAGTCGCTCGGTCGGTGCCACCGCAGGGAGCACCTCGCCACGACGTTGAATCTCGACCAAGTACAGACCCGGCAGGTGCCGCAAGCCGGCATCTTCGATCGTCCGGTTCACCAACGGCCCGTCGATCGTCACCGTCATTTCGACCGTGTACTGGCGCGGGTCGTCATGCGTACTGACCGCCGGTCGCCGCTCGGGAAGCAATCGTCGCGTGAAGATTAAGATGTACAGCACGCCGCAAATCGCCGCGGGGAGACCGACCCAACCGGGCGAGAAGAAACCGAGCGACTCGCCTCCTTTTTCCTGGTACAGCTTGTAAACCAGCAGGTTCGTGCTGGTCCCAAACACGGTACACATCCCACCCAAGATCGCCGCATACGACAGTGGCAGCAGGAACCGGCTGGTGCTGACGCTGGTGCGTTTGCTTAAGTCGCCCACGACGG
>Ga0102932_1001376_pt1 | contig 12608 bp, 7 predicted proteins | sample SalPonR1_C_D2_MG_FD_78212 | JGI IMG/M metagenome (GOLD analysis project Ga0102932, IMG submission 78212) | Salt pond soil microbial communities from South San Francisco under conditions of wetland restoration - Salt Pond MetaG R1_C_D2_MG | ecosystem: Environmental > Aquatic > Marine > Intertidal...
CTGCCCGCCGAGGCGACGCAATTGGCGACCATCGAAACCGCTTTGTTGCAGGAGATATTGGGCGAGGGGAATTATGAACTGGTCGCTGATCGTGATTCGATTGTCGCCGCTGAAGGCCGCAGCAACGAAGCTCGCCCGTTGTATGCCCAGGCGATGTTGTTGGTGTTGGCGTTGTTTCTGTTCGAGCAACTGCTGGCCAACCGTTTTTATCGCTCGGCACGTACCATGACTGCCCAGACACCGCGACTCCGCGCCACGGGAGCTCGCTGATGCAGTTGTCCTGGGATCCGATTTACGCTTCGCCAACATTGGTCATCAGCCTGGTGGTGGTGATGTTTGGCCTGCTGGTGCTGATCCGGCCAGAACATGAAACACTGCCCGTTGCCCGCCGGCGTTGGTTGCTGGGGCTGCGTTTTGTCGCAGGCTTGGTGTTGTTGCTGGCGATGCTGCGGCCCTCCCTGGTCAAGACCGACGATCGGCCCGCGCCGGCGACGTTGGCCGTCTTGCTCGATGGCTCGCGCAGCATGATGCTGCCAGCCGGAAATGGTCAGCCGCGGTGGGCTGTGCAAGCCGACGTGTGGGAACGGCTGCGGCCCGCTTTAAAGAATTCCGACGAGTTGCTCGACGTGCAGGTTTTGACGTATGACGAGTCCGCGCGGCCGATCGATTTATCCGGTGTATCGGCTTGGTTGGAGGAACCCGCTGACGGACAAGAAACCGATTTGGCAGCGGGGCTGCGCGGTGCGGTGTCTCGTGCCGCGGGCCGGCCGCTGGCAGGGGTGGTGATGGCCGGCGACGGCACGCAGACGGCGCGAGTCGAAGGGGCGGGGGCTCAGCAGGTGGCGCGTACCCTGTCTTCTCTTGAAGTTCCTCTGTGGTCGATTCCGATTGGTCCGCGCGGCGGCGATGACACGCGGCGGGATGTCGAAGTCGATGGCGTGCCCGATAGCTTTCGTGTCTTCAGCGGAAACACTTTTACAGTCAACGCCACGGTCCGAACCCAGTCATTAGTCGGTGCCGATGTGCCGGTGCGAGTGAAGTTGATACCGCAATCCACCGGCAGCGCCGCACCCGCCGCGGCCGACGAAGCACGCGAACTGGCCATCCGCTCGGTGGTGCCGCGCAGCCAGTCCGATAGCCAAAACGTCGAGCTGTCGCTGACCGCGCCGCCGCCGGGACGCTATCGACTGGAGATCGTCGCCGACGAACAGCCGGGCGAGGCGCTAACGATCAACAACCGTCAAATCGCTTTTTTGGAAGTGCGCGCCGGTGGCGGCCGGATTTTGTACCTCGAAGGCGAACCACGCGAGGAACAGTTGCGACTGCGGCGCTCCCTCGGTCGCTTTCCCGACCTGGAATTGGTCTACCTTTGGATTCGACGCGATACCGTGGGACGTTGGCCTGTCGATCTGGAAAGCTCGCTGGAGAAAAACCGCTTCGACATCTATATCCTCGGTGACTTGCATGCCGATGCGTTGGGAGAGAAACAATTGCAGATGCTCCGCGATCGTGTGGGCGAAGGAGCCGGGTTGCTGATGCTGGGAGGCCTGAACACCTACGGTCGAGGTGGCTATGCCGATTCCCCGTTGGCCGATGTGTTACCCATTCGAATGAAACCCTCGATCGCGCGTTCACCGCAAGCGCCGGCCGATCAAGAGGGACGATTGGAGGGTCCGCTGCCGTTACGTGTCGCCAAGCCGCATCCCATTTTGAAACTCGACGCGGCGGCCTCTCCGCAAGCGGTCTTCGATCGGCTGCGACCGTTGCTCGGCGCAAACCGGTTTGCCGATCTGAAACCGGTGCCTGGTGTCGAGGTGCTGCTGGAAACGGAAGCTCAAGATCCGCTGTTGGTGATCGGTGAATTTGGCAGTGGTCGCGTGGCGGCATTCGCGGGCGACAGCACTTGGCAATGGTGGCGGCAAGGAGCCAGCCCCACGCATCGTCGGTTTTGGCGGCAGGTGATGCTGTGGCTGCTCGCTCGCGATTCGTTATCCGATGATGCGATTGCCGTCGAACTCGACACGCGGCGGTTTGCGGCTTCCGATCCACCCGAATTCCGCGTTCGTTTGCGGCAATCCGATACCTCGCAACCGCCACCACCGTTGGCTGCGGAAGTGATCGCGGAAGACAACTCGGTGATCCCGCTGACGGCGAGTCCTCGTCCCACCGGGGCTGGCGAAACGGTTGTCGTTGGCCAGTTGCCAGACCTGCCCCCGGGCTTGTACCGACTGCGCGGGTTTTCTCCAAACAGTACCGCGGGCACGCCGCTACCACCGGACGAATTGGCCTTTCAAGTCATCGAAAGCGATCGCGAATTGCTGCGACCGCTGGCCGATCCGGCGTTCATGGAGCAACTGTCGGCGTTGACCGCCGATGCCGGAGGCCGTGCATTCTCGCCCGACCAAGTCGACGAGTTGATCGATACGATTCGCACTCGGCGGCAAGCCGCGGTCTCGCCGGTGACCGAGAAACGTCGGTTAGGAGACGACCCGCTGAGCGGCTGGCTGATGTTTGTCACTTTCGCTGGATTACTGGTCAGCGAATGGGCGCTGCGCAAACGCTGGGGGTTGGCTTGACGCCAAACGGCCGTCACGGGGACCCGCAACGGCCGTCAGGAAAGTGTCGCCTTCGCACTGATGAAGTCGCGGTTGTGGCTACAATCCGAACTGCTTCAAATGTGGCTCCAACACCGCAGCCCAGCGCTCGTAGCCTTCGCTGCTTAGGTGCAACTGGTCCGGCATGATCTCTTTGCGGATGGTACCATCGGGTTCGAGAAACTGATCGCCGATGTCCAGGTAATGCACGCGCTCGCCGTCGGCAAAGCGTCGAATGATCTGGTTGATGGCCACGTTGTTCAACCGCTTTTCATCCAGCGTATGAGCACCGCGTGGGAAGACGCCGTGCAAGATAACTTTGGTTTCCGGTAAACGCTCGGCCAAGATGTCGAGGATCTCCCGCACCCCGGCAGCGACCTGTGCGGGATCTTGATCAAAGTGTCCCGTGTTGTTGGTGCCGATCATTAGCACGGCCACTTGCGGCTTGATCTTGCCTAGGTTTCCGTGCGTTAAACGCCAGATTACGTGCTCGGTTCGATCGCCGCCGATTCCTAAGTTGATCGCGCGACGCTCGCCGTAGTGCTTGTCCCATGTCTCTTTGCCGGCACCCTCCCAACCCTGCGTAATCGAATCGCCGATGAAAGCCAAATCGACATTCCCCTGCCGGGCTTTGGCTTTGATGGCCGCATCGCGAGCTCGCCAACGCGGTTCATCGCCTCGCGTGGCAGGCAGCACCGCGGAGTTCACATCATAGAATTGACGGAGGTCACGGTAGCGCTTTTGCATTCCCGCCAGAATGTCCGCGTAGGCCGGATCGTCATGAACCGACTGCATCTCTTGCGGGTCGGTTTCCAGATCGAACAGATTCCACTCACGGTTGCGAGGAAAGAACATCAGCTTGTAGCGTTCGGTGCGGACTCCATCATGCACCGGAACATTGTGCACCGCCGCGTTCTCGTAGTACGCGTAGTAGATAGCGTCGCGCCAAGCGGTCGAGGGTTTGCCTTGGTTCTCCAGCATCGTCACCATGCTGCGACCCTGCATTTCGGCGGGAACCACCGCTCCGGCCACATCTAGAAAGGTCGGGCCGTAATCGATGTTTTGAATCAGTGCCGTCGACTCGGTCCCCGGTTCGATCACACCCGGCCAGCGGATCAGAAAGGGCATCCGCAGCGATTCTTCAAACATCCAACGTTTGTCGTACCAGCCATGTTCTCCCAGATAGAAACCTTGGTCACTGCTGTAAATGACGATCGTGTCGTCCGCTAAACCGGACTCGTCTAGGTAGTCCAGCATTCGCCCGACACCATCGTCAACGGCTTGAATACAGCGCAGGTAATCCTTGATGTAACGCTGATATTTCCACTGCACGACCTGCTTGTCGTTCAGGGCTCCCGCGTTCATTAAGCGGATGAACTCCTGGTTTTCAGGCTCGTAAGCCACGTCCCAAGCCGCCTTTTGAGCTTCGGTCATGCGGCGGTATTCGGCGTTGGGAATGCCCGAAGCGAAGTGGCTGGGAAACAAATTGTCGCCGTGAAACTTCATGTCGTGTCCCCAAAAGAAATGCTCTTTGATCGACATTTCATTCTGTTTCAGCAACTCGCTGCGACCGGCATAGTCGTCGAACAAGGAATCGGGCTCGGGGACCTGCGTATCCTTGTACAACGAGAAGTGGCGTTGTGGCGGTGCCCAGTTACGATGCGGTGCCTTGTGCTGACACATCAAAATGAATGGCTTGTCAGGATCGCGATTCTTCAACCACTCCAAAGAATTGTCGGTGATGATATCGGTGCAGTAACCCTCGCGGCGCAAACGACTACCATCCATCTGAATGAAGTCTGGGTTGTAGTAGCTGCCTTGTCCTGGCAACACTTCCCAGTGGTCAAAGCCAACCGGATCGCTCGACAGATGCCATTTCCCAATCAATGCCGTTTGGTAGCCCGCCTGCTGCATGAGCCGCGGGAAGGTCGTCTGCGTTCCATCAAAGCGATTGCCGTTGCGAAGAAAACCGTTCTTGTGGCTGTGTTTGCCAGTCAAAATACAAGCCCGCGAAGGCCCGCAAATCGAGTTGGCACAAAATGAGTTGTGGAACACCGCGCCTTCTTTGGCGATGCGGTCAAGGTTCGGCGTCTGATTGATCTTCGATCCGTACGCGCCGATCGCCTGCAATGCGTGGTCATCCGAGAAGACAAACACAATGTTGGGCTGCTTAGCCGCCAAAGCAGAACTGAACAGGCTGGTCAGCAGCACTGCAATGAAGCACCGGTGGGTCAGCCACTGGACGGGGATGTGGGGTATCGGCATCGGTCGAATTCCATTCGAGGAGGGAGTTGGGAGGAACCGGTAGGAGCGGCAAGGCGGGCCGTCGCGTTCGGCAAGCCCGCTAGGAAAGCGTTCATTCTAGCTGCCAACGACAAGCAAAAAAGAAAAGATTTTGTTGTCGTTTCGACGACGCTTTTGTCGCGATTTGAGGGCGCGCCGTCTCTAGCTCGCGCGGCTCGCTGCAGGGAGACTTGAGGAAAAACGCAATGATTTCTTGGTAAAGTGCTTTGCAAGCGATTGGTTTCGCGATTTGGTCCCCGTTGTGCGTTTCCTTGTGGAGAAGGCTTCGTTTGTAAGCCTCACGAAACATTGCACGGAGAATGAAGATGAATCGATGGATTAAGTGGATTGGAATCCCGGCGTTGGCATTTGCCCTCATCGCCGTTGGAGATGCCCAGCAAGCTTCGGCGGGTGACGGTTTTCGACTGCAGATTGGAGGTTTCGGGATCAACAGTTACTCAGGCCACCATGGCTACCGTAGTTACCGAGCGCCTAGCTATGGGCATGGTTTTCATTCGGGTTACCGCGGGGGGTTCTATGGAACCCATTCCTCACGATACGGCGGGCATTCGAGCTATCGGATTCGCCCTCACTACGACTACCATCGGCCCGCAATCGTGCCCCATCGAGGCCACTACCATTACCGGCCCGGCCACTACGGCCTGCATTATGGCGGGCACCGTGGTTACCGCGGCCACTACAGACATTAAGAACCGTATAAGCAACCTCGGGAGCGGACAGCTTGTTGGCCGGTGCCAGCTCCAGTCCGCTCCGGTGAAGCTTTAGGAGCCCTTTGATTTTTTTGGCTACGTGTTCCCTGCCGTGTGGTTCTGCTGGTTGCGTTTCACTGCACCGGGAGAATCACGCCGGATTCGCAATCCGCGGGGATTCCGTTGCCAAGGAATCAATCTCTTTCGCGCAGGCGGTGTCGCAAGTCGATTTCCAGTTGAGCTAGCTGGTCGAGCGTATACGTCTGCAGTTGGTCATTCGTGGGCGATGTTTCCAAGAGTAGGTCACGCAGGGCTAAGACTCTACCGATTGCCTCACCTTGCTTCAGCCCCTGTTCCAGCCCCTGTTCCCGCCCCTGTTTCAAGGCGTAATCCAACTTCGCCCGAGAGTCACGTTCCATTTTCACCCGAGCTTCGTAAAGGCTTCGCTGGTCTGGATCTCTCGCAATCATTTCTAAGACTCCCGTCGCTTCCCAAAATACCGACTCTGGTAGACGCTGCCTAATCTGATCAGCGGAAAGCTTGTCCGCGTGCATGAAAAAGTAGCACCACTGCTCGATCGGATCACTGATGATCTCATTATGACTCGGCGGTGCGTACTTCGGCAACTCAAGTAAATGGATTTGCAGGTGTTCGGTAAACGTTAGCTGATGCTTCGAGTTCATCAGCCGGAAATCGAGGTGCAAATCGTCCGCTTGAGCGAAGATCACCGCGTCCAAAATGCATATTCCGATGGACGGCCGCAATTCCCCATAACCTTCTCCCAAACCGAGTTGTTCGACCAACTGCGTGGCGACGTAATACGTTAAACGCTCGCGGATGGCTGTCGGCAGCGACCGCTGGATCTCGATATTGAATCGGTGACCGAATGCGTCACGTGCCCGAATATCGAGGACTGCATATTTGTCGTCATCGAACTCTTGTCCGATGATCGGGTTGAGGATCTCCACAGCGGTAATTTGCGGCGATCCGCCAAGCACCGCGTTGAGAAAGTGCAGCGTGATTGCCGGATGATCAGGGCTGCCAAGCAGCATTTTGCAGACAAAGTCAACAAGCGGATCGATGCCGATGTTCATGAGCTTGGAGAGAAAAGGGGCAGTCGACGATTTTCGGTACTCGCTTCACCCTATCAGATCCTGAAGCCTGCATGATTCGGCGGATTCCCCATCTTTATAACGGCACCGGTTGAACCGATGGCCGTACGCTGCCGTAACACTAAAGCGTCGTCACCTGTTAGAACTTGCGTTGTCGAATCGCTCGGCCACGGAAACAGAGGCGAGCAGCATGCTCCCCTTCCTAGTCATGTTGAGCGTTTGAGCGGCACCGATATATTGTGTGCCCACCCTGCGGACGGCTGGTCGCGGGAGACAAGTTCGCGTTTTTCTTGGATTTTCGCACACTCACGCCCTCCTTTCTGAACCTTATGAGCGAATCGAAAACGCTAGCGGCTCCGATGATCGAAGCCGAGCACCTTAGTAAGTTCTATGGCCCGTTTGCGGCCAGTCGTGATGTCTCGTTCACCGTTCGCGAAGGTGAACTGGTGGCATTTCTCGGGCCCAACGGGGCGGGGAAGAGCACGACAATGAAGATGCTGACCGGTTATATTGCCCCCAGCGAAGGGGCTGCGCGGATCGCCGGTCACGATATGCTGTCGGACCGCATCGAAGGGAGCAAACGCCTCGGGTATCTGCCCGAAAATGGGCCGCTTTATCCCGAGATGACGCCGCTCAGCATGCTCAGCTTTTTCGCCGATGCTCGCGGTTTATCGCCCAGTTACCGCAAGGAACGAATCGAGGCGGTCGTCGAAATCTGCGACTTGTCGACGGTAATGTACAAGGCGACCAGCAAGCTTTCCAAAGGTTTCAAGCAACGCGTTGGAATGGCACAGGCTTTACTACACGAGCCCGATGTGTTGATTCTTGACGAACCGACCGCCGGTTTGGATCCCAATCAGATTCGCGAAGTCCGTCGGACGATGCGTCGGTTGAGCGAAACGAAAACCATTCTGCTAAGCACGCACATTCTGCAGGAAGTCGAAGCGATGGCCGACCGCGTGGTCATGATTAACGAAGGTCGATTGGTCTACGATGGCGATGTCGCGGGCTTGCACGCGAAAGGTACCGACCTCGACGACGCGTTCCATAATTTGACCGGGCACGCGGTCAGCGAAACGCCCTAGTCCCGAAACGCTTGGTCGGCAAACGGCCGGCGTCCAAACGCTTGGCTCCGCGAACCCTCCGTCGCGGTTCTCCCTAGTACATCGCAAAACCTCTTTTGCAAACGCTTTAAAATACTGCCATGACAACAACTCTCGGTTCCGTACTACTGGTTTTGGTCAACTTGCTGTTGGTCGACATTCTGTTCCTCGCGGTGCTGGCGATGATTGTGGCGCTGCTGGCAAAATCCAAGCAGGCAGCGTTCGCGGTCATGCGACGCAACTTTGTCGGTTACTTTAGCAACCCGACCGGGTATGTCTTTCTCTGCATTTTCGTCTTCCTGACTTCGCTGGCCGCCTTCTGGCCGTACGAGTTCTTCAATCAGAACTTAGCCACCCTGGACCAACTGAATGGCTGGTTTCCGCTGATCATGCTGGTCTTTATTCCAGCGATCACGATGAGTATTTGGGCGGAAGAGAAGCGGCAAGGCACTGACGAATTGCTGCTTACCTTGCCTGCGGACGACTTTGACATCGTGATTGGCAAGTACATGTCGGCAGCCGCGATTTTCACCGCTTCGTTGCTGTTTTCCCAAATCGCGACGTTCATCACGCTGGCGGTGTTGACGCAAGGGCAAGTCGACACGGGCCTGATTTTTACCACTTACCTCGGATACTGGTTTGTTGGGCTCGTGATGCTGTCGATCGGTATGATTGCGTCGTTCTTGACCGGTAACTTGACTGTTGGTTTTATCCTCGGGGCCCTGTTCAATGCTCCGCTCGCCTTCGCTTCGCTGTCGGGATCGCTGCTGCCACCGGGCCGGATTGCCAGCCTCCTGGAGGCTTCGGGGATCGCCGCTCCCTTCGATGACTTTGGACGCGGTGTCGTCAGCCTTTCCTCGGTGACCTATTTCTTGTTGGTCGCCGGAGTCGCTTTGTACATCTGCATGGTGCTGATCGGTCGCCGACACTGGACCGGAGGCAAGGATGGCAACACGATGGCTTGGCATTATCTCGCTCGCGTGCTGGCTTTGGTGATTTTCACGGGCGGTGCGGTGACGCTGTTTCGCAACTGGGACCGCCGTCTCGACGCGACCGAAGGAGCCGTCAGTTCCCTGTCGCCTTCGACCAAGCAGTTGATCCGCAATCTGGATGCCGAACGACCGATCGTGATCGATGCTTTTATTAGCGATGAAGTGCCCGAACAGTACGCTCGGACCCGTTACCAGTTGGTCAATCTGCTGAAAGAGTTCCGCAGTGCCGCCTCGGCTTCGGGGCGAGAAATCAATGTCAATCTGCATGACAATATTGAGCTCTTCAGCGACGAGGCTCAATTGGCCGAGGACCGGTTCGGAATCGTTCCGGTGCAACGCATTGTCCGAGAAAAAGGGGCCATGCAGGCCAAGCAATTGATTCTCGGCGTGGCCCTTCGTAGCGGTCTGAATAAGGTCACCATTCCGGTGCTGGAGTATGGGATCCCGGTTGAGTACGAACTCGTACGCTCGATCAAGACCGTCTCCCGCAGTGAACGCAAACGCCTCGGGATTGTCTCCACGGATGCTCGGCTGATGGGCGGGATGGTGATGAGCGGGATGGGAATGCAGCAGGTTCCGCAGCATCCGCTGGTCGACGAATTGGCCAAACAATATGACGTCGAGGAAGTCGACTTTAATGCTCCCATTGGACCTGATCAGTTCGCTGCATTGATCGCTGTGCAACCTTCTTCGCTGACTCCGGAGCAGTTCACGCGGTTGCTCGATGCAATTAAGGCGGGAGTCCCGACAGCCATTTTCGAGGATCCTTTTCCGGCCGCACGTGGCTACATCACGCCGACCGGGCAACCGAAGCAAAGCCCCGGTGGGGGAATGGGCGGTGGCGGTGGGCCAGTGCCCAAAGGAAACATTCGTGAACTTTGGGATCTGCTGGAACTCGACGTGCCCGGAACCCCCGGTGCCATGGGCGGTTTTGATCCCGACCTGGCTTGGCAACACTACAACCCCTATCCCAACCTGCCGATGGAGATGAACGATTTGTTTGTCTTTGTTGACGACCAAGCCCCCGGCGGAGAAGATTCGTTCGGCCAGCAAAGCCCCATCACGCGTGACCTGCACGAAGTTCTGTTGATGTATGCCGGAACCCTGAATCCCAAGCAGGACGCGACGCTGCAGCACACGCCGTTGCTCAAAACAGGCGCGCTGTCCGGCACCATCAGTTTTAATGATGTGCGTGAGACGCTTCGTAACCCTAGCAACCTGATGATGAAGCAGGGCGCCCCAGGCACGGAATCGATCTTGGCGATGGCCGTCGAATCGCCAGGCTCCGCAAACGCCGACGAAGCCGCTGAATCGGGTGATGAAAACGACGCGGCGGATGATTCCGCAGGCGAACCGCAAATCAAAGTGGTCTATGTGTCCGACAGCGATTTGATGGTCCCCGACTTCCTGCAGATTCGCGCCGACCCAAACCAGACCGATGACGTCCGGTTTCAAATGGAAAATGTTTCGTTCTTGCTGAACGTCTTCGACTGGTTGGCCAACGAAATGGAATTCATCGACGTTCGCAGCCACAAAGCGTTCGTCAGTTCGCTGGCAATGATCGAGCAGGTCAAGCAGGAAGCAGCCACCGACGAGCGAGCGGAGGTCAAGCAGTTCCAGAACGAAGCTGACGAAATCGATCGAAAGACCGATGAAGCTCGGATGGCAAAGGCGAAGCAGTACCAGGACGAAATCGACAAACTGCAACGTGGCGGTCGAACGCGAGAAAACATGGCCAAGATCCAAAAGATCGTCCAAGAATTCCGTAACTGGGAGGCGATCGAAGACCGGCGCAAGCAGGTCGCGCAGGAAAAAGAAGAACTGGACATGGCAAAGAAGCGAAAAGAAATTCGCCGCAAAGCCGACACCCGTGTTGAGAATATTCAAAACATCGTGAAAGCCACCGCCGTGACGCTGCCTTGCATCCCGCCGTTGGTTGTCGGAATCATCGTGTTTTCCTCGCGTCGATTGCGAGAACGCGAGAATATTTCGAAGAGCCGTCTGCGGTAAGGCGATCACCGTCGCCACGCAGCGTAATGACATTTAAGCAAACCTTGCACTATTGATCTCTCTGGGGATTTGGAACGTGAACGAAGAGGCAAAGACAGGAATCTACTGGGCCGTGGCCGCTGTCATGGCAGCACTGGCAGCGTTCGTTGCTTGGCCAACGACTATTGAGAGCGAAGAGAACGCCCAAATCGGCAAACTGCTGTTCGAGAACTTTACCGATCCGCTGGCCGCTGCGAGCATGAAGATCGTGACGTTTGATTCGGACCAAAGTGCACTCAGCGATTTCGAGGTCGCAAAAGATGCCGATGGCGTCTGGCGGATTCCCACGCATGGTGGTTACGCCGCCGATGCCGAAGAGCAAATGCAGAATGCGGCAACCGTTTTTCTAGATAACCGCATTCTCGATGTGAGCACGACCAATCGCGAAGACCACGCCGGATTTGGTGTGCTCGATCCGGCGTCGAGCGACGTGAAAGTGGGCGCCGAAGGGGTCGGGCGACTGGTGACGTTCAAGGACGGGAAAGGCTCGACCCTGGTATCGCTGATCGTCGGTAATGAAGTCGAAGATCGCGCAGGCCAAAGATACGTTCGCCGTCCCGGCCAAGACATCGTCTATGCAGTGGAACTCGATGATTCGGCGCTGACGACCAAGTTCACCGACTGGATCGAGGAAGACCTGTTGCAGATGACGCCGTTTGACGTCGTCGGAGTGACCCTGAAGAACTACACCGCTTCGCTGGACATGCTGCAGGGCAGGGTCAGCGAAGAACGGGAATTCGATGCGGAACTGAAGACCGATGGCAGCGAATGGCAACTCGCTCGACTCGAAACCTACAAGGGCGGCACCAGTATGGCTCGCCCGCTGACGGAAGGCGAACAGCTCGATCGCGCCAAATTGAATGAACTCAAAAAGGCACTCGATGAACTGAAAATCGCTGACGTGGGGCGAAAGCCCGAAGGGATGAGCGCCAACCTGAAAGCCTCCCAAGAGTTTCTCAATGATCAGCAGGCGGTCAATTCACTGATCGCCCGCGGCTTCATTCCCGCCGGTCGGGAGGGGAGTGATGAAGCCGAGATTTTAGCTGCGAATGGCGAAATCTTGGTCGGCATGAAGGATGGAGTGAAATACATTCTGCGGTTCGGCAATGTCGCCGGATTGTCGGAAGAGGAACAGGAAGCGGCCGCAAATAACGAAGCCTTGGGGTTGGTCGGTTCGAATCGCTATATGCTGGTGACCACCGAAGTCGACGAGACGTTGATTCCTCTTCCAGAACTGCAAACGGTGCCGCAGTCCATCGAAGAATTGGACGCCGCAAACAATCCTCCCGCGAAAGAAGATCCGGCGGTGACCGAAGTCCCTGCCGAAATGCCGGCTGTGGATGAAACACCTGCCGTGACAGATGAGCCCGCCGAAATGAAGCCTGCGGAAGAAACTCCTGCGGAAGAGACTCCTGCGGAAGAGACTCCTGCGGAAGAGACTCCTGCGGAAGAGACTCCTGCGGAAGAGACTCCTGCGGAAGAGACTCCTGCGGAAGAAACCCCTGCGGAAGAAACCCCTGCGGAAGAAACCCCTGCGGAAACCGAGACGACGGAACCAGCGGTGGAATCGGGAGAGACCTCGGGCGAGGTTTCGGGCAGTGGTTCGGCATCTGGAGCTGGACAGCAGGCAGAGGAAACTTCCGCTGAGGAAACTCCTGCTGAGGAAACTCCTGCAGAGGAAACTTCCGCTGAGGAAACTCCTGCTGAGGAAACTCCTGCTGAGGAAGAGAAGCCGATGCCGGTGCAGGAAACGGAACAGGAGAAG
>Ga0102932_1001380_pt1 | contig 12604 bp, 7 predicted proteins | sample SalPonR1_C_D2_MG_FD_78212 | JGI IMG/M metagenome (GOLD analysis project Ga0102932, IMG submission 78212) | Salt pond soil microbial communities from South San Francisco under conditions of wetland restoration - Salt Pond MetaG R1_C_D2_MG | ecosystem: Environmental > Aquatic > Marine > Intertidal...
AGAACTTCGTTGATAATCCAGTTGGCGGTGCGTTTGCCATCGCCACCGGCCACCGAATCCTCGAAATACTGCGCCAGATCGACATCCGCGGTCAGAACGCTGGCGTCATATTCCGTCACGCCATAATCGGCGATGAACCGTGCCTTTTTCTCGTCGGGCAGTTCGGGCAGCGAGGCGGCAATGCCATCGACCCACGCCTGCTCAATCTCAAGCGGCAGCAGGTCGGGGTCGGGGAAATAGCGGTAATCATGCGCTTCTTCCTTCGACCGCATCGAGCGGGTTTCGCCCTTGTCGGGATCATAAAGGCGGGTTTCCTGCACCACCTCACCGCCGCCTTCGACGATCTGGATCTGGCGGCGCGCCTCGTATTCGATGGCGGCCTGAATGAACCGCATCGAGTTCATGTTCTTGATCTCGCAGCGCGTGCCAAGGTGGCTGAAATCCTGCGTTTCCATGTATTTCTCATAGGCGCCGGGGCGGCAGATCGACACGTTCACATCGGCCCGCAGGTTGCCGTTTTGCATGTTGCCGTCACAGGTGCCCAAGTAACGCAGGATCTGGCGCAGCTTGGTGACATAGGCGGCGGCCTCTTCGGGGCCGCGAATATCGGGGCGGCTGACGATTTCCATCAGCGCCACGCCGGTGCGGTTCAGGTCCACGAAAGACATCGCCGGGTCCATGTCGTGAATCGATTTGCCCGCGTCCTGTTCCACGTGAATACGTTCGATCCTCACCTTGCGGGCGATGCCGGGTTCCATATCCACCAGAATTTCACCTTCGCCGACCAGCGGGTGATACAGCTGTGAAATCTGGTAGCCTTGGGGCAGGTCGGGGTAGAAATAGTTCTTTCGGTCGAAGGCCGACCACAGGTTGATTTCCGCCTTCAGGCCCAGCCCGGTGCGCACAGCCTGTTCGATGCAATAGTCGTTGATCACTGGCAGCATGCCGGGCATCGCCGCATCCACGAAGGACACGTTCGAATTGGGCTCGGCCCCGAATTGCGTGGAGGCGCTGGAAAACAGTTTCGCGTTTGAGGCCACCTGCGCATGCACTTCCATGCCGATGACCAGTTCCCAGTCGTGTTTCGCGCCTGCGATCACCTTGGGTTTCGGGGCTTCATAGGTCAGGTCTAGCATGTCGATCGTCTCCATCGCTCGTGACTTGGGCGTTTTAGGCCAGCGACGCGCGGCGGGCAAGGGTGCCTGCGTGATTTACAATGCGGGCAGGCGATACATTCCCGAAGGCGAAAACGCGATAGAACTGCCATCGGCGATCTCATCGGCAAAGCGCAGCGCGATGGCGCGCAGCGCGGCCTGCCGCCCCTTGGTGACAAGCGCCCGTCGCGAGGGCAGGGCCGGGGTCAGGCGCGGTGGCAGCAAAGCCTGTGACCAGATCAGCGGGTGCAGCTCTTGCAAATGGTCGGACAATATCCAATCGGTGCAGTCATGAAGGCGTTTGCGGGCTTGATCGGCTGCCGTGGTAAGTTGTGCGGGGCGATCACGATCAGGGGCCATGGAAATGGCGCAGAAAGCGGCCATCATGTTGGTGACATGCTGGTCGCGTTTGCGGGCCAGAATATCGCGCAGACCGTCGATGAAAAATGCCGTATCAACGGTGTTGAGGGCACCATCATCATGGGTCAGCGCATCCAGATAGACCCAACTATAGGCGCCTGCGCCCCAAAACTCGGCCGTGCGCGCGGTGGTTCGACGTGCCTCAAGCTCCAACTGGTCGTAATCGCCAAAATGCGCAGGCAGCAAATGCCGTCCAAGGGCCCGCATATAGGCGGGGCTGTCTGGGTCAAGGTCGATCAATTGCTCATAGGCATTGGCCAATTTGTGCCGGGCCTGCGGGTGGGCGGCCAGCAAGGCGCATTTCGCGGCGGCCACCGATGGCGCGTCCAGATCAACAGGGTCGAATGGCGCCATGATGTCATCTGCCCGCCGAAAATGGGCGGCTATGCGCAGTTTGCTTTCGGCTGTGTCAGCGACATGGCCTGTGGCAATGGCGGTTTGCCAAGCCCAGCCGATATCGAAATGGGTCAAGGCCACGACCAGCGCGCAGGCCGCGTTGCCATAGTGATCGCCAAGCATGTCCTCAAAGGCCTCGACCCCGGCCGGGTCAGGGATCATGCCATCATGTATCGCATCTTCGGCGGCGGCCACGACGTCACTGCGCGCGCCAAAGGCCAGCAGCATCGACGCCGCTTCGCCCCCCGGTGTGGACAGGCGGCAATCATCCGCATATTCGATCCGGGCGGCCAATTCTGCCCATTTTTCCTGACGGACCAGTTTCTGGCCAAGATCCTGATGAGTGGCGCGGGCCATCTCTTCATCGCTGACAGGCAACGATGGCAGGATGATGCGCTTGGTCATGGCGTCGAGATCATGCTGTGGTTTGCGGCGCAAACGCGCCAGCGCGCCCGCGAATCCAAAGCGCGGCTTTGGCGGTGCAGATTCAGTGTGCGATGTGTCACGGGTCGCGGATAAACGGGACGTGAACGGCATGTGCGCTCCACAAATACAGATACGAAAAACAAGGTGCCCGCGCATTCCGGCCAAAAAAGGGCGTTTGTAAGAAGATGGCGGGGAATTTGCGCCACTGACCCGCGGGATTGCCTTGCCCGGAAAAAACGGACAAACTGTGCCGATGCGACACTATGCTGTCTTTTTCTGTTTTCTATGCTGTCTGGTTGGTGGCGGTGCGGTGCTGCGTGCTGAACAGCCGCCAGCCACAGCCCAGCTTGGCTTGGTCAAACCGCCCGCAGGGCGCGAAGGCAATCTGCCGCGCACCCGGTGGGAGCATAAGGGTGCGCAAGGCCAAATCTGGACGCGCGCGGCCCTTTCGGCCTTGAAAACGCATGGCCAAGTTCTGACCGATATGGTGCCGCGCGACATCAGCGAGTGGTGCCCGGCCTATCCCGAGGCCGATGCCAAGGGGCGGCGGGCGTTTTGGGTTGGCTTTCTGTCGGCACTGGCCAAGCACGAAAGCACCTATCGCGCCGACGCCGTGGGCGGCGGCGGGAAATGGTATGGATTGCTGCAAATCTTACCATCAACCGCGCGCGGCTACGGCTGCCGCGCGGGCAGCGGATCGGCCCTGAAACACGGCCCCGACAATCTGAGCTGCGCGATCCGCATCATGGCGCGCACTGTGCCGCGCGATGGTGTCGTGTCCCACGGTATGCGCGGCGTTGCGGCAGATTGGGGGCCGTTTCACAGCCGCTCCAAGCGCGAGGATATGCGCGCTTGGGTGCGCGGCCAAAGCTATTGCAAACCGATCAGCTCGGTGCGTCCCAAGGCGCGGCCCTTGCAGCCCACGCAGATCAGCACCGCCGATTGATTCCGTTCAGACCCCGCGAATGCGGCTGACCATTTCCATGGTGTCGCGGCTTAAATTCGGGGTGGCAAGAATACGGTCAAGTTCCTGCGCGATCATGGCCTGCCGCTGATCATCATAGCGTTTCCATGTCTCGAACGCCGAGCACATCCGCGCGGTGGTTTGCGGGTTGACCGGGTCCAGCCGGATCAGCCAATCAGCCAACAAGCGATAGCCCGCGCCGCGGACATGATGAAATCCCGCCGGATTGGCCGCAAGCGCACCAAGGGTGGCACGGAACCTGTTAGGATTTTTCATCCCAAAATCAGGATGTTGCGTCAGCCGTTCGGCCACGGTGGCGGCCTCTTCGGGGTCAGCGTTGATAATCTGCATCATGAACCATTTGTCGATCACCAGCCGGTCATCGCGCCATTGGTCATAGAACTGTGCCGTGGCCCTATCGCCCTTGCCCGCCTGCAACAGGCACGACAGCGCCGCCAGTTGCTGGGTCATGTTGGTGGCGGCATCGTATTGGCGTTGCGCCTGCGCGCCGCCATCGGTGCGGGTGATCAAGGCCAGCGCCGCATTGGCCAGCGCCCGCGCGCCGGATTGTTCGGCATCGGGGCGATAGGGGGCCTCGACCTGATATTGCGCATACAATCGCACCGCCAAATCCTGACAGTGCTGTGCGCGCGCCTGCCGCAGGGTTTCCAGTGCCTCCCATATTGCCTGTGGGTCGGGGGTGTGGCCCCGATCATGCAGGGTTTGCGCCAGATCGTCCTGACTGGGCAGGCCAAGCGCCAGCGCGCGAAACGCCGGGTCAAGGCTGTCGTCGCGGGCCATGGCCTGCACCGCCTCCAGATAGGCGGTATCCGGCGCGGCCCCGTCGAGGATCATCGCGATCAGCCCTTCGCGGGCCAAGGCGCGCCCGGCCTCCCATTTGTTGAACGGGTCGGTGTCATGGGCCAGCAGAAACGCGCGCTCGGCATTGTCGGTGTCGCGCTCAAGGATCACGGGGGCCGAGAAATCGCGCAGGATCGACGGGATCGGCCGCGCGGCCAGCCCATCAAAAGTGAAGCTTTGCTTGGCTTCGGTCATTTCCAGAACGGTGGTTGCGCGCACCTCGTCGCCGTTGGGGCCAAGCAGGCCCACGGCAATTGGCAGCACTTGTGGGGCCTTGTTGGGCTGGCCGGGGGTGGGCGGCGTGTCCTGTTCGAAATGCAGGGTATAGGCGCCGTTTTGATAGTCATCGCTGACACGCAGGCGCGGGGTGCCAGCCTGCGAATACCACCGCTTGAACTGGCCAAGGTCGCGGCCTGTGACCTCTTCGAAGACGGCCAGCCAATCTTCGATGGTGCAGGCCTGCCCATCATGGCGGTCGAAATACAGATCAAGCGCCTTGGCATAGGCCGCATCGCCGACCAGCCGCTTGAGCATGCCGATCACCTCGGCGCCTTTTTCATACACCGTGGCGGTGTAGAAATTGTTGATCTCGACAAAGCTTTCGGGCCGCACCGGATGCGCCAACGGGCCGTTATCCTCGCGGAATTGGCGGGCGCGCAGGGCGATCACATCGCTGATGCGTTTCACCGGGGCGCTGCGCATGTCGGCGGTGAACTGCGCATCGCGATAGACGGTTAGCCCTTCCTTGAGGCACAGTTGAAACCAATCCCGGCAGGTGATGCGGTTGCCTGTCCAGTTGTGGAAATACTCATGCGCGATGATCGCCTCGATGCGTTCGAAATTGGCGTCGGTGCTGGTTTCGGGGCTGGCCAGAACGCAGCTTGAGTTGAAGATGTTCAGCCCCTTGTTTTCCATCGCGCCCATGTTGAAATCATCGACAGCGACGATGTTGAACACGTCCAAATCGTATTCTCGGCCATAGACCTGTTCATCCCATGTCATGGATTTTTTCAACGCCTCCATGGCAAAGGCGCATTTGCCCTCGTCGCCGGGGCGGACCCAGATGTTCAGTTCAACCTTGCGGCCCGATTGGGTTGTGAACGCGCCGGGATGATTGACCAGATCCCCGGCCACAAGCGCGAACAGATAGGCGGGCTTTGGCCACGGATCGTGCCATTCGGCAAAGCCCGCGCCGGTTGCGCCGGGGTTGCCGTTGGACAGCATCACCGGCGTTTCGCCTTCGATCCGCACGGTGAAGGTGGCCATCACATCGGGGCGGTCGGGGTAATAAGTGATCTTGCGAAACCCCTCGGCCTCGCATTGGGTGCAATACATGCCCGACGACATGTAAAGCCCTTCAAGCGCGGTGTTTTGCGCCGGGGCGATTTCGACCTCGGCCTCCCACACGAACGGGGCATCGGGCACATCGCAGCGAAGCCCGCCTTGCACCATCTCCGGGGAGACCTGTTTGCCGTCGATTTGGGCCGAGATCAGGCGCAGATCCTCGCCATGTAGGAAAAACTCGCGCGATTGTGAGGCGGGGTTGGGCCGAAACTCTATCCTGCTGATCACGCGGGTTTTTTCGGGGTGCAGTCGAAACGTCAGATGCACCTGATCCACCACATAGGCTGGCGGCGTGTAGTTGGACAGATAGATCGTCTGGGGCGAGGCGTCTTTCATCGCGGGCGTCTCCGTCGGTCAGCGGGAAGTTTTGCTGACGGTAGGGCGATGCGGCAGGCAGTGCAACGCAATGCATGTTGAAAGTGAATTTGCAACGGAGGGATTTGAGATGTCAGCACCTGACACAAATGTCGAAAAGCAGAAAAAAGCGCATAAACCGGCCCTGTTGGGCATCAAAGGAGCGATTGTAATCGCGGTGGTGATGCTGATCGGGTTAATCATGTGGCTGGCCGCCAAGGGCCAAGAGCCGGTGACCCCGGAAACCCGCATCGACGCCCGCACCGGCGAAGAGGTTGAAACGCAATAGCCCTTTCCCCGGCGTCGTCATCGCCTAGAACCAAGGGCATGAACAAAACCGTGATCTTATGGTTCAAGCGCGATTTGCGCGTTGCCGATCATCCGGCGCTGCACCGCGCGGCGCAGGCCGGGCCTGTGTTACCGCTTTACATCATCGAACCTGCGCTTTGGCGGCAACCCGATGCCTCGGCCCGGCAATATGATTTTGTCGCGCAGTGTCTGGACGGTTTGCGCGACGATCTGGCCGGCCTTGGCTTGTCGCTGGTGCTGCGGGTGGGGGATGCGGTTGAGGTGCTGGACGCGCTGCGCCGTCACCACCGGGCAACAACGCTGGTCAGTCATGAAGAAACCGGTAATGTATGGACCTATGGCCGCGATCAGCGCGTTTCCGCATGGGCGCGCGGGCAAGGGGTGGCGTGGCACGAGGCGCCGCAATCCGGGGTGGTGCGGCGGCTGAGCACCCGCGACCGCTGGCAAACGCGGCGCGATGGCTTTGTGCAGCAGGCACCGCTTGGGCCTGTGCAGGGTATACGCGGCGTGGATGCGCCAAGCGACCCCATGCCAAGCGCCGCCGATCTGGGCTTGCCCGATCCCTGCCCGGGGCAGCAGCGCGGCGGGCGGGTGGCGGCGCTGGAGACGCTTGGCAGTTTTTTACAGGCGCGGGGCCAAACCTACCGGCGGGCCATGTCCTCGCCGCTGGAGGGCGCGCAGGCTTGTTCGCGGCTAAGCCCGCATTTGGCTTTTGGCACGCTTTCCGTGCGCGAGGCGGCACAGGCCGGGGCGGCGCGCGCGACCGAGGTCAAGGGCGGGCGCGATGGCTGGTCGGGCTCGATGCGGTCGTTTCAATCGCGGCTGGCATGGCGCGATCACTTTATCCAAAAACTTGAGGATGAACCGGCGCTTGAATGGCGTTGCCTGCATCCGGCCTATGAGGGGCTGCGCCCGATGCCACCCGATACCGCGCGTCTGGCCGCGTGGGCGCAGGGCGAAACCGGTCTGCCGTTTGTCGATGCCTGTATGCGGTCGTTGCGGGCCACGGGGTGGTTAAACTTCAGGATGCGGTCGATGGTGGTGGCGGTGGCGTCGTATCACCTGTGGCTGGATTGGCGGGCCACCGGGCCGGTGCTGGCGCGGCTGTTCACCGATTATGAGCCGGGCATTCACTGGAGCCAGATGCAAATGCAATCCGGCACCACCGGGATCAACACGATCCGCATCTATAACCCGCTTAAGCAGGGCCATGATCAGGATCCAACCGGCGCGTTCACCCGGCACTGGTTGCCCGAATTGCGAGATGTGCCAGACGCACATTTGCAAGAGCCTTGGCTATGGCAGGGCGCGGGGCAGGTCTTGGGCAAGGCGTATCCCGATCCGCTGGTCGATGTCGCCCGCGCGGCGCGGGCCGCGCGTGAACGGGTCTGGGCCGTGCGCAAGCAGGAGGGCTTTGGCGCGACCGCCCGTCAGGTTGTGCGCAAACACGGCAGCCGCAAGGGCCGTCGTGCCGCCCCGCCCGCGCCCGACCGCCAGATGCGGTTTGACTTCTGATGCCGCGCCAAAAACGCAAATCCGACCTGCCACAGAAAACTTGTGCCACCTGCGGGCGGCCATTCACGTGGCGGCGCAAATGGGCAAAAGTCTGGGACGAGGTGCGCTATTGTTCCGATAGGTGCCGTCGCGCGCGCCGCAGGCAGACCGACTAAGCCAGCGCACGCGGTTTTCCGCAAGCAGACCAAAGGTGCAAGACGCGGCGCGCGGACCCGATCAGGGATGCATGTTGATCGGACGCGCACATCGCAAGCGATGCCGTGGCCACGCCTTGCAGATCTTGTCTAATCGCAATGTGTTATGAAATCGTGCATCTGCTCTGGTCCTGCGTATATGCGCGGGGCGTTGTGCGGTGACGGGCATTTTCCTATCTGAAAAGGCAGGGTACAAGAGGAAATAGACAAGCAAGGGATCACCATGACAAAGCGCCCCGTTATCGGCATTATCGGCAACAGCTATGTGATCAACGACGATTACCCTGTCCATGCGGGCGGGCGGATGAACTCCGAGGCGGTGGCTTGTGTCTCGGGCGGCTTGCCGCTGCTGGTGCCAAGCGATCCGCGTTTCGTGTCTGTCGAGGAATTGCTTCAGACCTGCGACGGTTTTCTGCTGACCGGCGGGCGCCCCAATGTCCACCCCGAAGAATACGGCGAAACCCCGACCGAGGCGCATGGCGCGTTTGACCGCGCCCGCGATGCGATCACTTTGCCTTTGGTGCGCGCGTGTCTTGAGCGCGGCCAGCCCGTTCTGGGCATCTGCCGTGGGTTTCAAGAGGTGAACGTGGCGCTTGGCGGCACCTTGCATCCCGAAATCCGTGATCTGCCGGGGCGCGATAACCATCGCATGCCCCCCGATGGCACGCTGGAAGAAAAGTTCGCCCTGCGCCACACCGTGCGCTTTACCAAAGACGGCGTGTTTCACCGTCTGATGGGCGCACAAGAAGTGCTGACCAACACGCTGCACGGTCAGGGCGTTGTGAAGCCGGGGCGCGATATCGTGATCGATGGCTATGCGCCCGACGGCACGCCCGAGGCGCTGTATGTGCAAGGCGCGCACGGATTTGCCTTGGGCGTTCAGTGGCACCCCGAATACAACGCCGCCAACGATCCGGTCAGCCGTCCGCTGTTTGAGGCGTTTGGTGACGCGGCCCGCGATTGGGCCATGGGCAAGCTGCGCCCGGTTCGGCAATCGGCCTGAATAGGGCGCCTGCCTTTGATCGGCGGCAAGGCGCACGGCGCGTTGATCAAGTAGATTATGCTTGATCGACACACCGGAGGCCAAAATGAACATCCTGATCTTTTACGGCACGTCCGAGGGACAAACCCGGCGCATCTGCCAATTCTGCGCCGATGCGCTGATCGGCGTGGGGCATTCCGTTGAACTGATGCAACCCGGCGGCGACGAAAGCGACTTTGACCTCGCGCGTTTTGACGCGGCGATTGGCGCGGGATCGGTGCATATGCGGGCTTATCAGACCGAATTGGCACATTTTGCCGTCGCCCACGCAGATGCGTTGAACGCCCGCCCGACGCTGTTCTTGTCGGTCTCGCTGGCGATTGTTGGCGACGACCCAGAGGAGCTGGCCGATCTGCACGACATAGCCGCGCGGTTTGTCGAAGATACCGGATGGACGCCGGGGCAGGTGGTGCAGGTGGCCGGGGCGTTTCGATTTACGCAATATGACTTTCTGAAGTCATGGGCGATGCGATGGATCACGGCCCAAAAGGGCCAGAACATAGACCCGCATGCCGACACCGAATACACCGACTGGGACGCGCTGCGCGGGCTGGTTCTGGATTGGGCCGGGCGGATCGGTCGCGGCGGGTAACCCACCGCGGCCACCACCGTCCTGGATCAGGTCATGTGATCCCACCGGTCACCGAAGGTGGTTTTCCCGGTTTGGTGGACCAGAAGCCGCGCCTCGTGTCGTTTGAGGCATGTGCGCGCGGTTTCCAGATGATGACCCGGAGCTGTGCGCAGTTCGGGGAAGATCGCGAACAATTCTTCGCGGGCCGCCTCGCAGATCGCGGACAGGCCCACATCGCCGGCATGGAAACTTTCGGTGGCGATGCCCTCGGCATAGATCACCTCGTGAGAGTCGAACATGATGTGGATATATGTCACCTCGTCTTGGTCTTCCTGCACCACTTCCAGCCCGTCGATCAGGTGTTTTGCGGGCACCAGAACTTCGGACTCACCGAACAAAAGTTCGGCCCGGTAGCCGGTGAAAAGAATGCGGTGTTGGGGCGATACCAGAAGCCCGCAGCGCGCCCCGTCCATCACGTTTGTGCCAATGCGCACCGGGGCGAAATCGCCGTGCCCGCGCACGCAGCGTTGCCCGATCCAACGGATCTGGCGCAGCCCGTGATCGCGGGTCACGACCATATCGCCGATGCGCAGGGTTTCGATCGGCCGTTCGCCGTGTTGGGTCAGGATGTTGGTTCCGGGTGTGAAACAGATGATATTCTCGATCTCCGAGAATTGCACAACTGTGCCATCGTCCATGGTAAAGCTGCCCGACAGGCCGCCTGCGGCATCGTCTTCGTTGCTAAAGACGATATCCGACTGGGTGACATCCTGTGTCAGGATCAGCGTGTCGCCATTGGTTTCGCCGCCTTCGCCGCCGGTGATCGAAATCGCTGCGTTGCCGGTGCCGGTGGTATCCAAATCCTGTAAAGTGAACGTATCGTCGCCATCACCGCCAAAGGCTGTGTCGCCTTGATCGACGATGATCGCATCGTCTCCGGCTTCGCCAAACAGCAGGTCACTGCCGGTGCCGCCATCGATCAGGTCGTCGTCGGCCCCGGCATAGATCGTATCGTTTCCGGCATCGCCTGACAGGGTATCGTTGCCGACATCGCCGATGATTTCATCGTTGCCGTCACCCCCGCTGATCAGATCCGCCGCGCCGGTGGAAAAGGCGTTGTCGCCGTCCAATACGTCGTCACCGGTGCCGCCCAAAAGCGTGTCGCTGCCATCGCCACCGAACAGTGTGTCGTTATCGGCGCCGCCGTCCAGCACATCATCGCCGTGGCCACCGACCAGGCTGTCGGTGCCCGCCTCGCCCAGCAGGCTGTCATTGTCCAGCCCGCCATCCAGCACATCGTTGCCGTCGCCGCCCAGTAGGGTGTCGTCGTCATCCTGTCCATAGATGGTGTCGTTGCCGGTTCCGCCCGACAGGCTGTCGGCATTGTTGTCGGGGAGGTCATCGGTGCCGTCATTGGGCAATTCATAGGCGGCGTATATTGGATAATCGGGGTTGCTTGGCGACACATCGCCGTAGATCAGGTCATCGTCAGCCCCGCCATCAACGGTATCGTTGCCGTCGTTGCCTTCCAGTGTGTCGTTGCCTGCTTCACCTGCAATGCTGTCATCGTCAAACCCGGCATCGACTGAATCCGCGCCGGTGCCGCCAAAGATCGTGTCGTTGTCATCACCGGTCAGGATCGTGTCATTGCCATCCCCGCCCAGGACCGAATCGCGATCATTGTTCGGATCAGTGTCGCCAGGATAAGACAGGCCGCTGCCCGAGGTGTCGGCGTAGCCCTGATCGGGCAGGCCAGTGCCGGGCGAGGTGCGGGTGTTGATGAAATCATCGCCCGCGCCACCATCGACGGTGTCGCTGCCCTCGAAGCCAAAGATGCTGTCAGCGCCGTCGCCGCCAAACACCTCGTCATTGCCTTCATCGGCTTCGATCGTGTCATTGCCCAACCCGCCATAGATCGTATCGTCGCCCGCCCCGGCAACGATACTGTCATCGTTGGTATTGGTCTGGCTGTCCAGATTGTCGACGAAATCACCATCCGGATCGCCGCTATAGGTTGCGTCGATCAACTCACCCGCGGCGGTGCCGGTCACGGTGTAATCAGTTTGTGCGATGCCCATCGCGGCCAGCGCGTCGTGATCGGAAACATCCGCCGGGGCCACACCCAAAAGGGTGATGTTTTCGCCGTTGGGGAAGGTCAGAACCGCATTGCCGCTGCCGTCGTCGTTTACGGTGACATCGGCCACATTGACCAGATTGCCATCGGCATCGGTCATGCTGGATACGTCCAGCTGATCTTGTCCTGTGAACGTGCCGTCGCCATTATCCACGGGGGCTTCGAACGCGCCAACCGTATCGCTGCCCGATCCGTCGGCCAAAACGACCGTATCGGTGCCACTGCCCAGAACGATAGTCTCGATCTCGGTGAAGGTGGCGGTCGAGCTGCCGTCGCTGACGCTGCCGGCTTCGGGGTCGGTGCTGGTCAGGTCAACCGTGGTGTCTGTGGTGACGTTGGACAAATCCAGCGTGTCGCCATTGGTTTCGCCGGTTTCGCCGCCGGTGATGCTGTCATTGCCGAAACTGTCGCCCAGCAGAAATGTGTCGTCGCCAGACTGGCCATCCAGCGTGTCGTCGCCGGTGCCGCCGTCCAGCGTATCGTCGCCAAACTGCCCTTCGATTGTGTCGTTGCCTGCGCCGCCTTGTAGGTTGTCATTCAGCCCGTCCGCCCCGTAATTCACGGTTTGGTTCGGTGCGCCCTCGATCAGCTTGACAATATTCCCATCCGGGTCCCGCAAGACCCAGTTGTGGTTTTCAAAGGTGGGTTGGACAAAGGTGTCACCCGGTTGAATGGTTTGATAGGATTGCAGCGTTCCGGTGCCGTTGATCCACAACAGTTCGATCGGAGCGTCGGCACTGTTGGTTACGGTGAGGTTGGTCGCTGTGTCGGCTGGTGGCGACGTGTAATCGGTGATGTTAACCAATTCGGTGTCGCCTTGGATCAGGTCGCTATCGGCGCCGCCATCAATGTTGTCGGCCCCTTCCCCCCCCAAAAGCGTATCGTTACCGCTGCCGCTGACAACAGTATCGTCGCCGTCC
>Ga0102932_1001382_pt1 | contig 12600 bp, 10 predicted proteins | sample SalPonR1_C_D2_MG_FD_78212 | JGI IMG/M metagenome (GOLD analysis project Ga0102932, IMG submission 78212) | Salt pond soil microbial communities from South San Francisco under conditions of wetland restoration - Salt Pond MetaG R1_C_D2_MG | ecosystem: Environmental > Aquatic > Marine > Intertidal...
TAGGGAATCACCACGCTAACCGAATCATTTTCAGTAAGCTGATTATGGAGCTTATTAGATTCGGTAATTAAAATTTCAGAAAGAGAATAAAGCTCTTCGGTAGTATAATCCTTTTCAATTTCTAGAGCTTCGTGAAGGGGTAGGCGGTAATAATTAAATCCCCAGAAAATATGAAAACAGGCATAAACTATAGATAAAGTTGCCATGGCGTCTATAATCCAGAATCTTGGATTTCTAAATTTCTGTTTAAAACGCCTTATTATCCAAAGCACGATTAAAATTCCGAAGAAAGTATATAAAAGATCCCCGAGCGAAAATGGCAAAAAACCGAGCCCGTAACGCATTAACTTTGAAATTCCCGGATATATAAGTCGGCTGTACCAGGTTTCCACCAGCTCGGGATAACCGGCCAGGAAAATGATAAAGACGATCTGCACCGGCAGCAGAAAAGCTAGAATATAAAGTCCTTTTTTCTTCACGATCTAAAAATACAATTAATAGCAAAGCACTGCTTAAAATCTTAATCAGCTCATCTTGTATTGGTTAAATTAGTTTTAAAAAGCCTGTAAATTTTCCTTCTTTGCTAATTACCAATACCTTTGTGAAAGACCAAAATATAAAACAATGAACGAAGAAATAAGGGAATTAGAGCCGAAAATCTTGTGGAATAAATTTGCCGATCTAAACGAAGTGCCACGACCTTCAAAAAAAGAAGAACGGGTAATTGAGTTTATGAAAAAATTTGGTAACGATCTTAACCTGGAAACCCTGGTAGATGAAACCGGGAATGTGGTGATTAGAAAACCAGCTACTGCCGGGATGGAAGATAGAAAACCAATTGTGTTGCAGTCGCATTTAGATATGGTGCATCAAAAAAATAACGATACCGATTTTGATTTTGAAACCAGCGGGATCAATATGTATGTAGATGGTGATTGGGTAAAAGCTAAAGGAACAACACTTGGAGCCGATAATGGTTTGGGTGTTGCCAGTATGATGGCGATCTTAGAAAGTAAAGAGATTGAACATCCTGCTCTTGAAGCTTTATTCACTATAGATGAAGAAACCGGGATGACAGGTGCCAAAGGTTTGGATTCTAATTTACTTGAGGGAGATATTCTTTTAAACCTGGATACCGAAGAAGATGATGAAATAGGTATCGGTTGTGCCGGTGGAGTAGATATTACCGCGGTAAGAGATTATGAGGAAGAACACACCCCAGATAATTCTATAGGATACCATATTAAAGTTAAAGGTTTGCGAGGTGGCCATTCCGGGATGGATATTATAAAAGGTCTGGCCAATGCCAATAAAATTATGGCGCGTGTACTTTATGATGCTAATCGCGATTTTGGTTTGCGCGTTTCAAGTATTAACGGTGGTGGATTAAGGAATGCTATTCCTCGTGAAAGTGAAGCTATTGTAGTTATTGATAAATCCAGTACCGAAACTTTTTTAACCGAAATTATTCAGCAGGTTCGGGAGATAAAAGCTGAATTTGCTTCGCTGGAGCCTAATATGGATATTGAAATTTCTGAAACCGAAGTTCCTAATAATGTAATGAAGGTTGAAGACCAGCAAGAAGTAGTTAAGGCTATTTCTGCAGCTCATAACGGGGTTTATAGAATGAGTCCGGATATTGAAGGTTTAGTAGAAGCTTCTAACAATATTGCCAGCGTAGAAGTAGGGGACGGGAAGGTGAAAATTAATTGCCTTACAAGATCTTCTGTAGAATCTTCTAAAGATGATCTTGCTAATAGTTTGGAAGCTACATTTGAGTTGGCGAAGTTTAAAGTGAAACTTTCCGGGGAATATCCAGGATGGGCGCCAAACCCGAATTCAGCTATACTAAAAGTGGTTGATGGGTTGTATCAAAACTTACATAACGAGAAAGCTGATGTTGCAGCCTGCCACGCAGGATTGGAATGTGGAATAATTGGAAACCATTATCCTGAAATGGATATGATCTCCTTTGGTCCAACCATTAGAGGAGCGCATTCTCCAGATGAAAGAGCCGGTATTACTTCAGCTCAGAAATACTGGAAATTCTTATTAGAAGTCTTAAAGAATATTCCGAAGAAATAATTCGGAAATATTGAAAAATAAAAAGGCTGTTTGAAAATATTTCTTTTCGTCAAGCTGAATTTATTTCAGCTTCTAAGTTTAATTTAAACTAGATCCTGAAACCAGTTCAGGATGACGAAAGGTTAATAATCAAACAGCCTTTCTTAATTTATGCAGGTAATTACTTCTTAATCCCTGCCAATTCAACCCTAAATACAAGGTCTGTATTTGGTGGAATAACACCGCCGGCACCACGTTCACCATATCCTAAATGACTTGGTATAAAAAGTAAGGCGGTATCTCCAACGCTCATTTGTTGAATACCTTCTTTAAAACCTGGAATCATTGGCGCATCAGGACCGTAAGGTACTACCATTGGATTTGCATAACCACCCTGGGCTTCACGGGTTGGATTAAAAAGTCCCATTTCATCTGCAAGCTCTTTTTTGTTGGTGTCAAAAATATCACCATCTTCAAAATAGCCTTCGTACCAAACTTCTACCATTTCACCGGTTTTAGGCTTTTCGCCCTCTCCTTTTTCTTCGAAATAAATTTTTAGTCCGCTATCTAAAGTTTCAGCTTCTTCTTTTTTACTGCTAAAATATTCAGCATTTTCATCTTTTGCTTCCTGTCGTTTTTTAGCTTCGGCATCTTCTTTATCTTTTATGGCCTGTAGTTCTTCTTCAAAAACCTTAGGAGCATCAAAATTTTTAGCCGATTTTCCTTTTCTTATGATATTAACCTCTTCCATGGTAACCGTTTTTACAGGCTTATCACGCTCTGCGGTTTCCACTTTTCCAATAGCATCAACAACATCCTGACCTTTAACAACTTTACCAAAAACGGTATGTCTACCATCAAGATTTTGGGTTGGAGCGAGGGTTACAAAAAACTGGCTTCCATTTGTGCCAGGGCCTGCATTGGCCATAGAAAGAATACCTTTAGAGTCGTGGCTCAAACTGTCTACAATTTCATCCGGGAATTTATAACCGGGGCCACCGCTACCGGTTCCGGTTGGATCACCACCTTGAATTACAAATCCATCTATAATTCTGTGAAATGTAAGTCCGTCGTAATAATTTTTTCCTTTGTGTGTGCTATCCACCATTTTGTTTGTGCCCTCTGCGAGGGAAACAAAGCTGGATACGGTAATTGGCGTGGCCTCATAATAAAGTTCGGCTACAAAGGTTCCGTAATTGGTTTTAAATTCAGCATACATCCCATCCTCTAATTCGGGATATTCGTCGTTACAAGCAAACATGGTAAATACCATGGCAAAAAGTAATAAAAATTTACTGGTTCTCATTTAGTATAAAAATTAAAAGGCCCTTTATGGCCCTGGGTTTAACTTATTGTTGATTTTGAATTTCTTCCTTTTCTATGATCTTGTTTAAGGTAACTTTGGTTTTTAAAGGCCAATTAGTGCCTATTTTATTTTTATCACCATAATATCCATAAGCTTTATAAGAGGGAAGTAAAAATGTGACTGTTTCTCCTTCTCTCATAAGTTTTAGCCCCTGTCTTAAACCGCTAAATAACTTTTCCTGGTCTATGGCATAAGTTCTGGTAGCTTTTTCCCCTTCGGCATAAATAACTTTTCCATCCAATGTTTTAATACTATAATCGAACTCTACAATATCACCAAATTCAGGTTTAATCGCATTAGCAGTATCTTTACTTTTTTGGTTGTAAGTATACCAGAAACCATCTTGTGAAGATTGGTATTCTTTGGTAGAATCTGCGGCGATTACTGCTTTTATCTGTGCTATTTCCTTTTCCAGCAATTCCTGGTTTTTTACTATCGATTCACTAATATGCGAGCCCGATTTTTGAGTAACGGGATATCTTGCTTCAGGAGATTTACAGGATGCTATTGCTAATATGGCTATAAGAACTAAAGCTTTTTTCATCCTTTTAATTCTTTATAATCGGGAAGAATATCGTTTAATTTTGCAATGGTATCTTCCATAGAAAGTTCACTTTTTCCACCTGCGGCATTATTGTGTCCGCCACCTTCAAAATGGGCCCGGGCAAATTTATTCACATTAAAATCGCCCTTAGATCTAAAAGAGATTTTAATGATTCCTTCTTGTTTATTTTCAATGAAAATGAGTGCAAAAATTACATTTTCGATTGAAAGGCCATAATTTACAAAACCTTCAGTATCCCCTTTTTGGAAATTATGTTGATCCAGTTCTTCCTGCGATAAAGTAATATATGCTGTTTTATATTCCGGTTTTACGCGCAGGTTCTGTAAAGCGGTCCCTAAAAGTTGAAGCCTGTTTTCATTAAAGGTGTCAAAAATATTATTGTGTATTTCGTGGTTAACGGCACCTTTATCTATTAGTTGGGCAATCACACGGTGGGTTTCGGCGCTGGTAGCGCTAAATCTAAACGAACCGGTATCGGTCATTATTCCAGAATAAAGGCAGGTTGCAATTTCAGGAGTAATTTTTTCTACAGCTCGCAGTTTGTCTATAAAGTGATAAACCATTTCGCAGGTAGAACTCATTTCAGCATCACTATAGGTATAATTTGCAAAATCAGATGGTTCCCTGTGGTGATCTATCATTATAAAAACAGCCTGGGAAGCAGTTAATGCTTCCTGCATATCGCCCGAGCGGTTTAAGTGATTAAAATCTAGTGCAAATACAATATCAGCGTCATTTATAAGCTTATCTGCATTGGTTTTATCTTTTTCGTAGATCATTACTTCTTCATTCCCAGGTAACCATTTAAGAAACCTTGGGTATTCGTTTGGTGCAATCACATCTACCTCGTGCCCCTTATTCTTTAAAAAATGCATAAGACCTAAAGATGAACCTATGGCATCACCATCGGGGCCTTTGTGCGGTACTATTACAATATTCCTGGCCTCTGAAAGTTCGGCGGTGATCTCTAAAATTGCTTGTTCTATCATAGTATAAAATAAAATACCCTGAAGCTGCCTGCAAGGTATTAAGTTGAAAAAATGAATAATCTAATAGGATGTATAAGATTATTTTAAATCTCAAAAGCGAGTAAATATACAATTTATTAATATCGGCTTAAAAAACCAATCTGTATTTTTGTATTCAACAAATCAACGAAAAATGAAGGTAATTTTATCGCTCTTTATTAGCTTTTTTCTATTTATTTCCTGCGGAAGTAATTCTAAGGCTCCTCGAAATGAAAGTGAAAACCCCTCGGAAAATTATGATTATGTAATTGCTTTTGGAAGTTGCAACCGGCAGGATGAGATCCAGCCATTATGGAATCCAATACTGCAGGAAAAACCAGATCTATTTATTTGGGGTGGTGATAATATCTATGCCGATACCGATGATATGGATGAACTGGAGGCAGATTACCAAACGCAGAAAAACCATCCAGATTATCAAAAGCTAATTGAAACTACGCCAATTTTAGGCACCTGGGACGATCACGATTACGGTAAGAACGATGCCGGGAGAAACTGGGAATATAAAGAGGAAAGTCAGCAGTTGTTTCTGGATTTTTTTGATGTCGCTGAAGACGACCCTCGCCGGGAAAGAGAAGGCGTTTACCACGCTAAAAATTTCCAGGAGGACGGAAAGACCATAAAGGTAATAGTTTTAGATACGAGGTATTTTAGGTCTGAATTACAAAAAAGCAAAGAAAAAGGAAAGCGCTATGAACGAGATTACAGCGGAACCATCCTGGGTACAAAACAGTGGGAATGGTTGCAGAATGAATTAAAAAATAGCACTGCAGATTATAATGTGATCTTAAGTTCAATTCAAATACTATCTGCAGAACACGGTTTTGAAACCTGGGGTAACTTTCCATCAGAAGTAGAGAAACTGGAAAAGCTTTTAGAAACTTCTAAAGCGAAAAATGTAATTCTTCTTAGTGGTGACAGGCATATTTCAGAATTTTCAGAAAAGAATATAGAGGAACTGGATTATCCGCTTGTAGATTTTACTTCCAGCGGGATGACGCATTCTTATTCAAATTTTAGCGGCGAACCCAATCAATATAGAGTAGGCGAAGTAGTGAGTGATTTAAGTTATGGCTTGTTGAAATTCGATTTCAATTCAGGGGAAGTAAAGATGCAAATGCGCGGTGTTGGAAATAAACTTCAACAGGAATACCTGGTAAAGTATAAGGATTAAGAGCTTTAATAATGCAGCTGCCTGAAAGCTAAATTCATATAAAACCAAAAGGAACTTGTAAATGCAGCTTATTTAATTATTTTTGCCAAAATTTTAAAAACCATACAATGGCAGGAAAAAGAACATTCACCATGATAAAGCCCGATGCAGTTGAAGCCGGGAATGTAGGTGCGATATTAGAACAAATTACTACTTCAGGATTTAGAATTGTAGCTTTGAAAATGACTCAAATGACTACTGCTGATGCAGAAGAATTTTATGCAGTGCACAACGAACGTCCTTTCTTTGGGGAGTTGGTAGAGTTTATGACTCGTGGGCCAATCGTATCGGCTGTTTTAGAAAAAGAAAATGCCGTAGAAGATTTTAGAGCTTTAATAGGCGCAACGAATCCAGAAGACGCTGCTGAAGGAACTATAAGAAAAAAATACGCAAAATCTGTTGGTGAGAATGCTGTACACGGAAGTGATAGTGATGAAAACGCACAGATTGAAGCTGCTTTCCATTTTTCTGGTAGAGAGATGTTCTAAGCAGAACTTTTTAAGTAATATAAAAAGCCATCAGTTATTCGCTGATGGCTTTTTTGTTACCCCATTCTAAAATAGGTTGTCTGAAAAGTCTGATTTCGTCAAGCTGAACTTGTTTCAGCTTCTAACATGTTTTTTAGCGATAACATCTTAGATCTCCGAATAAATTTCGGAGTCAACTCTGAAATAAATTCAGGATGACGATTTTCAAAACTTTTCATATAGCCTCTTTTTATTTTATGGCTACAAGTTTAAGGTATTCTCCTACAAACACTTATAATTCCGTTGTTAGTCTTAATAATAAGAGCGCTATCGAATAAATAAGGTTTTTAGCCAGCTTATTTTTAAATTATTGTTCAACCTAAAAAGTAGAATTATGAAATTTATTGATAGCTATTTTGTCTTTTTTATTGTGTTATTAAGCACTTCAATTACCGCGCAGGAACTGGAAGGAAAATGGATTGTCTCCGGAAATAAGAGTTTTGGTGGTTTTCCCGGAATACATTTGATGGAAGTAGGTGAAGATTCCTTGTCCCATTATAATTTTGATCAATTCGTCACTAAAACTGCTTATCAAACTGAGAATAACAAGTTGAAAGTTGATACGCTTGACTTTGCCGAATTCAATTTTAAAAATCCTAACAGGTTAAGCATTGTCTCTAAAAGGCTAAAAAATGCTATAGATTATATTCGACTGATACCGACGAAAACAAATCTTTCTTTTGAAGAAATTAAACAAATCAGGTATAATTTAGTAAGGGGAGGCAGGGATTTTGAGATAGATTTCAAAAATCATCCTGATAATAAAATTGTTCATTCTTATTTGAAGAAAATAGATGAAACCTACTTCCTGGTAATTTACAGGCACGGTAATATTATGACGGCGGTACCTTTAGAGCAAATTACGGCAGATAATTTATTTTTGTATGGTTTTCCTAATGAGCCAAATAAACTGGTTGCTGACGCAATTGAATAAGTTAATATTCTGGTATAAATAAACAGTCTGAAAAGTGAACTTTTCAGACTGTTTCTGTTTAGTTATTCAATAAAGAGAACCTATTATTCCGCATCTTCCGGAACCGGGAAACCACGATCACGCATTAGTGCGTCAATCTTAGCATCCCTACCTCTAAACTTTCGGTAAGCTTCGGCTGGATCCATAGCATTTCTTGGGGCAAAGAGGTATTTAACGAGTTTTTCAGCAAGATTTGCATCATAAAATCCTCCGGGCGATTCAGCAAAGGCCTCGGAAGCGTCAGAGGTTAAAACATCTGCCCATAAATATCCATAGTATCCGGTAGCATAACCTTCACCTGAAAAAACGTGTCCAAAATGTGGAGAACGGTGACGCATCACAATTTCATCTGGCATCCCCAATTCGTCCAGTGTTTCTTTTTCAAACTTTCTGGGTTCAATTTTATCGGGATCTGTAGTATGATATTTCATATCCATTAATGCCGAAGCTAAAAATTCGGTTGTGGCAAATCCCTGGTTAAAGGTCGCCGCTTTTTTGATTTTAGCTACCAGTTCATCAGGAATTACTTCTCCTGTTTCGTGATGTTTTAAGTAACGATTTATAACTTCATCAGTAGATAACCAACGCTCTAATAACTGAGACTGGAACTCGGTATAATCACGAACACCACTGTTTAGAGTTGGATATTTAATGTCTGCCGCTAAAAAGTGCAGCGCGTGGCCAAATTCATGGAAAAAAGTTTCGGCATCATCCCAGGAAACTAAAACAGGTTCTCCTGGAGCTGGTTTTATAAAGTTAGAATTGTTGGAAGCTAAAACGGGTTTTGCGCCTTCCAGTTCAGAATAACTTCTATAGGTAGTTGCCCAGGCACCTGAACGTTTACCCTGGCGGGCAAAAGGATCTAAATACCAGAGACCGATAAGTTCCCCGGAATCTTTATCGTTTACTTCCCATACTTTTACATCTTCATGAAAAACAGGAACGCTGCCTTCTTCTACGGGTTTGAAGTCGAAATTAAAAAGCTCACCTGCTGTGAAAAACAAAGCCTGTGTAAGGTTACCTAATTCCAGGTATTGTTTTACCTCTTCACTATCAAGATCATATTTCTCTTTTCTTACTTTTTCGGCATAATAGCGATAATCCCAGGGTTCAATTTTAATATCTGCGCCTTCACTATCTGCAACGGCCTGCATGTCTTCTACTTCTTCTTCAACCCGGGCAAGGGCAGCCGGCCAAACAGCTTCCATAAGTTCCATGGCATTTTCCGGATTTTTGGCCATTCGGTTTTGTAAACGCCACTGGGCAAAATTATCGTAGCCTAGTAATTCTACACGTTCGTCTCTAAGCTTTAAGATTTTTTTAATCACCTCGTTATTATCAAACTCGTCATCATTATCACCACGAGAATAATAATTACGCCATACTTTTTCGCGTAATTCCCTTTCATCTGAATAGGTTAAAAAAGGATCCATAGAAGAACGCGTGTTGGTTACGGCGTACTTGCCGGGTTCACCATTAGCTTTAGCCGTGCTGGCTGCAGCTTTCACATAAGATTCCGGAAGGCCACTAAGTTGGTTTTCGGTTAAGTAAACAATGTAGTTTTCTTCTTCAGCGAGCACATTATTAGAGAATTTGGTATAAAGTTCAGACAGTTCTTTGTTTATCTCAGCATAGCGCTCTTTGTCTTCTTTATTTAAATTGGCACCTTCTATTGCAAATTCCTCGTAAACAAGATCAATTACGCGTTGCTCGGGAGCAGGTAGCGGATTTTCCTGTGAATTCTTATATACAGTTTTAATCCTTTCAAATAATGCGGTATTCTGAGAAATCTTAGAACTGTATTCAGAAATTTCCGGAGAAAGTTCTCGTTGAACTTCCCTAAACTCTGGGCTGGAAATATTGCTGCTGAAAATACCGTAGTAAGTAAAAACACGATTTAAAAGGTCACCAGAATCCTCGAACGGTACAATAGTATTTTCAAAAGTTGCCGGTTCTGTATTCTGGGTGATCTTATCGATCTCAGCAAGATGCGCATCCATTGCTTTAAGCACTGCTGGTTTTACGAGGTCTACTTTCATTTTATCAAAAGCTGGAACTCCGGCGTACGGTCCGTCCCATTCAGCAAGTAAAATATTATCCATAGTTTTTTTCTCATCGTTTTGTTCCTGAGAATTGGCTTGAAATCCTGCGACCAGCGCAAAAATTCCCAGGCTTTTTATAATTGCTTTTTTCATTAGTTGTGGTTTTATATTCAATCTATGAAGATAAGGGATTTTGGGAAAATAAAAGCCCTCAAGGCCTTTATATCTAAATGATGCTGCAAAAAAAAGCTTTAGGGAAATCTTTTTAGGAAATAAAATTAATTTATCTTTGAGAGAGTCTAAAAACTAAATACAAACATTAAATAATCAAGAATGAAATTTTTAAGTAAATCTATTTTAATTCTAGGAGCCGTAGCAATGATTGCCTGCGGAGATAAGAAAGAAGAAAAAGATCAAATAACTATTGGTGATGGTAACAGCCCACAAGCTGAAACTACTACTGAAAAGTCTTCAGCAAGCAGTGATTCTGCAGATGAAGATGTAGTGGAAGTAACTATTGAAGGAAATGATCAAATGCGTTTTAACAAGGACGAAATTAAAGTAAAAGCCGGGCAAACCGTTCGTCTTACTTTAGAACACGTTGGAGAAATGGAAAAAAGCGTAATGGGTCACAACTGGGTTTTATTAAAGCAAGGGACCGTAATTAACGAATTTGGTCAGAAAGCAGTTCAGGCTAAAGATAACGATTACATTCCTGAAGACACCGATGCAGTTATCGTGCATACCAAAATGATTGGTGGGGGTGAAGAAGTAACTATAGAATTTGAAGCTCCTGCAGCCGGTGAATACGATTTTATTTGTAGCTTCCCTGGTCACTATTCTGTTATGAATGGTAAGTTTATTGTAGAAGAATAGAGCTTTTATAATATTATTTTTAAAATGCCTTTACTGCGGAAAATCCGTTTAGTAAAGGCATTTTTTATGAGCGGATATTTGGGAATCTAGAATAATCCAGTTTTGTGTTGAAAAAGACTTTTTTATTTTAAAAATCGAGAAAACTTCATTTTTAGAACCTGAATTTAAAAGGATTTTATCAGCTTTTTATTTTAAGCTATCTCATTTTGTGAAATATTAAAAATCTATAAATAACAAGATTATACTCCTTGTATTTTTTTTGAAATAGTTAATTTAAGATTTCTAAAAAGAGTAGTTTTAAGGCTCATTTTAGAGTACCTTAACTATGAGTGGAAACAAACACTTTGTAATAGATTTTGATAGCACATTTACCCAGGTTGAAGCCCTGGATGTTCTGGGTGAGATTTCCCTGGCAACAGATCCTGACAAAAAAAAGAACCTTGCCGAGGTTGAAGCCTTAACCGATAGGGGGATGAAGGGAGAAATGTCTTTTAGAGAATCCCTGGAGGAGCGCCTCAGGCTTTTAAAGGCTAATAAAAGTCATCTACCAGCGCTTGTACAGAATTTAGGCGAAAGAGTGTCTTCTTCTTTTGTTAGAAACCGGGAATTTTTTAACGATAACCATGAAAATATCTATATCGTTTCCAACGGGTTCAAGGAGTTCATAGTTCCCATTGTAGAACCTTACGGGGTCAAACCCGAAAATGTTTTTGCCAATACCTTTCAGTTTGATGAGAACGGAGATATTGTTGGATTTGATAAAGACAATGTACTTTCTTCCAATAATGGCAAAGTAGAACAATTAAAAAGATTAAAATTAAAAGGTGATGTTTATGTAATTGGTGACGGTTACACCGATTACGAAATAAAAGCCGCCGGACTTGCCAATAAATTTTACGCTTTTACCGAAAATGTGGAAAGGGCAAATATTCTTGAAAAGGCAGACCATATCACACCAAGTTTAGACGAATTTTTATTTGTACATAATATGAACAAAGCGATCTCATACCCCAAAAACCGAATTAATGTTCTTCTTCTTGAAAATGTTCACCAGGATGCGGTAGACATTATGAGAAAAGAAGGTTATAATGTTACCGTACATCCCGGCGCAATGGACGAAGATGAACTTTGTGAGAGGATTAAAGATGTTTCAGTAATAGGTATTAGGTCTAAAACTCATCTAACCGAAAAAGTACTGGAAAACGCAAATCGCCTGATAGCGGTAGGAGCCTTTTGCATAGGAACCAATCAAATAGATCTCCAGGCCTGTTTAAAGAAAGGAATTGCGGTTTTTAATGCTCCATTTAGTAATACCCGGTCTGTTGTAGAACTTGCCATGGGAGAGATAATTTTACTAATGCGTAATCTTCCCGATAAAATGCGTTTAATGCACGAGGGGAAATGGGAGAAATCTGCTGCAAATAGTTTCGAAACCCGCGGGAAGAAATTAGGTATTATTGGGTACGGTAATATTGGAGCACAACTTTCTGTGATGGCAGAATCTGTTGGTTTTGATGTCTATTATTATGATATACAGGAGAAGTTACCAATGGGGAATGTTACCAAATGTAATTCTCTTAAAGAGCTTTTGGAAACCGTTGATATTATTACACTTCATGTAGACGGAAGAAAGGAGAATAAAAACCTTATAAGCGAAAAGGAATTTGGTTATATGAAAGATAGAGTGATCTTTTTAAATTTAAGTAGAGGTCACGTGGTAGATATTAAGGCGCTAATAAAGAATATTGAGGCTGGAAAAATAATGGGAGCCGGGATAGACGTATATCCTCAGGAGCCAAAAACAAATAATGAAGAATTTGTTTCCGAATTAAGGAATTTACCGAATGTGATTCTTACACCTCATATTGGTGGAAGTACACTGGAAGCCCAGGAAAACATCGGAAATTTTGTTCCGGGAAAAATTATGGAGTATATCAATACCGGGA
>Ga0102932_1001389_pt1 | contig 12586 bp, 10 predicted proteins | sample SalPonR1_C_D2_MG_FD_78212 | JGI IMG/M metagenome (GOLD analysis project Ga0102932, IMG submission 78212) | Salt pond soil microbial communities from South San Francisco under conditions of wetland restoration - Salt Pond MetaG R1_C_D2_MG | ecosystem: Environmental > Aquatic > Marine > Intertidal...
AAAAATTAATGTTATCAATCAGAAACTCGGCTACATGGTGCGCGGTGGCGATCCCGATGCGATTGATTCTATTGTACCAATGGCCTATGGAAACCTGGCGCTGGATCTGATCCTGGATAATATTCACGGCAGATTGGTAGTATTAAAAAACGGCCGGTATGATAATATTCCTATTGGTATCGTAACCAGTCAAAAGAAACTGGTGAATGTGAAGAAACACTATCACACTGAGCGGTTGCGGCCATTTTATAAACGATTCGAAATGCAACCCCTATTTTTGATGACGAGTGAGGGGTAGGGTAAAAATTCTTCTCACTTTAGAATTTTTTACAGATCTCAGGATTTTTCTGAGCTACCGTTATAGTACGTTTCCCGATTCTGACTTGATCTCTTTCCACCTTCGAAAAGAATAGTTAGCTTTTAGAAGCAGTGGATTGCCATGATCAATGAGAGCACGAGATGAAACAGAATAAAAGCGACCTGAAGCATTTTAAAAATTGGCGACCCTTTATCAAATATATTTTGATTGTAGTGGCACTGATTGTGCTTGCGTCACTTTTATTTGGAATATGGAGGTTTTTTATGCCCGGACCCGAAAAAAACGAATCGAACTCTGACTTATCCGGCATTAACAAAATATCGGTTGAACGGCTTGAAGAAGATGTGCAATTTCTTTCCGACACTGTCGGCCAGCGCAATATACATGCTCCGGGTTCTCTCGAGAAATCAGCATCCTGGATTGAAGAGAGGATGAATAAAGTTGGATATAAACCTGATCGCCACACTTACCAGATCAGCGGTTTGAGGTATGGCGGCAGGTCATCCGATAATATTATCGCTGAATCCACCGGCTCAGAAAATCCGGATGAAATTGTGATTGTGGGTGCACATTATGACACAGTCTATAATTCTCCCGGAGCCAATGATAATGGCTCAGCGGTGGCCGTGCTTCTTTCACTGGCGGAATGGTTTTCAGATAAACCACTATCCCGCACTATTCGTTTTGTTGCATTTGTGAATGAAGAACCGCCTTTTTTTCACAGCAGTAATATGGGCAGTTATGCCTATGCGAAAAAATGCAGAGATCTTGATGAAAACATTTTGGCCATGATGGCTTTTGACGGCCTTGGATATTTTAGTGATGAACCCAAAAGTCAGAGTTATCCGCTGCCTGGACTTGGATTTATTTATCCCAAAACGGCCAACTTTATCGCTTTTGTTACCCGTCTGCGCGATTCAGGATTATTGCGCACTGCGCTAAAATCTTTCAGAGATCACGCTTCTCTTCCCGCTGAAGGTGCGGCTCTGCCCGGTTTTGTTCCCGGAGTTTACTGGTCGGATCACTGGTCATTCTGGAAGCACGATTTTCCTGCTTTTCTTGTCACAGACACACTGCTGTTTCGCGACCCTGCCTATCATACTCCCCGGGATACACCGGACCGGCTGGATTACAACCGTATGGCTCTTTTGGCTGGAGGATTGATATCGGTTATTGAAAGACTTGCTTCATAGAAATAGATAATACTTCAACCTCTTCCTGTGATCGGCCAAATTTACTGATGTCCATATCCACAATTTCGTCTGTTTGATACTCATCTTCATATTTTTTGTATTGGCCAGGCATTTTTATAAATAATTCCTTGGGTTGTATTTAGAAAATATACCCATTGCCTGTCTGGTGAAATCGAAAAATCGATAGGTTGATATTCCATATCATTAAATCAATAAAAGCTTATATCTTCACCTTAATGATCAACAAGTAGAATAGTTGGAAGATATGTGTCAGTACTTCTCAGAAACAAGTATACTCCATTTTCATCCTGCTCCATTTTATGTACATATTGCAGCATAGACACCCTTCCGAAAGTATTATTACGATTTTGCTCAACAAACCGATCAAACTCATCTTTAAATTCAGGTAACTCAAATTTCTTTTCCCAAATAAGATCTCCATCTAAACTGTTTATTTTTTGTAATACGCCTTCGGTTTGCAAAAAAAGATAGAAATATGATTGATCACCAGAAATGGCTACTCCATTTCTGAAAAAATCAGGAACCTTTCCCGATGATAAATCTCGTTGCCACTCATTGAGGTCGGCAACTTCTGGAGTTTCGGTTACAGGTTCTCTGAATACGAGTTCAAAATTATTTTTTCTGTCTATAAATCTTGCAAGACCACTATCTTGTCCATTATTCGGTGTGATAAATTTATTAGGTGAAATTATAGCATTATCGAAGGCAAATATTGAGGCTGACAGATCATGATTTAATAATAAATTACCTTTCAATTTGAAAGTGTTTAGTCTTAAAAGTTCAGAATCGGAGACAATAATTTGACCGGCATCATATACTAAAGATTAAACTGATTCAAATTCACCAGATCCTCTACCCTCTCTGCCTATTATATTAATACTTCCGCCATTGTCGGTAAAAATCTTGATTTGATTTTTTGCATTATCATATAGGATAAAGCCATCATCAAAAGTTGCAATTCGTAAAGGATTTGATATCATTTCATCAGTTTCAACGCGAAGCACGATTTCTGCCGATTGGGTATACTCATTATAACCGTTTACTTGATTCCTGACTTTATTTTCCGAATTGCAGCCAAAGACTGATGCAAATAAAAAGTTGATTAGAATGAATTTCTCCATAGTCAAAGAATTTTATTTGGGAAAGCGATCAGGAAACCGTTGGAACGCTACACTCATTGCTCTGAAGGGCCGGGCCTTATTGGAAGCTATTTTTTTTTATAAAAAATCTTTTATTGAATAGGACGCCACGCCGCTTTCATTGAGCGATTACCGTGTAGTTTTCTTTTCCCGGAACCATCGGATTTCATAATCCAAATTTCGGATTCACCCCGAAAGCTTCTTGTATAAACAATTTGAGAACCATCCGGAGACAATCTGGCTTGATAGTCACTGTTTGAATTATCGGTTAATTTTTTCGGGTTTGAGCCATCTTGGTCAATGACCCAGATTTCGTTATCCCCATCTTGCCTACTCTCAATAAGAATTGAAGAACCATCTGGTGACCACCTTGGGCCGGTAAAAAAATCCGTTATTTGTGCGGTTAAAAGTCTTTGGTTCGTCCCATCAGAATCCATTAGCCAAATACCCTCCTTATCAGGACTACAATGTGTAAAAACAATTTTAGATTCATCTGGCGACCACCGTGGCTTTATATGGCAGCCTGTATTGTTTGTTAAATTTATCTTATTCGATCCATCAGAATTCATAACTATTATGTTTGCAAAATCAGGGCCATTGCTCCAAAACAGAATTCTTTCCCCTGATGAAGACCACTGCACGGCAATATCTATACCTGGATTATTCGTAATTTTTTCTGGAACAGATCCATCTGATTGCATCTTCCAAATGTCGCTTGGTCCATTGCTATTGCTCAGAAACAGCAGCTCCCGACCATTGGGCGACCATACAGGGTCACTATCTTGTCTTTCGCTGTTTGTTATATTAGTCGGCTTTTCACCATTAATACTCATTACCCAAATATCGGACTTTCCAAAAATGTCGCCAGTTCCAAATCTAACGCTCGAAAAGGCTATGTCATCAGTTGGGGAGTCAGCAGGATTAGTGCTTGAGTCTTTGCAACCACTAAAAATACCAGATATCGTAATGATAAGCACGATTTCCCAAAATAAATGAAATATGTGATCATCTTTTCCCATGTATACAATCTACTTTAGCTAGTTGTTTTTTCAAAGAACTTCAAGCAATTCCAGAAGAATGTAAACATTTTTGTACACCATTCTTCTCTTTCTTTCAATCAAGGAATTCCTGAAATCCTCCCCAAAATGAAACAACTTGAGGGGTTTTTAGGGATTTTGTTTTTTGAGATCTTTATACCTCTTTTTCACCAAGTGTGGATTAAATTCCAACCCATCACTTATCGTATGATCAATATCTGAAATAAAAGTATTGACAACTCTTTGTTTGTCAGGGTAATTTTTTATCCCACTCTTCAGTATAATAGATCGGTGAGTAAATGGAACAAATTGGGGAGTTATGTGGGGAGTAAATAATATTGTAAAGACGTAAGTTATTGTTTTTTTATAACCCACATTTTAAAATGCCGGGACGATCCCGACAACTGAGTCGGGAAACCTGCGGAGCACTGAGTTGCAATATCAACGTTCAGATTCTTGTAAAGCCATTAACGGATTAGGGCTAAATTAAAATACCCTAAAAAAAATTTACACTGACAATAAACGTTATTTGAAAGCTTAAATATGTCGGGACGACAGGATTTGAACCGCGGAGCACTGCTTCGCAATATCAACGTTCAGATTCTTGTAAAGCCATTAACGGGTTAAGGCTAAATTAAAATACCCTAAAAAAAAATTTACACTGACAATAAACGTTATTTGAAAGCTTAAATATGTCGGGACGACAGGATTTGAACCGCGGAGCACTGCTTCGCAATATCAACGTTCAGATTCTTGTAAAGCCATTTACGGATTAGTGCATAATGAAACACCCTAAAAAAACTTTCACACAGACAATAAACGTTATATGAAGTTAAATACGTCGGGACGACAGGATTTGAACCTGCGACCCCTCGACCCCCAGCCGAGTGCTCTACCGGACTGAGCCACGTCCCGATTTTAGTAGAATTGAAATTAGGAGTTAATAAAGGAAATTACAATACGAATATTTCCTTTGTTTTATTTTATCCGGCAGTACTGTCCAAAACGTTTTGAAAAACTGTCGGATACAAAATGGAGTAGGTGACGGAGAGCTTGCCTGATGATCTATTTCATAGACGATGAGCAGACTGTTAACCAAAAAGACTTCATCCTGTATACGTGCAAATCATACAACTCCAGTTCCTTCCTGTAGGAAGGTTTGGTGGGTAACAATGTGTGGTACCGTCTTGATCGCTGCGTTCCAGCGGAACGCCTGGTGAGAGGATGTGGATGGGCAACCTTTGCGTAAGGCTTCTGCCAGGCGTACCCTACGGGACGCTATTGGTTTTTCAATCTCTGGTTTATTACCTACCAAATGCTCCCATAGGAGCATAGACGAACATCCGGGGGATCTATTTTCGAAATTCAACAATATATGCTTCCGGATGCATTGAAACATAGGCATTTATTAAAATTCTTAACCGTTTTGGACAGTACTGAGAAATACCCTAAAATAGAAAAATCTTCACACAGCCGATAAATACTGTATGAAGGCTTAAATACGTCAGGACGATCCCGATGACTTAGTCGGGAAACCTGCGACCCTCGCGGCAAACTCTTGTCGGGTTGCTCTGGCAGACTGAGTCACATTCCAGCTTTGGTAAGATTGGATTTTGATATAAACCGAGCGAAATTCGATGCAAATATTTTCACATCTTGATTTTATAATACCCTTCCGAACATGAACCTGCAATCCTCCCAAAATTCTTTTATCGGAAAGGGCTTGCGGGCTTAGCCACGTTCGGATTTTAGCAGATATCACTTTAAAATGTAAAATCAGTGAAATAAAATCTAAAAATCTTTTTGAAGTTACTCTCAAAAGCGCAAACAATCTTTTCAAAATTTTAATGCAAATTCAGTGCAAAATTTTGATTTCTACTATGATTGGTTAGTAAAAATTCGTAATATAAGAGTTGAAACTCTTGTTTGTATAGATAGATATTTAAAATTAAAACCGAAAAAAAAGAGTAATGCTATGAAAACAAAAGAATTATTAATGCTAATGATAATGAGCCTTTCACTTATATTTATTTCTTGTGAAAATGATATAAGTGGTTCTGTTATAGATACTTCTGATGACTCCGACGATATTGAAGAACCGATAGATAACGACGAACCGGAAATTGACCCACTTCTCGTTGGCAGCTGGAAACTTGATCCAACTCAAGGTTCACTTGCTGTAGGTCCATCAGCAAACGATCTCTCATGGTGGTCAATTACTAATCAGGATATTGAATTAAGAAGCTGTATCTATGATGATTTATACATTTTAGCCGAAGATGGCACTTTTGAAAACGATCTGGGAGATGCAACCTGGCTTGAACCCTGGCAAGAAGGCGTAGATGAAGAAGGATGTGGCGCTCCTGTAGCACCACATGATGGTGCAGAAGCAGGAGTATGGTCAGCCGATGGAGGGATTGTGACGGTTTCCGGATCGGGCGTATTTCTCGGGCTTGCAAAAGTACACAACACTGGTGAAGACGGAAATCCCTCAAATGATACGATTGAGTATGAATATACTTTACTTGATAATGATCAAATACTGGAAGTCAGGATAAGTGGCTGGCTCGGTGATAATCCGGATGCAACCTGGTTTTACAGATTTACTAACCAGTTAGATGCCGGCTCAGATGATGGTAACACAGATGATGGTAACACAGACGACGGTAATAATTCCTCCGGAAACACAGAAGTAACCGGAACCTGGACTCTTGATCCTACAGAGGGTTCTCTTGCTGTAGGGCCATCTGCTACCGATTTGTCATGGTGGTCAATTTCTGCTGCAGACGTTGAAACCCGCAGCTGCCTGTATGACGATCTCTACATTTTCAATGAAGATGGTTCATTTGAAAACGATCTTGGAGATGCAACCTGGCTTGAACCATGGCAAGGTGTAGATCCTGAAGCATGCGGTCAGCCAGTTGCTCCTCACGATGGAACAACTATTGGAGATTGGACAGTAGACGCTGAAACAGTAACTGTTTCAGGATCCGGAATTTACCTGGGTCTTGCTAAAGTTCATAACGGCGGAGAAGACGGAGATCCTGTAGATGATACAATCAACTACAATTTTTCCATCTCTGACGACGGAACAATAATGGAAGTTACTATCGATGGCTGGAACCCTGATTTACCGGAAGCAACCTGGTTTTTCAGATTTTTAAGACAGTAAGTACCTTTTGTGTGAAATTTACGGATTACACTAAATTCGTAAATTCATCCATCGCAGAACATATATTATGGAGCCGGCTTTTATCCCCGGCTCTTTTTATTTTGATAACAGAATCACCATATGCAGCTTAAAAGCAGGCATAATATTGTTGACTATCTTACTTCTTTTACTGTCTTAAAAACATATAATGACTTTATAAGCAGACTGTTTCACAAATTCAGTCTCTTTTATTTTTAAATTATTAACTCTTCGTATTTAATAATTTTATTCATATTTTTAAAGTCTATCAAAAAACAGGACTTTTGAATTTTCAGAATTTGAATTGAAATGAAACGTACGTACCAACCAAGTAAGCGTAAGCGAAAAAATAAACACGGATTTCGTAAAAGATCTGCGTCAAAAAACGGACAGGATGTACTTAAACGCCGCCGTAAGAAGGGAAGGCATAAGCTTACCGTTAGTAGTGAAAAAGGACCTAAATAGTATACCAGGTAAAACGGATCCCGATTTTTCATTACCCCGTTCAAAAATTTTACGGGGAAAAAAGAATTTTCAACGACTTTTTGACAAAGCTACAGTGATTTCATCCGGAACAGTTCAATTCCGATATCGTTTCTATGATAATGCAGGCGAACATTGTCTGATCGGTTTTATCGCTCCAAAAAGATTAGCCAGCGCTGTTAAAAGAAATAAAATAAAGCGCTGGCTGCGGGAAATATACAGGACGAATCAAGCGATTTTTGAAGAACTATTCTCTTCTTCTGAATTTGGTTTTCATGGCGTTTTTATTGCGAAAACTTCTGACTCTTCTTATCATGATTTGCATGCAGATATGATTTCAGTAATGCAAAAAGCCCGGAAACAATTGATTGGTTTTATAGGGCAAAAATCTGCCCCTTCACCTAAAGAAACTTAAAAATAGAGATCCTTGGATAGAAATACGATAACAGGATTAGTTCTTATTTTCATTCTCACCATTGCCTGGGCCTATTTTACGATGCCAAGCCAGGAAGAGATACAGCAACAGCAGGAGCTACAGGCTCAGCGCGACAGTATTGAATCAGCAGAGTCATTTAATGAAGGCAGCCAAGTGGATGACGATGTGGAACAATCTGATATTGAGGATAATTTCCAGCAGCAGATCACATCTCAAAGAGAAACTGTAACAAAAACCGCCGGTGTTTTTGGTGAAGCAAGTGCAGAAGATACAACGTTTGTTCGCATTGACACTCCTTTTTACGAAGCCCTTTTTTCAAATGTAGGAGCTGGTCCAGTAAAATATACCCTTAAAGAATATGACCGCTGGAATGGAATGCCGGTTCAAATGATCCGGGACACAACACGCTCTGCTTATTCACTTGGTTTTTTATCAGATCAAAACTATAATATTGAAACGGACAATCTGGTTTTTGAACAGGTAACCGGCGAATCTGAAATAATATTAAACGGCGGCGAAAATGCCCGTCTACAGTACAAGCTGGAACTTGAAGACGGTTCTCAGCTTATCTATACCTATACTTTTACCACAGATAAATATGAAATTGACCTTGACATTGAACTGAAAGGCCTCGAGCAATATATTGCCGGAAACAGTGTGGATTTTGGCTGGAATTCACCACTTAATTTTACTGAAAGAGACAGAACCCAGGAAGCATTGCAAACGGCTGCTTATGCTTATGCAGGCGGTGAACTTGAGAAATTAATGCTAAGTGAGGGTGGTACAGATGAATCCAGAATTTCGGGGACAATTGACTGGGTAGCAACACGGACTAAATTTTTTGGTCAGATTATTAAACCTGTTACAGAAACCAATGCCGCGTTATTAACCGGAGAAGTAACAGGTCCTACAGATGATCCTACAACTCAATACCGGTATGAATCATTCGTTCAAAGTGTGGTACCTGCCAACGGCGTTTTAAGCTATCGCCTCTATGCAGGTCCGCTTAGATATTACGACTTGCGTGAATTTGATGAAAATGCCTATGACATGGTTGAGATCAGCTATGCCTGGATGCGCTTCTTTGCCGATCCATTAGTTAAATGGATCATTATCCCCTTTTTTACAGCCGGCAGCACCATTATCAATAACTACGGGATTCTGATAATTGTATTTGGGTTCCTGGTTAAGCTTGTACTCTTCCCGCTTACACAGAAAAGTTTTAAAAGTATGGCTGCCATGAAAGAGCTGCAGCCACAGATGAAGGAGCTCCAGGAAAAGTATAAAGACAATCCGCAAAAACAACAGCAGGAAACGATAAAACTTTACCGCAAGGCAAAAGTAAATCCTCTTGGCGGCTGTCTCCCAATGTTGTTACAATTCCCAATTTTGATTACACTCTGGATTTTCTTTCAAAACTCTATTCTTATTCGCCAGGAAGAGTTTCTTTGGGCAACAGATCTTTCAGCACCGGATTATATTTTAAATCTCCCCCTAAGTCTGCCATTCCTTGGTGATCAGCTCGCCGGGTTTGTTCTCTTAATGACCGCTTCAATGATCGGGCAAATGAAAATTTCAGGCGGAAGCGCTATGGGCGGGGGTCCCTCCCCGGCCGGTGCACCAAACATGAAAGCTTTCATGTATATAATGCCTGTAATGCTTTTATTTGTATTTAATAATTTTGCTGCCGGATTAAGTCTCTACTACCTTGTTTACAATGTTCTCTCAATGCTTCAGCAGGTAATCATAAATAAAGGCATGGGTAAAAATGAGGATGCCGGCGAAAAGCCCGGTAAGAAAAAGAAATCCCTGAAAGCAAAGTAAGTAATCTCTTCTCGTTCTGTCTTTTTGTGGAAACATTCATTTTAAGACGTAAACAATTCTGGATATTTTAACGTCGTAATGATTTTTTCTATATCTTTGACAAATGTCAAGTATATCAAGTTCACATTTTCCGCAAATTGTTTACAGAGATGGGGAGAAATACCTGTGGAACCCCATTGAACGAAAGCCCTTTGCCATGAGACCCGAAGAGAGGGTCCGGCTCTGTGTTATTGAATATCTGTTGCTGGAAGCAGGATGGTCAAAACATCGTATTGCTACTGAATCTTCGATTCAAATACCTGCCAGCGAACACCCGCTGCGTACCGATATTGTTGTGTTTACAGATGATTTGAAACCTTATTTCCTTATTGAGTGTAAATCTGAATCGGTTAAACTGACAGAAAAAGCTGCTGTTCAAACGGCAAGATACAACAGTAGTGTCAGTGCACCTTATCTTCTGATTACAAACGGCCTCACAGACTACTGGTTCAGAGTAAAAGACAATTCCTGCCAGAAACTGAAAACATCACCTCTCTCGTCTGAGCATCTTCTGACAGAGATTCGTAATGATTATTCCTATTGGCAGCAACGCGGATTTTGCGGAAGAAAATCCGGAACAGTAGTCAGAAAATGGCTGACCGGAACATTGCCTCTTTTTTGGAATAGAGATTTGCCCTGGGCAAAAAGATTTCTTGATATCAAGCAGAAATTTAATGAACTGCACCTGAATCATACTTACCGGATTATACAAATGAACCCGGACACCCGGGTAGCAATAAGTTTCTTAGGGACAGCACCCGGAGCAAGTTACCTGATTGCCATATTAAATCATCAGCAACAAAATATTGGCGTTAGTCTGACAAACCTGGACATGGCAGCAAGAGGTGAGAGATTAAACACATCAATTTTTTCATCGAATAAATCGAATGTACTTGACGCCAGAAAAGAACTGCCCCTCGATTTCGATGCCGATAATCCGCGAATAATCGAAAATTTACCCGGGTTTATCTATCGGTACTTTGAAAAACAGATCCCGTTCTGATCAGGATGCCAGCGCCTCAACAGATTCACTTGCTGAGGCATCCTGCAATTCTATAAAAAAAGTAGTCCCTTTTCCCTGAATGCTTTTAAACCAGATCTTTCCATTTTGAAGTTCTGTAAACTCCTTGCATATCGAGAGCCCGAGACCGGTGCCTGTCTCTCTTGCGGTACCCTCCTGCGTGGTACTAAAAGCTTTGAACAACTTTTTTTGTGCTTTTTCTGGTATACCAACACCCGTATCGGATACCGAGAGCCGAATTCTGCCATCAATTTTCTCCGATTCACATTTTATAGTACTTCCGGGATGACTAAATTTAATTCCATTTGAAATTAGGTTTCTCAAAGTAATATCGAGTAAATTTTTGTCGGACAGTACAAAAGACTCTTTCGGGATTTCATTTTTAAATTGAATTCTTTTTGCTTCCGCACTGTTTTTAAGCGATTCAAATACCCTTTCAGTCTGATGATAAACATCCACTGAATTTAAATTCGGAGAAATTCCTTTCATTTGACTCTGTGCCCAACTTAGATAGTTTTCGAGGGTATAAATGCCCGAATTTAACTGCATTTCGAGCTGATCGAGGGATTCCTCCAGATTTATCTCATCAGTGGCCTTTTCACGAATGATCAGCAGAAGTGAATGAAGCTTGGCAATCGGACTGCGCAAATCATGAGCAAGTACTGAAAAAAGCTTGTCTTTCGTTTCATTTACGGCAGCCAGTTCATTTCTCTGTTCTTCCAGAAGAGTGTAGAGTTTATTCAGTTCATCATTTTTTTCTTTCAAATCACTTACATGATTTCGCTGCCTGTTATACATCCGGTAAAGGGCAAAAGCTGCTATCACTAAAAGTACTATCGATATTCCGCCTACATTCATCGCAAGGTTTTGAGCAGATACCTTTTCCTTAAGGAGGTTATTTTGTTCCTGCTCGCTTTTTAAGCCGAAAAGTGTTTCGAACCGGGCCAGCTCTTTTTCCTTTTCAAGTTCCGATAAGCTGTCCGAAAGCGATTGATGTGATTTCAATAACCGGTACGCCGTCTCATAATTACCCGATGCCTGATGAGCCTCGGATAAACGTTCCAGAAGGGGACTTTTAAGACTATTCGAACCCATTATTTCCACGCGTTCAAGTGCACTTTCAAAATAATTAATTGCCTCCGAATACTTTTCAAGCTTCACTTCTATATCTCCGAGGCCAATGTAATTGTAAATTTCTCCGGCAGCAATATTCAATTCACGGCTTTTTTCCAGGGATTTCGTAAATGCCAGCTGTGCTTCCACAAGCATATCATTGTCAAGATAGATATTCCCTTTATTGAATAGTGTTTGTACCGGTGTAAACTCATCACCAAGAACAGCGGCATACTCAAGTGCAGTATCATAGAATTCCAGTGCTTTGTCGTACTCTTTCACTGCCCGTTTAAATACACCATAATTGATGTATATATTCCTAAGTATTTTTGGTGAATCCAGTATTTTTGCAATTTCAAGTGCTTGTATGAAATACGTTTCTGCCTGATCATAATTTTCCATCTGAGTATAAAGATCGGCTACATTATTTAGCAAAATTGCTTTCGTTTCAGTATCTGATCGGTTTTCAGCAATCTCAAGGCTTAAAATGTACTGCTCCAAAGCCTCTGATCGATCCCCTAAATTTTCATAGATAACTGCCAGGTTTTGGCGGATGGCTGATTGAAATTCTAAATCACCCTCATTTTTTGCTTCTTCTAAAAGTTCTGAGTAGAGAGACATCGCCTTATCTAACTCTGTATTATGCCGGTAAGCCGTTGCAAGCATATTGCCAATACTCAAAGAAGATTTCGTATTCAAATATTTTTGATACGATTTTTCCAAAACTACAGCAGCCGTATCATATTTACCCTTTGCAAGAAGTATCTTCCC
>Ga0102932_1001401_pt1 | contig 12529 bp, 13 predicted proteins | sample SalPonR1_C_D2_MG_FD_78212 | JGI IMG/M metagenome (GOLD analysis project Ga0102932, IMG submission 78212) | Salt pond soil microbial communities from South San Francisco under conditions of wetland restoration - Salt Pond MetaG R1_C_D2_MG | ecosystem: Environmental > Aquatic > Marine > Intertidal...
AAGACCGTCACGAGCGCCACCCCAGCAGGTTCGTCCAGGTGCGCGGACGCCGTAGCTCGCTCACCCGCTTCCACGCCCGCAGCACCGGGGCGAGCCCGGCCGCCCAGACGCCGTCGGGCAACGGGCCGGGACCGATCGGCGCGAACCGCTGGGTCGCGACGGTCTGGGTCTCGGTGTACTTCGTCAGCCCCTCGTCGCCGTGCCGTCGGCCGAGGCCGGAATCGTTCATCCCGCCCATCGGCGCGTCGATCGACGCCCACGCGGCGGCGTACCCCTCGTTGACGTTGACCGTCCCGCAGTCGATCCGCGCGGCGACCCGCTCTCCGCGAGCCTCGTCGCCGGTCCAGACCGAGGCGTTCAGGCCGTACTCGGAGTCGTTGGCGCGCTCGACCGCCTCGTCGACGCTCCCGACCTCGTAGAGCGCGACGACCGGGCCGAACGTCTCCTCGTCGTGGACGTCCATCTCCGGCGTCACGCCGGCCAGCACCGTCGGCTCGAAGCAGTACGGTCCCAGATCGGGACGTGCGCGTCCGCCCGCGAGTACGTCAGCACCCTTCTCGACGGCGTCCTCGACGTGCGAGCGCACCTTGTCGAGTTGCGCCTGTGACTGCAGCGACCCCACGTCGGCGCCGAAGCCGATCTCCGCGCCGAGCGAGCGGTCGCGGGTCGCGGCGACGAACTCGTCGACGAACGCGTCGTAGACCGATTCGTGGACGTAGAGCCGCTCGGTCGAGATGCAGAGCTGGCCCGCGTTCGCGAAGGACGCTCGGACGGCGCCCGCGGCCGCAGCCTCGGGATCGGCGTCGTCGAGGACGAGCAGCGGATTTTTCCCGCCCAGTTCCAGCGACGAGCCGACCAGGTTCCGACCGGCCAGCGCGGCGACCTCGCGTCCGACCGCCGTCGAGCCGGTGAAGCCGACGAAGTCGACGCCGCCGATCAGCGGCTCGCCGAGCGCCTCGCCCCGGCCGCTGACGACCTGGAACAGGTCCGCCGGGAGCCCCGCCTCGATCAGGAGTTCGCGCGCGAGCAGGGCGGCGTGGGTCGTCCCCTCGGCGGGTTTGCAGACGACCGCGTTCCCGGCGAGTAGCGCCGGCAGCGCGTCCGAGACGGTCAGCACGATCGGGTAGTTCCACGGCGATATCAGCCCGACGACGCCGACCGGCTGCCGGTGGACGACCGCCTTCGTCGCCAGCGGAATCGCGCCCGAGCGACGCTCGGCGGCCAGCAGCTTCGGCGCGCGGTTCGCGTAGTGGCGAGCGGTGACGGCGACGTCCATCACTTCCTCGACGGCGTCGCGCCGGGACTTCCCGGTCTCGACCTGTACCAGGTCGAGCATGTCCTCGCGACGGTCGAGCAGCAGGTCGTGGAATCGGTCGATCACGGCGACGCGCTCCTCGATCGGGCGCTCGGCCCAGTCGTCCTGGGCTTCGCGGGCGCGCTCGGTCGCCGCGGCGACGTCCTCGTCCGTACACGCCGGTATCGCCCCGATCTGCTCGCCGGTCGCGGGCGCCTCGACGGGAATCTCGTCGCGTTCGTCGACCGCGGTGATCCCCTCGCGCAGCGCGGCCAATCGATCCGCGTCGGCCCACTCCGTGTTCATGCTCGTATGATACACTCTTTCGACGTTTAAAGTTCCTGCCGGGACGGCCATCGGATCGAGTGGTCGGGACTAGCGCTTACCATCCGATCGCTCGTAACCGGAGTCATGCGAGAGTTCGATCTGATCGTGATCGGCGGGGGATCGGGGACCGCGGTCGGGGACGCCGCGGCCGACCGGGGCGGAGACGTGGCGGTCGTCGAACCGGGGCCGCTCGGAGGCGCCTGCGTCACGCGGGGCTGCGTGCCCTCGAAGGGGCTGATCCACAGGGCCGACGTGATCGCGGAGATACGGCGCGCCGGGCGCTTCGGCGTCGACGCCGATCTCGGGAACGTCGACTTCGCGTCGATCACCGCGGAGGTCCGTGAAACGGTGTTCGAGAAGGCCGAACACATGGAGCGACAGCTCCGCGACTCGGACCGCAAGACGCTGTTCGACGCCGAAGCGCAGTTCGTCGACGAGCGGACGGTCGCGGTCGACGGCGAGGAGCTCCGGGGCGAACAGGTCGTCGTCGCGGCGGGCGCCCGGCCGTCGGTCCCACCGATCGACGGGCTGGAAGAGACGGACCACCTCACGAGCGCCGAAGCGCTCTATCTCGACGAGCGTCCGGACCGGCTGGTGATCCTCGGCGGCGGCTACGTCGGCGCCGAACTCGGCTACTTCTTCGACGAGATGGGCACCGACGTCGCCATCGTCGGCCGGAGCGAGCGGCTGGTTCCCCGAGAGGACGACGCCGTCGCCGAGGCAGTGACCGCGGCGTTCGAGGAGCGCTGCGACGTGTACGCCGGCCACGAAGCGACCGCCGTCGAGGAGCGGGACGGAGACGTCGTCGTGACGGCCGAGCCCGCAACTGAGGACGATTCGACGGACGGGAACGAGATCGAGGTGGCCGGCGACGAACTGCTCGTCGCGACGGGGCGGACGCCGAACACCGATCGTCTGGCCGTCGACGCGGGCGGAATCGAGACCGACGACGGCGGCTTCGTCGCGACCGACGACTACCTTGAGACGAGCGTCGACGGCGTCTGGGCGCTCGGCGATATCGCGGGCCCGCCGCTGTTCAAGCACGCCGCCGACTACGAGGCGCGCGTCGTGGCGCGCAACGCGGTGCTCGACGGCCAGCGGCGGGTCGACTACACCGGCCTCGGCCACGCGATCTTCACCGCCCCCCGAGTCGCGAGCGTCGGGCAGACGGAGGGCGAGCTTCGCGACGACGGCGTCGAGTACGAGACCGCCCGCGCCGAGTACGGGGACGTGCCGATGGGAATGGTCTCGAAGGACGACCGCGGGTTCGCCAAAGTGCTCGCGGCGCCGGACGGCGAGATCCTGGGCTGTCACATCGTCGGCGAGGAGGCGCCGACGCTGCTCCACGAGGTGCTCGTCGCGCTGCGCAGCGGCGACGGGACGGTCGAAGACGTCGCGGAGCCGATCCACGTCCACCCGGCGCGCAACGAGGTTCTGCTCAAGGCGTTCGACGAACTCGCCGACGTTCCCTACGCCGGAACGCCGGACTGGAGCGACGTGACGATGGGGTCGGAGTAGGAGAATCCGCGTCAGCGACCGAACAGTCGCTCGCGCAGGCTCCGGTCGCTCGCCCGCTCGGCGAACAGCACCGGCACGTCCACCTCGTCGATCACGTCGTAGTGCAGCGAGTCGGTCGCGAGCCGCGAGAGCAGCCCCCGCTCGGTCGCGCCGATCACGACGAGCGTGTGGTCGGCCGCCGCGCGCCCGATCGCCCCCTCGACGTCGCCCGAGTCGTCGATCGCGTGGGCGGCGTCGTCCAGACCCTGTTCGGCGGCCCAGTCCGCGAGGAACTGCTCGCCGGCGTCGCGCTCGTCGGGCCCGTCGACGACGTGTAGCAGCGTCACTTCGGCGTCGGCCGAGTCCTGCAGCGCGCGGGCGACCTCGGCGCTCAGCTCGCAGTTAGGGCCGCCCGCGGTCGGCAGCAGGACGCGCGAGGCGTCGACGTCGTCGCCGTCGAGCACGAGGAAATCGCAGGGGAGCTGCCGGGTCAGCTCGCTCAGCGGCCGCTCGGCTCGGCCGGCCGCCCAGAGCCGGTTGTCGCCCCAGCTCATCAGGACGCGGTCGGCGTTCTCGCGCTCGGCGATGTCGAAGATCTCCTCGAACGATCGGTGGGAAACGACCGTCGACGTCTCGCAGGCGACGTCGTGACGCCGCGCCGTCTCGCGGGCGTCTTCGAGCAGCGCGTCCGAATCGGCGACGATCCGGCGTCGCTGCGCCGCGCCGTACCCGCGGGGCGAGCGCCCCGGCGTCTGGACGACGTGAACGACGTGGACCGCGGCGTCCTCGTGCTCGCCGGCGATCCGGCAGGCCAGATCCACGAGCTGTGTCTCGGTTCGGGGGTTGGCGATCGGGACGAGCATGGTGAACGCGGCGTCGCCGGCCGCGAGGTCGTCGGCGGTGTCGATCAGCGGGACGTACGATCGGCCGGCGAAGCGGCCGAGCAGCCACTCGTCGATATCGAGCTGTCGGTCGGCGCCCTCGAACCGCGCGGACTCCAGACGGTGCTCGCTCGTCTGGTAGTAGTTGACGACGGTGACCAGCACGACGCCGCCGATCGTGTTGCCCAGCAGGACGGGAACGACGAACTGCCACAGCCCGGTCAGAAACGCCGCGTCGGCGTACAGCGTCAGGTAGACCAGTTCGGTAAACGAGACCACGGAGTGGAACAACCCGCCCAGCGGGATCGCGAGAAACGCCAGGTAGACCACGGTGAGACGCGAGATCGTGTCCCGCGCGGCGTACTCGACCCAGACGACGCCCGCGACGACCAGTCCTGCGAACGCCGCCTTCGAGAACAGCGACCACCACTCGGTCGCGATCCCCTCGCGGGCGATGTCGGCCGCGACGGCGGACGCTTCGGGCGAGAAGACGCCGCCGTACGCTAACGCGAGGGCGCCGAGCGTGCCGCCCGTGAAGTTCCCGGCCAGCACGACGATCCAGTTGCGGAGCAGCGCCGGGACGCTCGCGATCCGCTCGATCGTCAGCGCGACCGGCGGGAGCGTGTTCTCGGTGTACAGTTGATACCGGCCGATAATGATGTAGATGAACCCCAGCGGGTACAGCAGCGCGCTCAGCACCGGATCGCCGCCGGTCTCGGCGTACAGCGAGGCGTACAGCAGGAACGTGATCGTGATCGCGAAGCCGGCGGCCAGCGCGCTGAAGAACAGTTCGCGGCTCCCGGAGGTGATCTCCTCGTCGGCCGCGGCGACGATCCGCTGGAACACCTCGTCCGAGGAGAACCGGTCCCTGACGACGGCGCCGACCGCGGGCGCGCCGCTGCGCGAGCGCTCGACGGCCTCGCGGACCGATTCCTCGGGATCGGGTCTGTCGGGGTCCTGTAGCCCCGTGCTGTTCGAATCGACCCGATCCCGGCGGCCGGAAGGATTCTGTTGTGCTCCACTCACTCTCTCGTCGGCGGAGCGGTCGGGATCGTTCACGAGTGTCCCTCCACGCGGTGATCCGTCCGCGTCACCGTTCGATCTCGTCGAGCCACCCCGTGACGGACTGCTGTACCGCACCGGTCGTGGTGCCGACGTTGAGGATCCGGTAGCCGCGGTCGATCTTCGCCGAGACGTCGTCCGGCCCGAATCCGAGTCCGCCGAGCGGGACGTCGGCGTCGAACGCCGCCGTCTCGATCTCCTCGACGGCCTCCTCGACCTCGGGGTGGGTCGGCTCACCGGGGTAGCCCAGCGCGACCGAGATGTCCAGCGGACCGGCGAACACGAACCCGAGTTCGGGCACGTCCAGAATTTCGTCGAGATTCTCGATCGCGGTCGGGTTCTCGATCGTCACGCCCACCATCGTCTCGGCGTCCTCGACGTCGACGTAGTCGTCCGCGGTGCCCCAGCGGCTGGCGCGGGGCGACGCCATCCCGCGGTCGCCCGGCTCGCCGTCGTAGCGGAATCGTGCGGCCCGCACCGCCTGTCGGACCTCCTCGGCGGTCTCGATCCGCGAGACGAACAGGTTCCGCGCGCCGGCGTCGAGCGCCTTGCGCACCAGCGCCGGGTCGGGTTCGGGCAGTCGGACGAGCGCCTCGACGCCCGAGCGCTCGGCGGCCCGGAGCAGGTGTTCGAGGCTCGGCCCGTCGGCCGGGCTCGGGCCGGCGTGTTCGAGGTCGAGCCAGACGAAGTCCAGCCCCAGTTCGCCGTAGAACTCGACCATCGTCGGGCTGTAGGCGTTGTCGAGCACGCCCAGCGCGGCCTCGCCGGACTCGACCGTCTCCTGCAGCGCGTTCGTTCGCGGCGTCTCGTTCATGCTCCAACGTGCCATGCCTGAATTCAAAAAGCCCCGGTCGCGGACGGTCGCTCGCCGCTTCTGCGTCGCGGAACGTCACTCGGCCCCGCGTATCGCGGGACGCTGCCCACGTCCCGCGTACAGCGAGACACTGCTCACGCCCTACGTACAGCGAGACGCCGCTCGTCCCACGCGCGCCGCGGGACGCCGCACCCGCCGCTTTTGAGATTCGCGACCGAACCTTCTAACGTGCACCTACGCGACGTCCACTCCGACGACGAAGGGCGGATACGCGAACTCGTCGAGAGCACGATGACTGCGGGCTACGCGCTGAGTCCCCAGCAGATCGACGCGGTCGTCGAGGACCAGTTCGGACAGGACCGGCTCGCGGGCGACTCGGGCGATTCCGAGGCGACGTACGTCGTCGCGGAGACCGACGACGAGGTCGAGGAGACGACCGTCGCGGGGGTCGTCGTCGGCCGCGCGACCGACGACGCCGGCGAGATCAGGTGGCTGTTCGTCGATCCCGAGCACCGCGGAAAGGGAATCGGAACGACCCTGTTCGAGACGGCCCGCGAGGAACTCCGCGACGACGGCGCCGACGAGATCCGCATCTACCCGCTCGAGGAGAGTACGCAGGGGCCGCAGTTCGCCGAACGGCTCGGCTTCGAGCAGATCGACGACCGCGAGGTCGAGATCGGCGGCGAGTCGTTCGTCGAGTACACCTACGCGGAATCGTCGAGCGGCGAGGACAGAACGGCGTCGAGCGACGCCGCGGGTGATCCGACCGAGTCCACCGAGTTCCCGAACACCGAGGAGCGCGACGGTCACAGGACCGTGATGACCGAGGACGGCGAGCGGCTGTACGTCGACGCGGACGACGCGCACTCGGGGACGTCGGCCGCCTTCTTTGCCGTCTACGAGGACGAGGAATTCGAGGATCGGTACGGCTTCTACTGCGGCAACTGCGGATCGCTCGACGTGTCGGTCGATCAGATGGACCGCTACGAATGCGGCGAGTGCGGGAACAGCCACGCCTCGCGTTCGGACCAGTCGTACGACGACTCGCACATCTGAGATCCGTCGCCGATGCGCACGACATCGACCGCTTGACGCCGATCCTCGATCGGCGACAATTGCGACCGCCGATCAGCGAACGACTGTCACCGTCACCGGAGCGCGCTGGGTCACTCGCTTGGCCGTCGACCCGAGTAACACGTGCGAGAGCGTGTCGTCGCTCGCGGCGCCGATCACGATCTGGTCGATCTCGTGCTCGTCCGCGTACTGCAGGATCTCCCTGCTCGGCTTGCCCAGTTTGACGACGCTGTCGAACTCGCCGTCGAACGACGCGGCGCGCTCGCGCAGTTCCTCGTGGAGGTCGTGAGCGTTGTCCCACTGCTTCTGGTACCACTCCTGAGAGTACGCCGGGATGCCGGCCTGTCCCAGCGGCGACTGGAGGCCGGGCGTCAGCGGATCGACGTCGAACGGATCGACGACGGTGATCGCGGTGACGTCGACGCCCGGCAGCTCGAAGGCGTGTTCGAGGGCGTGTCGCGACTCCTCGGAGCCGTCGACGGCGACGAGCACGTGTGCGCTCATGTGGTCGGTCACGCGGATCGGCGTGATAGCTCTGGGTGTCGGCTCCCGGTGCCGGCCGTCCACGCGTCGGGCTCAGAGCACCAGCAAGAACAGAACGTACGCGCCGATCGCCGACAGCGTCGGCGTGAGCACCCACAGGAACACGATGCGACTGGTGGCCGCGGGATCGAACAGGCTCTCGGCGGCCAGTTCGTCGAGCTCCTCCTCGCCGATCGGTGCCACTTCGGCGTCGTCGCTCTCCTCGATGACTTCCTGTCGCTGCTCGGCCTCGGCCTGCTGTTCGGCTTCGGTGCCGGCGAGCGTTCCCACCGTCGGCCCGCTGGGTGGCGAGTCGTCGGCCGACTCGGCGCCGAGCGCTCCCGTCGAAAGCTCCGGCCCGGCGTCGGCGTCGAGCTGCGCGACGTCGGGATCGGTAGCCACGCTCGCGGCCTCTGCCAGCGTCACCGCGCGGCTCGCCCGCCCCCAGCCGAGTCCGATGATACAGCAGGTCGTGCTCACCGCGAGGCTGGCCGGGATGCCCAGTTGCGAGAGGATCGTGATGATCGTCGCGCCGACCGACGAGACGATCAGCGCCGCCAGGATCGGCAGGTCGGTGATGCCGTCGCCGACGGTCGCGAGCGTCCGGCGCGCGATGGTAAAGCCGCCGAGGCCGATGGCGCCGATCGCCAACAGGATCCCCTGCTCGACGGAGATCGATCCGTTTCCGACGAGCGGGGCGACGGCGTTGGCCGCGTTCGACGCGCCCGCGGAAAAGCCCATGTAGCAGGCGATCACGAGCACGAGTCCCGAGCCGAGGATGTCCCGCGGCGTCGCCCGGTCGTTGAACGCTGGTCTGGGGATCGCCCCCGTTCGATCGAACCTGATCAGCGAACTCTCCAGTCGCGTGAACGTGAACCGCGCGTCGAGGTGCGGGTACAGGTACCGGCCGATCACCATCCCGACCAGGAACGCCGACAGCGGCGCGACGATCCACGCCGAGACGATCCGGAACATGATCGCCTCGTTCAGCGACCCCGTGGCGATGCCGAGGCCGACGATCGCACCGACCGACGTCATCGACGTCGAGGCGGGCACGCCGTAGAGGTTCGAGAGCAGCAGCGACGCCCCCGCGAAGAAGAGCACGCCGACGCTGGTCGCGAGCGTGAACTGGCTCGCCGGGACGATCTGGCTGCTCATCGTGTCGATGACGTTCCGGCCGACCGTCCACCCGCCCAGCAGCGCGAATCCGGTAAACAGCGCCGCCGCGGTCACCTTGCCGACGATCCGGCTCCCGACGGCCGGCCCGAACGCCACGCCGGTCGAGGAACCGCCGATGTTGTATCCGACGAACGCGGCGACGAACAGCCCGACGACGAGCAGCGCCGTTACCATACTATCGCTTACGAGGACAGTCTTTCTATGCGCTTGGGCTCTCCGTTCCGGAGCGGCCGTTTCGTTCCGTTGTTCACTTTCGCTCCGGTTGCCGGGGATTTTTGTAATGGCCGTGGGATACACGGCCTAATGAGTTCAGCACCGATCGCCCGCCGAGCACCTCCCGCGGCCCGGACGAACGCGTGACAGCACAGCAGGCCGACCTCGGCGACTGCCCGAACTGCGGCGCGACGGTGCCGACCGGGCAGCTCCTGATCGAGTACGAGGCCGAGAGCGGGGGCGGCGTCTGGGCGGAGTGTCCCGACTGCTCGAAAGTCGTCGATCCACAGCGATGATCCGGGCGATCAAGCAGCTGATCGGCGGGCCCGACAGTTCGGACGTGCTTTTCGAGTGTCGCGACTGCGGGACGAGCCTCGCGCCGGAGTCCGAGCACTGCCCGGAGTGCGGCAGCGACGCCGTCGTCCGGTACGAGCTGTAGCCGTCTGGTCGCGGCCGTCGACTGGCGTCACGCACCGTCGATCATCGACAGCCGACGCGAGTACCGGCGGATCATCGTTCCGTCCTCGTCCTCCAGCTCGACGGTGAACTGCTTCTCGCCGGTCACGGATTCGAGCTCCCGCTCGCGGACCGGCGTCGGTCGCTACGAAGTGCCTTCCTCGTTGTCTTCGGTTGCGTCGTCATCCTCGCGGTCGTCGGCTTCGGCGTCCCGTTCGTCGTTTTCGGTCGCGGCGTCGCCTTCCTCAGCAGTCGCCAGTTCGGCCTCGTCGACGGCGTCCTCGACGACTGATTCGTCGATCGCCATCTCGCCCGGTTCGGCGGGTTTCGCGTCGACGTCCCCGCCGACTCGCTCGGCGATCTCCTCCGGAGTGCGGTCTTCGCCCGGCGCGTCCTCGATCGGTTCGTCGTCCCGGTCGGCCGGCTCTCCCGTCTCGTCGGTGCCCGGTTCGCCGATCGGGAGCGAGCTCGCGCCGGGCAGCCCGCCCTCGCTTTGGGCCGCCGACCGCAGTCGGCGGAGTGCGAGATACGCCGCCCCGCCGACCGCGAGGGCGGCTGCGAGTTTCCGCCCGAGGTTCGATCCCTCCCGGTCTGCGTCCCGCGTCGGTCCGGTGTCGGCGTCGCCACCTCCGGTCAGTTGCTGTATGCGAGTCACACCCGAACTACGCCGCCGCGGCGGAAGTTCATTGGGGCGCGGCGGTCTGCCCCGATCGCTATCGGCCGGGAGCCGCTCGTCCCGAACATCGCGGCGCTGGGGATCCCGAACTCGTCGCGCCCGCGACGATCATCGGCATCACGGAGATGTTCATTCCCGCGCTGCCGGTCGTCGAGGCGGCGCCGACGGCGCGCTTTTTCGTCGCGGTGCTGTCGATTTCGCAGCTGATCGTCTTTTCGGCGGTCGGTCCGATGATAGATCTGTTCGGCGACATCCCGATCCGGTTCCGGGACCTCGTCGTGCTGTTCGCGATGCACACCGCGATCCAGGTTGCTGCTGATCTCGCTGATCGCCCACGTCGTCGCCGCGCTGGGACTGCTGTAGCCTCGGTCTGTCGCTCCGACCGTCGACGGGACAATCGATGCCGTATCGGAGCCTAACGGGACGTATGCGGCAGATAGGTAGTTGTTCGCTGGTGGCCTAGTAGTTGCCAGAGGAACCGAAATGTCATCCAAAACTGGAGAGCCCACCGAGGTCGTCGGGGGGGAGGAGATCGAGGTATCGAACGCGCGAACGTGGGCCGGCGGCGCGGTCGGCGGCCTGTTCGGCGGCGTCGTCATGGGCGTGCTGATGACGGTCCTGATGCCGGGTGCCGTCGAGGTGGCGATCCCGGCGATGTACGGACTGGAGGGAGTGTCCGCCGGCTGGGGGGTCCACCTGCTCCACAGCGTGTTGTTCGGGCTAGTGTTCGCGGCGATCGTGATGCGGCCCGGCATCGAGCGGTACGTGCCCACGAGCCGCGCAGTCGTCGGCGCCGGCGCGCTCTTCGGCGCCGCGCTGTGGCTCGTCGCGGCGGGACTCGCGATGCCGATCTGGCTGAGCGCGGTCGGGTTCGCCGGCGCGCCGCCGCTGCCGAACCTCGCGATCCCGAGCCTGATCGCGCACCTCGCGTACGGCCTGGTGCTCGGCGTCGGCGTCGTCGCGCTGCGGCGCTGAAGTGCGCACTTTTTTCGGCGGCGACGCGACGAGAGCGGCTGTCGCCCGGCCGCTCACTGGAGGTACGGCACGACAGCGTCGACGAGCTTTCGCTCGGCGCGCCGGAGGTGATCTTCGGCGGTCCGCCGCTGGACGCCGAGTTCGTCCGCGACCGCCGTCGTCACGGTCGCCCCCGTTCTCGTCGGTCGAGCGATGCGAGAGCTCCAGATAGTACCTCGCCTAGAACTCCTCGACGTGCGGGCGGAGATCGAGCTCCAGGGTCCACGCGCTGCGGTCCTGCTCGACGAGGTGCCAGTAGCTCTCGGCGACGGCGTCCGGATCGAGGTACTCCTCGGGGTCGTCGACCGCACGGTCCGGCGGCTCGATGCCGCCGTCGATCACGGCGTGGGCGACGTGGATTCCTTCGGGCCCCAGCTCGCGGGCCATCGATTCGGCCATCCCGCGGACGGCGAACTTCGCGGCCGAGAAGCCGACCGCGCCCTCGCGCCCGCGCACGGCCGAGGTCGCGCCGGTGAAGATGATCGTTCCGCCCTCGCCGTCGAGCATGTCGTCGACGGCCGCCTGCGAGCAGAGCAGCCCGCCGCGCGGCCCGACCGCCATCGCCCGATCGAACTCCTCGGCGTCGATCTCGCGGAGCCCCTTCCAGGAGCCGCCGCTGGCGTTGACGACGAGGACGTCGACCGGGCCGAACGCGTCGCGGACTCGGTCGAAGGCGTCCGCGACATTCTCGCGGTCGGTCACGTCTGTCGGGACGGCCAGCCCGGCGCCGTCTGTCTGGTCCAGCTCCCTCGCGAGCTCCTGCAGGTACGACTCGGTGCGGGCGAGCAGCGCGACGTCGCAGCCCTCTCGCGCGAATTTGCGGGCGACCGACGCTCCGAGTCCCGGCCCGACGCCGGCGACGACGGCAGTCGTGTTCATAATCGCGGCTTCGACGCCGCTGCTCAAACCGTTACGGGTCGTCGTGACCGCCGAGGGCGGGACGCCGCTCTCGACCGTTCGCTGGGCGAACGTAATCGGGACAACCCCTTTTTCGTCGTCCGCCGTCCGTTCGCGTATGAGCATCGACACGACGGGCGACGGCGGTCGGGAACTCGACGTCAGGGAGATCGACGGCGAACCGTTCGGCGACATCATGTCGGCGCTGGAGGATCTCCCCGCGGACGAGACGCTGACGCTGGTCAACAGCTTCGAGCCCGTGCCGCTGTACGAGGTGCTCGAACGGAAGGGGTACACCCACGACACGACGCAGGTCGACGACGACCTCTGGCACGTCGAGATCGCCCACGCCTGAGCGGCGGGTACGGTCACTCGAACTGTCCGACCAGTTCGACCAGCCGATCGGTTTCGACGAACCCGTCGGCGAGGCGCTCGACGAGTTCGCCGTCCGAGAACACCAGCAGCAGCGGAACGCTCCGGACGTCGTACTCTTCGACCAGCGGCGGGTCGTCCCGCGGGTTCATCGTCGCGACGACGGCGTCGCTCACACGGGCCACGTTGCTCAGGATCGGTTCCATCGACTGGCAGATCGAGCAGCCGCTCGTGTAGAACTCCACCAGTAC
>Ga0102932_1001405_pt1 | contig 12515 bp, 14 predicted proteins | sample SalPonR1_C_D2_MG_FD_78212 | JGI IMG/M metagenome (GOLD analysis project Ga0102932, IMG submission 78212) | Salt pond soil microbial communities from South San Francisco under conditions of wetland restoration - Salt Pond MetaG R1_C_D2_MG | ecosystem: Environmental > Aquatic > Marine > Intertidal...
AAGCGACATTGGTTTTCTCCAGTTTCCAGAGAATTTGCATAATCTCTTCTTCGGCTTTTGTTAGTTGTTTCATAATATTTCCTTGTCATTTCCGCGAAGGCGGAAATCTCTTATTAATTTACTTTGAATTTTAAACGTCTAATTCGTCAAGCTGAATTTATTTCAGACTTTATCCCGGATTAACTTCGGGATTCTAAGTTTAATTGGTGTTAGATCCTGACTTCTCGACTACGCTCGAAGTGACGAGTTTATAATACCGTATAATTCAGATCCAACACTGCTAATATAAACTAATATCTTAGTTTAACCTAATTATTTAGTTAAAAACTTCTTCGGAATTAAATTATATTTGATAATCAAAAACATATAAAAAGACTATGGATCTAATATTATTCGGAGTTGGAGCGGTTTTAATGATCCTTGGAATTCTGGGAAGTTTTTTACCGGTATTGCCTGGTGTACCGCTTAGTTGGGTAGGATTACTTTTACTCTACCTGGCACCATCTGTACCGATAAATTACTGGGTTTTAGGAATAGCTTTTGTTCTTGCGGCTATAATTTATGCCTTACAAATTATTATCCCAGCGATAGGAACAAAAAGGTATGGTGGCAGCACAGCTGGAATGTGGGGCGCTACCATTGGTTTGGTGATTGGGATTTTTGTCCCTATTCCATTGGGAATAGTAATAGGAGCTTTTGCTGGAGCCTTTATTGGAGAAATAATCAATAAATCTGATTCTAAATCGGCTTTGAGAGCAGCCTACGGATCTTTTATTGGCTTACTTGCTTCTACCTTTATGGAATTGGTGGTAGCTGTAGGGTTTTTAATCTTTTTTAGCTATAAGGCCTGGGAGTTTCGGGAAATGATATTTTAAAAAAAGAGACTGTTTAAAAAAATAGGTTTTACTAAAAGTCGGGTAAATTGAGCTTAACCGCAATGGGTTGTAAAACCAGATAATTTAAACAGTCTCTGCAAGCATCCTAATATGCTGCGAAAACAGCTTTACGTTTTTTGAGTTGCTGTTCCAGTTCGAAGATGGTCTTTTTGATGGCTAATTCAAAACTTTCTTCTGTAGAGGAAGCAAAAATTCTTGGTCCGGGAGCACTTAGCTCGATTTCACAAATTTTCGACTTTCCTGTAGGATCATTTTCTTCTTTAAAGTAAACTTCGGCTCTAATAAGCCAGTCATATTTTTCTGCTAATTTATCTAGGTGTTCTGATACAAATTGAGTTACATTTTGGTTTCCTTTTGTCTTTATAAATTGAATGTTGATTAGCATATATAATAGTTTTAAGTTAAATCAAAGGTAAGTTTAAGGTTGTTTCTAAAATATGACAACGGTCACTTCACCCGGTTTAATTTCTTCTGGTCTCTTAGGAAATTTCGGGAAGCTTATCGGTGTCTTTTATATATTCGGTTATTTTAAAAAGCTCTAACCTATTTAACCTGAAAGCTTTTACGAAACTTGCAATCTCATCTTCCAAATGTTCGTGTTCCAATCTAAAGGCCTCGGAATCTTTGATTTTTTCCAAAATCATTTTTCCAATTTGTTGTCTATGCTTATCGGTTCTATCTAAAAGATCTTCGCAATGCTCTCTAAGTTTTAATAATTCATTTTTCATTTTTGCAGCCACTTTATAATTTTCGTCTTTATTTATCCAAATAAAGTAGCTATCTAAAAGTTTATGCAGAAAATTGAGATCGTCTTTAAAGAAATGTAAATCTGAGTTCCAATGCTTGGTTAGCGCATATAGCTGCTCCATATTGGCCTCTGCAATAAAATCGCCCTTTGGCCTTTTCCTGATGCTATCCATCTTTTAAATTTTTAAGTTCTATGGAAATTAATACAAACTGAAATAAAAAAGTATGATTTCCGTCAGTCCCAAAAAAGTTAGTTATTTATAAGACTTACAAATTTTAGTTTTTCAACGTCGGGACTCGGCCTTATTGATATTTTCTATTCCATTTAGAAGTGCATCAGGATTAAACGAGATACTATTTATCTGTTCGTTTACTAGAAATGTAGCGAAATCTGGAAAATCACTTGGAGCCTGTCCGCAGAACCCTATTTTCTTACCGACTTTCCTGGCTTTATTTATCGCCGTCGCAATCATTTCTTTTGCAGCCTCATTATTTTCATCAAAAACACTTACCATTAATTCTGAATCTCGATCAACTCCCAGGGTGAGCTGGGTGAGATCGTTGGAACCAATAGAAAATCCATCAAAAAATTCAGCAAATTTTTCCAGGAGAATTACGTTGGAAGGAATTTCCACCATCATATAGATTTCCAGGGAATTTTTACCGCGCTCCAATCCGTATTCTTTCATTAGATCGATTACAGTTTTGGCTTCATTTATGGTTCTGCAAAAAGGAATCATCACTTTTAAATTTTCCAGACCCATTTCTTCCCTAACCTTTTTTATAGCTTCACACTCTAGTTTGAAAGCCTCTCTATAATTAGGGTGGGAATATCGCGCAGCGCCCCTAAAACCAAGCATAGGATTTTCTTCTGAAGGTTCAAATTGGCGACCTCCAATTAAGTTTGCGTATTCGTTACTTTTAAAATCACTAAGTCTAACAATTACTTCTTTTGGGTAAAACGCGGCAGCCATTAGGGCTATTCCACGTGATAATTCTTCGACAAAGAAGTCACGTTTATCCTTGTACTGCCAGGTTAGCTCGTCTATCGCTTTTTTTGCACCGGCATCTTTTACTTCATCATATTTTACCAAAGCCATGGGGTGAACTTTCACCTTATGCGTTATTATAAATTCCATTCTCAGTAATCCAATTCCGGTATTTGGATAAAAAGAAAGTTGAAACGCCCTGTCTGGATCTGATAGTATAAATTTAGCTTCAGTTTCTGGCAATGAAATTTTGCCAAAATCAATTTCCTTAGTTTCAAATTCCAGCGTGCCTTTATAAACAATTCCGGTTTTTCCTTCGCAAGAAACAGTGATCATTTCACCGTCTTTAATTTTTTCGGTAGCATTATATGTCCCCACAATTGCCGGCACACCAAGTTCACGAGCAACAATTGCCGCATGACTGGTTCTGCCGCCTCTGTCGGTAACTACTGCGGCCGCTAATTTTAATAAGGGATCCCAATCTGGGCTTGTATTATTAGTAATTAGAATTTCGCCGGGATTTAATTTATGTCCTTCTTTAGGGGAATTTAAGAATCGCGCTTTCCCCGTTGCTATGCTGGAACCAATGGCGCTTCCGCTGGTTAAAATTTCGCCTTTCTGCTTCAGGTGATATTCAACATAAAATCGTTTATCTTCCCCTTGATGTACCGTTTCCGGTCGAGCCTGGGTAATGAAAAGTTCATTGGTTAAACCGTCCTTTGCCCACTCCACATCCATTGGTCGATTATAATGCTTTTCTATTAGTAAAATCCATCTGGAAAGTTTAATTATCTCATCTTCATTTAGAACAAAACTATCCTGCTTCTCTAATGATGTTTCAATATTTACGGTTGAAGAATGACCGCTAGATTCAGCATAAACCATAGAAAGCTCTTTACGCCCCAATCTCTTCTGAAGAATGGGATTTTCAGCTTTGTCAATAGTTGGTTTAAACACATCAAATTCATCTGGATTTACCAGCCCCTGCACTATATTTTCGCCCAATCCCCAAACGCCTGTTAAATGAATTATATTTTTAAAACCAGATTCGGGTTCGAGACTAAAACCAATTCCGGAGCAACTAATGTCTGATCTCACCATCTTTTGCACGCCCACAGAGAGTGCTATTTCATGATGTAAAAAGCCCTGGTCTTCCCTGTATTTAATTGCCCTATCGGTATAAAGGGAGGCAAAACATCTTTTAACTGCATCAAGTAAAGCTTCATTTCCTGTAATATTTAGAAAAGTATCATGCTGGCCGGCAAAACTGGCACCCGGTAAATCTTCAGCCGTGGCACTGCTTCTAACGGCAACCTGAATATCCTTCCCTTCTCCCAAATCGCTATAAGCCGAAACTATTTCTTCGGAAAATTCCTTAGAAAACTTTTCTTCCATAATCAGTTCCCTGGCTTCGGAGCCTATATCGCTAAGGTTTTTATAATCTTCCCTGTCAAGGGTTTTCAATAATTTTTTTATTTTTTCATCAATATTATTCGACTTTAAAAAAGTCCAAAATCCTGCAGAAGTAGTAGCAAAACCATTGGGCACCAAAACTCCTTCAGAGGATAGTTCATTATACATTTCTCCTAAAGAAGCATTTTTCCCGCCTACTTCAGCAACATCATCTATAGATATCTCACTGAATTTTTTAATAAAGTTCATACGCTTAATTTTTAGTGTAACACGAGTTCGTAGCCCATATTCAATAGAAAAATTCCTACCAGAAAGAGCAACACATAAATAGCCTGTACAAATTTGAGGTTAAGCACAACAAGTCTACGAGTAGTAGATTCGGGAAAAACAAAAAGACCAAGACCAATAAAAACTGAGCCCCAGCCCAGAAGAGTTATAATAAATTTCCAGCTTAGCTCCCAGATGTTATGAAAAAGGATACTAAGCAAACCAATAATTATGGCTATAAAAGCAGCCAATATCAAAAACTTTTGATCTTTTAGATCTTCAAAGATCTGTTGAATTCGATTGGGGTTAAAGCTTAGTACAAAAAAGAAAATAAGCAAATACCAACCCCAGAATTTAGCGAGAAATAAGGAAGCATCCATCTTTTACAAGCCTTGATTAGCCTCCTAAAGTTAAGCTGTAAAAAAATATTTTAATATGATAAATATCAGTTCCCCAACTAATAAACTTTTATTAAAAAGCAAAGTCTTTTGATAAGGACCAATTAAATAGGTTAATTTTAAAATATATGAAAGAGCATTACTGGATCTTAGCGGGAATTGGTTTTACGACGCTCATTATGGCCTGGTTGCCATCAATTTCGAAACGGATAAATATTAGCGGACCTATAATTTTACTTTTTCTAGGTTTTCTTCTTTTTAAACTTGGTTTACCACTTGGTTGGCCAGATCCCGTATGGAACGATAAAGCCCTTTTGTATTTTTCTGAAATAATTGTAATTGTTTCCCTGATGGGAGCCGGTTTAAAAATTGGTAATAATTACAGCTTTAAAGCCTGGAAAAGACCTCTGCTGCTGGTTTTTATAACCATGCCTTTATGTATAATTGCAGCCTATTTTTTGGGTAAAAATTTTCTTTATCTAAGCGTTCCATCTTCTTTGCTGCTTGCAGCCGTTCTTGCGCCCACCGATCCTGTTATGGCTGCTGAAACTCAACTCAACGATCCCGAAAGAGAAAAAGAATATAAAGGAAAAATAAGATTTGCACTCACCGCAGAAGCCGGTTTAAATGATGGCCTGGCTTTTCCTTTTACTTTTATGGCAGTTTTAGTTGCCCAGGCGGGCGGTTGGGCAGCTTTTGATTTTACTGACTGGATGTTGGATAAATTCTTTTTGAAAATAATTATCGGAACCATTGTCGGTTTTGCTTTTGGATATTCCATTGGTTTTTTACTTGATAGAATTCATAAATACACAGGAATTAAAACTTTTGATGGTTTTCTCGCGCTATCCCTTACCCTATTTAGTTATGGGGCTTCAGAGCTTTTACACGGTTACGGCTTTCTGGCAGTGTTCTTTACGGGCTTAAGTCTTAGGCATTATGAGCATATTAGTGGAGATTATAAAACCAAAATGCACGACTTTATTCACGAAATAGAACGGCTGCTCCTTGTTGTTTGGATGATTCTTTTTGGAGGTTCTATAATGAATGGTTTGCTTAGTTTAACCGATTGGCGAGGAATAGTATTTGCCTTCGCTTTTGTGTTAATTATTAGACCGTTCACAGGATTAATAGGCATGATAGGTATAAAAGATAGTTTTAATAATAAACTCGCAATTAGCTTCCTGGGGATTAGGGGAATTGGTTCGGTTTTTTATTTGTCCTGGGCTTTTGTTGAATTTGAAGGTTTTGAGGGTAAAAATGAACTTTACGCTATTACCGCCTATATTATTTTAATTTCTGTAATAATTCACGGACTTACCGCGCCATCAATTATTCAATATTTTAAGCGGAAAACTGAAGAAGGCGAAAACGAATCAGGCGTGACTCCCCATAAATAAAAGCAGCAAATAAGGTGTAAGAAGTGCAGTTATAATTCCGTTTACGCACATTGCCAGTCCACTATAAACTCCTGCCAGTTTGCTTTCCTCAAAAGCGCGGGCGGTTCCTATACCGTGCGCTGCCGTACCCAGAGCTGTTCCAATAGCAATTTTACTCTTAATCCCTAATTTCTTGAGAATAAAGGGACCGAAGGCATTTCCAAAAATTCCAACAGCGATTACAATTCCAGCGGTAATTTCGGGAATTCCACCGGTAAGTTTTGTGATTTCAATAGCAATAGGTGTAGTAACCGACTTTGATGCAAGCGATTCGATAATAAAGCGTGGCACCTTCAAAAGCATAAGAAAAATGATTATCGTTAAAATTCCGCTTACTCCACCAATTGCTACCGAGAGTAAGAACACCTTTAAATTCTGTTTTACTTCTTCGTATTTCTCATAAAAGAAAACCCCGAGCGCAACTACCGAAGGTCCAAGAAAAAAACTAATAAACTTTCCACCGCGATTATAATCTTCAAAATCAATGTTGAAAATCAATAAGAATGAAATGATAAATAAAATAGCCAGTAAGACCGGGTTGAGGAGGACATAGTTTAACTTTTTTCGAATTTCACGACCACCCGCAAAAGCAAGTATGCTTATAAAAACTCCAAAAACCGGTAACTGAAAGAATTCTTGCATTATTTCTCGAGCTTTTCAATAATTATCGCTGAAATATAAAGTGTGATTATAGTGCTGGCAATTACGGCAACGGATATTGGCATCCAATAATCGGCGATTATTTCAAAATAAACCATCAATCCTACACCGTAAGGAATAAAGAATAATACCAGGTATTTTATGAGTTTGTCTGAAGCCGGTTTTACATCCTGAAGCTTGATTATTTTAAGACGCAAGGCCATAAAAATCAAGAACATTCCCAGGATATTTCCTGCAATAGGAATTTCAAAAAAATAGGTAATTAATTCCCCTAAAAGTAAAAATCCAAAAATATAAGCTAAAGCTTTAAGCATATACTTTCTATAATTAATGATACATATCTTCAAGATCTGCAGAATGCAATTCCACGAGGAAATCTGCGATCAAATCAGTGGTTTTTTCAATAAAAATCTTCCCTTTTTCAACAGTTGCAGCTTTTGGATTTCCTACGCCTGTATCTTTCGTTACGCTTGTCCATTCGCGCTGCGCAATTGCCCAACCTTCTTTTAAAGCTTTAATTTTAAAATTTTTGGCATTTCCGTCTCCTGCTTCTTCTAGCGGCAGAACCAATTCAGGGTGTAAATGCATAATAGCAGAGGTTTCCAGTTCCCCCGCGTGATCTCCGGGTTCATTAAAATATGGCTTTGCATCTGTAGTTTGCCACCAGTTTACCGAACAGGTGAAAAGCTTAGGGTATTCAAGACTTAGTTCCCTAATCATTTGCTTAAAATTATTTCCGCCGTGGGCATTTAGAATCACTAGTTTGTTGATCTTATGCTTCTGTAAAACCTGCGCTACATCTTTTAGAATAGCATACTGCGTACTGGGATTAAGGTTCATACAAAACTTAACCTCCATTTGGCCGGTATTAACTCCAAAAGGAATTGTAGGCAATACCACTGCCCTAGCTTTCTTTTCCCATGCCTTTCCAGCAGCATTTATCGCAGCTGCTTCGGCAAGAATATTATCGGTAGCATATGGCAAATGATAGTTATGTGCCTCAGTGGCGCCCCAGGGCAAAACCGCTACTTTAAAATCTTCATCTTTTACGTGCTTCCAATTTGTTTCAGCAAGAACATAAGGCCTGATTTTTCTTTCCATAAGCTAAATTTGATTTAAAATTAGTGATTCTGAAGCTTTTCAGCAGAATTAGCGGATAGAAATTAAAACCTACCTTTACAAAAACCTGAATGGATGTTAGATTTTGTAATTGTTGGCGGAGCTCAAGCCGGACTTTCTATAGCTTATTATCTCAATCAACTTGACAAAACTTATGTAATTGTAGATAAAGAGAAAGAAGTGGGCGCTTCCTGGTTAAATCGCTGGGATTCCCTAAAACTCTTTACACCCTCAGAATTCAATAATTTGCCCGGGATGGATTTTCCTGCGAAAAAAGGCTATTATCCTTCTAAAGAAGATGTCGCTGAATACTTTAAGAATTATGTAGCTGAATTTAATATTGAAGTTCGTCTAAATACTTTGGTAGAAAAGGTGACCAAAGAAGACGATTACTTTATACTGAAACATCAGGATGGCGTGATTAAGTCCAGAAACGTAATTATTGCTACCGGGCCGTTCCATATTCCGTACACCCCTTCCTTTTCAAAAAAAATATCAGAAGAAGTATTCCAGATTCACAGTAACTATTATAAAAATCCGGAGCAATTACAGAAAGGGCCTGCGATGGTTGTAGGTGCAGGCGATTCAGGTTTCCAAATCTTAGATGAAGTTTCCCAAACCAACAGAACCACCTATTTTTCTGGCGCTACCGATGTACGTGTGTTGCCACAGGAGATCTTGGGAAAAACTTTGTGGTGGTGGTTTACCAAAATAGGTTTTCTGAGTTTCAGCCGAAAAACCTGGCTAGGCAGAAAGTTGAGTCAGTCAAAACAACCTATAATTGGCACCGATGTGAAGGGTATTCTAAAAAGAGATAATGTAATACCAGTAGGAAAAACTAAAAACGCTAAAGGCGAAATTATCCTTACTGAAAATCGAAAAATTAAAGAGCTAAAAAATATCGTGTGGGCCACCGGCTACCGACCAAATTTTAGCTGGATAGAAGGTTTAGAACTTACTAAGGACGGCTACCCGAAGCATAATCGCGGCATAAGTAATATTGAAGGACTTTACTTTATAGGTCTGCCCTGGTTGCATACAAGAGGTTCTGCAACTTTAGGCGGAATTAAAAAAGACGCTCAATATCTTGCTAATTATATTGAAGCCGAAGAAAAAACACTTGCCTAATTACCAATATTAATAAATCTTAAACGTAAAAATTTGGCATAAAAAAATCCCTAAAGTAGGTAAACTTTGGGATTTGGGAATAAAGTGGGCGCGAAGGGATTTAGTTTATTCCGAATTTACTTCGGAAAACCCCTGACCCTCCCGATGTAAAATCGGGATGCTTTGAACCATACCTTGTCCCGAATTTACTTCGGGATGAGCTACTTTTTAAATAATTTCTCAATCATAATTCGACTTTTCCACTTCTTAATTTGTCGCTCTCTTCGAATTGCTTCTGTTCTCGTTTTGAACTCTTCAGAATACACCAGAACCCAATCTTTAGCCTTCGATGTAAAACCTTTGTTACTTTGTAAATGCTTTTCTAAACGTATATCGGTATCCTGTGTAGAACCGATATAATATTTATTCAGAACTTCAGAAAATAATATATAAACGTAAAATTTTAGCATAAAAAAATCCCTAAAGTAGGTGAACTTTGGGATTTGGGAATAAAAGTGGGCGCGAAGGGATTCGAACCCCTGACCCCTTGGGTGTAAACCAAGTGCTCTGAACCAACTGAGCTACGCGCCCCAATAATTTCAATAAAATTCTACTTCCTATTCAAAGAAAGCGTAATACCTTTTGGGACTTTTCTCCCTGACTCTCCCGATGAAAATCGGGATGCTCTGAATAAATTGAGCTACGCGCCCCAATAATTTCAATAAAATTCTACTTCCTAATCAAAGAAAGCGTAATACCTTTTGGGATTTTTCTACCTGACCCTCCCGATGCAAAATCGGGATGCTCTGAACCAACTGAGCTACGCGCCCTTAAAATATCAATAAAATTTCCTTCTAAATTGAAGGTTTTGCTAAAAAAAGGCTTCCTTTTATAGAAGCCTTTTGAATAGTGGTGGGCGCGAAGGGATTCGAACCCCTGACCCCTTGGGTGTAAACCAAGTGCTCTGAACCAACTGAGCTACGCGCCCTATTCTTGAATGCGGATGCAAATATAGACTAGTTTTTAGTCTACACCAAGAAAAATTTCAAAAAAATTAAATTATTTCCGCAACGGTAAAGGTGCTTCCACCTACGAAGACCAAATCTTGGTCTAAAGCCGCATCTACGGCAGCATCATAGGCCTCTGAAACAGAATTAAATACTCTTCCTTCCAACCCAAATTCCGATGCTTTTTCCTGTAAAATTTCAGCTTCGAGTCCACGAGGTACTTCTGGTTTTGAAAAGTAATAAATAGCAGTTTTTGGGAATAATGACAGGATTTTTTCTAAGTCTTTGTCGCTTACCACACCCAAAACTATATGTAAATGCTGAAATTCTTCATCTTTAAGTTGTTTAAAAACCAAAGTTAAGCCTTCGGTATTATGTGCGGTATCGCAAATAACCCTGGGTTTTTCCTGTAGTATATCCCAACGGCCTTCCAGTGAGGTATGCAACTTCACACTATTAAGTCCGTTTTTTAGACATTCTTCAGGAATGTTCCAGCCCGTTTCCCTTAAAATCTTTACCGTGGCAATTGCGGTCTTCATATTCTTATTCTGGTAATCACCCTTAAGGTCGGTATGATAGGTTGAAAACTTTAAATTCTCAGCAAAATATATCGCTGAATTATGTTTTTGAGCCTCCTCTTTAAATATCCCAGTAGTTTCTTTTTGTGTTTCGCCAATTACTACCGGAATATTATCTTTTATAATTCCGGCTTTTTCCCAGGCTATTTCAGGAATTGAATCTCCTAAAAATGCAGTATGATCTAATCCTATATTGGTAATTACCGAAACCTCTGGTGTTATAATATTTGTAGAATCGAGTCGACCGCCCAAGCCTACTTCAACAATAGCGATATCAACTTTCGCCCTTGAAAAATAATCGAAAGCCATACCTACGGTCATTTCAAAAAAGGAAAGTTTGTTTTCAGTTAGAAAATCTTTGTTTGCTTTGATAAAACTTACTACCGATTTTTTAGGAATAAATTTCCCATTTATCTTAATTCGCTCTCGAAAATCTTTTAAATGCGGTGAAGTATACAAACCCACTTTGTAACCGGCTTCCTGGAACACCGAAGCCAACATATGGCTGGTAGAACCTTTACCGTTAGTTCCGGCAATATGAACCGATTTAAAATTTTCATGCGGACTGCCTAAATGTTTATCTAGTTTGATGGTTTTTGAAAGGTCTTTTTTGAATGCCTGTGAACCTACTCTTTGGTACATAGGCAACTGCTGAAACATCCAGTCAACAGTTTTAGTATATGCATCCACTTATTCCGAAAGTTTGAAGTTATAAATAATAGTTCCCACCTGGCGGGAAGGTGCATTGCTATCGCTATTAAAGCGAGTCGCCATGGCGGCCCTTCTTGCAGGATCTGTTAAACAGGCAGCGCTGTTTGTGGTTCCTTTTACACCGGGTGTGGCATTGATTACCTGCCCATTTCGATTAACCTCAATACGAACTACCACGATTCCCGATTCATTACAATCCTGAACGAATTTTTCTTTATTTAAGGCTCTCCTTCCCCCCAGGCGATAATTACCATCACCATCTAAACCAGAGCCACTTCCATAGTAGGAACTGGCATTAGGATCACCGTCTGGATCACCTTTATCCCCAGCTTGATTATCATTTCCTTCTCCTCCACTTTCGGTACCCGATCTTTCGGGACCATTTAAGATACTACTCATAGCATCGGTAGTAGACTGGTCTGGTTTGGGTTCTGGCTTTTTAGCCGGTATTTCTTCTTTAGGTTCTTCGGGTTTCTTCTCTTCTACCGGTTTCGGTTCTTTCTTTTCTTCAATAACAGGAGCTTCTTCTATTTCCTGGGTTACCACTTCCTCTTCAATTACAGGCTCCGGTTGAGTTTGCGTTTTAGGAACGGTAGTTTGCTGAGGAGCAGATTTAACCGGTTCGGTCGGTTGCTCATTACCAGAACCAACTTCTGAAGTTCCAAAATTTATGGCAATTCCACTCTCTGGTGGTGGATCTAAATATTTAAAGCCTAACAGAAATAATAATGCAATTAACAGCACGTGTAAGATAACCGTGATGGTAAAGGATTTTTTTTCGTGCCTGGTTTCTAACATAATTAGATTTATTCGGGTTTAACCGCTAGAACGATTTTATAACTATTTCGGTTCGCAATATCCATAACATTTACTGCCTTCTCGATAGGCACACCTTCTTCTGCTCTCAAAATAATGGTTGGCTTTTCTTCTCCAGCCAATTTAGTTTTTAAGGTACTTTCTAATGCTGATTGCGTAATGCGCTGATCATCCACGTAAAATTGAAGGTCTTTAGTAATGCTTACCGATACATTTTGAACGCTGGTAGTTTTCCCTTTCGCCTTTGGAAGTATCAGGTCTAAGGCTTCTGGAGTAATTACCGGCGAGGTGAGCATAAAAAAGATCAATAACAGGAATACAATATCTGTCATTGAGCTCATACTGAACTCGGGGCTTATTTTATTTCT